>Ga0099827_10000842_pt1 | contig 14977 bp, 10 predicted proteins | sample CZO8metaG_FD_79339 | JGI IMG/M metagenome (GOLD analysis project Ga0099827, IMG submission 79339) | Vadose zone soil microbial communities from the Eel River Critical Zone Observatory, Northern California, USA - CZOApr15con1.8 metaG | ecosystem: Environmental > Terrestrial > Soil > Vadose zone ...
ATTCATCATCGGCGCTCACACCGTCTGCGGCGTCTTGTGGGTGTGGGAGGCATGATCCTCGCGCTCGCCATCATTCTAAGCGTTACAGTCTACGCCTACAACGGTCATGCCAGCATCTTTGGAGCAAGGGGTGGTCTACCCTCGATACCAGGTTTGCCAGGCATTTTCAAGCCCGCCAGCACCTGCACGACGCCGTTGCACGATTCAGGTGACAGCAATGGGTCTATCACCTCCGGCGGGCTGAAACGCACGTTTCTCATCCACCTGGCCCCGTCCTACGGCCTCCAGCCACAACCATTGGTGATTAACTATCATAACTATAGTGCCACTGCAGCGTGGTTTGCCCACTACACCAATATGAGCACAGAGGCAGACAAAGCGGGCTTTGTGCTGGTTTTTCCGCAAGGGGTTGATAATCCATCGTCATGGAACGCTGGCCTGAACGAGTCTGGGCATCAGACAGGAAGCGCCGACGACGTGCAGTTTACACGCGACCTGATCAGTTATCTCGAAAAAAACTATTGCGTGGACTCGCATCGCGTCTACGTTGCTGGCTTCTCGATTGGGGGCGGCATGGCCTATCGTATTGCCTGCGCCCTGACCAACCAGGTTGCCGCCGTTGCCACGGTATCTGGGGCCTACTATCATGCCCCCGGTGGCTGCCAGCCATCTCGCGCAATTCCAGTCATGGAAATTCATGGTCTGGCGGATCCGTATGCACCGTACAATGGCAATCCCAGCGCAGGCATGGCCGCAGTACAGGTCTACTTGAATGTTTGGCTCAATCGGAACCAATGCACTGGAACAAGCAACGTGTTCTTTCAAAAGGGAGATGTTACAGGTATAGAGTGGACTCACTGCGCTGATAAAAGCGTTGTTGTACACTATCGCGTGAGCGATGGCGGGCATGTCTGGCCTGGAGCAGCACACGACAACGGCCTAGGCTCTGCTACGCAGGTTATTGACGCCAACAGCGTGATTTGGGAGTTCTTTAGTCACTATTCAATTTAGCGGCTTCTACCGTTGTCGAACCAGAACCTCCCGACTCGGCATGCCGTGCGCGATAGCGGAGATACCCTTCCAGCATCTCCTCGTGCCGAAATTTCGGCTCATTACGCAGTTCCGCTTCACTTCGCCAGTGCGGCCTCCCCTCAATACTACCGCGTAGCTCTCCACCCACAACTTCGGCATGATAGATGATAGTCAAGGTGCTCATCTGAGCAAAACTTCTACTGATGGTTGAGTAGTAGCCGACCATATCACCCAGGCGCAGATGCAGCCCAGTCTCTTCCCTGGCCTCGCGTAGTGCCGTCTGCATAGGGTGCTCGCGCCAGCGAGTAAAGCCGCCCGGAAAGACTATACTACCGTCAGGACTCTCAACGACGAGGTAACGGTTCTGCTCCTCAACCATGACACTGGCGCTGCCCAATGGGGGCAAATTTCCACCAAGCATGAGATTGAGTATGTTAAAACAAACACTCACTAACCATCTGAACACACCGTAAAACACCATTGATTACCCGCCAATTCTTTATTTGTAACGCCCCATTGTTGTTCACTACACTTCTCTATAATACAGGCCTATCAAAAGAAGGAAAGGTATTCGGGGCGCACCCCCATAGGCGACGAGGGAAGAAAAAAGAATTGCTGGGGACACCCCAGGCCCCGACAGGGAGGATTCGCTCCCTGCCCCCCTTAAGTTCACAGCAGGCTCGATATGCGCATTATAGTTCGCTTTATCGGTGACACCCAGTTTCCATGCCAGCATGATAGGGAACGCGTGCTCATCCATAAAGGATGAGCACGCGATCTATCGAGGCTATCAGCCTCACCGGTAGGGAAACCTCCTGGCATCCCGCTTGCGGATATTCTATTAACGGCCGCTGCGTGCCTGGAAGCGACGTACAAGGGCATCAATGGTTACAGCAGCCAACAAGACAACGCCCTCGACCATCTGCTTCACATCTGTTCCCTGGCTCTTCAGATCAAGACCATTTTCCAGGCTACCAATGATGAGTGCCCCCAACACAATAGCCCAGACTGTGCCACGTCCGCCGAAGAGGCTAACGCCACCGATTACAGCAGCCGCAATCGCCTGGAGCAAGAGTGTCGGATTGATCTGGCTTTCCACGGCCAGGCCACGCGAGGCCGCCAGAACGCCGCCGAGGGCTGCAATCATTGAGCACAGCGTGAAGGCAACTAAACGGATACCAACTACATTAATACCAGCGCGACGAGCGGCTTCGGCGTTACCTCCTACAGCATAGATATGACGTCCGAACGAGGTTCTCGTCGCGACGAGCCATAGGAGGACAATCAAGCCAAAGAGAATAGCAGTTGAATTAGGAACACCATTATAGCTCTCAAAAAGCGTCACAGCTCCCTCAACGAGGACGACGGCAATCGCGATCTGACCAACGAGCTGCAGAATTGGCACGGTCCTGAGACCCGCCCTCCGACGCCTCAATCGGTGAATTATGAGCCAGCCGACATAGAGCAGCAGGGCAAGAGTTGGCAGGCCAATACCAAGATAGTCAGGTAGAAAACTAGTAGCACTGCCAGCAATCGAAACGATGAGAGGATCACGCACAATCAGCGTGCTCTGGAATCCCAGCAAGTAGAGCAGCAATCCAGCATACCCGATGGAAGCAGCCAGCGTCACGATAAATGAGGGGACCCGCAGAACCGCGATAAAGATGCCATTGATGAAGCCAACCAGGGCACCTGTCAACAGGGCTGCAATAATAGCAAACCCGCCGGGGGCTCCAAGGCGCTCTGTAAGTATCCCCATCACAACCGCACAGAATGTACTAACCGACGCCACCGAGAGATCAATCTCGCCAAGTAAAAGCACTAGAATAACGCCGAGTCCGACTACACCAATCACGGCAATCTGTTGCACCAGGTTCGAGAGATTACGCGCTTCGAGAAAGACTCCATTGGTGGAGACCGCGAAGAAGATCATAATAACGACAAGCGTCAGCAGTACAGGAACAAAGCTGAGCTCCGTGCTCAACAGTTGTCCTATCGTTGGTCGTGGAACAGCAGCAGCAGTTGCTACCTCTACCGCGGCAGAGTCAGCCGACTGGTCGGCAAGCTGAGCCGAACTGGAAGTCTGATCTTTGTCGATAATGTCGCCCATTGTTTATTTCCCTCCCGGCGTGCCGTTGCCATTGGCTGCTGTTATTTCGCCAAATTCTGCCCCCGTGATCGCCGCTACAACCCGTTCAGGCGTTGTGGTTTTGATGTCAAAAGTGCCAACTCTCCTGCCAAGCCGCAGAACAATGACGCGATCAACAACCTCAAAGACATCGGCCAGGTTATGTGAGATAACGACCACCGCTAACCCTTGCTCGCGGAGCCGACGAATCAGGTTAAGCACCTGGCGCGTTTGGGCCACACCGAGTGCGGCCGTTGGCTCGTCGAGCAACACCACTTTGGGATTGCGCAAGATCGTCCTGGCTACCGCCGTGGATTGACGCTGTCCGCCTGAGAGCGAGGCGACCGGTGTGCGTACCGAGGGAATCTTCACATCAAGAGTCTTCAAAACTGCCAGTGTACTCCGTTCCATCTCAGTCTCAGATAAAAGCGCAGGAACCAGCGGGGTATGTTTTTCACGGCCTAAAAATAGATTGGCGACGACATCCAGGTTATCACAGAGCGCGAGGTCCTGGTAGACGGTTTCGATGCCTAAACGAGTAGCGACCTGTGGGCTGGCGATATTGACTGGCTGCCCTTCCAGGAAGATTTCACCTTCGTCAGCGGGCCCAACACCTGCTATCGTTTTGATCAGCGTCGATTTACCGGCGCCGTTGTCGCCGACAAGGCCAACAACTTCACCAGCATAGACCTCAAAATCTACATTGCTCAATGCACGCACTGCGCCAAAGCTTTTGCTGATACCACGCATACGAAGTCGTGGTTCAGCGCCTGGTGGCTGCCCTGAGGCAGTCGTTTCACCAACCGAAGGAGTGATACTATCGGCCATATGGCCCTCCAATTCCGTTGTAAGTTGGTAGCGATTTCTCAATGAGAGGTAGATACTTTTGAAAGTATACCACCTCCCATTGGCTAATCGGTAGTAGGCCAACCGGGTAGCCAGGTGACCTACCATCTACTACAAACCTATGGACAGATGCCACCAGTGTTCGTACCGGCGGGAAGACTGCCGCAGATTTGGGCCGGGGTTACGAAACCATCAGCAATAACCGTTGTGGCGATGTTCGTCTTGTCAACTGCCACCGGCGTCTCAAGAACTGAAGGAATGTTAGTTCCGTCAGAGGTCTTGGTCTGACCGTTGATCAGCGAAGAGGTGTCCGTCCCATTGCTGATCGCAGCGACAACCTGAGCAGTCGCATCGGCCTCTTTAGTGATGGCCTTGTAGACGGTCATCGCCTGGTCACCCGTGAGAATGTTCTGGATACCGGCGACCGTCGCATCCTGACCTGTCACGAGCACTTTCCCATTAAGTTTCTGTGCTTTGAGCGAGGCGATTACCGAGTTCGCCATGCCGTCGTTGGCAACGTAGGCGACCTGCACATTGTTCTTAGCCTGGGTCAGAGCCTGATCCATCTCGGTTCGTGCCGTGTCATTGTTCCAGTCGGGAGTAAAAGTGTCGTACAACTTGTGCAGATCACCGCTATCATAGAGCGGCTGGAGCACACTTATCGCGCCCTGCTTGAACAGCAGGGCATTGTTGTCCGTCTGCGAGCCATTAATCATTACAACGTTGTCACCCTTTTTGTGGTGATCGACAATGTACTGACCCTGGAGCTTGCCAACCGCCACGCCGTCAAAGGAGACGTAGAAGCTCAGGTTCTTGTCCTGAATGAGGCGATCATAGGCGATCACGGGCACTTGCTGCGCATGAGCCTTCTCGACGATAGCGGCAGCGGCCACACTATCATGGGCTGCTACTACCAGGATACAGTCGCCCTTCGTCAAATCCGCCTCAGCCTGGCTGAGCTGAGTAGTAGAGCTACCCTGGGCATTGGTGTAGTCCACATTTGCCCCAGATAGCCTGTTCTTGATGTCCTGAACCAGCAGCGGATGGTCCTTGCTTTCCCAACGAGCCGAGGTGTCGCTCTCAGGCAGAAGTACACCGACGTTCTTACACCCCTTGCCATTATTGGCACCAGCGGTACCGCCTCCACTACTAGCACTACCGCAGGCTGCAAGTAGCAAGCTGAATATGAGAATGCCGACGAAGATGGCGAGCGCTTTGCGCTGTTGACCAAATAGTTTCATCGTAAACTTGTTCCTCCATAGATTCACCTCTCTCAGTTCCCCAAGCCTGGCACCCGAACTTGTGAAGGCTCGCTTCACCAGTGCCGATGCTGCTAGAGGCAATTCGAAAGGTGTAGAATTCAGAATGATAACCACACAACGTTCGACCGAAAGCAGAGTTGTTCGCTACAACAGCGAAAGAAGCCTCCTTTCTAAGACAATGGGTACTAGCGAACCCCTGCCATTGTTCGCATTCGACCCTCTTCGGGCGGGCTGGCCGCCTCCTCACGCGCTACAAGAATGCGCTCCCACGCTCTGAAAAACGGATAGTATATGAGAGCAGAGACAGCAAGATCGAAGAACTGTAGAAGACTTCCTTTAATATCGCCTCCAGTTGCAACGAAGCCGCTGATCCCTACGGGAACGGTGAAAGGTTGAAAAATAACGGGTACATGCACCAGGCCAACGGCAAATGCAATATAGTTAATCGTGACAATGGTGACTGGTACCAGCACAAAGGGAATCATCATCAGTGGGTTGAGCGCCATAGGGACGCCAAACGTCACGGGTTCATTAATGTTGAATATGGCAGGTCCTAATGCTACCTTGCCCACAACACGCAACTGCGCCGAGCGTGACCGCAGCATGTAGATCACCAGCGGCCAGGTTGCCCCAGAGCCGCCCAGGTGAGCGAAAATATGGAAGAATGGTTCAGTGACTATGCCATGTCCACCATTCACATTTCCAGCCAGTGTGCTCAACCAGAATGGAAGCGCAATCGCGGTAACCACGTTCATGCCATGAATTCCCACCGACCACAGCAACATCATCAACACAATCTCAAGCAGCGCCGCCGGATAGCTATCCTGCACCACCACCAGCGGTTGGAACACATTCATAAATAGAATGGGCAGCGTCATTTGATGGACCTGGTGATCTGGCCCTACGAATGTATGCGAACTAACAAACCACTCAAGCCCCAGACGACTGTGAGCAACAGCAAGGTCGGCACCAGTGCCTCAAAAGCCCGCGTGACATTCGGCGGCACGGTCTTGGGAAGTCGAATGGTAAAACGCGATTGCCGGAACCAGCGCATAACTTCTGTCGTCATAATGCCGATCAGGATAGCGACAAGCAATCCTTGTGCGCCAAGGTACGGCAGGACCTCGCCAAGACTCAGCGATGCCAGGTCACGCACAGGCATACTTGCAACCAGAAACAGCACCATTGCTAAAACGCCCGGCTGTACAGGCTCTGTGCGGCGATACTGGGCCAAACTGTACGCTACACCAAATGCGAGAAAGAGTGCCATCAGCCCAAATGAAAGCTCAAACGGTACCAGGATATCACTCTGGTATGGCTTAATCAGCGACTCTAGAGCTGGTACGGGCGGGTTTGCGACTATAAGAAAAATACTCCCGGCAAGGATTAGCGGCAGCGTAAAAATAATGAAGGCATCGCGCACGGCTTGCAAATAGACACTACTTGCGAGTGCGCCGAGCGGAGGAACGAGATAGCGTTCAAACCAGTTGCTGCTCCGCTCAATCATACTGCTCACGTTGCAGTCTTTCCTTCCTGCGTACTAGAGAACAGTTGAAGTACCTGCTCTAGCACTGCCTGCCCATTCATAGTCGCATAGTGAAAAGGTTCAATCAACGCTACAGGTTTGCCTACCGACGTCGCCAGCTTCTCAATACTCTTGCGTAAATGGCGAATCTGCGGAGCAATGAGTACGACATCACACTCTTCGACTTTCGCCGCATACTCGCCTGCGCTCAATGCCTCGACGGACAGCTCGCACTTGCGTGCTACCGCTGCTGCAAGCATACTATCTACCAGCAAGCTGGTAGACATTCCCCAACTGCAAACAATCAATACTCGTATCACGCAGGCACCCCTCCCCCATAAGTTCTGCATTTTATGTTTGTAAGGGGCTGTCAAGCTTCATTCGATGGGTCGGGACCTGGCACCCGCAAGGGGTCTCTTCAGCCCCACTACACTTCATTCGTCACTTGAATGTTGACAGATCAGTAGTTCCGCAACGCTGCACACTACAAACTCTAATTCCAAACTTGTTGGGTACACTCATATATATAGCAACAATCATGCCAATTAGTGTGCTACACACTAGCACACTAATCAGAACAGGAAAAACTGTAGGAGCGCAATGAATTGCGTCCCTACAGCGGATTGACAATGAAGATATCCACTTGCCTGAGAATGCCAACTATATTATATGCCTCTTCATCGGGGAGCGGACGCGCTATCTGTGCGCTGAGAATTTGCAACGCTCGCCGACAGATGCTGAGTTCACGCGGGAACTGCTGCTCCACCTGTATACGTACCATCTCACTGACAAGCATCTCATCATGTTGTATGCCACGCTCCAGGATACAGGCCAGGTGGAGTATTAACCCGGCCAGCACTTCAATCTCAAATGTCTCTCCCACCTCGACCTCAATCAACTCGATCATGCGCTCAATCAACGGCATAGCTCGTACAGGATTGAGGAATAAGAGACGCTGACTGAGTGTGTGTGAGATCTCACGCATGAGGTCAGCACGCTGAGTAAACACTGGCGTTGTGCTAATAAGAGGCGAGGCCTGCGAAATGAAGGCATCCTGGTTGGTGGAAGGCGGTTGAAGCAGGGCAGGATCAATGAGCGTACCACCCAACAACGTACGGAGACGTGCGACGCCGTCACCAAAGAGAAAATCGGTGAGGGCGATGAAGGGATAACTCTCCAAATGCGGATTAATGGTTCCTACGACCGCCACCACATCCCGATCTCCCACCAGGCGCTGCACATCGGCCTCGGTTTTCCCAGAGAGGCTGATATCCATACAGATAATCTCCACCCCCTGTTGACGCAGGTCGGGCAGGTGCTCTTCGATCAATTCTGCAATCTTGGTAGCGCTGCCAAAACCTGTCAAACATACCGAGAGAATGACACGGGGAGTCCGGATAGGCGCGAAGTGGGTACGCTCCTCGCTATGCCCATCTTCAAATGGAGCTTCTTGGACGAACACACGATCCTCTGCTCTTATCACAGTTCCCTCGCTTCGTTCATCACCAAAGCGGGAAAGTGCGAGGCTTGCGACGAGTTGATCAAGTGTCAAATGCCGAGAACGTTGCGCTCTCCGCACCGCCTCCACCACCAGAGGCGCGCAGACCCCCGATACAGCTCGCACTTGCACACCCGTCTGTCGCATTACCAGCTCGCCCAAGGAGAGGAGCGAGGCGAAATCAACGAGGAGCAGCACGCCACTCCCTGAATCTGCCGCACGCACCCAGCGTGCTACCTGGCCGAGCAATTCTTCTGGCGATTGTTCTAAGGTGAGTTCTACCCAACGAACTGAATTGACCCCCACCAATGTATTCGCCAGTTCTGCAAGCCCTGCCGCAATACTATGGCCATGGGCAGCCACCACTATCCCTACCGTTGACTGCTCACTACTTAAAAGGGTATCAGCATTGGCAAGCAGTACAGCCAGCACATCCGTTTCGCTCTCCGGCAAAGATACTCCCAGCGCTGAGCGAAACTGCAACAAGGCTCCACGGGCGACCTCATATTCAATTGGATAGGTTCGCCGGACAGACTGGATCGCTGGTCCGACAATTTGTCGGCCATGGGCAATATGCTCCAACGTGCTCGTCAGATGCATGGCAAGTACCAACGCCAACTTCTCAGGGAAGGTACGTGCCAGGTGCTCTTCTGCGTATTGCACAATACGTCCGCTGATCGCTACAATACGCTCATCAATCAGGTTGGATGCCGATCCTTGTCGTCCCAGGGTGACTTCATCGGCAAAGCGCTGAAAATAGTGCTGAATATTTAGATGCAGGAGCCTGTTAATTTCGTTTTCCGGTAAACCACCCCCGCGTAGCATACTCAGGTCGCTGCTGATGGTATCGTAGAGGTCATGCGCTGATTCGGGCAAGCTGTCTAAGCTGAGACCAGTAGGGGTAAAGACGTGCGTTGCTTCTAACAAGTGTACTACCGGCTCCAAGGCTCGATGGAGTTCAGCAGTACGCAGCAGACCGCGCCGTACGTAGTCTGGTAAGACTTCCAGATGTACATTTAGTTCTGGCAGATTGCCGGTGCGATATTCCAGGTAGGCTCGAGCACACGCAAGCTGCACATCGGTTCGCAGCTGACCAATATTGCCGGGGCACTCATAGAGCAAGAGCGCACGCAGCGCCTGTGGCGCAACAGAGATATTTGCACCAATACCACTACATTCGGTAGTAAAGAAGGCTCGCAGCAGTTCGTACCGCTCCATCATGGAGCGTTCATGGAGCCCGGGCAAACTGATCGTCATTGGAATACGCCGTCGGAACGTTGGTAGCAGCGCCGTGTTGGGGTCTTCTGTCGTTGCAGCAAGCAGGAGAAGCGCCGACTGTCTTTCCTTCACATCACCCAAACGCCGGAAGCGCTCGCGATCCATCAGGTAGAACAACATCTCCTGGCCCTCCGGAGGAAGGCGATGCACTTCGTCGAGAAAGAGGATGCCACGATGGGCTTGCTCAACCAGACCTTCACGATCGCGGTCCGCGCCTGTATAGGCACCACGCACAACACCAAACAGATGCGCCATTAGCAGTTGCGGGTTCCCTGCATAGTCAGCACAATTGAAGCTAATGAAGGGTGCGTCAGCAGGCAGGGCCTTCAGTTCCAGAGCAAAGGCGTGCATCAAGCGTGCGAAAGTAGTTTTGCCCACGCCACTTGGCCCACAGAGCAGGGTGTGCAGGCCTCGCGGAGGATAGAGCATGGCAGCCTTTGCTTGCTGAATAGCGACCTTCAAACCTTCATTGCTGCCGATTAGTGTCTCAAAACTGGTAACGACAGCACCAACACGCACAGAAGCAGCGATAGCAGGAGGTTTGCCAGGCTCTTGAGTTGTCAACGGAGTTGGCAATTTCGGTTGTATACCTCGCCCATTGCCATTTCTCCCATTTTCTCCCTGTGATCCTGCAGACGGTTTTTTGATGGTGAAAAGGACCGGGCGTCCGGGGATACGTTCAATTTTCCCCTCTTGAGCCAGGAGGTTGAGATCGCGGCTGGCATTGGTACGGTCTACTTCAGCATGTTCTGCTACTTCTTCTGCACTAAAGCCAGCATAACGACGCAACACCCCATCTTGTACAGGGTGCTGTATGCACAGTGATCGCAATGCCTCAAATACCCGATCTTTGCGGAGCAAGGGAGCACTCCTTCCAGTCAGGCAACTACTTGAAAGTTAGTGTAGCATACTCATGCATAGGGAACAAGGGGAAATAATTCTAATTCACCACGCTCCGTTGACACTATATACAGGTCCTTAGTTACATATATTACGAACGCAACCCGTGCAATTTCACATAGGCAACGAACTGATTCCCCCGGTCAAATTCATTGAGGAACATGCCAAAGCTCGTGAAGCCGGGTGAGAAGAGCAACACATCACCAGGTCGTGTCACTGATACCGCAGCATCCATAGCGGCGGTAAAATTGTCAAACACGCCCCGCACAGGATCGCTCACACCTAACCGCTTCACCTCTTCCTGCAAGGCGGGCAATAATTCGTCAGTGCCAGTCCCTTGCAGCAAAATCACGTCCCGGCAGCGTTGCGCGATAGTCCTGGGCCAATCCTCCAGCGGGAGATGCTTTGTATTACCTCCCGCAACCAGGACCACGGGCGCATTGAAAGCCTCCAGGCCGACCCGACCCGCAACAGGCGTCGTACTTGTACTATCGTTGATATAGCGCACACCATCCACCACGCCCACCTCTTCCAATCGATGCGCGACACCACGAAAACTCCGCACAGCACCTGCAATGACCGTGTCAGAGATGCCCATAAGCCGTGCCGTAGTCGTTGCCAGCAGAACATTCCCAAGATTATGTCTTCCCACCAATCGCGTCTCAGAAAATATTAAGGGAACAAGCTCCATAGAGCCTCGCGCAAAACTGACGCCGCGTTCCAAGCTCGTGAACCACACCTCTCCCGGTGCCTCCTCACCAAATCGGCGCGTCCAGGGGTTATCGTAGTTGAACACGGCCAGGTCGGTGGCATGTTGATGACGAAAGATATTGGCCTTGGCTTCAGCGTACTCCTCCATATTTGCATAGGTGTTGAGATGGTCGGGGTAGATATTCGTCATTACTGCAACCGAAGGGCTTATCGCATGTGGGGCCAGTCCTTCAAGTTGCCAGCTTGACAATTCGAGCACAACCAATGTTTTCGGTGTGATCTGAGGGAGCAGGGAAAGGGTCTCCACTCCCGCTACATTGCCACCTAAAACGGTAGGCGCACCGCTGGCTCGTATGATCTCGTAAAGGAGAGTAGTTGTCGTGGTTTTGCCGCGTGTACCAGTAATGCCAACGATACGACCTGGACAGGCAAGGAAGAAGAGCGCAATCTCCATTTCAATCCGTGCGCCATGCTCACGGGCAAGGCGCAGATATGGCGAGGAGAGCGGGACACCCGGATTACGGATGACTATATCAGCCCACAGGAAGTCTTCATCGCGGTGCTGACCAAGCACAAACTCAATTGGCAAGCCAGCCAACGCTTGAACACTGGGAGCCAGTATCTCGGGCGATTTCATATCGGTCACGCGCACTATAGCCCCTTGTTGGGCCGCATACCGTGCTGCAGCTATGCCCGATCCTTGCAGCCCCAGACCCATTACCAGTACACACTTGCCAGGCATATTCATATCTTAATCCCCTACTCAAGTAGACCTTTCATGGGTTCATCATAGCAGAATCCCGCTCGCGACACAAATATACAAACCTGGCATCTCTCATCTAGAGAGAAAAAACGCTATAATATGAGTAGCCCAGGAGCACCTTGTCGGGAATGGGGGTGCAGGGGGCGGGAGCTTCCTGCCGAGGGGAGCGGGGGGCGTCCCCCGAAAATCTCCCTTTTTTATGCACTAGAAATTGCAATCAAATGGAGCCAGAGCAATCTGCGCAACTTGAACATATCCTTGGACATATGGCGGTTGGAGTTGCTATCCTGAACCGCAGTGATCTGCGCATTCGTTATATTAATCCATTTCTCCTATCACTACTGGCAGAGCCCTGGCGTTCTCAAGGAGTGGTAGGACATCTTCTAGAAGAAGTAGTCTCCGGGGAGGGACGAATAGCAGCGCTGCCACTATTACAACAGGTCCGCTCTACAGGACAAGGCATAAGCATCTCCGACATACCCTACGAGGGGTTCCTCATGGTACGTGGACGCACCTATTGGCGAGTATCCATCGACCCTTCACCGACCCAGGCTCCCGATGCTCAAGAACAGCAGCACGCTGAAATACAAAATTCTGGTGATGCGTTGCTGATAACCATTGAAGATGTGACTAACCCGGTGCGCTCGCGTCTCTACCTGAAGGCTATCCATCATATCTCTTCCGCCATTGCAGGCCCATATGCTCTGCCCCAGGTGCTCGATCGTATTCTCCAGGCCGTCCAGGAGATGGTCGGCTCTACACGGTGCGCAGTACTCTTGATTGATCAGTCGGTTTCAGGTTTCGATTTGCGCATTTCCGATTTCGAGGAGCTATTACCCGCCGCAATGCGTAAATCGCCAGATGCTCCCCCCACTGTAACGATTGCAGCCCAGAAAGGCATGCATCTCAGCTCATACAATTGGCGTCCGCAGATAAGCGAACAGTTATTGCTCGGCCACATCTTGCGCGATCGCCGTACGCTGGTCATCACCGACACCAGTACGGTACCCGAGCTTGAGTTTCCCTTGCTTGATGACGAGGGTACACCACGTCGCCCAGCGTCGGTCCTCTGTGTGCCAATCTTTGAGCCAACCGCTGACGACAGCATAGGAGGCTCCGCTTTCGATGGGAGAAATATCGCTGCGCATCCAAGTGACGTGTTATGTACAATTGAAGTCTATCATCGACGTGTACGCGGCTTCCCCACTGAGGAGGTCGAGTTACTTGAACAATTCGCCCAACAAGCAGGGCTTGCTATACAAAATGCTCGCTTGTTTCTCCGTATCAACCGCCTGGCGCGGGACGCGAGCCGCGATGCTCGTCAGAGGGAAAACATCATGCAGGCCATTCCCGATGGAGTAATCATCTATGATCCGCGCTGGCGGGTGGCCGATGCAAATCATGCCGTACGCAAACTACTGGGATGGACAGAAGATGTGATTGGCCTGCACGTCAGTGAGGCCATGGCTCGGAGCACTGCTATCTTTCCGCCGGAGGCCACATCCATCACTGACCTCGTCGCAGAACTCGAACGTCGCGCTCTGGAGAGACGCGTTGATGAATTCAAGATAATAGGAGCCGATGGTCAAGATTATACCATACGTTGCTCCTATGCACCCATACACGACGAGCCTGGCAATATCTTTGCTTTTGTCGTCATTTATCATGATGTGACAGAACAGGCACTCGCACGAGAACGTATCGAGACAGAGGTGATAGCTCGCACAGCGGAACTTGCGCAACGGAACCTGGCCTTACGAGTCGCAAAAGCCGAACAGGAACTGGAGAGCGCTCGTATGCAGCTTCTCCTGGAGAGTTTACCCGTAGGTGTGATGCTCGTCTCCTCCGAGGACAACTCCATTACTGTCATCAACCGCCAGGCAGTGCAGATCATGCAACATCTAGGGCTACCACTGGAACCGCTCGACGACCTTGACCAGGCTACCAAAAGAGCTGTTGGCAGAAACGTTGAAGAGTTACTCTGTAGCGTTGTGGTCTATGCACCATCTGGCTCCCCAGTCCCATACGAGGAACGACCACTTGCCCTTGCACTCCTTAAAGGCGAAGCAAGCGAGGCTGAAGTGCATACCACACAACCCGACGGCCAGACCATATTCCTCCGCTCCAATGCCGCTCCATTACGTGCCAGTGACGAAACGATTACCGGCGCAGTGTTCGTCTGGCATGATACGACAAAGTCTAAGGCGTTAGAGCGTGCGCGTGAAGACTTCTTTACCACGATGGCCCACGAACTCAAGACGCCTCTTGCCAATATTCGTGCCCATTTGAGTGCGCTTCAGGCCAAAGACTTGCAGTGGTCAGCCGAAAAACAACAAGACTTTTTAGAGACTGCTGACGAGCAGGTAGAACGATTGGTGGGGATGATTAACCATTTTCTCGATGCCTCCCGTGTTGAGGCCGGAGCTTTGCGACTCGAACTTGAGCCGATACTGCTACCGGAGATGTTCGAAGATCTGCAAGATCGCCTGGAGGCACTGATCTCCTCTTCACAGCGCCGTCTGGAGATCAATGCACCTTTACACTTACCCGCAGTATTGGCCGACTACGAATTGATTATGAGCGTACTCACCAACCTACTCAGTAACGCCTTCCGTTATGCCCCCGAAGGCGACACAGTCCGTCTTGAAGCGGAACCAGTATTTGGCATAAATGGCCAACAGCCATCGGGCGTCGAGTTACGTGTAATTGATCGAGGGTCAGGCATGACTTCGGAGCAACAGGCAGAGCTCTTCACCCGCTTTAGCACTTTTGCAGCCACCAGACGCCCAGCTGCAGATCGCCCCGGACAACCCGCCGCTGAAAGACGGAAAGGTACTATGCGTTGGAGTCCAGCCACAGGCCTGGGCTTGTATATCAGTCGAGGCATCGTTGAAGCCCATGGCAGCACGCTCACACTGAAGAGTAGCCCTGGAGAGGGAGCAACCTTTGCCTTTACCCTTCCTGTGTTTGTCGGCAAGGAAAGCAGAGAGTCGCCAGTACATTAAAGAAAGAGGTACGACACTATGTCCACTAC
>Ga0099827_10000843_pt1 | contig 14966 bp, 11 predicted proteins | sample CZO8metaG_FD_79339 | JGI IMG/M metagenome (GOLD analysis project Ga0099827, IMG submission 79339) | Vadose zone soil microbial communities from the Eel River Critical Zone Observatory, Northern California, USA - CZOApr15con1.8 metaG | ecosystem: Environmental > Terrestrial > Soil > Vadose zone ...
CGTGGCCGTTGTGACTCCCCGGAACCCCACGACAGCGTTGACCCGTGGCTGCTGCCAGGGCGACGGTCTGGGGTCAGCGCTGTTGCCGGTTCCGGGCGGCGCGCTGCAGCGCTGACCCGTGGCCGTTGTAAACCCCAGTGCGATGTCAGCGCTGACCGGTGGCCGTTGCGACTGCTCGCAACCCCACGACAGCGTTTTAGCAAGGAGAGGCCAACGTCGCTAATCCTTCGCCGCCCGCAGTAGCCACCAGGGGCCAACGTAGCTAGCCCGGTAGCTACTGGGGCCAACGTGGAGAAAGCGATCTGAGGATTTACGGCAACGCGGGGCCAACGTCGCTATCGCGCCCGCCAGTGGCGACACGCCGGGGTGCGGTACCTGAGTTGATCTTGGTTGAACCGCTAGAGTCGTGGACCGAACACTTGTTCGTCTACGACTGCTGGTGGTTGCCGCATGCGGGTGCTTGGCGTCGATCCGGGGCTGACTCGGTGCGGCATCGGCGTCGTCGAGGGCGGTCCAGGGATCACGCTGCGGCTGGTCGGGACCACGGCCGTTACCACCCCGTCCGATGCGGACATCGGGCAGCGGCTGCTGATGATCGAAGAGCAACTGGATGCCTGGCTGGCTAAGTACCAGCCGGATGCGGTGGCGGTGGAGCGGGTGTTCAGCCAGCACAACGTGCGCACGGTAATGGGCACGGCGCAGGCCGGGGCGATCGCGATCGTGTGTGCGGCCCGGCGCGGGCTGCCGGTGGCGCTGCATACGCCGAGCGAGGTCAAGGCGGCGGTGACCGGCAACGGGCGGGCCGACAAGGCGCAGGTGACCCATATGGTCGTGCGGTTGCTCAAGCTCGCCGATCCGCCGAGGCCAGCGGATGCGGCCGACGCGCTCGCGCTGGCTATCTGTCATCTGTGGCGCGGTGGAGCGCAGTCCAGGCTGACCGCCGCCTCAGCTAAGGCGAGGCCCTTGGGAGGGACCCGATGATCGCGCATCTGGATGGACTCGTGTCGACGGTGGCGCCGGAGGGTGCGGTCATCGATGTCGGCGGGGTCGGGTTGCTCGTTCAGTGCTCACCGGGGACGCTGGCCGGGCTTCGGCCTGGGGAGCGGGCCAAGGTCTGTACCTCGCTGGTGGTCAGGGAAGACGCGCTGACCCTGTACGGGTTCAGCACCGATGACGAGCGGAACACCTTCGAATTGCTGCAGACCGCCAGCGGGATCGGGCCTCGGCTGGCGCTGGCCATGCTGGCCACGTTCAGCCCGGACGGACTGCGCAGCGCCGTGGCCGCCTCCGACATCAACGCTTTGACCCGGGTGCCTGGGATCGGCCGCAAAGGTGCGCAGCGGATCGTGCTCGAACTCGCCGGCCGGCTCGGTTCGCCCGGCGATGGCACATCGGCCGCCTTCGCAGGCGCTAACCCTGCCGCCTCGGTTGCGGCTGCCCAGGTGACCTGGCGCGACCAGGTGCGGACCGGGCTGGTCAATCTGGGCTGGCAACCCAAAGACGCGGACCAGGCGATCGCGGCGGTCGAACCCGAGCTGATGGCTGGGCTATCGGGCTCCGATGGAAGCGAGAGCGAGACCGGGTCTGGGCCGGTCGCGGCGGACGTCGATGTGGCGGTAGCGCTGCGGGCGGCGCTGCGGGCGCTGGGGCGCCGATGACCGAGAGCGAGATCGACCAAGGTGCTGGCCAGAGCGGGGCGACTCCGTCGGACCCCCGTAGTGCTGGCCAAAGGGGGGCGACTCCCTCGGACCCCGGCAGTGCTGGCCAAAGGGGGGCGACCCCCTCGGACCCCCGCTTTGTCTCGCCGCTCGCCGACGCTGACGAACGGCAGATCGAAGGGGCGCTCCGGCCGCGCCAGCTAGCGGAGTTCGTCGGGCAGGTCAGGCTCAGGGAGCAACTGACGCTGGTGCTCGAAGGCGCGATGCGGCGCGGCAAGTCGCCGGATCATGTGCTGCTGTCCGGCCCGCCCGGGCTCGGCAAGACGACGATCGCGATGATCATCGCGGCCGAGATCGGCGCGCCGCTGCGGATAAGCAGCGGTCCGGCGATCGAGCGGGCCGGTGACCTGGCCTCGATGCTCACGTCCCTGACCGGCGGCGAGGTTCTTTTCATTGACGAGATTCATCGACTGGCCCGGCCCGCCGAAGAGATGCTGTACCTGGCGATGGAGGACTTCCGGGTCGACGTCATGCTCGGCAAGGGGCCGGGCGCGACCGCGGTGCCGCTCGACATCGCTCCGTTCACGCTGGTGGGCGCGACCACCAGGGCGGGCCTGCTGCCCGCGCCGCTGCGCGACCGGTTCGGTTTCACCGGGCACCTGGATTTCTATGATCCGGAAGAACTCGAGGTGATCATCCGCCGCTCGGCCGGGCTACTCGGCGTCACGCTGCGAGACGAGGGCGCAGCTGAGATCGCCGGCCGGTCGCGCGGCACGCCTCGGATCGCGAACCGGCTGCTCCGGCGGGTCAGGGACTACGCCGAGGTGCGCGGCGACGGGATAGTGACCAAGGAGTCGGCGCAGGCCGCGCTCACGCTGTACGAGGTCGACGAGAGCGGTCTTGACCGGCTCGACCGCGGTGTGCTGACGGCGCTGGTGCGCCGGTTTGGCGGCGGTCCGGTCGGACTGTCGACGCTGGCCGTCGCGGTGGCGGAGGAAGCCGAGACCGTCGAGGTGGTGGCAGAGCCGTTCCTGGTCAGGGCCGGACTGATGGTCAGAACGCCCAGAGGCCGGGTGGCGACTCCGGCCGCCTGGACCCACCTGGGCCTGACCCCGCCGGAACCGACCGGCCCGGTCACGCTGTTTGACTAGCACCAACTATCGGCCTTGACTAGGTGGCACAATCCGGTGTTGGCAGGATGAGAGTGTCACATCTGGTTGCGGGCTGGTCACGATCACTACGTGAAGCCCGTAGCCTGTTTGTGCGCGGCTCGCCCGCCGCTAAACTTCGGCAGTTGGTTTTTCCCAGCCGCCTAGTCCGCCGCCGTCACTGCGGGGGGTTCCGGGGGTCGTCCCCCCGGGCCAGCACCGCAGCGGGCGCGGGTGCCTCGGCTGCCACCGGCCGCCGAGCCATCAACTGGAAGGAACCCCCGTGATGGGGACACTATTTCTTGCCGCAGGGACCGGTCTGGCCGATGCAGCCAAGACGCCGGCTAAGGGCGGCAGCCCGATCTACACGTTCCTGATCCTCGCCGTCCTGATCGGCCTGTTCTACGTACTGATCATGCGCCCGCAGCGGAACCGGCAGCGCAAGGCCATGGAGACGCAGAGCCAGGTCATGCCAGGGCAGCGGGTCCGAACCACGGCCGGTATGTACGGCACCGTGGTCTCCGGCGACGACCGGGACGTAGTGCTCGAGATCGCGCCAGGCGTCGAGGTGACCATGCTGCGCCGGGCGATCATGGAAGTGATCGCCGACGATCAGCCGATGCCGGAGACGATCGACGACCCCGAGCCGTCCGACAGCACTCCCGCCGATGACTGGGACATCAAGGACGACACCCCGGCCGATGACGTGGAGACCAAGGACCGCAACGCCTGATCGATCGCCAAGAACGTTTTGGTGATTCGGGACGTTATGCCGGGTAGCGGCAAATATTGCCGCGCATCTGCCCGATCGAAACCAAGGGACAGCACAGGTGACCTCCCCAAGCAAGCCGTCTCGGCCGCAAAGCAGCTGGGCGGGCGGTAGCAACACATCCCGGCAGAGCGGACCGCCATCCCGGCCCGGGACTCACCTCATCGCACTGGTCGCGCTCCTGCTCGTCATGTTCGCCACGATCATCGGCGGCGTGATACTGCACCCAGGCGAGTGGCACGACAAGTTCAAGATCGGGCTGGGACTCGACCTGCACGGTGGCACCCAGGTGACGCTCAAGGCGTTCGCGGCGCACGGCGGCGTGCCGTCGAAGGCCGACATGACCGTGGCGATCTCGATCCTCGAGAACCGGGTCAATGGCCTTGGCATCAACAACACTTCGGTCGTGCAGCAGGGCAGCCAGCTCATCAACATCTCGATCCCGGGTGCGAGCGCCAGCCAGGTCAGGCCGCTGCTGAGCGCGGCTCAGCTCAGGTTCCGGCAAGTGCTGCTGTGCACGACCGAGAACCCGACGATCTGCGTCCAGCAAGGCGTGAAGGCTGGAGCCGGGTTGCCGGCCGCGGCGCCGACGACGGTGCCGACCCCGATACCGTCGCCGCTGCCGACCGGATCGCCGAGCCCGGCCCCGACGGGGTCAGCATCTCCCAAGTCATCGCCCAGCAAGTCAGGCGGTAACGGGCAGGCGGCGGGCGCCGAGCCGATCGCCGAGGCGTCGTCCTCGCCGACCCCTTCGACTTCGCCGAAGGCTTCATCCACCCCGAAGCCGACCTCATCGGCCACGCCAACTCCATCGGGTTCGGCCTCGCCCACGCCCACCGCGACGCCCACACCGACTCCGTCGAGCCCGACCAGCCTGCTGACCGTCGCCGGCGACCAGAGCAAGGTCACCAAGCCCGCGCTGGCGCTGTTCAAGAAGCTGAGCTGCAAAGACAAGAAGTGGCAGCAGCACATCTACGGCAGCCAGTCCTTCAAATACAACGGCAATAGCCAGATCGTGGCCTGCGACTCCTCTGGCATTAAGTACGTGCTCAGCGCACCGATCGTGCTCGGTACCGAGCTGAAGTCGCCGAAGGCGCAGCTCGACTCGACCAACAACCAGTGGGTCGTTACGTTCAACCTCAACGGTCCCGGCGCCAAGGAGTTCGCCACCTTTTCTACTCAGGCATACAACGCGTACTACAACCCGCAGACGCAGAGCCAGACCTCGGTGCTCGACCAGTTCGCGATCGTGCTGGACGGCCGGGTCGTGTCGGCGCCCACCATCCAGCAGCCGATCACCGGCGGCTCGGGCCAGATCACCGGCAACTTCACTCAGAAGACGGCCACCGATCTGTCCAACGTGCTGAAGTATGGTGCGCTGCCGCTGAGCTTCGACGCCCCGGTGGTAAATTCGGTCTCGGCCCAGCTCGGCTCCGAGCAACTCGACGCCGGCCTGATCGCGGCGGCGGTCGGCCTGCTGCTGGTCATCTTGTACTCGGCCTTCTACTACCGGGGCCTGGCCAGCGTGTCGGTGTTCAGCCTGGCCAGCGCGGCCCTGCTGTCCTGGCTCGCGGTCATCCTGCTCACCAAGTACCAGGGCTACTCACTGTCGCTGGCGGGCGTGGCCGGACTCATCGTCGCCATCGGTATCACGGCCGACTCGTTCATCGTCTACTTCGAGCGATTGCGCGACGAAGTCAGAGAGGGCAGATCGCTGCGGGCGGCGGTGGAGCGAGGCTGGGTCCGGGCCCGGCGGACGATCCTGGTGTCCGACACGGTGTCGTTCCTGGCCGCGCTGCTGCTGTATATCTTCGCCATCGGCGACGTCAAGGGCTTCGCGTTTACGCTAGGACTGACGACGCTGATCGACATCGTGGTGGTCTTCTTGTTCACCAAACCGATGGTCACCTTGCTGGCCAGGACCAAGTTCTTCAGCTCAGGCAGGCCGATGTCCGGACTCGATCCGGCCCGGCTGGGAGCCAGGTCGCCGTTGCGGGCCGGGCGTCCGGCTACGGCCAGGCCAGCCACCGGCGGCGCGACCGCCTCCGCCCGGACCACCCCTAAGGAGGCGTGATGTCCCGGCTCGGCAACATCGGTGGTCGGCTGTATCGCGGCGAAGTGTCGATCGACTTCGTCGGCCGCAAGAAGCTCTGGTACATGACCTCGGGCGCGATCCTGATCATCAGCCTGGCTGCGCTGCTGTTCCGCGGTCTGCACTACAGCGTCGACTTCCAGGGCGGGAGCATCTATAAGTTCTCCACGTCGGCCGGCGTGCACCTGACGCAGCCGGAGGTGGCTAACACTGCCATCTCGGGCGGTGCACCAACATCGGTTATCGTCCAGAAGGTCGGCAGTAACGGATGGAACGTCCAGACTCCGGCGCTGGGCAGCAAGGTCCAGTTTAAGATCCTGGACGCGCTGGCCAAGGAAGCTCACCGGACGAAGGGTCAGGTGAGCCTGCAGTCGATCGGACCGAGTTGGGGTACCCAGATCTCGCAGAAGGCGCTCGAAGCGCTGATCGCCTTCCTGATCGTGATCGTGCTCTATCTGTCGGTTGCCTTCGAATGGCGAATGGCGACAGCGGCACTGATCGCGCTCGCCCACGACATCGTGATTACGATCGGTGTCTACGCGCTGACCGGCTTTGAGGTCAGCCCGGCGACCGTGATCGGATTGCTGACCATCCTCGGTTACTCGCTGTACGACACGGTGGTGGTCTTCGACAAGGTCAGGGAGAATACCGCCGGCTTGCTGGCGACGAGACGGACCCGATACAGCGAGGCGGCCAACCTGGCGCTGAACCAGACCCTGGTGCGCTCGATCAACACCTCGCTGATCGCCCTGCTGCCGGTCGTCGCGATCCTCGTGGTCAGCGTCTTCCTGCTCGGCAACGGCGAGCTGAAGGACCTGTCGCTGGTGCTGTTCGTCGGAATGCTGTCCGGCACCTACTCATCGATCTGCATCGCCACGCCGGTGCTGGCCGACCTCAAGGAGCGCCAGCCCGAGTTCAGGCAGCTCACCAAGCAGATCGCGCAGCGGGCCTCGAGCACCAAGCGCCAGGCCCGGGTTGCCGTCGCCGGTGCGGCGGCCAAGGCGAGCCCTGGCGGCAGCAACGGGGGCAGTGGCGGGGTCGCGGTCGACGAGGATGTCCCGCCCGAGGATCTCACTGCCGACGATGTCGCTACCGAAGACGAGGCGGCTACCGGGACCGTCATCTCCGGGCGGGTCCCGGCGACGAGTCAGGGGCGCGCTCCGACCACGGTGCGGACCAGCGCAGGGTCTCGGCAACAGCCACGCCGGACAACATCCGCACAGCGGAAGAAGCGGAAGTAACCCGCGGTGCCCGACGGCCCGCCAGAACTGCTCGCACTGATCAGGGACGTACCGGACTATCCCCAGCCCGGCGTGGTGTTCAAGGACATCACGCCGCTGCTGGCCGACGGGCCGGCGTTCAGCGCGACGATCGAGGCCCTCGCCAAGGGTCACGAGGGCATGGTCGACAAGGTCGCTGGAATTGAGGCGCGAGGCTTTATCCTGGCCGCTCCGGTGGCCTGCCGGCTCGGCGTCGGCTTCGTGCCGGTGCGCAAGGTCGGCAAGCTGCCGGCGCCCACGTTCGCCCAGACCTACGAACTTGAGTACGGCACCGCGACCGTCGAGGTGAAGACCGATGCGTTCGCGCCCGGCGACCGAGTGCTGCTGATCGACGACGTACTGGCTACCGGAGGCACCGCCGCCGCCACCGCCGCGCTGATCAGGCGCTGCGGCGCGGAGGTCGTTTCGCTCGTCGTGCTGCTCGAACTTGGCTTCCTGGGTGGCCGGGCCAATCTGCCCGATCTCGATATCAGGCCACTGATTATTCTTTGAGGCGCTACCTCGAGTATTCGCCGCGACACGGGCGGAACAATGCGGCACCGGTCGCTGGTTACAGTCGCGTAGATACAATAGATACTTCGACTGACGCGAGGAGCGGCAGTGGCAGGTGACGTAGCTACGGCCGGGACGGCCGGAAGCGGAGTCACCCAGGACGCCGTCGGGCACGACCCTGAAGTCCAAGACCTGCCCGCAAATGGCAATGGGGTGGCGCCGCCTGCGAGCGCGCCCGCAGAAGGAAACGGCGGCACCCCTGGTTCAGGACAGACCGGCGGGTCGGGCCAGAACGGTGCCGCCAGCGGAAGCAGCCTGCCCACGGTCAGGCGACGGCTCGGCAGATTCGGGCCATCGCGCAGCGGCGGGATCAACCCCGTGCTCGAGCCGCTGATCAAAACCGCGCGGACCACCCATCCGAAGGCCGACATCCGGCTGATCGAGCGGGCCTACGAGGTCGCCGCCCGGTGGCACGCGGGCCAGTTGCGCAAGAGCGGCGATCCGTACATCACGCACCCGCTCGCCGTGGCCACGATCCTGGCCGAACTCGGCATGAATCACGACACGCTGGCCGCGGCGCTGCTGCACGACACCATCGAGGACACCGACTACACGCTCGCCGAGTTGCACCGGGAGTTCGGCGATGAGGTCGCCGCCCTGGTCGATGGCGTCACCAAGCTCGACAAGGTCAAGTACGGCGAGGCGGCGCAGGCCGAGACCGTGCGCAAGATGGTCGTCGCGATGTCGCGTGACATCCGGGTCCTGGTGATCAAGCTCGCCGACCGGCTGCACAACATGCGGACGCTCCGCTACCTGCCCAGGCCCAAGCAGGAGCAGAAGGCGCGCGAGACGCTGGAGATCTACGCCCCGCTCGCGCACCGGCTCGGCATGAACACGGTCAAGTGGGAGCTTGAGGACCTGGCGTTCGCGACGCTGTTCCCCAAGCGCTACGACGAGATCGCGAGGCTGGTCTCCGAGCGCGCGCCGCGGCGCGAGGCGTTCCTGCAAGAGGTGATCGAAGAGGTCTCCGTCGACCTGCGCGAAGCCAAGATCAAGGCGCGCGTCACGGGCCGGCCGAAGCACCTGTATTCGGTGTACCAGAAGATGATCGCGAAGAATAAGAGCTTCGACGACATCTACGACCTGGTCGGCATCCGCATCCTGGTGGACAGCGTCAGGGACTGCTACGCGGTACTCGGGGCGGCGCACGCGCGCTGGAACCCGGTACCGGGGCGGTTCAAGGACTACATCGCGATGCCGAAGTTCAACATGTACCAGTCGCTGCACACGACCGTGATCGGTCCCGGCGGCAAGCCGGTCGAATTGCAGATCAGGACCTGGGGCATGCACCGCCGGTCGGAGTACGGGGTCGCGGCGCACTGGAAGTACCGCGAGGAGATGACCACCGGCAATACCCCGGCCGACCTGGCCTGGCTGCGCCAGCTAGTGGACTGGCAGCGGGAAACCGCTGACCCGGCCGAGTTCCTCGAGTCGCTGCGCTTCGAGGTCGGCAGCGGCGAGGTGTACGTGTTCACCCCGCGCGGCGAGGTCATCGCCCTGCCCGACGGCGCCACCCCGGTGGACTTCGCCTACGCGATCCACACTGAGGTCGGGCACCGCACCGTGGGCGCGAAGGTGGACGGCCGGCTGGTGCCGCTGGAGTCCACGCTGGGCAACGGCGAGACCGTCGAGATCCTCACCTCCAAGGCCGCCGACGCCGGACCCAGCCAGGACTGGTTGGGCTACGTCAAGAGCGCCAGGGCTCGAAACAAGATCAAGCACTGGTTCTCCAAGGAGCGCCGCGAGGCCTCGGCCGACACCGGCAAGGCGATGATCGCGCGGACCATGCGCAAGCAGGGCCTGCCGCTGCGGCGGCTAGCGTCCGCCCAAGCCTTGCAGGAGATCGCCAGGGAGCTGCGCTACCAGGACCTGGCCGGGCTGTACGCCGCCATCGGCGACGGTCATGTCAGCGCGCAGTCGGTCGTGAGCAAGCTGGTCAGCGCGGCCGGCGGCCTGGACGGGGCCACCGAGGACATGGCCGAAGCCACCATGCTCACCCGGCCGCAGAGTCCGCAGGTGGCTCCTGGTGACTCCGGCGTGTCGGTCGAAGGCACGGCCGATGTGTGGGCCCGGCTGTCGAAGTGCTGCACGCCGGTGCCGGGCGACAACATCACCGGGTTCGTGACCAGGGGAAACGGTGTCTCCGTGCACCGGGTGGACTGCGTCAACGTGCAGCACCTGGTCGAGTCCCAGCCCGAGCGCGTGGTCAATGTGCACTGGTCGCCGAAAGAGAGTTCCAGGTTCCTCGCCGCGATCCAGGTCGAGGCCCTAGACCGGACCGGCCTGCTCTCCGACGTCACCAGGTCGATCTCCGAGCAGCACGTCAACATCTTGTCGGCGGCCGTCAGCACGACCAGGGACCGGGTGGCGTTCAGCAAGTTCACGTTCGAGATGGGCGACCCTGAGCACCTGCGCCACGTGATCAAGGCCGTCCGGAGCGTAGACGGCGTCTACGACGCCCGCCGCGTCGTCAGCTAGCCCGTCAGGTCGAGCTAGCCCGTCAGGTCGGCCAGCGTCTTTTCGGCTTCGGTTAGCCAGGATTGCCTGGTCGCTATGGCTGACTGGTGGCGCTGGCAGGCGGCATCATCGCCGCGTTCTGTGGCCTGGACGAGCTGGCGCTCGAGCTGACCGATTGTCTTGCGGATCTGCTCGACCGTGTCCCTGGCGCGGGACAGCGCCTCCGGGTTGGTGCGGCGCCACTGGATGTCCTCGGCCTTGCGCACGGCTTCGTCGATCCGGCGCAGACCGCCTTCGAGCCGCTCCTGGGCTTCCTTGGCCACCGCGCCGATCTTGTCCCAGCGCTGGTGAATCGCGCGCAGCGTCGAGCGGGCTCCCTTGGCGTCGGTGATCGGCAGCAGCCGCTCGGCCTCGGCCAGCAACTGCTCCTTGGCCGTGGCGCGTTCCTTGAGCTGGTTGTCCTTGGCCGACATGGCCGCCGAGCGGGCGTCGAAGAACGAGCTCTGCGCGGTCCTGAACCGCTTCCACAGCTCGTCTTCTGTGGCTCGGTCGGCCCGGCCGGCCTCCTTCCACGAAGCCATCAGATCGCGGTAGGCGGCCGCAGTCGCGGCCCAGTCGGTGGAGGAAGCGAGTTCCTCGGCCCGGGCAACCAGTTCCTGCTTTCGGTCCTTGACCTCTTCGCGCTCATCCTCAAGCGCGGCGAAGTAGACCTTGCGGCGCTTGGCGAACATGGTCCGGGCGGCCGACATGCGCTTCCACAGGGCGGCCTCGGCGGCGCGGTCGCCGTGCGGCGCCGCCTTCCACTCATCGAGGAGTTCCTTCAGCCGCTCACCGCTCGACTTCCAGTGCGTCGCCTCGGCCGCGATGTGCTCGGCCTCGGCGACGATCCGGTCCTTGAGCTCGATCGCCTCGGCTTTGGCCCGGTCCCTGGCCGCCTTGTGCTCCTCGCGGCGGTGATCGGCCTGCTCAGACAGCGCCCCAAGGCGACGCTTGAGGCCGTCTAGGTCGCCGATCGCCTTGGCCTCATCGATCGAAGCCCGCAACCGGGCGATCGTCGACTTGGCCTGGCCCGGGGCCAGGTCGGTGGTGTTGATCCGCCGCTCAAGCAGGTTCACCTCGGTGGCCAGCGAGTCGTACCGGCGGGTGTAAAACTCCAGGGCCTCATCCGGGCTCCCGGCCTGCCAGATCCCTACGACGCGCTCCCCGTCGGCGGTGCGCACGTAGACGGTTCCGTCCTCGGCTACCCGGCCCCAGGGCTGGTTTTCCGCGCTCACCGATTACCTCCCGCCTAGTACCTGACTGCCCGACCAGCCCAGTCGCGAAGACTGAGCTGCTTCGTCAGGTTTTCTTGATCGTGATGCTGTCGATGGTGACACTCTCCTTCGGTTGGCCGCCGCCCGCCGGGTTGAGCGGCGGCTTAACGCCCTCCTTGGCCACGGCCGTCAGGATATTTAGTCCTGAGGTGACCGTTCCAAAGGGGGTGTAGGAGGGTGGCAAGGGTGTGTTCTTATACACGATGAAAAACTGGCTGCCGTTCGAATTTGGGGTGCCGCTGTTGGCCATCGCCAGCGTGCCCGCCGTGTACTTGGCCCCGGTCAGGTTCTCGCTCTCGAACTCATAACCGGGGCCGCCGGTGCCCTTACCGGTCGGGTCGCCGCACTGGAGCACGAAGATGCCGGTCGTCACCAGGCGCGGGCAGACCGTCTTGTTGAAGAAGCCCTTCTGGGCCAGGAATACGAACGAATTGACCGTGCAGGTCGCCTTGCTGTTCAGCAGGTCAATGACGATCGCGCCCCGGTTGGTATTGATCGTCGCCTGGTAAGTCGCCTTAAAGTCCGGGGTGGCCGACGGGATGCCGACGTTGCGCGCCGCGGGCGGGCTCGGCGTGTACGTGCAGTGCGTGGCCGGCTCCTTGACCTCAGTCGGGGTCGGGGTCGGAGTCGGAGTCACGCTGGCCGACGCCGAGGGCGTCACCGACGGAGACGACAGCGCCTTGGCGCTGGACTTGCCGGAGTGCGTCAGCGCGATCACGCCGGCCACCACGACCGCCACGACGACGAGCACGCCGACGCCGCCGGCGGTCCACCGTGTGGCCCGGCGAATGCTCTCCTGGCGTTGCGCTTCCCTGGCTAGCCGCCGTTCGTAACGCTCCCTGGCAAGCTTGCGCTGGCGCTCTTGCTTACCCGCCACCCGCCCAGCCCTCCCGTTATCAACCGGTAGTGGTGCTCTTCCAAAACTTCGCGCATGGTATCCGGGCGAAGCAAGTGTGTAGGCACTCCGTTATCGGTTCGACGCACCAACCGCAGCCGACCTGTAACTGCGAGCGCTGATACAGCGCTCTCTTTGGGCCGCCGGCGCTGGTTTCCGCACCGCCTGCCCGGCTCCCGGCCGGTCTTCAGGTCGGTAGCCTGATGAACGTTACAAGCGGCTGGTTAGGAGTGCTCGTGCTGATCGAGGGTTTTCCCGCGGGTTCGTTCGCCGCGAACTGCTTTGTGATCGCGCCTGACCCAGGCGAGGACTGCCTGATCATAGATCCGGGCGAGGACGCGGCGCCCGGCATCGAGGAGATCGTGGCCAGGCACAAGCTGCGGCCGGTCGCGGCGCTCGCGACCCATGGCCACATCGATCACATCTGGTCGATCGCACCGGTGTGCGACAACGCCGGGATCCCGGCCTACATCCACCCGGCCGACCGGGAGCTGCTGACCGATCCGGCCAAGGGGCTGTCGCTGGCGGGTGGGCAGCAACTGTTCGGCGGGCTGACGCTGAGCGAGCCGGCCGACGTGCTCGAGCTGGCCGACGGGATGACGCTGGAGCTAGCTGGGGTCAAGCTGGTCGTCGACCATGCTCCGGGACACACGCCGGGGTCGGTGACGTTCAGGCTGGATGCTGAGCTGGTCGTCGACGACCCGCGTGCTGTGCTGCTCAGAGGGGACGACCCCCCGGAGCCCCCCGCAGGCGCGCTGTTCACCGGCGATCTGCTGTTCGCCGGGTCAATCGGGCGAACTGACCTGCCCGGCGGCGACTACCAGACCATCCTCGATAGTCTGGCCAGAGTTTGCCTGCCGCTGCCCGATGCGACAGTCGTCCTGGCTGGCCACGGGCCGCTGACGACGATCGGCGCCGAGCGGGCGAGCAATCCGTTCCTCGCCGGCCTCGCGCCGAAGGCTGGTCCGGTCCGCGGACTGTGACACCGGCCTCGCGCGGCTAGGCGGCAGAGCGGCGCAAAGCGTTATGCCTAAAGAACTTGATCTTGAATTTTCTTAGAAAGGCTGTGGTGGGATTGATCCGCACCCATGAGGCGGGCGCGCTGCGCGCGGCGGAGGCTGGCCGGCCGGTCACGCTGGCCGGCTGGGTTGCGCGGCGACGGGACCACGGCGGCGTGGTCTTCATTGACCTGCGGGACGCCAGCGGTGTCGTTCAGGTGGTGCTGCGGCAGGAGGACGTCGCGCACGAGTTGCGGGCCGAGTTCTGCGTACTGGTCACCGGCGAGGTCCGGCGGCGGCCGGAAGGCAACGAGAACCCGGAGCTGCCCACCGGCGAGATCGAGGTCGTCGCGAGCGCGGTCGAGGTGCTGTCCGAGTGCGACCCGCTGCCGTTCCCGGTCGAGGGCGGCGGTGAACTTAACGAGGAAGTGCGGCTGCGGTACCGGTACCTGGACATCAGGCGGGCCGAGATGGCGGCCGCGCTGCGGGCTAGGTCCAAGGCGGCTTACCTGGTCGCCGACGTGATGGCCGAACGCGGGTTCGTCAACGTGGAGACTCCATTTCTGACCAGGTCGACTCCGGAAGGGGCGCGGGACTTCCTGGTGCCGGTGCGGCTGCAGCCGGGCTCGTGGTACGCGCTGCCGCAGTCGCCGCAGCTGTTCAAGCAATTGCTGATGATCTCCGGGCTCGAACGCTACTACCAGCTCGTCCGCTGCTTCCGCGATGAGGACTTCAGGGCCGACCGGCAGCCGGAGTTCACCCAGATCGACATCGAGATGTCGTTCGTGACCAGGTCGGACATCGTTGAGGTGGCCGAGACCCTGGTGCAGACGCTGTGGCGGGAGATCGCCGGGTTCGAGGTTTCCCTGCCGATCCCGCATATGACCTACGCCGACGCGATGGCGCGGTTCGGGTCCGACAAGCCCGACTTGCGGTTCGGATGCGAGCTGGTGGACCTGACGGCGTTCTTCGCCGGAACGGGGTTCCGGGTGTTCCAGGCTCCGCACGTCGGGGCCGTGGTGATGCCGGGCGGGGCCGAGCAGTCGCGCAAGGAGCTGGACGGATGGCAGGACTGGGCTAAGTCGCGCGGCGCGCGGGGGCTGGCTTATGTGCTGGTGGGTGCTGACGGGGCCGTGAGTGATACCGGGCCGGTGGTCAAGCACCTTTCTGAGGAGGAGCGTTCCGGGCTGCCTGCGGCGGTTGGGGCTTCGGCGGGGGACTGCGTGTTCTTCGCGGCCGGTCCGTCTGGTGCCGCGCGTTCCCTGCTCGGGGCGGCTCGGCTGGAGATCGGGGCTCGGTGCGGGCTGATCGACCCGTCGGCGTGGGCGTTCACCTGGGTGGTCGACGCGCCGATGTTCGAAGATGACGGTGAAGGCTCCTGGACCGCCGTGCACCACCCGTTCACCTCGCCGCTGCCGGAGTGGTCGGACAAGTTCGCCGACGAGCCTGGGGGTGCGCTCGCCGACGCGTACGACATCGTGTGCAACGGCACGGAGATCGGCGGCGGGTCGATTCGTATCCACCGGCAGTCAGTTCAGCAGCAGGTGTTTGACGTGATCGGGCTGTCGCGGGCCGAGGCGGAGTCGCAGTTCGGGTTCCTGCTCGACGCGCTGCGGTTCGGGCCGCCGCCGCACGGAGGGATCGCGTTCGGCTGGGACCGGCTGCTGATGCTGCTCACCGGACGGCAGTCGATAAGGGACGTGATCGCGTTCCCGAAGGCCGCTTCCGGGCAGGACCCGCTGACCGGGGCGCCGACACCGATTACGGCGGCGCAGCGTAAGGAGGCCGGGATCGACGCGGTTGC
>Ga0099827_10000844_pt1 | contig 14964 bp, 14 predicted proteins | sample CZO8metaG_FD_79339 | JGI IMG/M metagenome (GOLD analysis project Ga0099827, IMG submission 79339) | Vadose zone soil microbial communities from the Eel River Critical Zone Observatory, Northern California, USA - CZOApr15con1.8 metaG | ecosystem: Environmental > Terrestrial > Soil > Vadose zone ...
CGACCCGGCCGATCACGCTGGTGGCGCCGTTTCCGCCGGGCGGCGTAGCCGACCTCACCGCCCGGCCGGTGGCGGCCGCGATGGAGAAGGTGCTCAAGAACCCGGTGGGGGTGGTGAACAAGACCGGCGCCGCCGGCGCGGTGGGCATGCAGTTCGTCGCTACCAGTAAGCCGGATGGTTACACGCTGCTGCTGGCGCTCTCGTCGATCTCGATCATCCCCGAGGCCGACAAGATCTTCGGCCGGCCGCCAGCGTTCACCGTCGAGCAGTTTGCGCCGATCGCGCTCGTCTCGGCCGACCCGACGATCCTGGTCGTCCGCGCCGAGAGTCCGTGGAAGACGGCGAAGGAATTCATCGAGGACGCCCAGAAGCGCCCCGGCCAGATTTCCTACAGCTCGTCGGGCGTCTACGGGACGCTCCACATGGCGATGGCACTTCTCGAGCACGGGGCCAGCGTGAAGCTGCGCCACGTGCCGTACTCCGGCGCCGGGCCCGCGCTGACCGCGATCCTGGGCGGCCACGTGGACGCGCTCGCCTCCGGCCCCGCCGTCGTGCTCCCGCACATCAAGGCCGGCAAGCTACGCGCCCTCGCCGGCTGGGGCGACAAGCGCGTGGCGGCGCTTCCGGAGGTGCCCACGTTCAAGGAGCTCGGCTATCCCGACGCCGAGTCCTACATCTGGGCCGGGGTATTCGCGCCCAAGGCGACGCCTGAGCCAGTCCTAGCCAAACTCCGGGACGCCGTGCGGCAGGCGGTCAACGATCCCGAGTTCAAGGGGGCCATGGAGAAGCTCGAGACCCCCATCGCCTTCAAGCAGGGTGAGGAATTCCAGCGTTTCTTCGACGCCGACGCGCGGCGCCTTGCCGCCGGTGTCCAACGCGTCGGGCGAGTGGAAACCAAGTAGGGCGCGATCCCGACGCGAATCCGCGTGCTACAATTTCGGGCGTCATGGCCATCCTGAAGGTCGCCCGGCTGGGACATCCCGTTCTGCGACAGCAGGCCCAACCGCTCTCGCCCGAAGAGATCCAGGCTCGCGCGACGCAGGAATTCATCGACGACATGATCGAGACGATGCGCGAGTACGACGGGGCGGGACTGGCGGCCAACCAGGTGCACACGCTCAAGCAGATCGCCGTCATCGAGGTTCAGGCCAACCCGCGTTATCCCGAGGCCCCCGAGATCCCGCTCACCGTCGTCATCAATCCCGTCGTGACGCCGTTGACGGACGAGATGGAGGAGGGCTGGGAAGGCTGCCTGTCCGTTCCCGACATGCGGGGGATGGTGCCGCGGTACACGGCGGTCCGGCTCGAGTATCACGATCGCGAGGGCCAGCTTCAGAGCGTCGTCGCCAAGGACTTCTTCGCGCGCGTCATCCAGCACGAGACCGATCACCTCGACGGCCACGTGTACCTGGACCGCATGCCTGACCTCGCCACGCTCACTCACATCGCTGAGTGGCAGAAATATTGGCTCGGCGTCCGTGAGCAGAGTGATTAATCACATCGGGGGCCCCGAGATGGCCCCCGAAACCCCCCACGCCGTCGCGGCGCCTCCGCACCGCTCCGGCGAGCGGCCGAGCCCCGAGATGGCCCCCGATACCCCCAGCGCCGGCGAGCGTCCCGTCCTCGCGGTCGTCAAGGACCTCTTCTTCGTCGCTCGCATCCGCGAGACCGCCCGTCTGGCTGGCGTGCCCCTGGCGATCGCCCGCAGCGCCGACGAAGTCGAGGCGGCCATCGCCGGGCCGCGTCTGGTGCTCCTCGACCTGACCGGCGGGTTCGACTACGCGCGCGTCTTCGATGCCGCCGAGCGCGCTGGTGTTCCTGTCCTCGCCTTCACCACGCACGCGCTGGCGCGCGACACCCAGCCCTGGCATGCGCGCTGCGCGCGGGTGGTGACCAAGGAGACGCTGACGGCCGAGCTGCCGTCGCTCCTTCGAGAAGGCGTCGCCCCATGAACGCGGAAGAGTTCGTCGAAGCCCTCGACGCCGACAACCAGGTTCTGCTGGGCCGCCTCGCCCCCGACGACACCCTCAAGCCCGAGGTGGAGGGCGAGCTCAACGTCGTCAACCTCCTGAAGGTGGCGCTCAAGAACGAGCTCGAGGCCACCGAGATCGCGGCCCGCTGGCTGGTCGCGACCGACGACGTCGACGTGAAGATGGCGTTCGCGCGCCAGGCCGGCGACGAGGCGAAGCACTTCCGCATGATCCGCGATCGCCTGCGGGCCCTCGGTGTTCCCGCCGCGGCCTACGCCAACCCGCTGGGCAAGGGCTACGGGCCACTGTTCAATTACCTCGACTCGCTCAAGACGACCGTCGAGCGCGTCGCCGCCGGTCAGTTCACGCGCGAGGCGATCGCGGTCGTCAAGAACCGCCAGTTCATCGAGTTCTGCGAGCGGGCGGCGGACCGGGAGACGGCCGCGCTCTATCGCGACGTTATCGAGCCCGACGAGCGCTACCACCATCAGCTCGGCCGCGAGCTGCTCTTGCGGCTGGCCACGACCGCCGACGCTCAGGCGGCGGCCCGGCACGCGGCCCGCCGGACGCTCCAGTTGGCTGACGAGCTGCAACGGGCGGCGCTGACCACCGCCGGCATCCATCACGCGCCGGGATGCTGATGGACGACGCGCTCCGGGGCTTTCGTGACGCCGTCGTCGGCGCCGAGCCGGAGGTCGATCTCACCCTGGGCGCGCTCGAGGTCGCGCGGGTCGAGCATCCGAGCTTGTCGTCGGCCCGTGAGCGGGAGCGGCTCGACGCGCTGGCCTCGCGGTCGGGCGCCGGCTTCGTGGGCGATCCGGTGAAGGCGCTGCACCGGCTGCGCGAGTTCCTCTTCGAGGAAGAAGGCTTCAGCGGCAACGGGAACGACTACTACGATCCGCGCAACAGTTGTCTGAACGACGTCCTCGACCGCCGGCTCGGGATTCCCATCACGCTGTCGGTGCTGATGATGGAGGTGGGCCGGCGCGTGGGGCTCCACATCCTGGGCGTGGGCTTGCCCGGCCACTTCGTGGTGCGCGCCGACGTGGGGCCCGATCCGGTGCTGCTGGATCCCTTCGACGGCGGCGCCGTGCTGACGCCGGAGCGGGCGGCCGAAGTGGTGGCGCGCGCGCTCGGGCGCCGGGCGCCGTTGACCGAGCAGCATCTGGTCCCGGTCACCAAGCGCCAGATCCTCACGCGCATGCTCATGAACCTCAAGTCGATCTACGCGCAGCGGCGCGAGTGGGCGAAGGCGCTCTCCGTGTACGACCGGCTGTTGATCCTCGACTCGAGCGCCGCCGCCCACTTCCGCGATCGCGGCGCCGTCCTCGTCCGCCTCGGGCATTTCCACAAAGGCGCGAGCGACTGGGAGCGCTACCTCACCCGGTGTCCGAAAGCTGAGGACGCCGAGACCGTACGCCAGCAGCTCCGGCAGGTTCGTCAGCGGCTCGCTGCGCTGAACTGACGTGAGGCGAGGTGCGGGCGCCGTGGCCGGGGCGCTGCTGGTCGCATTCGTGTCCGCCTCCTGCGCGAAACCCATTCCGCCCATCGGCGCGGGCGGCCCACCGTTCACGCCGTCGCCCGACGAGCTCCGGCTGTGGAGCGAGGCCGAGCGCGAAGAAGAGACCCTCCTCACGCGGGTGACGTTGTATGAAGATCCGCGCCTCGAGCAGTATCTCCGTCGCCTCGCCGCCCAGCTCGCTCCCGTCGACGTCGGGCCGAACGGACCGGTCCTCCGATTGGTCGTGCTTCGCGATCCGACCCTGAACGCGTTTGCCATGCCCGACGGCCGTGTCTTTCTTCACACCGGGCTCCTGAGCCGCCTCGAGAACGAGGCGCAACTCGCCACCATCCTCGGCCACGAGCTGACGCACGTGTATGACCGCCACTTGTTGACGTTCACCCGCGACAGCGACAGCACGAAGGTGCTCAACCGGGTCCGCGACATGGTGACCGCCCTCGGGACGGCGCCGGCCGCCAATCCGGTCAGGAGGGACGAATATGTGGGCGCGGCGGTGCTCAGCCGGACGGCCAACGCCATCCTCGGCCTCGGACTCAAGATCGCTGCGATCGGCGCCATCAACGGCTACGGCCCCCAGCTCGAGCGCGACGCCGACGAGAACGGTCTCCAGCAGTTGGTGAAGGCCGGCTACGATCCGAAAGAGGCGGTCAAGCTCTTCAGGCTCCTGCGTGACGAGACGGGCCCCCGCGGCCCCCTGGAGACGTTCTTCTTCGGCAACGCCGCGCGACTTCAGGAGCGGTTCGATACCGCGCAGCGGCTGGTGCGCAGGAAGTACGCCGAGGACGCCAAGCGGACTGACACCGTCAAGAACACGGACGAATTCGATCTGACGATGCGGACGCTCGTTCGCGAGAACGCCGCGCTCGACACTCGGGCCGGACGCTTCGCGCTGGCCCGCCCGCAGCTCGACCGCGTGCTCAGGGCCACGCCCAACGATCCGATCGCCCACCTCTACTACGGCGACCTCCATCGCCTGCAAGCTCAGCGGGCGACGACGCCCTCCGAGCGCGAGGCGGGAGCCAAGCGGGCGCTCGAGAGCTACGAGCAGTCGGCCGCCCTCGATCCCGCCTATCCCGATCCGTTCCGACAGCTCGGGCTGCTCTACTACCAGCAGAATGATCCGACCCGGGCCCGGGCCGCGTTCGAGAAATACCTCGCGCTCAAGCCCGACGCGGCCGACGCCAAGCGGGTGAGGGAATATCTCCTGGAGCTGAGCCGGTAGGGTGTGATCCCATGACAGCAGGCCGGGTCCTCGGCGGCTTCAATCAGTACGGCTTCACGGTCGGCATCCTCATGCTCGACACGCGCTTTCCCCGGATTCCAGGCGACATGGGCAATGCCGCGACGTTCGATTTTCCCGTGCGCTACCACCGGGTGAGCGGCGCCGACCCCGACCTCGTCGTGCGTCGCGGGGCGGCCGGCCTCCTGCCTGAGTTCGTCGCGGGGGCCCGCGCGCTCGAGCGCGAGGGCGTGGGCGCCATCACGACGAACTGCGGCTTCCTGGTGAAGTTTCAGCGCGAGCTGGCCGGCGCCGTCAACGTTCCGGTCTTCACCTCCAGCCTCCTCCTCGTTCCCCTCGTTCACCGCATGCTGCCGTCCCGCCGGCGCGTCGGGATCCTCACCGTCAACGCGGGCACGCTGACGCCCGAGCACCTGGAGGGCGCCGGCATCCCGTCCGACATCCCGATCGCCGTCGCCGGGCTCGAGACCGAGAAGGAATTCACGCGCGTGCTGCTCGGGGACGAGCTGGAGCTGGATGTCGACGCCGCGCGAGGAGAGCACGTGAAGGTCGCCCGCCGGCTCGTCGGCGATCATCCCGACATCGGCGCCATCGTGCTCGAGTGCACCAACATGCCGCCGTACACGGCCGACGTCCAGCGCGCGACCGGCCGGCCCGTGTTCGACATCGTCTCGTTAGTTCGCATGGTCCACGCTGCCCTCGTCAGCGGCGCCGGGCCCCGTCCGGCCCGATGACGCTGCCGCGCTCGGCCAGCTTCGTCGTCATCGGCGGCGGTGTCGTCGGCTGCAGCATCGCCTACCACCTGGCGCTCCGCGGTCTTCGCGACGTGCTCGTGCTCGAGCGCGAGGCCATCGGCTCCGGCACGACGTCGAAGGCCGCCGGTGGGATCCGCGCCCAGTTCCCGACGGAGACGGAGATTCGCTTCTCGCTCGAGGCGATCGCCGTCTTCGAGCGCTTCGCCGACGAGTTCGGCGTCGACCCCGGCTATCGAAAGATCGGCTATCTCTTCCTCGTGGCCGACGCCGCCGACCTCAAGGGATTCGAAGAGCGGATGACGCTCCAGCACCGCCTCGGCGTCGACGTGCGGCTGCTCTCCCCGGACGACGCGCGCAAGCTCGTTCCGGCCCTGCGCGTGGACGATTTGATCGCGGCGGTCTGGGGGCCGCAGGACGGCATGGCCGGGCCGGCCGAGGTCACCGCCGGCTTCGCGCGGCGCGCGCGGGATCTGGGCGCCCGCATCGTCGAGGGCGTCGAGGTGAGCGCGATCACGGTCGAGCGCGGAAGCGTGGCCGGAGTCCGAACTTCACAGGGTGACGTGGCCACGCGCATCGTGATCAACGCGGCGGGCCCGGCGGCCGCGCGGGTCGGACGGTTGGCCGGCATCGCCATCCCGGTGCTGCCGCGGCGCCGGCACATCTTCTACACCGAGCCGTTTCCCGAGTTGCCCGGTCCCGTGCCGCTCACGACCGACCGCGCCAGCGGATTCTACTTTCGCAAGGAGATGGAGCAGCTCCTGCTCTCTCCCGGCGACGTCGAGGACGTCGGCGAGGACCTGGTCGCGCCCGTGGACTGGGGCCGCGTGGAAGAGACGGTGGAGAAAGCGCTGCATCGCCTGCCGATCGTCGAGAAAGCCCGCGTCGCCGGCGGCTGGGCCGGGCTCAGACCGTTGACGCCCGACGACCACGCCATCATCGGCTGGGCGCCTGGCATCGACGGATTCTTCCTCGCCGTCGGCTTCGGCGGCCACGGCTTCCAGCACTCGCCGGCGACGGGACGCCACGTCGCCGAGTGGCTGGTGGATGGCAAGTCGTCGCTCGATCTCTCGCTGTTCGACCCGGCGCGGTTCGCGCGCGGCATCGCCCGCGCCGGCCATCACGGCCCCGACGCCGAGTGAAGTATATTGAAGCGCTGCAACACCTTGGGAGGCCACCGATGAGACGAGCAGGAACGACCGTCGTCGCGATTCTGAGCGTTGTGCTGCTGGCGCTGCCGGCCACGGCTCAGCTGAGCTTGACGTGGACGGCGGGCGCCGTCGGCGGGGGCTGGTACGCGATCTCGGGCGGCATGGCCGAGCTGCTCCGCGAGAAGGCGCAGCTCACCATCAAGGTCATTCCCGGCGGAGGGACGCAGAACCCCGTGCTCGTGCAGAAGGGCGAGGCCGAGATCGGCATGGGCTTGCCTCCGCTCCTCGACGCGGCCGTGAAGGGCGAGGACCCCTACCAGGGTCACAAGATGGGCGACCTCCGGGCGCTCGCCGGCAACATGAGCCTCAACACGTTCCACTTCTACGTCGGCGCCGAGACGCCTTACGCCAACATGACGATGGACGAGATCTTCAAAGGAAAGAAGCCGATTCGCCTGGCGATCTCGAAGCCGGGCTCGTCTGACGTGTGGGTGTTCGAGAAGGTCATGGAGTACTACGGCATGTCCTACAAGGATTGGGAGGCGGCGGGCGCGCGATTCTTCCGCGGCTCCTACACCGAGCAGGCGGGGGCGTTCAAGGACCGCAACGTGGACGGTACGTTCACGTTCCTGGCGCTGCCCGGCGCGTCCATCACCGAGGCGAGCGTCGGCCGGAGCCTCAAGCTGCTGGCGTTCCCGGAACCGCTGCTCGCTCACCTGGGCAAGTTCGGGCTGGGGAAGGGGACGATCCCGGCCGGAACGTATCCGCAGGCGGCGAACGCCAGGGACACCGTCGTCTCGGCCACGATGGGCACCACGATCACCGTTACGACGAAGATGCCGAACGACATGGCCTACACGATCACGAAGGCGCTCAACGACAATCCCGACCGCGTGCGCAAGATCCACGCGAGCCTGGCTGACTACGATCCGGCCAAGGCCTACCTCTACCTCGGTGTTCCGCTTCATCCCGGCGCCGAGCGCTACTACCGGGAGAAGGGTTATCTGAAGTAGCGAGCCGGTGCGGGAGCTCACCGGCCCGACACGCTGGGGCGTCGTGGCGTGGGCCGCCGCGGCGTCGCTGTTCCACCTCTACACCGCCGGCTACGGCGTCTTCGAGCCGCGCGTCCAGCGCTCGCTTCACCTGCTCTTTCTCGTTCCGCTGATCTTCGTCCTCTATCCGTTCCGGACGCCGTCGCCGCGGCTTCGGCCGAGCGCCTGGGACTGGGTGTGGGCGGTCACCAGCTTCGTGGCCAGCTTCTATCTCATCTGGGACAGCGATCGCATCAACCATCGCTGGGAGGGTGCCAGCGACGTCCTGCCGCGCGAAGTCTGGCTCGGCACCGTCATGGTGGTGCTCGTGGTCGAGGCGTGCCGGCGGTCGCTCTCGCGCTGGATGGCCGTCACGATCTCCCTTGCCCTTTTCTATCTGGCGACGTGCCAGTGGTTCCCGGGAGCCTTCCACTTCAAGGGCTTCACCTATCCCCGGATGATCGAGCTGCTCTATCTCGGCGGCGACGACGGCATGTACGGGTTCCTCACCGGCATCTCGAGCAACATCCTCTTCATCTACGTGCTGTTCGGCGCGGTGTTGATGAAAGCTGGCGTGGGGACGTTCCTGATCGCCCTGGCCGAGCGCACGACGGGCTCACTGCGGGGCGGGCCGGCCAAGACCGCCGTCGTCGGCTCGGCGCTCTTCGGGACCATCAGCGGCAGCACCGTCGCCAACGTCTACGCGACGGGCTCGTTCACGATCCCGCTCATGAAGCGCGGCGGCTACCCGGCGAAGACGGCGGCTGCCATCGAGGCCATCGCGGGCACCGGCGGCCAGATCATGCCCCCGGTCATGGGCGCCGGCGCGTTCATCATGTCGGAGATGACCAACGTGCCGTACTTCGAGGTGGCGAAGGCGGCGGCGATTCCGGCCATCCTCTATTACGTCGGCCTGATGGCGATGGTGCACTTCCTCGCCGTCCGCCACGGCCTCCAGCCCCGCCCGCGGAGCGAGCTGCCGGAATGGGGACAGATCTTGCGGCGGGCCTACCTTGCCCTGCCGTTCCTGGGGATCGTGTATTTCCTCGCCGCGGGCTACTCGCCGACCGGCGCCGCGTTCTACGTCATCGTGATCACCTTCGTCCTGTCCTTCCTCGATCGGCGAACGTGGATGACGCCGGCCCGGTGCCTGGAGGCGCTGGTCGAGGGGGCGGCCAGCGCGGCCACGATCGCCGTCGCGCTGGCCGGTTCGGGGATGATCGTCGGGGTGCTGACCCGCACGGGGTCGGCGCTCGCGTTCGGAGGCGCCGTGCTCTCGGCCTCCATGGGCAGCCTGCTCGTGGCGATGATCCTGATCTTCATGGTCGTGAGCGTGCTAGGGACCGGGATCCCGACGACCGCGGCGTACGTGATCTCCGTCGTGGTCGGGGCGGGAGCGATGGGTGGCCTCGGGGTGCCCGTCCTGGCCGCTCACCTGTTCGTCTTCTACTACGCCGTCCTGTCCGACCTCACGCCGCCGGACGCCGTCACGGCCTTCGCCGCCGCGAACATCGCGGGCTCGGAGATGATGGCCACCGGGATCGAGGCGTTTCGCCTCGGTATCGCCGGTTTCCTCGTGCCCTTCGCCTTCGTCTTCCACCCGGAGCTCCTGCTGCGGGGGACGTGGCCCGAGATCGTCGCGATGTCCGGGCTCGCGGCCGTGTCCGCGATCGCCCTGGCCGCCGCGATCGTGGGGCAGGCGGGGGGGCGCCTCCACGGCTGGGAACGGCTGCTGGCGCTCGGGACGGCCGGCCTCATGGTGATGCGAGGGCCGTGGCTCCAGGCTACCGGGGTGGTGATGTTCGCCGCGCTCGTGGCCTGGACAGCCCGTCGGCGTCCTCTAACCGCTGTCGCGCCGTCTGGGGGCTAGGCAGAATATTAACCCCCTTTGCGCCGTACGGTAGTTAGATAGCGCCGTGGCGCACGCGTGGACGGCCGGTCGCCTCTGCCTCGACTTCGCCAACAGCACCCGGCTCTCGACGTACGCCGATCTCGCCGAGTGGGCGGGAGGGGCGGGCGCCGCTTCTCCCGCCCAGGCGCGGGCACTAGCTCGGGCTGGCCGACGTCGGGCGCCAGCGGCGGCGGTCGCGCTGGCTCGCGCCCAGGCGCTTCAAGCCGCGATTGTCGCCGTGATGGCGTCAGTGGCCTCGCGCCGGCCCCCCCCGGTCCGCGCGCTCGACGATCTCAACGAGGCGCTGGCCGCGGCGCTCGGCCGCACCCGCATCGTCAGGCGAGGCCCAGGCTTCGTCTGGGAGTGGAAGACGGGCCACGACGCGCTCGACCGGCTGCTGTGGCCGGTCATCCGCTCCGCTGCCGAAGTCCTAACTTCAGCCGACGTGGCTGCCGTCAGGGCCTGCGCGGCGCCCGCGTGCGGTCGCCTGTTCCTCGACGGCAGCCGCAACGGAAGCCGGAGATGGTGTGACATGGCGGTCTGCGGCAACCGGGCGAAGGTGCGGCGGCACTACGCGAGGAGACGTTCGAGAAGGGCGCGGTCGGCGGGCGGGAAGTCGTAGTCGGCGAGGCGAGCCGGTTTCACCCAGGCCATGGCCTGGCCCTCGCGGGGCTCGATCGTGCCGGACTCCAGGCGGCACTCGTAGAAGTGGAGAACGACCTGGCGGTCCTGGTACTTCCAGCGGACGGTCTCGACCAGCTTGCCGACCTGGAACGTCGCGGCCAGCTCCTCGATCAGCTCGCGCCTCAGACATTCCTCGAAGGTTTCCGCCGATTCACGTTTCCCTCCCGGAAACTCCCAGAGGCCTTCCAGGTGGGAGCCGGGCCGTCGCCGAGTGATCAGGTAGCGGCCCGCCGCGTCGCGGATCAGCGCTGCCGCGACTTCGATGACGAGCATCACACCGCCGGATAGCTCGCACAGAAGTGCCGCATCGGGCAGGGCGTGCAGCGCGGAGCTCCCGGTGAGCACCACGTTGCACCGAAGTCCATGAGAGCCTGGTTGAAGTCATAGGCGCGGCCCCTGGGCACCAGCGCCTCGGCCAGATCCCAGTACGCCTTCTCCCCGCGGAAACGCCGCTTCCGGCGGGGCCCGATGAAGACGCGTGAGAGGACGCGACGCACGTTCGTGTCGAGGATCGCGGCGTCCTGCCCATACGCGAACGACAGCAGGGCGCCCGCCGTGTAGCGGCCGACGCCGGGAAGGCCGCGAAGGCCGTCAGCGGTATCGGGGAGCTGGCCGCCGTAGCGGGCAACCGTCTCACGCGCGATCCGATGGAGCCGGATCGGGCGGATGTTGTATCCGAGCGGGTACCAGAGCTGGCGCACGTCCCGCGGCCGGGCGGCGGCGAGATCCTCGAGCGTGGGATAGCGCTCGAGGAATTGGTGATACTTCGGCACGACGCGGTCGACTTGCGTTTGCTGGAGCATGATCTCGGAGACGAGGACGCGGTAGGGGTCGCGCGTGCGCCGCCAGGGAAGATCACGGCCGTGACGCGCGTACCAGGCCAGCAGCCGGCGCTGGAAGGCGCGCGCGACGCGCCGGTCTGGCTTCACCACGCGCGGAGTCTAGCACGCGCGCTACAATGGCCGCATGTCGGATCCCGCCACGGAATATGCCGCCGTGCGCCGGCGCGCCGGCCTCATCGACCGCGGCGACCTCGGAGTCGTCGAGGTTACGGGACGGGATCGCACCACGTTCCTGCACGCGATGCTGAGCAACGACGTGAAGTCGCTCTCCGCCGGCCGGGGCGCCCTCGCCGCCTTCCTCGACGTCCAGGGCAAGGTTCAGGCGCTTCTGATTCTCTGGGCGCTCGAGGACCGACTCCTGCTTTTGACACCTCCCGGCGAAGGCACCAAGACGATCGAGGCGCTCGACCACTATCTCTTCTCCGAGAAGGCCTACTTCAAGGACGTGACGGGCCAGATGGCGCTCCTGATGGTCGCCGGTCCCGAGGCTCCGAAGCTCGTCGAGCGGTTGACCGGCACGCCGACCCCGGAGACGGCGTGGAGCAGCACCGCCGCCCGTCTCGCCGAGGTTGACGTGCGACTCGTGAAGGGCGGCGAGGAGACCGGCGAGGCCGAGGTCTGGATCGCGGCGGCCGCCGCCGACGGCGAGCGCGTGCGCGCGGCGTTGCTCGAGGCGGGCGCGACACCGATCGGTCGCGTTGCGTGGGAGTCGCTTCGCATCGAGGCGGGAACGCCCGCGTACGGAAGCGACGTCGACGCCACCGTGCTCTTGCCCGAGATCCCCATCGAGCGACTGGTTTCCTACACCAAGGGCTGCTACATCGGCCAGGAGGTCGTGGTGAGGATCCGTGATCGCGGCCACGTCAACCGCCATCTGCGCGGTCTCGTCATCGACGGCCCCACGCCGCCGGCGCCGGGCTCGCCGGTGGTCGCCGACGGCGCCGAGGTCGGGCGTGTCACCAGCGCCGCGTGGTCGTTCGGGCTGAAGCGTCCGATCGCGCTGGGCTTCATCCGGCGCCAGCACGCCGACCCGGGGACGCTCGTCACCGTCCGCGCCGACGGCGCGGAGCTGGCCGCGACGGTTGCCGCGCTGCCGTTCACGCACTAGCCGGAGAGTCACGTGACCAACCGCCTCGCGAACGAGACCAGTCCCTATCTCCTCCAGCATGCCCACAATCCCGTGGACTGGTTTCCGTGGGGCGCCGACGCCTTCGCCAGGGCGCGGAGCGAAGACAGGCCCGTTCTGCTGTCGGTCGGATACTCGGCATGTCACTGGTGTCACGTCATGGAGCGCGAGTCGTTCGAGAACCCCGACATCGCCCGAGTCATGAACGAGCACTTCGTGAGCGTGAAGGTGGATCGGGAGGAGCGGCCGGACGTCGATCAGATCTACATGCAGGCGGTGCAGTCCATGACGGGCCACGGCGGCTGGCCGATGACCGTGTTCCTCACTCCCGAGGGCGCACCGTTCTACGGCGGCACCTATTTTCCTCCCACGCCCCGCCATGGATTGCCGTCGTTCCCGCAGCTCCTGCACTCCATCGCCGATGCCTGGCGCAACCGGCGCGGCGAGGTCCTGGCGTCGTCGCAGGAGTTCACCGCCGAGCTGAGTCGCGGCGGGCACATCCGGGGCTCGGTGCAGCTCCTGAGCGACGACATCCTGTTCAGCGCCTTCCAGGGCATTTCCGGTCAGTTCGACGAGGCTGAAGGCGGCGTGGGCGGCGCGCCCAAGTTTCCCCAGCCGATGATCTGGGAGTTCGTGCTGCGCTTCTGGAAGCGGACCGGCAACGACTTCCCGCGGAGCATGGCGCAGACGACGCTCACCAAGATGGCGCGGGGCGGCATGTACGACCAGCTCGGCGGCGGCTTTCATCGCTACTCGGTGGACGCCCACTGGCTGGTGCCCCACTTCGAGAAGATGCTCTACGACAACGCCCAGCTCGCAACGCTCTACCTCCACGGCTGGCAGGCGTTCGGCGACGAGGAATACCGTCGCGTCTGCGAGGAGACGCTCGACTACCTGGTGCGCGAGATGCGCGATCCCGCCGGCGGCTTCTACTCGGCCCAGGACGCCGACTCCGAGGGCGAGGAGGGCAAGTTCTTCGTCTGGACGGCCAGCGAGATCCGGGCCGAGCTCGGGCCCGAGGCGGACGCTGCGCTTTCGTACTGGGGCGTGGACCGCGGGCCGAACTTCGAGGAAGGCAAGAGCGTCCTCTGGGTTCCCGGCGAGTCGAAGCCCGGGACGATCGCGCGCGCGCGCCAGAAGCTCTACGCGATCCGCGAGGAGCGGGTGCACCCCGCGCGCGACGACAAGGTGCTGGCCGCGTGGAACGGCCTGGCCGCCCGTGCGTTCGCCGAAGCGGGCGCGGCGCTCCGACGGGACGACTACGTCAACGTGGCCGTGGCCAACGCCGAGTTCATCCTCACCAGGATGCGCGACGGCGGCGGCCGGCTGCTCCGAACCTGGAAGGATGGGCGCGCCAAGCTCAAGGCCTACCTCGAGGACTACGCGATGGTGGCGGCGGCGCTCGTGAGCCTCTACGAGGCGACGTTCGAGCGCCGCTGGCTCGAGGACGCCCGAAAGCTCGCCGACGATATCCTGCGACTCTTCTGGGACGACTCGATCGAGGGCTTCTACGACACCGGAAGCGACCACGAGCGATTGATCGTGCGGCCGCGGAACCTCTTCGACAACGCGGTGCCGTCCGGAAGCTCCGTCGCCATCGAGACGCTGTTGCGGCTGAAGGCGCTGACGGGCGAGGCCCAGTACGGGGCGAAGGCGCTCTCCGCCCTGCGGGCGATGGCCGATCTGATGTCACGCCATCCGAGCGGGTTCGGGCGCTTCCTCTGCGCCCACGACTTCAACCTGGGGCCGGTCGTCGAGATCGCGGTGGTGGCGCCGGCCGGCGATGGTCGTGAGGCGCTCCTGCGTGAGGTCTTCGGGCGCTATCTGCCGAACCGTGTGGTGGCGGGCGCCACCGACGGCGACGACAAGGCGATGGCCGGCCTTCCGCTACTCGAAGGCCGCCGGGCCATGGACGGTCGCGCGACCGTCTTCGTCTGCCGGAACTACGCCTGCGAGCTCCCGGCCACGGACAACGCCACGCTCGAGCGCCAGCTCAGCGGTGCCTGAGCGGATCGTCGACCCCGGCCTCGGCGAAGCCCTTCTCGCGCAGGATGCAGGCGTCGCAGACGCCGCAGGGGCGACGATCGGGGCCGGGATCGTAGCAGCTCCACGTGAGCGCGAGGTCCACGCCGAGCTCGCGAGCCCGGAGCACGATCTCGGCCTTTCCGAGGCGGATGAGCGGCGTGTGGATCCAAAAGCGGCTTCGCCGCTCCACCCCGGCCTTCGTCGCCAGGTTCGCCATCTGCTCGAACGCCCGGACGTACTCCGGGCGGCAGTCGGGGTAGCCGGAGCTGTCGAGGATGTTGACGCCCATGAAGATGTCCTCGGCGCCCAGCGTTTCCGCCCAGGCCAGCGCCAGCGACAGGAAGACGGTGTTGCGCGCCGGAACGTAGGTCACCGGGATGTCCGTCATCTGCGCCGGCGTGCGGCCCTTGGGGATGCTGAGGTCGGCGGTGAGGGCCGAGCCGCCGAAGCGCCTCAGGTCGACGGCGAGCACGACGTGATCGCGGGCGCCGAGCGCGGCGGCTACGCGGGCGGCGGCGGCCAGCTCCACGCGGTGCCGCTGGCCGTAGTCGATCGTCAGGGCGTAGCAGGAGAAGCCGTCGCCCCGGGCCGCCGCCATCGCCGTCGCCGAGTCCAGGCCACCGCTCAGTAATACGACGGCACGCCGGGCATCACTGGTCGCATCGAGCTCGGATCCGCGCGTGATTCGCATGATCTCTCATCCTAACCATGAGGCGAACGCGCCGCAACC
>Ga0099827_10000847_pt1 | contig 14932 bp, 12 predicted proteins | sample CZO8metaG_FD_79339 | JGI IMG/M metagenome (GOLD analysis project Ga0099827, IMG submission 79339) | Vadose zone soil microbial communities from the Eel River Critical Zone Observatory, Northern California, USA - CZOApr15con1.8 metaG | ecosystem: Environmental > Terrestrial > Soil > Vadose zone ...
CCTGCCATTCGGGAGCGACCGATACGCTGCAGCGCAACAACCAGTGGGGAGTCGAGGTGACGTCGGTCCGCGACGACCGCTTCCTCGATCCAACGATCTCGCCCAACGCTTGCTTCGCTGCTCCCGGTTGTCGGCGTGAGAGCGCGCCGTCGGCGTGCAAGGTGACTCCCAACCCCGTCGTCGGATCGAACGGCTCGCCGTCCAACATCGGGATCAGCATCAACATCACCCAGAACGCCCCCGGCGCAACGCGTTACAACGTGTACCTAAACCCATACGGCTGCGACCGCAACCCCAATCACTTCGGCTGGATCGGTCGCTTCCACGCTCCTGGTTTCGTCAACGGCGTGCCCGTCGGCCCGTACCCCAACGGGACACCCTGGACGCTGGGCGCCGCCGCACCGGGAGTTCCGCCCGCCGTCGGGGCGTCCATCTACGACATCAACGACACCATGATTCCGAACCCAGCCACGCAGTGCTTCGCCCAGTCGAGGACGATCGGCTGCGCGACGCCGGACGACGAGCTCCTGCCGCAGTGCTTTAGCAGCTGCCCGCCCCCGGCCAATCTGCTGTCGCAGGAGAACGCAGCCATGTCGCTGCAGTACCCGCCGTACACCGGCGGCGATGTAGCCAACGAGAACTACTGCCAGATCTCGCCGAACCCGGGCAACCCCAACTCGCCCTGCCAAAGCGCACTGGTCACCCCCGGCGCGGTGCAGTTCTACATTCCGAACGGCGCCTGCTTCGACCAGAACTCGCAGGGCGCGACCTACGTCTTCTCCGGTGAGCAGTACAACTGGATCGTGATTTACTCACCGCCCGGCGCCGTGTGCGCCAACAAAATGAACGGTGGCGCATCGACGCAGTTCATCGGCACGATCTACACGCCGTCGGCCGACTGGACCATCAACGGCGGGAACCGCTCCCCGCTGGCGGGCCAGGTGATCGCCTACACCGCGACGGTGAGTGGTTCGGCGGCAGTCGGCATCGACTTCAACCCCAACTACGCACCCGCGCCGCCGGCCGCGCGACTGATCAACTGACCTAGGCGGGCCGGGCCTCGTAGCCGAGCGCCTTCAGCGCTTCGTCGATCCACTCCAGCGCCATCTCCCTGGTATTCGGCCAGACGTCGGGTGAGGAATCGGCCGCGGCGGTGTCGATGACCACCCGGCCCGCGACCCGCAGCAGACGCCTCACCAGCGGCGCCGCCTCGGGCACACTGAACTCCAGGTCCGCGAGCGCCCGGGACAGGACGAAGCAGGCCGCGTTGAACGTCTCAGCATCGATTGCCGTACTATTCGCCAACCGTTCGGCGAGCTCGGCCCTGAGATCGGAGGGGTCCATACGCCGGGCTATTATTCAGTTTGGGGCTGGAATGGATCTAACCGAACCTGTTTTGCTGACGCCTGAGGGCCTCGAGAAGCTCAAGCGAGATCTCGAGGTGGCCCTTCGCCGCCGCGCGGAGGCGGGCGAGCGGCTGAAGGAAGCATTCCAGCCAGGCGACATCGAGGATAACCCCGAATACGAGCAGGCGAAGGAGGAAGTCGGCCTCCTGGACAGCCGGATCTACGAGCTGCAGGAGATGATCGGCCGCGCCCAGATCATCCGGGACACACACTCCAGCGTGGTCGGCCCGGGGTCGACGATCGAGGTCGTCGACCATGACGGCGAAAGCGAGACGTACCACCTGGTCGGAGCCGTCGAGAGCGACCCGTCGGCCGGCCGGATCTCGGTCGACTCGCCGGTCGGGCGCGCGCTCGTCGGCCACAAAAAGGGCGACAAGGTCACGGTCAGTGTGCCGTTGGGCACCTTGACGTTGACCATCAAGGCGGTCAAATAGACACCAGGGCCTCAGTCGCCGCCGCGGCGGGTGCACCTCGCATCGACCCCGAAGCAATCGCTGACAGAACGACGGTGGGTGTCTTCTTCCGGCAGGCCGCTCGCTACGGCGACCGCGCCCTGGTTCATTTCCAGAGCGGCGACCAGTGGAAGGTTCACTCCTGGAACGATGCTCAGCGCAACGTGCTGGCGGTGGCCTCCGGCTTGATCGACGCCGGGGTCAGAGCGGGCGACTCGGTGATCCTCATCTCCGAGAACCGCGTGGAGTGGATCTGCTGCGACTGGGCGATCCAGTCCGTCGGCGCGATCACCGTCCCGATCTATCCCAACAGCCCTCCCGAGATGGCGCAGACCATCGCCGTGGACTGCGCCGCGACATTCGCCATCGCTTCCAGCGCGACGCTGGCGGCCAAGCTGAAAGTCGAAGGACCCCTCCGCAAGATCGCACTGATGGACTCTGAGGTTGCAGCCTGGATGAAGGATGCGCCGCGGCAGCTCGCCGAGATCGCCTCCCGGTTGAAAAAGCTCACCCCGGACGATCTCTGCACGATCGTCTACACGGCGGGGACGACCGGCGTCCCGAAGGGGGTCGAGCTTGCCCACCGCAACCTGGTCGACGTCAGCCGGGCGGCGGTCAAAGTGCATCCCATCACCGACCAGGACTCATCGCTGTCCTGGCTTCCCTACGCCCACGTGTACGGCCGCATCAACGAGATCTTCGTCGGCATCGTCTACGGGGGGCAGACGTGGATCTCTCTCGGCCCCGACCACCTTGCGAAGGAGCTCCAGGAAGTCAAGCCGACGCTGATGTGCAGCGTCCCTCGCGTCTACGAAAAGATCTACGCGGCGGTCAGGGCCAGGGTCGATGAGGCCAGCCCGGTGCGACGCGCGCTCTTCAAGTGGGCAATTCGGACTGGCGGCAGCTATTCACGCACATCCAATCCGGGACCGCTGCTGCGCGCGCGGCGCGGACTCGCCGAGCGTCTCGTGCTTCGCGCGTTGCGGGCGAGGTTGACGGGCGGTCGCTTGCGGTTCTTCGTCAGCGGGGGAGCCGGCCTGGCACGTGAGATCGAGGAATTCTTCTGGGCGATCGGCGTGCCGATCCTCAACGGCTGGGGTCTGACCGAGACCTCGTCCGGTGTGTGCTCCAACACGCTCTACGAGCACCGCTTTCTCACAGTGGGCAGACCCTTTCCGGGTGTCGAGCTGAAGATCGCGGACGATGGTGAGATTCTCGTCAAGGGCCCGGGCAACATGCGCGGCTATCACAACAAGCCGGACGCCACGGCGGAGGTCCTGAAAGACGGTTGGTTTTACACAGGAGACATCGGCGAGATCGACGGCGACGGCTTCCTCAAGATCACCGACCGCAAGAAGTCGCTTTTCAAGACCGCGGGCGGCAAGTACGTCGCCCCGCAGCAGCTCGAGCACGCCCTGCTCAGCGATCCCCTGGTCGTCCGTTCCGTGATCGTCGGCGACGGCAAACCCTACGTCACCGCGTTGATCGTGCCTGATTGGGACGCGGCGCGGAAGCAAGGCATGGACGAGACCGCCGTCAAGGCCCGCATTCAGAACACCGTCGATTCCGTCAACGCACATCTCGGCCAATGGGAGACGATCAAGTACTTCACGCTGCTGCCTCAGGACTTCACCGAAGCCAACGGTGAGCTTTCGTTGAAGCAGGACGTGAAGCGCAAGGTCGTGTCCGAGCATTTCAAAGACCAGATCGAGGCCATGTACGCGGCGAAGTCCAAAGCCTCGTAAATTTGCTGCTGTGGCCACCCCGATCGACCTCTCGGAGCTTCACGCGGCGCTGGACCGGTTGCGCCCGCAGCTCTGCCACTGCGGCCTGAAAGGCGAGTGCCTGGGCTGCAAGGGGATCGAGATGGTCCGTGCGCAGGCCGAGGCGGTGGCGGCGGCGGCGAGCCAGCCGGTCCTGATCCAGGTCGCCCAGGAGACGGCGATGAAAGACATGAGCTCGCGTTTCCAGGCCATGTCCGAACGCCTGATGTCGGACCCGGACATCCGGCGCTCGGCGGAACAGATGCAGGAACGGCTGATGGCCGACCCCGAAACCCGCCAGCTCCTGGAGGAGCTGATGCGCCGCCTCGGTGGCCCGCCGCCCCCGGAGGAACTGAACTAGCCGCGCGTCACGCGGCTTGGGGGCTGGCGGCCGTCGTCGGCTTGTGTTTCGGCGCCGTGTTCCACAGCGGCAGCGGCCCGGTCTTCAGGCGATTCAAGATCATCGTCTCCTGATCCGCCGTGAGCTTCTTGTCCGTGACCGCCTTGTCGAGCGACGGCTTCAGGTTGGCGATCAGCTTGGTGCGGAAGTCCGCCTCCGACACTTTCCGCGCCGCCGCGACCTGAGACAGCGACTGCCCGCCGGCAAGATCCGTCTTGAGCTGAGACTCGCTGACTCCAAGCGCCGCAGCCGACGCGGTGATGTATTGCTGCATGTAAGCCGCGATTTCAGCTTTGTTGCCGCCAGGCTTGGTGTGGCCGACCGAGGTCGGCAGCGTGCATGGCGTTTGGTTGGCGAGCTTCTTCTTGATCGCGTCCGCCTGGGCCTGGGTGATCTGGTTGCTCTTCACCTCGTCCGCGAGCGTGTCGGCGATAGCCCTCTGAAACGCCGAGTTGATGTCAGCCTGGCTCTTGCCGATCTCCACGGCAAAGTGCTTCATGAAATTGCTGCAGGCGGTGGACGATGTGTTTGCCTGCACAGACTGCGTTGAGACGTTTGGTCGGGAACCGAAGCTGACTCCAGCTGCCGAAGCCGTGACGATGACCGCCGAGCCGGCCACGGCGACCGCCCCCACGGCAAGTCCGACGACGCGCAGAAACCGCTGCCTTCTGAGTCGTGTGATCATGCATCTCACTCTCACACCAGTGGCGCGCGGCCATCTTCATGGTTTTGTAAGTCCCTTCGCGGACGCCGTCTTATAGTCGCCTCATGGAGGCGCCGCCTACCGCCGGTTGGTCTGGAAAGCATGCCGTCGAGCTCTATGTCCGCACGTACACGACGATGCTGCAGAGCTCGGGCGAGATCAAGGTCGAATCGCTCGTCCAGGCGCATCTCGGCATGGGTTCGGTCCTCCACCCGCTCGCCGCTCAGCCGCAGACCGACATGGGCGCGCTCCTGTACGCCGTGCGGCGCCTGCCCGTCGCCATCAACCGATGCCGGCGCGTGATCATGGGCCAGAGCCCGCAGGGATTCAAAGCCGTCCTTGGCGCCGACATTCTGGGCTGGGAAGCCGTCAAAGCCCCGGCCCGACGCCGACGCTGGTACCACGACGGAAAGAACACGCTCGCGGTCCTGATCGCCTCTGCGTCGGACATCGACGACCTCGTTCCGACGCTGGTCGCGTTCCAGATCGAATGGAACAAGCTGCACCGCTCACTGCAGGATGTCGACCTTTCGGACGATGACGCCAGGCACGCTGCAGGCGCGACCCCCGATGACTGGCGCCGCCTGCACGATGCGTGGGGAGAGAGCTTTGACACCAACCTAGCCGCGATCAAGCGCGACGAAAGTCGAATCGTCCTACGTCTCATCGGAGGCAGCCACCTCGGCTTCGCGCGCAACGCAAGCCGCTGGTGGCTGCCCATCGCCACCGCCATGGACGAGCTGGGCGCACGCGACGCGCCAATCTACTTCGTCTCTTCGAACGCGCACAGCCTGGTCAACGTCCTGACCGGCGTGGCGCGCCGGATTGAAAACGAGATCGTGGATTGGATCGGGCGATCAGACCGCGACCTCGACACCGAGCGCCGCAAGCTCGAAGCGGGACACAGCCGTGCGTCAAGGCAGAACTGGCTGTACTACGGCGCGCGACAGATTTTCGACGCGCATCCAGAGCGGGAACGGCTTCGCAAGTGGCGCGCCGAGCTGGAAACTGCCAACGGCGTGCGCCATATCCCCGCGGTCGGCACCGGCGTCGACTCCGCCGCGCAGGTCTTCATGCTCTCCAAGCTGGACCCCGCAGCTATCGATCCCCGCGTGGGGGCCGTCGACGAGCAAAAGCTGCGCACGTCAGACGCGTGCATCGTCAACGTCGACTACCCACTGGGTCAGGCCGCGTATCACATCCTGCGCCAGGTCTCCGAGCAGGCGGCATGGGTGGCCGGCGTGTACGTGCTGGGCAAAGCCGCGACCCTCAACGCCGACGTCGGCGACGTGATGATCCCCAACGTGGTCTACAACGAGCACTCGGGCAACACCTACTGGCTCGACAACTGCTTCACCGCGGGGGACGTGCAGCCCAACCTCGTCTACGGTTCGGCACTCGACAACCAACGCGCTGTCACGGTGCGCGGCACCTTCTTGCAGAATCGCGATTACCTCGACTTCTACTACCAGGGCCGGTACACAGTGGTCGAGATGGAGGCGGGACCTTATCTCGATGCGTGCTACGAGATCGGCCAGCCGGATCGCTACCCCGTCAACGAGAGCGTCAACATGGCGCAGGCCCACTTCGACCTGGGAATCGTCCACTACGCATCCGACACCCCGTACACCCAGGCGCGCACGCTGGGCGCGCGCGGGCTCAGCTATCGCGGGATGGACTCGACCTACGCCGCGGCTATAGCGGTGGCGCGGAGGATCCTGCAGCGCGAGGAGGCGCTGGTCTCGCAGAAGTAAACGTCAAGTGCTCATGCGGATGGTTGTGCTCGCCCGCGCCGTGATGGATCTCGCCGCACGGGTGACAACTCTCGACCTGGATCGTGGTGTGCCCGATCGCGAAGCGATCGCACAGCCGCGTCTCGAGGTCTCGGACGACATGCTCGGCGTCGCCGAGGGAGGTGTCAGCGATCACGATGTGGCAGCTGAGCGCGACGTCCTCGGATGACAGCGCCCACACGTGAAGGTCGTGGACTCCGGTCACCAGGGTGGTGCCGCTGATTTCGGACGTGACGGCGCCAAGGTCGATTTCGGGCGGCGTTCCTTCCATGAGCAGGTTCACCGTCTCGCGGACGATGCCCCACGCGCTATAGGCGATGAAAGCCGCGATGGCGAGTGAGAGCAAGGGGTCGACGTAGAGCCAACCGGTCAATAGGATCACCGCGCCGGCGACGACGACTCCTGTCGATGAGGCAACGTCTCCAGCCACGTGGAGCAGCGCGGCGCGCAGGTTGAGATTTTGGCCGCCGCCTCGAAGCGTGACGATGACAAGCGCGTTGATGGCGATTGCCACCAAAGCGGTCGCGATGACGGCGCCGCCCTGGACCGGCTCGGGCGCCATCAACCGGCGCACGGCCTCGAATCCGATCGCCAGCACGATCACGATCAGCGCCACCGCGTTCAGGAGCGCCGCCAGGATGCCGACCCGCTGATATCCGTAGCTTCGACGCCGGTCGCCCGGCCTTTTCGATTGCTCGATCGCGAACCATGCAAGGCCGAGCGCGAAGACATCGGTCAGCACATGGCCGGCATCGGCGAGCAGGGCCAGGGAGTGAGAGAGCAGACCTCCTGCAAGCTCGATCAGGAGGACCGCGAGGGTCAGCCCGAGGGCCAGCCTCAGCCCAGTGCCGCGCCTCGCACGTTCCATAGACCTAATTTACCCATCGTTTCCGGGGTCGCCACGAAATCACGTGATTTCGTGGGGTGGGTCCCGCCACCAATCTCGGCCTCGGTCCAGGTACGCGAGCAGCATTCCGTGGCGGAGGCCTTCGTGGCTGACGTGGAGCAAGGCCAGGCCGTACCAATCGAGCAGCAGGAGTAGCGCCTCGACGCCTCCGCGCAGGGCTTTCACCCGGTTGGGAGGCAGCCCGACCAGGGCAGCCACGTGGCGCGCCCGGTGCCGGTCCAGGCGCGTCTCGCACGTGAGGAGGTCGGCTGTCGTCAGGACCGCAGGCGGGTTGCGCCGGGTCAGCACGGTGGGGAGGTTGGATGCCGTGCCGCCGGTGGCGACCAGCCGCTCGACCTCGCCGTCCGGGGCATGGGGCAGCTCGCGCAGCGCCGCCTTGCGCAGGCGCACGCGCTCCTCGGGCCTGGGCGGGTCGGACAGGTATGTGTCAGCGAGGACGCCCGAGCCGATCGGCAGCGCCGCGGAGCGCAGCATCTCGCGCCCGCGGGCGATCACGATCTCCGTCGAGGCACCGCCTAGGTCCACCAACGCCCATTCGTGCCGGACCGCGTGGCGGCTGGCCGCGCCGAGGAAGCTCAACGCGGCTTCACGCCTGCCCGAGATGACGCGGACCGGCACGCCGAGCACCTCACTTGCCTGGCGGACGAAGGCGGGGCCGTCCGACGCCTGCCGGATGGCTTGCGTGGCGCAGGCGAGAAGCTCGTCATAGCCGTGCGAACGAGCCTGTTCCATCACCTTGCGAACGGCCCGAAGCGCATAAGGAGCGCGGCTGCCGATCACCCCGCTGCGGGCGACCTGCGGGCCGAGCTCCGGCATCTCGACGTAGTGCGCGACGTCCTCGAGCCGCCCGCGGACCACGTCGGCGACCAGGACATGGACGGTGTTCGATCCGATGTCGAGCGCGGCTAGACGCATTCCAACGGAACTCTAGAATCACCGGAGTGTCTCGTCCCCGAGTTCCGGCGCAGATTCGCGACATCGGCGGCCGGAGCCAAGGAAAGGGTGGCGCCGCTAGGAGCGCATACCTGCTGGGGTCCCCGCGCCGTGGATAGCGGGGGCAGCGACGCGGCGCCGGGCCCCTTGACCCAGGCTTCAGCGCCATCCGGGGTCCCCGCGAAATCGCAGATTTCGTGGGGTGGTCTGGCGCCCGGCCGCCTAGGTCGCGAAGATGGCCGGAACTGCGGGGGCGGGACACTCTAGTGGCGAGGAGGACTCGAACCGAGCGCGACTCGATGGGCGAGATGCACGTCCCGGCCGACGCCTACTATGGCGCGTCCACGCAGCGTGCCGTCCTCAACTTTCCGATCTCGGGTCAGCCGATGCCGCGCCGCTTCATCTGCGCCCTCGGCATGGTCAAGCGCGCCGCAGCCCAGACCAATCGCGAGCTCGGCCTCCTGCCCCGGCGCCGTGCGCGAGCCATCGCCGCGGCCGCGCAAGAGGTCGTCGACGGCAAGCTCGACGAACAGTTTCCAATCGACATCTACCAGACGGGGTCCGGAACCTCGACCAACACGAACGCCAACGAGGTCATCGCCAACCGCGCGACCGAGATCCTCGGCGGCGAACGCGGATCCAAGCTCGTCCACCCCAACGACCACGTCAACCTGGGCCAGTCCTCGAACGACGTCGTCCCGACCGCCATCCAGTTGGCGGCCGCGATGGCCATCCACGATGAGCTGGTACCCGCCCTGGAACGCCTTCAGCGCGCGCTGGAAGCGAAGAGCAAAGAGTTCTGGCCGGTCGTCAAAACCGGCCGCACCCACCTGCAGGACGCCACGCCGATCAGGTTGGGACAGGAGTTCAAGGGGTACGCGGGGCAGATCGAGGAATCGGTCCGCCGCGGCCGCGCGGCCATCGACGAGCTCTCGCGGGTACCGCTCGGGGGGACGGCGGTGGGAACCGGCATCAACACCAATCCCCAGTTCGCAAGGCTCGCTGCGGCTCGGCTCGCCAAGGCGACTCGCCTCCAGGTGAAGGAGGCGCCCAACCATTTCCACGCCCAGGCCAGCCTCGACGTACTCGTCGCCGCGCACGGCGCGCTGCGCACGATCGGCACAAGCCTGTGGAAGATCGGCTCCGACATCCGGCTCATGGGCTCCGGTCCGATCGCCGGCCTTGGCGAGCTGCGCCTGCCCGAAACGCAGCCGGGCTCGAGCATCATGCCCGGCAAGGTCAACCCCGTGATCGTCGAATCGATGCTGATGGCGATCGCGCGGGTCTACGGCAACGACACCACGGTGGTCGTGTCCGGCCAGGCGGGCAGCATCTTCGAGCTCAACGTCATGATGCCGGTCGCCGCCGCGGCGACCCTCGAATCGATCACGCTGCTCGCGGCCTCCGCACAAAACTTCTCGGAGCGATGCGTGGAAGGCCTCCAGGCGACCGACCGCGGACCGGAGCTGGTCGAACGCAGCCCGATGCTGGCGACGGCGCTCAACCCCGTGATCGGATATGACGAGGCGGCCAAGCTCGCCAAGGAATCGATGCGCACCGGCCGGTCGATCCGCCAGCTTGCTCGGGCGCGAGGCGTGACCGAAAAGCAGCTGAACAAGGTGCTCGACCTCGGCAAGATGACAAAACCAGGGCTTGAAGGTCCGGGCGGGGGCGGCTAACTTTCCGATTTGATGCGACTGGAGCATCCGCTCCGACGCTTTCGCCTCGCAGCAGTCCTGCTCGCGATCGTCATTACCGTCGGCGTCACCGGCTACATGGTGATCGACGGCTGGTCGCTGCTGGACTCGTTTTACATGGTGATCATTACCATCAGCACGGTCGGCTACACCGAGGTCCACGCCCAGGGCACGACGGGACGGCTGTTCACGTCCGGCCTCATCGTCGTCGGCGTCGGGACCATGCTTTACGGCTTCGGCGTTTTCGCGGAGACTCTGGCGGACAATGCCTTCGGCAGGTATCGGAGAGACCGGCAGTTGCAACGTGACCTGAACCATCTGCGCGACCACTTCATCATCTGCGGATACGGCCGCATCGGCACGCAGGTCGTCGCTGAGTTCGAGGAACACCGCGTCCCGTACGTGGTCATCGACCAGACCGAGGAGGCGCTCGAGAGGATCCGCGCCGAAGGCCGGCTCCACATCGAAGGCGATGCGTCAAAGGAAGAGGTCTTGAAGCAGGCCGGCATCGAGCGCGCGAAGGGATTGGTATCCGCCGTCGACTCGGACGAGCGCGCCGTTTACATCGTCCTGGCCGCCAGGGCCTTCAACCCCAACCTGTACATCGTCGCGCGCGCGGGGCGTCCGGACTCAATCCGGCGCCTGGAGCTCGCGGGCGCGACGCGGACCATCTCGCCTTATGTGATGGCAGGCCACCGCATGGCCTTGCTCGCGATCCGCCCGGCCATGGTCGACGTCCTCGATACGCTGCACCACGGCGAGGGTGGCATCGGCGTGGAGGAGATGGTCGTGATCTCGGGCACGACGGCGGAAGGCAAGACGCTGGAGGAAGCCGGGCTGCTCCGGCCCAACGCGGCCAAGGTCCTCGCCGTGCGCAAGCGCGACGGCAGCGTCAACGTCAATCCACCTGCCAACGCGCGCCTCGATGACGGCGACCTGGTGATCGCGTTGGGCACGGAGGATCAGCTGTTCGCCTCAGCGTCACTGCTGAGGTAAGCGCCGGCCGGCGGCCGCGAAATCTGAGCTTAAAGTGAGACCGTGAACAGGCTGGAGCGCCGACCCGAGCTCGTCGCTCTCGGCTCCGTCGGCGTCGGCGTGGCACTGGTTTTGGCCAAGCTCGTGGTCGGCGTTCTGACCGGCAGCCTGGGCATCCTCAGCGAGGCGGCGCACTCCTTCCTCGACCTGGCGGCGAGCGCCTTCACCCTTATCGCGGTGCGCACGGCGCGCAAACCGGCAGACACCGAGCACCCGTACGGACATGGCCGGACGGAAAACCTTGCCGCCTTTGCGGAAGGTTTGCTGCTGCTGACAACCGCGGCGTTCATCGCGTTCGAGGCGGCCCGTCGCCTCCTCGAGGGCGGCTCGGTCGTCAACCCGGCGGGCTATGCCTTTGCACTGCTGATCGCGGCGCTGGTGATCGAGGCCGGGCGCGCGGCGGTGCTGCGGCGCGTCGGGCGGTTTGCCTCCAGCGAGGCGCTCCTTGCCGACGCCACGAACCGGCTGTCCGACGTGCTCGCGACGCTGGGCGTGTTGGCCGGACTGATCGGCGTACGCCTGGGCCTGAGCTGGGCCGACTCGGTCGCGGCTCTGCTCGTGGCCGGGATCATCGCTCGGGCGGCCGCGCAGATCGCCTGGCGTTCCGGCGACATCCTGATCGACCGTGCGCCTGCGGGCGCCGAAGAGAAGCTGCGCGACGCGATCCGTGACGTGGACGGCGTCCGTGAGGTGCGGTCAGTTCGCGTGAGGCGCTCGGGGCCGAACCTGATCGGCGACGCGAGCATCGCCACCGGCCGCATGCTCTCGGTCGAGGCTGCAAGCGCGCTCGTCGACGACGTCAAGGAGCGCGCGCGATCGGTGCTCTCGGGCCTCGATCTCGCCGTGTCGGTGGAGGGACAAAAACAGGGCGCGGACCCGGTCGAGAGGATTCACGCGGCGGCCGCACGAAACGGAGGCGTGCGCGACCTCCACAACGTGACGGTTGAGCGTGAGGCGGACGGGTCGCTACACCTCACGATGCACGCGAAGCTGCCCGGGGACCAGACGCTGGCCAAGGCGTCGCGAACCAGCCAATCCCTGGAGCGGTCGATTCGCGCCGAGCTTCCAGAGGTGACGCGCATCGACATCCACCTCGAGCCGATGGAGCCGGAGGTGGTGCCCGGGGAGGACGTGACCGCTCGCAACGCTCAGCTCGCAGCGCGCATTCGTGCTGTCGTGGAGTCGCATCCGGAGGTCCGGCGCTGCCTGGACGTCGAGCTCAGCGATCGCGACAACCGCATCCACGCACACGTCGTCGCCGAAGTCGCGGGCGAGATCAGCCTCGAGCATGCGCACCGCATCGAGAGCGAGCTCGAGGAGATGATCCGGCGCGAGATCCCGGAAACGCACGAGGTCGTGACACGCGTCACCGCATGAGGCCGGGGCGGGCCGAGGATCTGCCCCGGCTCTTCGAGCTCTGGAGGCGCGAGGTCGCCCAGGGCAGGCAGGAGATGCTGCCGAACGAGACCCGGCTCCAGCGGATGCTCGCCCGGTTCGACTGGGAGGCGAAGTCCCGGGTCGTCGAACACGACGGACGATTGAGCGGCTCGGTGCTGGTCATGAGCCGCCAGTCACCGGACGGACTCCTGTCCAACGTATACGCGGCAGGCGGCACGGATGTCTTCACGGAGCTGGTGCGGTGGGGGGTCCAGCTCTCGAGAGCGGCCGGCGCCTCCATCGCCCAGGTCTTCGTCGCGAAAGGAGGCGGTCGCGGTTTGGAAGGGGTTGGACTCGACCTGGTCCGGCCCTGGTGGCGCATGGACAGAACACTGGACACGCTGCCCGAATCGAAGCCCGTGGCCGGTTACGCGATCGCCGACGCGACCACGGTTCCGCCCGGCGTGTGGGCCGAGATGTTCAACCGGACGTTCGCCGACCACTGGCGATTCGCGCCGCGCGTAGAGGACGAGATCCTCGGCGACCGGCGTCCGGAGCTCTCGTTGATGGCCGTGAGCGGGGTGGATCGTTCGCCGGCAGCCATCACGTTGGGCGAGGTCGAGGATTACGGCGCCGACCCCAGGCCGCAGCCGGTGGGACTGGTCAGCTCGGTCGGCACCCTGCGGGAACATCGGCGGCGAGGACTGGCTGCGTGGTTGGTCGCCGAGGTGCTGCGTCGCCTGCGAGGCGCGGGAGCGCGCAATGCCTCGCTTTATGTGGACGGTCTCAGCCCCATGCGCGCTTACGACGTCTACCGAAAGCTGGGTTTTGAGGTCGTGTCGGAGGCCGAGGTCTGGGAAGCTACCTTCCCATGAAGTTCAGGCTTGTCGCCCTGGTGGGTCTTCTTGCTTTGGCGCTGTCGGCCTGCCAGAGCTCCAACACTGGTCCCGCCCAGCACGTGGGAAGGGAAATCCCCAAGCCTGCGCCCACGCTGGCCCAGGCCATCAGCAAGGCATCTGACCTCGGTCCCGCGGACCGGTCGACCATCGTCCACCTGAGCTTCGGGCTGAAGGTCCGCAACGCGGATCTGCTCGGGAGCCTGCTCGCCTCGGGCCAAACGATCTCGCCCGGCGCGTACGCCGCCGACTTCGCGCCTGATCCGGCCCTCGTCCGGCGCGCCGTGGCAGCGCTGAATGCCGCCGGCCTGAGTGCCAGCTGGCGAGCGCCCTCGAGCCTCATCGCCGCGGACGGACCTGCCCCGGTGGCCGCGTCGCTGTTGAACGTCGAGATCGACAGCTATCGCCTCCCCGACGGCACCCTGTTTTACGCGGCGCGCGATCAGCCTCGACTTCCGGCCGTGCTCACGCCCGTCATCAGCAACGTGAGCGGCCTGGACGACTACCGGCGAGCGCACGGATACGCGGTCCGGCCTGGCGGCCTGATCCCCACCGACGTCCTCAGCTTCTACAACATCCAGGCGCTCCGTGACGCCGGTCTCGACGGCAGCGGCCAGACCATCATGCTGCCCGAGATCGACGACCTGCCGAACATGAGCGACCTGGACGGGTTCGCCACCAAGTTCGGGCTCCCGCTGTTCGCGTCGGTACTCACGGTCAAGCGCGACCCGAGCTGGGGCACGCCGGAGAAGCCGCAGGGAGAGACGGTGCTCGACCTCGAGATCATCCATGCGGTGGCGCCGATGGCAAAGCTTGTCGTCTACCTCTCGGCGCCCGACTTCGGCCACGGAGAGCGCGCCTTCGACCAGATGGTGACCGACCATCTCGGATCGGTCATCTCGGAGAGCCTGGGCTCATGCGAGCCGGATACGCCGAGTGGTGCACGCAACGTGTACGCGTCGATCCAGGACCGCGCCGTCGTCCTCGGTATCTCGCATTTCGTCGCGAGCGGAGACAACGGCGCGTATACGTGCGGTCTCGACCAGGAGGCGGCGGGCAGCTTTCCCTCGACCCTGCCGACCGTCACCTCGGTCGGCGGCACAAGCGTGTTCGAATCGGCGACCGGCGTCTATTACAAGGAGCACGCGTGGGGCAGCCCGCTCGACCAGAGCGGCAGCGGAGGCGGCGCGAGCCAGTTCTACGCCATCCCGAGCTACCAGAAAAACGAGGCGAAAAGCGCCGGTAAGGGCCAGCGCCAGGTCCCCGACGTTTCGGCTGACGCGGACCCCTCGACCGGCTTCCACATCATCTTCGGCGGCCACGACGGCCAGGCAGGCGGCACGTCGGCCGCCACTCCGCTCTGGGCCGCCACGGTGGCGCTGATCAACCAGGATCTGAAGAAGAAGGGTTTGCGCGAGGTCGGCTTCGCGAATCCCGCGCTCTATTGGATGGGCGAGAACGCTGCCCGGCTTTCGCCACAGCCGTTCCACGACGTCAGCGCCGGTAACAACCTTGGCTTCGATGCGGCCACGGGGTGGGATTTCGCCACCGGGTGGGGCAGCATGGACGC
>Ga0099827_10000849_pt1 | contig 14924 bp, 10 predicted proteins | sample CZO8metaG_FD_79339 | JGI IMG/M metagenome (GOLD analysis project Ga0099827, IMG submission 79339) | Vadose zone soil microbial communities from the Eel River Critical Zone Observatory, Northern California, USA - CZOApr15con1.8 metaG | ecosystem: Environmental > Terrestrial > Soil > Vadose zone ...
AGCACCGGGTGGAACGCCGGCACGTAGAACACGCCCACCTCGAGCACGGTGAGGATCACGAGCACCGCGCCGACCCGCAGATAGACGTCCGCTGTCGGGTGCACCGGCCGCTCCACGGGCGCTCCATCCTGCATCGTCGCTCCTCCGCTCCGTTCAGTCATCTGTGCGTCTGTTCTCCCCTGTGCGTCTATTGAATGAGGTAGACCACCGTGAAGATCACGATCCACACCACGTCCACGAAATGCCAGTACAGTCCCGTGATCTCGACCGTCATCGCGTTGGCGGGCCCGAGCTTGCCTTGCAAGGCGCGTACCCACAAGGTGAGGAGCCACAGCACCCCCACCGCGACGTGCGCGCCGTGCGTCCCGGTCAGCACGAAGAAGGTGCAGCCGAACAGGTTGGTGCTCATCGTCAGGCCCTTGTGGACGAACTCGGTGAACTCGATCACCTGCCCGCCCAGGAACACGAGCCCCAGCAGTGCCGTGGAAAACAGCCAGATCTTCCCCCACTTCATGTCGCCGCGCTGCACCGCGGCCAGCGCCAGCACCATCATCAGGCTCGACATCAACAGGTCGAAGGTGCTCACCGATGTGAACGGGATGTTGAGGACCTCGTGCGGGTACGGCCCGACGACGCTCTTCCCTTTGTAAATCAGATAGGTCGAGATGAGCGACGTGAACAGCAGGCACTCGGAGCCGATGAAGGCCCAGAACGCCATCTTGCGGTTATCGAGCCCCATGCTGGTGTGGTGCGTAGCAGCGGCGTGGGTCATCGCTCAGACCTCGAAGGGCTCGAAGGCCCAGCGGTAGATGCCGAAGAGGAGAATCGCAGCTCCGACGAACACCACCCACAGCGTGTGCGTCAGAACCGACAGCGCCATCACCGGCAGGCCGCAAGCGGCCACCAGCGGCCACCACGACCCTCCGGGGACGTGGATGGGCGCGGGCGGTGTGGCCGGGGGATCTCGCATCGGCTCGTGGTGCTCCGTCTTCCACCGCGGCAGCCGGCTCGTGACCGTTGGAATGACCGAAAAGTTGTAGGCCGGCGGCGGCGATGAGATGCTCCATTCGAGCGTGGCACCGTGCCACGGATCGTTCGGGGCAGGCTGTCCGTGCCGCCGGGCGCGCCATACGTTGACCAGGAACACCAGAATCGACACGGCGATGAGGAACGCCCCGATCGTGGACACAAGATTGAGATCGGCCAAGCCGAGCTCGGGCGCATACGTGTAGACGCGGCGCGGCATCCCCAGCAATCCGATGAAATGCATCGGGAAGAAGGTGAGGTTCATCCCGATGAACTGCAGCCAGAAGTGCCACTTGCCCAGAGGCTCGTTCAACAGGCGGCCCGTCATCTTCGGCCACCAGTAGTAGATGCCGGCGAACAGGCCCAGGACGGTGCCACCGAACAGCACGTAGTGGAAGTGCGCCACCACGTAGTAGGTGTCGGTTTGTTGCAGATCGGCCGGCGGCGACGCGTGCGAGACTCCCGAGAGCCCGCCGATGATGAACATCGCGACGAACCCGACGGCGAAGTGCAGCGCGGTCGTGCCGCGGATGTCGCCGCCCCACAGGGTGGCGATCCAGTTGAAGATCTTGACCCCCGTGGGGATTGCGATGAGCATCGAGGTCGCGGCGAAGGCCGAGTCGGCGATGGGTCCGAGTCCGACGGCGAACATGTGGTGGCTCCACACGCCCCAGCCCATGAGCCCGATCAGGACTCCCGAATAGACGACGACGGTGTAGCCGAACAGGGGCTTGCGCGCGAACGTGGGCAACACCTCGGACACCACCCCCATCGCCGGCAGGATCAGGATGTAGACCTCCGGGTGGCCGAACAGCCAGAACAGGTGCTGCCACAGGATAGGCGTCGCGCCCGCACTGGCCAGATAGAAATGCGCGCCGAACAGACGATCGAACATCAGGAAGACGAGTGCGACCGTGATGACGGGGAACGCTGTAATGATGATGAACTGGGTGACGAGCGTCATCCACGTGAACACGGGCAGCCGCATCATCGTCATCCCGGGGGCCCGCAGGTTCAGGATGGTGACGATGAAGTTGAACCCCGCGGCGAGCGACGAGACGCCGAGGATCTGCAGGCCGAGCTGCCAGAAGTCGATATTCGGCCCGGGGGAAAACTGCCGCTCCGTGAGGTTCGCGTAGCCGAACCACCCGCCGTCGGGCGCGACGTTCAGCATCCCGGCGTGAAACAGGGGTCCCGCGAACCAGCTCGCGTTGAGCAGCAGCCCGCCGAACAGGAACACCCAGTAGCTGAAGGCATTGAGTCGCGGAAACGCCACGTCCCGCGCGCCGATCTGCAGCGGGATGATGTAATTGAAAAACGCCGATGATAGCGGCATCAGCGCGAGGAATATCATCGTGGTGCCGTGCATCGTGAACAACTGGTTGAACGTCTCGGCGCTCACGACGTGACCGTTCGGCTGGGCCAGCTGCGCCCGGATCACCAGCGCTTCGAGCCCGCCGATCAAGAAGAACCCGAAGGCGGTCCAAAAGTAGAGCAGCCCGATCCGTTTGTGATCGGTCGTGGTGAGCCAGCTCTTGAGACCCGTGGCGTCGCTCATTTCAGACTCTGGAGATATGCGACTAACGCCGCGATGTCGGCGTCACTGAGGGGCGGCTGCATCCGGGGCATGAGCGACCCGGGCTTCAAGTCCGCCGCGTCGGCGATCCACCGCGCGAGGTGGGCAGAGTCGTTCGGAAACATGCCCGCCGCGATCGAGGTGCGGCTGCCGACGTGCGTGAGATTGGGCCCGATCACGCCGGGCGAAACCCCTTGGATCGTGTGGCAGGCGAGGCAGGCGCTGCGTGAGTAGACGGCTTTGCCGCCCGCAGCCGCGCTCGCGGGGGCCAGCGTTGCCGGCCCGCTCTGCTCGGTCTTCACCCACGCCTCGAAGGCGGCGTCCGAATCGACGACCACCCGGAGGCCCATGTTGGCGTGCGACCGGCCGCAGAACTCCGCGCATTGACCGGAGTACTCGCCCACCGAATCGGCGCGAAACGCGATGCGGGTCACGTGCCCTGGGGTCGCGTCCCGCTTACCGCCCAGCGCGGGCGCCCAGAACGAGTGGATCACGTCGGCCGACGTGATCGACAGTTGCACGGGCTTGCCTACGGGCACGTGCAGCTCGTTCGCCGTCACGACTCCCAGGTTCGGGTACTTGTACTCCCACCACCACTGGTGTCCGATCACCTCGACCTTGAGTGCGTCCGGGGGCGCGTCGCCCGCCGTCGCGAAAATGGTGCGCACGGTGGGTACGGCCACGAGCACGAGGATCACCGCGGGTGCGAGCGTCCAACCGATCTCGAGCGCGGTGTGCCCGTGTAGTGGCTTCGGGGCCGGACGTCCCTCCCGGTGACGGAACCGGATGAGTGCAATGAGAAGCAGCGTCTCGACGATCACGAACACGATCACGGCCCACCAGAAGATGTCGGTGAACAGGTGATCGATCGCGCGCCCGTAGTCGGATCGTGGCCGCAGTGTGGATTGCGGAAAGGGGCCGGCACACCCGGCAAGGGCGAGGGCGGCGGTGGTCAGCCAGAGGCGGCCGCGCGTCACGGCGTCGCCGGTCCCCAGGTCACTCTTCCCCTTCGGCCGCCCCATCCCGGAGCTCCTGGGCCAGCGGATGCCGTCGCCAGAGAATCAGCACTGTGAGGGCGGCCCCCACGACGTTCCCACCAAGGATCCGCACCCAGGCGAGCCCGCCCAGGCCGACCTGCGACAGGATCGCCGACGCCATCACGAACCCGAACTCGAGCAAGAAGAACGCGAACGCCGCGCCCACGATCAGGCTGGCCTCGCGCTGCGCCGCATGTACGACACTGACGGCGACCACCCCGTACACGAGGCAGAAAACATAGTGCAGCGTGGTGAAGCGTGCCACGCCGCCGAACACGGCAAAAGTCCGAAGCGGTTCACCCACGACGACGTCAACCAGCGCGATCCACACCCAGATACCGGTGCCCACCACTAGACCGAGGATGGCGCCCTCGCGGAGCGAGCTGTGACTTCGAGGCGACATGCCCGGAAGCTGCGGCTCGATCGCGCTCCGGGCAAGGCACCACCTTGCGGCCGCCAACTGCCTATCGGTGATGGGCTAGAAGCAAGCAACGCTCGCGGTGGCGTCCGCGAGCGTGGTGTGGCCGGTCTCGAGTCGCTACTTCTTTACCGTGTGACCACCTCCGCTCTGAATCGCAGTGCTGTTGGCGAGCAGTGACGCCGCCAGCGTCGTGAGGACCAGACTACCCGCGCCGGCGCTCGCGAGGAGCAGGGTCCGGCCCTTCGCGAGACGCCGCACGTCGAGCGAGCGCACCGCACCGGGCGGGAGTGTGATCGTCTCTCCCGCCCACCCCATGTCGTCGCCTCGCTTGAGCTCCACCGACGACACGGACAGCGAGATTCCCGCGTCGCTCCCTCCGAGATATCGTCCACGCACGGCGAACACGTTCGGTCCCAGATAGCGCGCGAGGTCCGTGGCGCCCTGGTCCGTGAGCGTCGCCGCGATGTAGCTCTCCGGCTCCGGGCTCGGCGTGGCGAGCGGGTGGTAGTTATAGCACCCCCCGGTGAGGCAGAGGGCGGTGAACCGGATCCTGGCACGCGTCCCGCTCATGGCAATGCATCGCTGCCCTGGCAGGCGTGCACGTCCCCCTTGTTGCGGAACCCGTGGGTCGCGAGCTGCGTGCTCGGATCCGGGATGTTGGTGTTGGCGTTCCGCTCCGCCTGCGGGTAGAACAGCCGTCCGGGCAGGTGCGTGAATCCCTGTGCATTCCCTGCCGGAGTAATCGCGGGAATGCAGGTACGCCGGTAGTCGTTGATCGTCTCGATGTTCTGGAACAGGGCCACATACTTCTCCATCATGATCGTGTCGCGCAGCGCGGTGGCACTCAAACCGCTGGCCACGGCCGGCAGCGGTACCGTGGCGAGCTCGGCGTTCAAGTGCGATCTCGCATTGGCCGTGTCGCCCGTGGCCGCGTACGCCTCCGCCAGGATCAGCTCGTTCTCGGCATAGCTCACGTACGGGATGCGTGCGTCCGGCGCGAAGCGCGACGGCAGACATGCGAAGTTCGACACCGAATCCGCATTGACGACGACGTTGAAGTCGTCACCGCCGTAACCGCCCAGCGCGTTCAGGCAGAAGTAGGCGGCGCGACGCGGATCGTTGCGGGCGTTCATATAGTCGGCCAAGAACCGGCCCGCCTCGAGGTCGGCGCCGAACCCGGACGTGGTCTGGAACTGGTTCCACATGTTGCGCTCGGCGGTGACCTTCGTGTGGAACGACCGGAAGTCGCCATTCCCGCTCGCGTCGTTGATGCCGTTGGTCGCCGCGGCGATCGCGGCGCTGTAGGCGGGTACCCCCAACGACTCGGCTGTATGCATGAAATAGCGGGCCTTGAGCGTCCACGCGGCCCGGATCCACTTCGCGCGCTGGCCCGCCGCCGTCTGGTCGCCGAGCGGGTTGAAGATGAGGTCCCGGATACCCGGCCCGGCGCCCGTGCCGCCCGCGAGCTCGGCGATCGCTTCGTCCAGCAACGTCTGCAGCGCGCTCAAGATCGCGAACCGGTCGTCGAGCGGGGGGTTCGTCGTGCTGGTATCGACCTGGGAATAGGGAATGTCGCCCCACAGGTCCGACGCGGTCCCGATCGTCAACGCCTCCCACACCTTCGCGATGCCGAGCCACGTCGAATCGCCGGCCGCGCGGGCCAGCGCCTTCACCCGCCGAATGTCCACCAGGCCCCCGCCGCCGTACACCTGGAGCCAGTCTCCGAAGTTCGCGCCGGTGTTCGACGTCTCGCCGAACACGTAGTGGCCCGCCTGCTCCACGAACCGGCCGTTGGTCGCCCCGCAGGCCTGGACCCACATGCAGGTCATCATCGACGCCGTGGCCTCTTGGAACGTGAACTGCCCGGCCTGCACCCCGACGAACAGCGGCTGGATCGCCGCCGCCGTCGGCAGGTTCGGATTCTCCGAGAGCTTGGTCCCGGTCAGGAACGCATCACAGCCCGTCGTCCCGAGGAGCAGCCCCAGTGACACGAGCGCGACAGTCGTGTTGCGACGCATATGTCGGTCTCCTCGGGGTTAATGGTTCAAGGTGACGGAGAACGTGAATGAGCGCGTCTGCGGATTGTTGAAATAGTCCACTCCTCCGGCGCCCAGCCCCGCCGAGATCGCCCCGCCGAGGTTCGTCTCGGGGTCGTAGCCCGTGTAGTTGGTCCAGGTGTGTAGGTTGCGGCCGGATACCCGTAGGTCGATACTCGAGAATCCGAGGGAGCGCTGCACCCAGGGCGCGTCGAGCGTGTACGTGAGGGAGACCTCGCGCAGCTTCGCGAAGCCCGCGTCCTCGATGCACGGCTCGTCGATCCCGACGAACGGACACCCCGCAACATCGCGATACCAGTACTCGCCGATCGGGGCCGGCACGCCGGCGCCGGGGCCCACAACCGGGCCATCATACCAGCCGCCTTGGCCGAAGATCTTGGTGTTTCCCGTGCAGCCAGTTTCGCTCCGCACCGTGCAGACGGCGCGCTGCTCCGTGTCTTTGTGCGTGCCGTAACTCCACAGCGCGCCCTTGGTGCCGTTCCAGATCTGCCCGCCGTGACGGATGTCGAGCAGGCCGGAGACCTGAACCTTCTTGTAACGGAACGACGAGCGGACGCTGCCCGTCCAGTCGTAGTTCGGGTCTTGGACGATGCGCGGATCGGCGTCCTGGAGCGGGAAGCCGTTCGGGTCGATGTACAGGGCGCCCCTTGGATGGCCCTGGCACACGGCGCCGAGGCTGTCCGTTCCCCCGCCGGCGATGTCGACGATGTTCGTGGTCCCGTTGGAGATACCGCACCGCAGGAAGCCGCTGCCCAAGTACACGCCGATCGGCTGGCCCACCATCGCAACCTGGTTGTTGAAGTCGCCGATCACGATGAATTGCTCGCCCGCGCCAAGCGACAGCACCTTGTTGCGGTTGCGGGCCCACTGCAGGCCGACCTCCCAGGCGTAGTCCGCCCGCTGCACAGGACGGACGTTGAGCGACACCTCCCAGCCGCGGTTCTGGATCGAGGCCGCATTCGAGCCCTGGGCGAAGTAGCCGGTCGAGACGGGAAGCGGCTCCGGTAGGATCACGTCCGTGGATTGCTTGTTGTACCAGGTGATGCTCGCGTCCGCCCGGTCTCTGAAAAAGCCCAGGTCCACGCCCGCCTCGAATTCCTTGGAGCGCTCGGGCTTGAGCGCGGTGGCCGCCCGCAGCTCGGAGCGCGTCACCATCCCGCCCAGCCCGTTCTGCGTCGGCGTGTTCGCGGTGCCCTGCGAAATCCCGGTGACGAGCAGGGCCTCGGACAGCGTTTGCGAGGTGAAGTAGGGTAACGGCTCCTGCCCCGCCTGGCCGTACGCGACGCGCGCCTTCCCGTATGACAGCCACGACTGCGCGCCGATCAGCTTGGTGAATTCCCACGCGGCACTGCCCTTGGGGAACCAACTGCGCAGGTTCGACCGGCCGAACGTAGAGGAGCCGTCGTTGCGCAACGCCGCCGACAGATAGAGCTGATTCTTGATGTCCAGCGTCCCTTGGCCGAACCACGACGCGTCGTGGATCACCTGCTCCTGATCGAGGACCGGATCGCGCGCCACGGTGTTCGAGGCCTTGAAGGGCTGTGGCGCCACGAGACCCCGGCCCACATTTCCGAGCGTGCGCTGGTTGCGCGTGTTCAGATTCTGCCCAAGCGTGAGCGTGCCGGCCAAGTCGGCACTGATCGTGTAAGTCGCCGTGGCCGTGAGGTTATGGTCGATCGCGTAGTTGATGATCTTCCCCTCGATCACCCGTCCCTCGACGCACGGGGAGGCCGAGGTGATGGCACAGCCTTCGAGGCGCTCGTCGGCCGCATAGTCGGCGCCCAGTGTGTAGTTGACCTTGAGCCACGACGTGGGGAGGTATTCGGCGTTCACGTTGCCGTACACCCGTCCCACGTCGGACGAGTTCTGCGCTTCGTAAATCGACCAGAACGGGTTGTCGAATATCCGGTCGTCCCCCAGGCTGGCGTCGGTGGGGTGGCGGACACCGAAGAAGGAGCGTTGCTGCTGACTGCCGTTCGGCGTGGTCACGACGTACGGCTGGTTGTTGAAATCGGGGGGCGAGCGCAGGAAGCCCAGCTGGACGCCGTTGGTATTGTTGCCGCGCTGGAGATACCTGGCACGCGTGTCGGCGAAGGACAGGTCGCCGCCCAGCCGGAGATTGTCCGCCACCCGGTGCGTCGCCTTGAGCCGCGCCGCGGTGCGGGAGAAATAGTCGTTCGGCCCGACGATCACCCCCTGGTCGTAGTTGTTGTTCCCGGAGAGATAGAACGTGGTGCGGTCGTTGCCCCCGGCGACCGTGAAGCCGTTATCGAAGGTGTGTCCCACCCGATACAGCTCGTTCGCATGGTCGAACGGCGCTCCGAAGCTGTTTCCCGCCGGGATCGCCGGACCCCACGAGCGGGAGCAGATACCCGCGCCGCCGTCGCAGGCGCCGCCCAGGCTCGTGTCGGCATGAATGCCCCGGGTGCCCTGCCCGTAGAGCATTTGCAGCGGATAGGTGTGATTGATGTCGTTGAACGAGGTCGACGACCGAAACGTGAAGCGCGTCGGACCCGAGCGCCCGGACTTGGTGGTGACGAGCACCACGCCCGCCGCGGCCCGGGCGCCGTAGATCGCGCTCGCGGCCGGCCCTTTCAGGATCTCCACCGACTCGATGTCGTTCGGGTTCAAGTCGGCCGCGCGGTTCGTGGCAACCGTGCCTTCGGTCTGGCCAGCCTGGAGCAGGGTACCGCCCGCGTCCTCCGGCCCGAGGAAGTTGGACGTCGAGAACGTGGAGTTGTCCATCGGCACGCCGTCCACCACGAACAGCGGCTGGTTCGAGCCGAGGATCGAGCTCGTGCCGCGGATATTGATGAAAGAGCCTGCGCCGGGATCGCCCGACTGCTGAATCACCGTGACGTTGGGCGCCTTGCCGGCGAGCGCCTGGACCATGTTGGTCTCGCCCGCCTTGGCGATCAGGTCCGCACCGACGCTGTTGCGTACGTTGCCGAGCTTCTCGGTGGAGGTGGTGGTGCCCGCTCCCGTCACCACCACTTCGCCCAGTTGCAGCGGATTGGCGGCCAGCACGAAGTCGTGCGTGACGCCGCCGGACATGAGCGTGATCTGGGCGCTCTGCGATTTGTATCCCAGGCGCCGCGCGAGCAGTGTGACCGTTTGCCCCGACACCCGCGCGCCGGGCACGACGATGGTGTAACTCCCGTCGTCTTTGCTGAGGGCGCCGAGCCCCAGGACCGGAATCGCGATTTCAACCTGCCCCAGGGGCAGGCCGCCGTCGCTGGTCACCTTCCCGGTGATGGTCACCGGCTCCTGGGCCGGAGCCCTCGACACGACCAGCATGCCGAGTGCGGCCGCCGCGAACACGCTTCGAACGATGAGGCGCATGATGGGTCCTCCTGGAAACAGCAGGGAACGGGCGGACTGCCAGTGTCCCGCCACGCTACGGAGGGGTTCCAGGAGGCGCTACCGAAATGCGACGAGCCGCGGGGCGCGCGCGACGACCACCGTTGGGCGCGCGACGAGCCACGACCAGAAAACCAAAACCCGGTGCGAGTGCACCGGGCTTGGCCGGTCGGGAAGAGTGGCCGTCACACTCGACGCGCGACCTAGACTTCACACTCCCGTCGGAGAGAGCGCTACCACGCTATCCGGGAACGGCGGATGGACCAAGTCCAACACGACGAGCGGGGGATGGCGCGCGCCAGGCCGCGGGCGCAGCGCGACAGGCCACGCGTCTCAGAACGCGCGACCGAGCCGGGCTTCGAGGTTATCGCGGTAGCCGCGCGACAGCTTGAGCGTGGTGCCGTTGTGCAGGACCACCACATACTCCCCGCGGAAGAAGGGCTGGAGCTCCTTGACCTTCTCGAGGTTCACGATGGTCGACCGGTGGATCCGGACGAAGCGGGTCGCGTCGAGCTGACTCTCGAGGTTCTTCATCGTCTCGCGCAGCAGGTGCCAGCTCTTGCCGACGTGGATGCGCACGTAGTCCCCCTCCGCGTCGATCCATTCGATCTCGCCCACGGGCAAGAGCGTCACCTTGCCGCCCGACTTGACGAGCAGACGGTCGAGGTACGGCGCGTGAGCGGCCCGCGACGGCTCTCCGTGGCCCAGGAGGGCCGCCAGCTTCTGGGACAGCTCCCCCAGACGGCCGTGACGCACCTGCAGCTTGGCACGCTCCAGTGACTGCCTGAACCGCTCGTCGGTGAACGGCTTGAGGAGGTAATCGATGGCGTGCACATCGAAGGCGCGAAGCGCGTAGTGGTCGAAGGCGGTCACGAATACGATGGCCGGCGCTCGCTCGACGCCCACCTCGCGCAGCACCTCGAACCCGTCCAGCTCGGGCATCTGCACGTCCAGGAACACCAGGTCTGGCGCGACGTCCCGGATCGCCGCGGCGGCGTCCCGACCGTTCGCGCACTCGCCGGCGACCACGATCTCCGGGTCGGCCGCGAGCAGGTGCCGTATGCCGTCGCGCCCGGCGAGCTCGTCGTCCACGATCAAGGTCCGAATCGCCCGCATCCCGTCAACGCTCATGAAGCCCCCCGCCAATCGGCAGCCGCCAGCCGGAACGGCACGACGATGTGCGCGATCGCTCCGCCATCTCCCGCGTTCACCACTTCGAACGACGCCTCATCGCCGTACAGTTGTTGCAGGCGCGCGCTGGTGTTGGTGAGGCCCACGCCGCGGTTTTCCGGGCTCTCGAGCACGGAAACGAGCCCCGCTCCATCGTCCCGGACCGTGAGGTGCAGGCTGCCGTTGATACGCCGGGCGCTGATCAGGAGCCGACCTACGGTGCTGCGCGGCGCGATCCCGTGACGAATCGCGTTTTCGACGAGCGGCTGGAGGATCAGATAGGGCACCTGGGCGTCGAGCGTTTCGGCCTCGGCGTCCACCACCGCTTTGAGGCGGTCCCCGAACCGAATCTGCTCGATGTCGAGGTAGCTCCGCAGGAACTCCAGCTCCTGCTTCAAGGGCACCTCCTGCGTACTCGCACCATCGAGCACCCGCCGCAGCAGGTCGCCGAGCCCCGCCAGCACGCGGACGGCGAGGGCATCCTGACCGGTGCGGATGAGCTGGCCGATGGTGTGCAGCGCATTGAACAGGAAGTGCGGCTCGAGCTGCATCTTGAGCGCTTCCAGCCGCGCCTCGGAGAGCTGGGCTTCGAGCTGCGAGGCGCGCAGCTCCCGTTCCCGTAGCCGCCGGTAATGCGCGACGCCGTAGTCGCTTGCGACGATCGCCCAGTAGAGCCAGCCATCGAGGGGAAACCACCACACGAAGTTGCGCAGCTCGGCCACGAGCAATGGATCGTCGCTCGGCATCGGGCCCCGGATCCACCGCTGGTTCACGATCACCAGCAGTACTTCGAGGAACACCGCGGCGGCGCTGGCCAGGAGGTTTAGAGCGACGCCGCGCGGCCAATGGGGACCCTCGAACGGCGGATAGCGCCGAGCGAGCCAGATGGCCGCGGGAGTGAAGATGGCCCACACGAGCGCGCCCGGCATGTTGAGGCGCAACGCCGTCAGGAACGGCATGGGCTTGCCGCCCAGGCGCACGTACACCGCTACCTGCGTGGACAGCAATAACCCCCAGGCAGTCCAGATCGCGAGGATCACCCACCAGCGGGGATACGCTGAGTGAGCCCGACGGCCCGACATGAAGCGACTACGCTCCCTCTTTTCCGGAACCCGAAACATACCTGGCTGAACGGTCAAGACTGGAACGCCGCTGCGACGAATCGCTGTCCGGGCGCGCTGAATGGCGCCGGTTACGCGACGAACGGCGCCGTGCGGCAGCCGTCAACTCGGGGTTTGGCGTTGCGTAAGGAGCCACGCGACGAAGCATCCAGAAGGATGGAGAGGGCACGCTTTACCACCCGCGCGTCTCGCCGATCTTTAGGATCCAAACGCGATCGAGCCCAAGGCCTCGAGCCTCTGCTGCGCTCCGGAACCGTTGCGGTGGTTCGTCCAAGGGCTCGTCCGCCAGGTCGAACGTGCCGAAGTGCATAGCGACAATGCGCCGCGCCCGCGCGTCCAGACCGATACGTAGCGCCTCTTCAGGCGTGGTGTGCACCAGATGCATCATGTCGGCGGGACGGTACGCACCGATCGGCACGGCCGCGAGGTCGAACGGGCCGAAGCGCTCCCCGACCTCCGCGAACGCCGGCGAGTATCCGGTATCCCCCGTGTGATAGAACCGCCGCGTCGGCCCGGCCACTACCCACCCGGCCCAGAGGCGACGGTTGTGATCCCGGGGCGAGCGCCCCGAGAAGTGCTGCGCCGGCACGCATGTGATGCGCACGCCGTCGAGCGTCACCGACTGCCACCAGGCGAGCTCGATCGCCTGTCCCCCGGCGCGGGTGACCCATTCGCCCAAGCCCACAGGCACGATGAATCGAACGCCGCGCCGCGCGAGCTGCTTCACGCTCCAGAAATCGGCGTGGTCATAGTGGTCGTGGGAAAGGAGGGCAAAGTCCACCTTGGGCAGCGCCGCGAGCGGCACGCCCGGTGGCACGAGTCGCGGCGGGCCGACGAACGGCAGCGGCCCAGCCCGGTCTGAGAACATCGGATCGGTGAGAAACGTGACGCCGTCCATCCGCACCAGGAACGCCGAGTGACCGATCCATGTGATGGTCGGGCTCCGCGCGATCGCCGCGCTGTCGTATGGCACTCGAGTCGCGGCACCCGGCCGTCGCACGAAAGCAGCCCATATCCTCCGGACCACAAAGCCGGCCGTCGGAGCACCAGGGGAGGGTGCCGACCTCCCTCGCACCACCGCCACCACGGCCAGGACGATCACCGACCCCAGGATTAGCACGACCGGGCGCGCCATCAGAACGGGTAGGCGTCGGTCACGCCGCCGCCTCGACTCGCGGCGCCAGCAGTTTGTACATCACGGGAGTCACGATCCGCGCGAGCAACGTGCTCGACACCAGGCCGCCGATGATCACCCAGGCGAGCGGTGAGTAAAGCCCGCTGCCCTGCAGGGCGATGGGAAGCAGTCCGCCGATGGCCGTGAGGCTTGTGAGCACGATGGGGAGGAACCGCACCTCCCCCGCCTTACGGATCGCCGCCTCGAGATCCATCCCCTCGGCGCGCAGCCGGTTCGTGAGGTCCACGAGCAGAATGGACGTCTTGATCTCGATCCCGATCAGCGCCACGAACCCGATCGTCGCCGCGAACGACAGGGTCTGACCTACAAACAGCAACGCCAGCACCCCGCCGGCCACGCCGAGCGGAATGACCGAGGCGACGATCAGGGTCGAGCGGAAGGTGCGGAACTCGAGCACCAGGATCGCCAGGATCGCGAACGTCGCCACGATGATGGCCCCGCCTACGCCGCCGAAGCTCTCTTGTCGGCTCTCGATCTCTCCCGCCGGGACGATCCGGTACCCGAGCGGCAGCGCCAGGCTCTTGAGCCGGCCGAGCGCCTGCTGCGTCACGCGGTCGGTGTTGTAGCCGGTCCGCACGTTGGCCGTGACGGTGATGCTGCGTGTCCGGTTGTGGCGCTGGATCTCGGCCACCGCGCGCTCGAACCGGACCTCCGCCACCTGGGCGAGCGGCGTCAATTTCCCGTTCGTCGAGCTGACGTATACCCGCTCCAAGTCCGCGGGACTCGCGCGGCCGCTGCGCGCCAGGCGCACCACCACCGGCCGTGAGTCGCCATCCCCTTCCCGCAGGCTACCGGCCTCGAGGCCCGCCAGGCCAAGCCGCACCGTGCGGTCGATCTCGAGCATCGGGATGCCGAGCAGTCCGGCCTTGGAGCGGTCGATCGCCACGCGCAGGTCGGTGCGGGCCACGCGCACGGGATTGGTCACGTACTGCGTGCCCGGCGTGCTCTTGAGCAGCCGTTCCACCCGGCCGGCGATGGCCTGGAGCGTGTCGAGCGAGACGCCTTCGATCCGCAGGGCGATCGGTGCGTCAATCGGCGGACCATTCTCGAACTCGCGCAACGCGATTTCGGCGCCGGGGTAGCCCGTCAGCTCGGCGCGAAGCGAGTCCAGCAGCCGCGGCGTCTTCCCCGGCTCGTAGCGATCGAGCAGCACGAACAGCTGGCCGATGCGGGCGTCGTCGGTCCGCGACGCCACGTTGTAGTACACTCGCGGATTGTCATGGCCGACCGACGCGTAGATCGCTTTCACGCCCGGGGTGCGTCTCAGCACGCGCTCGGCGAACCGGGCGGCCGAGTCCGTCGCGGCGATACTCGCGCCCTCCGGAGCCGTGATGTCCACGCGGAACTGCGGCGTCTCGGCCTTCGGAAACAGGGAAAAGCCCACTACCGGGACGAACGCGAGCGACGCGGCCACGAACGCCGCACCGAGCGCGAGGGTGCGAGCGGGGCGCCGCAGCGCCCGGTCGAGCAACGGCGCATAGGTGCCGTGGATCGCGCGCTCGAACGCCCGCAGGAACCGATTCCCCTCGGGTCCTTCGTCCTTGCCGAGCAGCAGGCTCGAAAGCCACGGGATGATCGTGAGGGAGACGATCAGTGATGCCAGCACGGTGCTGATCACCGCGACCGGCAGGGACCGGATGTAGCGGCCGGGGCCGCCAGGAAGGAACACCAGCGGCACGAACGCGAACACGAGTGTCGCCGTTGCGCCCAGCACGGCGACCCAGATCTGCCCCGTGGCGCGGATCGCCGCCTCGATCCGGGAGTAGCCCTCCCGCCGGAACCGCGTGATGTTCTCCACCACCACAATCGAGTCGTCCACCAGCAAGCCGAGCGCGATTACCATCCCGACGATCGTGAGCTGGTTGAGGGTGAAGCCGGTCCACGCGAGCCCGGTCAGCGCCATGGCGAGCGACAGGGGAATCGAGATCATGACGACGGCGGCGGCCCTCGGACCCAGCGGC
>Ga0099827_10000850_pt1 | contig 14921 bp, 23 predicted proteins | sample CZO8metaG_FD_79339 | JGI IMG/M metagenome (GOLD analysis project Ga0099827, IMG submission 79339) | Vadose zone soil microbial communities from the Eel River Critical Zone Observatory, Northern California, USA - CZOApr15con1.8 metaG | ecosystem: Environmental > Terrestrial > Soil > Vadose zone ...
CTCCCCAAACCAGTGGGGCATGGGAAAGCCGTCCCCATTACGCTGTGTAATGGGGACGACTTAGGGGTTTAGGGTAGGCTGTAGAAGAACTGCCACATGTCGGCGACCATTGCGAAGAAGAGAGCGTTTGGGTAGGTCTTGACGTTGGCGGCCATTGCGTGAACTGCGTTGTCCAGCATGATTTCCAGCGTGTCTCGCTGGTCTTGCGTGATAGCCTGCATGTCGGCCTTTCTAGTAGAGGTTTCGGTCGTGATGTGCCCGACGCCATTCGGCCCGCGCGATAGCGCGCATGCCTAGGATGAATAGCACGAATGCGAGGATAATGGCGATACCGGCGATGAGTATCATCAGATGCCCGCTCGCTGACCGTATTGGGTCCACTGGCGACGGATGTGAAGGGTCTCAGCCTCTTGCGTATTGTAGGCGAGAATACCCGGTAGGTAGAATGCCTCTTGCATGCCGAGATTGGCGCCCATGGCTGTTGCGGGGCGAAGCTGGCCATTCGCGTCGCCGATACGGATTACGCTGTGACGTTTGCTGCGCGTCACCATGGTATCGGGAACGTCCCAATCGCTCATAGGCGAAGTTTGCCATTCGGTAACGGAGTCGGCGAGTTGCTGGAAGGTGAAGGGAAGATCCCAGATTTCCTCTGGCGGAGTGTGGGAGTACGTTGTGCGCATTGGAATATCATCGCGAGGGACGAATAGCGTGATGCTGGCACCGTGATGGGTGTCGCCGACCATGAATGCTGATTCGCCAAGTTCACTATCGAAGTGCAGGGCAGTCCAGTCGGTATTGGCGAATTGGGGGGTTGACCCGCGAATGATCGCGTACCCGGTGTAGTGCGATGTGGTGACGGTACTGGCGGTGCCGATGCCGCTAGCCCATACGGTGATATCGGGGAGCAGTAGATCATCATCTGCACGCTCGGTATAAGGGGTTTCCCACTCGAAATGCACTCCCAGGTCTTTCGCGGCCTCGACGAGGGCTAGGTGCAGATCGGTCCACGTGATGTAGTGCAACGGGGACGTGTAGGTTTGTGGCGTGTTCGCGTTCGTGAAGGAATTTCCGAGTTCCCAGGATAGGTTCACGTATCGCCTATCGAGTCTATCCCAATTGGCTTGCGTGATTCCGAGGATTCCTTCTGAGCGAAGCTGGGATTCCTTACGCTGCTCATAGACCGTGACGTCATGTCCCCGGTCGGCCATGGTGATCGCTGCCGCAGGCCCGCTGATTCCTGCTCCTACGATGTTCACTAGCATGATTGTTCCTCCTGTTTAGGATCGGAGTTGTAATGCTATGTGTGCGGCTTCCGGGTACCTTGCGTGCCTGCGAACGCTGCCCCCGTTCTCTTGCGAGTCCGGGCAATCCGCGCGCTAGTCCTGATCGTTTGGCCGCTTTGTGCTGTTGTCCATCTGTACTCAGAGTGCTCCTTGGCCAGGACTGGTGTCAAGAGCGTAATGTGCATCGTTACCAATCTGCAATCAAGCTCTCAAAATACAGACATTACGGACATGCCTCTGTACGGCCCGCAGAGCGATTCTAAGGGTGGTTGACCCCCGGTTAGCGGTAGTCATACCAACCCAGTTGAGTTAGGGATTTCCGCAGGTCAAGTGGCCTATACAGCAGTGAGCCTAGCCAGTCATACCGGCTAGGCTCACGCTTCATCGACTACGGCTTGGGAGCGGGCGGTGCGGGAGGAGGTAGCAAGCGCGACAGTGTTGGCGTGGCATGGTAGGTGCCGATAGCCGCGATGATCGAGCCTGACGCGATGTGTGCCCACCCGTAGGGCAGGAACGCCAGGGCAGTACTAGCGGCGGCAAGCAAGGCGATGACCTGGGTAATGTAAATCTTCACTGATGGATTCTCTTTCGTGAGCTGTTGTTCCGGATACGTGCGAGTGAATTTATAACCCCCCACTGATGGACTCTCTTCTGTGAGCTGGGCACGTTCCGGATAGAACGTGCGGGTGAATGCGAGGTTTCGCGCACATAAAGCACTGGCCTGGTTTGCGCGGGAATGCCAGACCGATGACCGTTGACCCGATCATCATGAAGGTATCATCACATCGATTGCACTGGTATACCTTGGATGAAAGGCGCTTGGTGTTCATGCCATTTTCCTCTTCCGGGTAGGGTACCGCCCCGATTTTCCAGTTTCCTCGCGCTTCACGGTGTGAAGCTTGCTGGCCTCTTCGTGACTAATGCCGATCTGGCACGGGCACCTGGTACATGTGCAGCCACTGTCATTCTGGCAGCACGAGTCCAGGCACATGCACATGCGAGGGTCGAATGACGAGAAGTGCGGGAACCGCACAGTCTCCGGATCATGCAACCTCTTGCCGCCACCTCTTTTACGGGATAGCTGTTTACCGGGATATGGCCCCATTACTCCTCTTCCTCTTCGAAGGTTTTATCACGTGCTATCTGGTATGGCTCTTTCGCGGTTGCGAGTGCCTGCCAGCCATTCAGATCGTATCCGAGATCAGGCATGTGATGGATGTCAATATCTCCGTGATAGTATGTTTCGGGTTTTTCCACGTCACCGATATGGATGATTGTGTCAATCCTCTGCTTACGATAATTATAAAAGGGGTTTCTCCGTTTGCTCGACGGGTCGCTAGACTGCAGAACCGGAAACTTTTCGAGAACTTCACCCGCACTGGCCCATTTCCTTTCATTAAGGGCTTGCTTGCATGACTTCATGCGGAAGTTGACATGAACGAGGAACCATGGCCAGTCGTTTTCCTCAAGATAGTGGTTAACGTCATCAGGATATTTTTCATAAACTTTTGGACTGGTATACAGGTTAGAGGAAAGGTAATCTCCGAAAAGGAGAAACTTCCCATGTGCCAATTCAGTATTGGCAAGGAATTCCTCCTTAGGTACCCCCCTTGATTTTACCTTAAGTAGTGCTTTTTCTCCTGCTTTATGCCAGTATACCCCTGGCTTGAAGAGGAATAGATCCTGGTATTTGGTTTCTTCCCATTCGCCTAGGCGTTTTGAAGTAGCCAGAACAGGATGCCTATCATCGAAACATACACCATCAGTAGCAACCATGAGAACACTCTGCGGACCACCGGGATGTGTGGCGATAGCATCAAGAATTTGAGTACGACAATGCGCTGTGATATAGCTCGCGTAGAACCAGTTGTTATAGGGGGCGGTTCCCAGTTTTTGAGCAAAATTGCCGTAAATGGAGTTATTATTGAGTTTGATAGCCATACCCTGAGCCGAATTTTTGCCCACCGATACCCGCAGATCGTACAGAATGCGGATGTCCGTGAATGGCCGTTCATGATCGCACGGCGTGAACTCGACCCATTCATGAGTTTCTACCTCTTTTACTAGTCTAGCCCGTTGAGCAGCGTCAATCTCAAATTTCCAGTACCACCCTCTTGAAATAGCAGGGCGAAGAATGTTCCCTTTGCTGTTTCGGTAGGGCACTGGGCCGATGCGATTATTGCAGGCGGACACTGTTGCGTACAACAGCACGAAATCACTTCTACCCGTGTATATCCCAGTGCCCCATCCATAGCTGCAATCTTCGCAGAGATGCGGTAGCTTTGTCGCTGCATAAGGGTAAGCGTTGTTGATGTCATAATTCCAGTGCCTCGATTTGAATCCACCGATGTATCCATGGGAGAAGATTTCGAACCATCCCCCAAAATAAGACTTAAGGCATGCATCATTGAACCAGTCGGGCATACCCAACCCTGATAGTTCCTTATGCAATGGGGCATTCTTGTGCGCAAGCCACTTTTTAGATGAGGCGCCGGGACCATACCACTGCCCCTTGTCAAGTCGGATGCCGACATTGAGGAAACCCTTGGCAAGTCGGGTCATGCATACCGCCAGTAGTCTATTTTCCTCTGCGTTATAGGCTATCATACCGGGAGTAATTCTCGAGAATTGGGACCGCTTGTTCTTCCACGTGATGATACGATTGTAGTCTTTATCGTTACATGGGGGTCCATCGGGATCATTAAGCCAGTTATCCGGGTTAAGCACGTCGACGAAGCTGACCTGAAAGAATGGTCCGGCATCGCAGATGTGCATCCACGGTTTACTTGAGTCGCGTGGTCGGATACTCAGGCGCTTAAAGGCAAGCGTGTCGAATTCCCAGTTACCCTCACGCACTGGCCAGTAGCCGCGATTGTCTTTCTTTTCCCGCTTAACCCTGCCTCGCCTAGTCAATAGGGACCGGGCGGCTTTCAGGGGCAGTGACTTAAGCCACTGGTTAAAGTCATACCCGAGGAAAAACCCGACGTATACCGCCTTGGGATTTTTCTCGAAACACGAATAGAGGAATTCGAATACCTCATCCCATTGCAGGCCCTTCGCCATGTCCCTGGCAATATAGTGCTGGTCCCCGACGCCTAGCAGTACCGCACGGTGCTTCATCCCGCGTCCGATACCCTCTGAGTCCACCCCGATAAATTCCGGTAGCGTGGTTGCCCGTGTGGTGCGCTTACGGGTCAGCTCACGTTGCCGGTAGTCCTTGTGCAGTGCCCGGTATTCGCTATACCGTGATGGACGGTCAGTGGCGTAAAGGTCGAAGTCGTCAAGGGCGGTCATTCCTCCTCCTCCTCCTCGTCACGCTCATCGGTTTCCTCTTGCTCTAGCTCGTTAAACGGAACCGGCTTGTCATCGTGATACCAGTATTCCCTGAACGCCAGGTACTTAGCGTCGGCTTTGCCAATAGCAGCCTTAGAGGCTAGCGATGCCAGGACATTACTGCCAGGTGATCCCTTTACTGGCTTAGGGTCTTTTCCTGCTAGTACCCGGTCGCCATAAGCACGTTGAGCTTTCTGGTATGGCCTCGTAATAGCTCGTGGAAGTATAGTTTTCCTATCCGCAGAGCTGAGCTTTCTGTTAGCTCGCACTCGTGCGGCGGTAGCTCTTTGAGCTGCTGCCCTAGGATTACTGGCCACTTAGAATAGTGGCTCTTGAGTATATTCCACTTGCACTTCTGGTTTCCTTATCCTCTTCCAGTTGCCATGATTTTCACACCACATGACACCAGGTCTAGGTTGCCAGGTACGATACACTTCATACGTATCATAGCTGCACTTACAGCCACACGCCAGGGTGATATACCGGCTCCTAGACTTGTCGATAACGGCCCGACGGGCCGCCCGATTGGACGGCCCGCCGGTCATGTTACGTGCGGGTTGTGCGGCTTTTGGTACTTGAGGCGCGGCGAGTAGATACCTCATCCGCTGGCTCTTCATCCTTGGGAGCTGCCTTTTCACGGGTTGCCCGCTTGACTGTCGCGGTAGCGTACATGAGAGCTGCACCGATTTCGCGTGCTTCTAGCTCCCACACGTACCGCGTTTCATCGTCTTTTTCATAGGTACGCTGTCGCATGTCCCCGACGACTATAACACGGTCGCCGCGCCGGAATGATTCGGAGACGTTTTCCGCTAGTTGCCGCCAGCAGTTGACGGTATACCAGTTAGGATTACGATCTTTCCATTCCTTTGTGCCGGTATCGTAATAGCGTTCTGATACTGCGACACGTAGCCTAGCGACCGCTTGCCCGTTAGGCGTGAAGCGGAGTTCAGGATCATCGGCTAGATTACCTATGATAAAGGTAGACGAGTTTGGCATTTCATGCCTTTCTGGGTCCCTCACCCTGTTTGGAGAGGATAATCCATCTTAGCACGGAACACGCCACGTTGTCAATGGTACACGCAATCCATTTACGATAGCATAAGCATTCATGACCAAATGATCTGCCATTTCGGGGACGTTTGTAAACGTTTGCTGAGGCGATACCGCAGTCTTGAACGCCGGGGGCGGGGGAATGGCAGGAGTACGCCGTGGCCATAGGCCATCATAAACGACGGACATGTCATAGAGTCCGGCGTTGTGGTACTGCTTGGCCACTGCCAGCGGGTAAATGGGGATGGTATTGTCATCCCAGTCAGCAAGCCAGATGTCATAGTCACGACCAAGGATAAACTCACGGGTTTCCGTGCGAACAGCAGCTACGTTACTGAGATTGCAGTAGATCGTCGGCCTGACATAGCCCTTAGCTCGCTTGGCAGCAATCCAGTCGTGAGTCTGGGCAGCAGTAGCGCCGCCGGTTTCCACGTCAAGCACGTCGGCGTTGATGTAGTTAGCAGTCAGGGTAATAGAGACCAGTGAGCTAGCCGGGAACATGGCCTTTTCGGCATCAGTCCAGATGAAGCTATTGCCCGCTGCATAGAAGCAGACAAGGTTACCGAGCTGGTAATGCTGCCTGATAACTCCCGCGTCGGCGTTAATGCCATCGAACATGAGTCGGTTCGTCATGATTCCTTCTTCCCGTTAAGAATATTGGTTGCATTAGTCGCAACTGATTCGAGTGTGCGCACTCTCTCTGTCAGGCTGCGCATGGCATCGCTATTGTCAACTACCGCGTTAGCCCATCGGTCAAATCGCCTGCCCAGGTACCGGGCAATGAAAAATACTCCCGTTAGGGTAGAGACCACAGATGCGCTCAAGCTGATGATAACGTAGGCGGCATTCAATATTGCTCCGTCCCTGGCTCATTACTCTTGAGTCCTGCCGCCTTAGCGTGAGCATAGCTTACCCACATCATTGCCCCCGCCATGCCACCGCCTAGCAATGCAGGCCACTTTTCCTTCGTCATGAATGCCGCTACTATCACGAATATTGCAGCCTGTCCCATGCCGATTAGTACCCACTTCATGAGGGTATCAGCACGCGCTCCCGCATTAATCTCTGTTGTTTGCGGTGATGAACATGCGGCAGCGATGATTTCATACACAAGCCCTGCCGCCACCATGAAGGTAACACCATTGTCATCACCAATCACGGACATGTCAGGCATTGGTTAGGTTGCTCCCAACCGTAAAGGTCTTGTCAACGGAACCAGAGTATCCCTTTCCGGTGACAATCAACTTGTACTTACCAGGCTTTAGTGCAGGCAAGACAGGATGGTTAGTGGAAGATACCTTGTTATAGAGGTACTTGTTGTTGGCAAGATCGATCAACTGGACAACGTACCCATTATGATTACCGGGGATAAGGCCAAAGCCAACGTCGGTCTTATTCTTGTGTGGAGTAACCGACAATCCCCCGACCTTAGTGCCAGAAGTTCCCTCCTGCTGCGTAACGACAGGCTGGTCTGGGTTCCCTGACAGGGTAACGTTAACGTGACTAGGCGCTGCGGGCGGGGTTTCATTAACAAACGTCTGGTTAACGAATTGCGGAACAAGCGATGCGTCAACACCCCCGGGAGTGTCAACCGTGCTAGGAGAAGAGGTATTGTTAGCGCTTGCCTTTTTGCGCATGCCAATAAACAGCACTGCCAACAGAGCGATACCAGCCCACGACCATACCGGCAACGGGCCAACCTTTCGCGTGAAGACGTTACTGCTACCACGCTCATTATATGCTGGTGTTGTCATAGTATGGCTACCTCAGGAGGATTACGGAACCAGTCATTCATGGCAGGTGAACTGTCCATAAGACTAGACCAGCCCTTATGCATGACCGTTGAGAGATTACCGCCAGGAATAGCGGGATAGCGATGGGGAGTAACAACGACAGGATGATCATCAACCGTTGTCCCAGTATTAGACCAGCCAGGTGCCCAGAAATGTAGGTCATGCATTGCAGACATGTCGAGGGGGCTGCCAGGTGTGCCGTACGTAATACCAGCACGTACGTTCAACCCCATAACCTGCGATTCCCTCTGAGTTGCCGGGATAGGACGTGAACTGCCGGGAGTCTTAAGAGTAGCATAGTAGAGAATGACGCCAGCCCCTAGTATCAGGATAGCGCAAATACCCTTACGTTCTGCAGATAGAGTCATCACACACCCGCCTGTCCGCGCCAGCCAGCGCTCGTGCCAAAGGAAACCTGCCCGGTACCCCGTGCGAATTGAACGCCACTCATACGCCGGGTATTCTGCGCATACGTACCTGTCTGTCCCTGGGGCTGCACGAGCTGAGAGAAAGACTGCCCGGCGATGGGCGAGTTACTAGGACGGTCGATACGTGGTGCGCTCTGCTGCGGAATCGACATGTACCGGCCTAGGGTTTGCGAGTAGATAGGCAACGTCGGAGAGTGTAGGCCGTGAGGGGGGCCAGACCACACCGTCTGCGGCCCGTCACCAGGATTACCCTTCTGGACCGGGGAGATAATACCCTCGGAAACGCCCGCTACAGGATCATAGCCGGGTGAGTCGGGCGCCACGCCCTGATAGCTGCCGTATAGCTGGAACAAGCCAGGGGTGCCACCATAGACCGGTGACCAGCCACTCCCCTGTTCTGCCACGTACATGCCCTGGGCATTACGGGAATAGGCACGGGCAAGATCATCCGTTGCGGCGGTCGTGTCGGTACCCTGCTGATAGGAGAGTGAACGCTGCACAAGCCAGAGCGAGGGACGCGCGGGTCCGCCTTGTACCGGCTGGTCCACATTACCGGATTCCCGGCCGGAATTCTCGTAACCGACCTTCATCATTCCGTGTCGGTCATAGGTGGTTAGCTTGTCATTGCTGTAGCCGACCGGAGCGTTACCAGGTGAGCGTACCGCGTTCTCCTGTCCTTGCTGCAACGGACGCGGCATGCCGAATTGAGATACCGGGTCATTGTTCTCTCCGCCACCATAGGGACGTTTAGAGACATTAGCCTGGTATCCCATGCGCGACGGGTTACCATAAGCACGCTGCAATTCCTGTCCGGGTACGCCACCATCCGCCCCCGGTACTGTTCCCCCCGCATGCCAGACACGTACCTGACTAACCGGCAACCCGATAGGTGAGGTAAAGGGGACAGGTCCGGCGGGGGCATTGGCTAGGTCGGCACCGGGCACTCCAGCATAGGATGTGCTAGCACTCTGCATTGCTGACGGCCCGCGAAAACCAGGCATGTAATCTCCTCTTGATTAAAGTGACGCGAGAAACTCCAGGGACCGCATCCATTTCCCGCGTCACGCCTTGGGAATTACTTGGCTGCCCAACCCCCGCCACCGGTACCAGAATTCACCAGGTTGGAGAGGCCGTCGGCAATGTTAGTCACCAATTGCGGCCCCTTTGATCCAGGGCGAACTAGCACGAATAGCGCAGCAAGGATGATAATTCCAACAAAAAAGGTGCCAACTGCGTCGCCCATGTCAGCCGTTGCCCTTTCCCTTAAGGTGATTGGTGTAGACGTAATAGAGAATTACGCCTGCCGCAACCCCGAACCAGAAATCCTTATTCGTTAGCATTACATCTCCTAAACGTGCCGTGCTAGTACGGCGAAAACAAACATCTCTACCAGGACCAAAACGAAAAGATAGAGGATTGTCGGAGTCCATGTGCCAGTTGTATTTGAGTCGGCACTGAACACATTGCTACCTGCCATTACCGGTTCTCCCATCGAGCCGCTACGGTAATATCCCTGACTAGGGTCACCCCGTGAGAATTGCACATCAGCTCCCCTTAAATGTCGACTAGGGTGGGGTCAACATTACCGACCGGGTAAACCTCTTCTGCGATCAATTCATACTGAACTGCAGCGTTAGCGGCAACAGTCTCGAATGCAACCTTAGAAGAGTTAGCCGTGTATAGCCATCCCTGTCCCAGTAGTTCACCGGGAAGGATAAACCTCGGGAATGCCGCAACGCCGAAATCAAATGACGGGGCACCGGCATAGTTGGCAACTGCCGCGCCAACTCCGTCTGCCGCGTTGTTTGCCACGGTGTAGAAGTTAGATGTTGCCGGGTTAGATGAGCCGTACATGCTGTACGTGTCATACTGGTCTTCTGCCCACTTGCGGATAATATCCGGGTTAAGGCGGCCAAGTGACCTGTTGTCCAGGTACCAGTAGAACGGATCGGAGAAACCATCAACCCGAATATTCGCTGCGCTCCGTGCGACAATGAGCATGGCACGAATTGCGTTACCGGTCAGGGTTGACAGGATAGTGTTGTCAGATCCTGCGTTAATGGTGAACAACTGGTGTCGGCGCTTCACTTGCAAGTTAACGCCCGGGGGTACCGGCTGGTTCGGAGTACCCTGCAAGTCATTAGCATCAGGTTGTGCCCAGGCGTCCATGTACGGCGTGATGTTATAGCTCGGGAGGGATGTGGTCGCAGTTTGCTGCGCTAGGGTGTAGTCAAACCGGTACTGTGACCGTGTGTCCGTGTTCGCCAGTACACCGGCAGTCCACCGGATTTCCGGCTGGAGAAAAAGCGTGAACGATCCGCCGTTTGCAGCGGCAAGAGGCTGGTAATCGTAGCTCTGTACCCAGTCACGAAGCCACGGTTTTGCGTATTTCTGCGCAACATAATGCGAATACGCTGGCATGTTGTAAAGGATCTCAGAACCATCAACGTTGATCAGATCGGCATTAGAGATTGTTGCCATGGCACCATCAGCGGATGCGATAGCGACACCCCCGACAGTCAGCAATGCGACCGGGGCAACCGACGTTCGGACGATCAGGTGAACCCCGCGAAGGAACTGCCCCGCGTTGACCTGCCCGCCAAACTGCTGTGCAGAAGCAGACGCCGGAACGTTTGTCTGCAAACCCTGTAGGTTCTTTTCGGCGTAAAGGTTGGTGCAAATCTGGAACGGATTCTGTCCCACATTTCCGCCAGCTCCGCCTTGTGGTGCGGCGCCGCTAGGCGCACCGCCGGTAGCTGCCTGAGCCATTAGTTACCCAATTCTCCTAGTATTGCAGCGCCATGGCGCGGCCAAGATGCTGCCAGGTCTGATTTTCACTGGCAACCAGATGATACTGCAAAAGTCGCCACATGGTTCCCATGATAAGCACGGAAACCCAGATATGTACTCCAAGCTTAACGTGTTCCATTTATCCTCCGAATAAGAAAGGACGTGTCCCATATCCTACACCCAGTGCGAGCAAAGTGTAGGATAGGGACACGCCCTAGGTCGTCTCCGCACAACCTGACTACAGTATAGACCGCTTGTAGCCAGGTGGCAAGTTGTTGTTGTTTCCCGGCCTGATCGACGCGAGCCAGTATTGCCGGTGCCTTTCCGTGCAGAATACATAGCTCATTGTCCGCTCGCCACGTTCCTTGCCGAGGTACTTAATGACCTTGTGAATTTCGAGGCCGTCACGCTCGCAGGTATCCCATGCGCACATGACATGCCCGTTGCCGGACCAGCCACCGCCGTCAAGGTTAATGACCTTTTTCTCGACGACCGCGTGACGCCACTGGCTACTTCCCCTGACTGGCATTTCCCCTCCGTTGCTCGTGTTCCCACTTACTCATTTCCGCCCGGAATTTCAGTATCTCGTTTCGGAACCGGTCGAGTTCTACGGCGGGGTGGATCCTTCGCTTTATCTCCTGCAGCAAAACTTGACGTTTCATCGGGTCTTGCATCAAGTACAACAGGTAGTACATCGCTATGAAAATGGCCGTTGACACTACTGTCAGGATTATCTCGTCTTGCAGGCTGCTTTTCTTCCCTTGCTCGCTCATTATATGCCTCCTCAATTACCTTTCTTAGCTGCACCGATTCTTCAAGGATAGCAGCCTTAATGCTAATGTCGATCATGAGGATCAATGCTGAGCAGAAGAGCATCGCCATAACCAGTACTACCCAGAACTTCATGTTACTTTTCGGCATAACCGGGTAATCTTCCATTAAGACCTCTCATAGGGATCTGGCCCGAACACCGTGCGATCGGCATTCTTCAAGGCTGCGACCGCTTTCGTATGTACCTGCCGCAGGTGGGCAACGATAAGCGCCATGATATGCCCGTCCTCATACCGGTATTCCCTGCCGCTGGCATCCTTGGTAAACCAGAGATTCTGATGACATTCCTGGCACCGGTTTCCCCTGCCATCAGTATACGTGCGCCACGTGCGGGCAACAGATTCCCATTCCCTGAGCTGTGCAAGCGCAATCTCGTGAATGGTCCCATCTTGCGGTGAGTCGTTCGGGGATTCTGAGAATAGGCGCATGATTATCTCCTTAATCGAGTGCGTAGATACCGTTAACGCGTACTGTTGTCGTACCCGTTGGCATAGACAGGCACTGAATATTTCCCGTGGTTGTTACCTGAATAATGGCGTCATTAGTTAGGGCAGTTCCACCACGTGTACCAGCCCACAGGTTTTGTGTTTTAACAGGATTATATGCATTGTTACCCAGAGTGCAAATTGTTGTTGAATCCGTCAGAGTTCCCGGAGCAAAGGTAGCCTGAATCCATACCATATTGCCCCCTTCTGCCATAAGCTTATACCTAACCGCATTGCCAACACCGGCAGTCCATCCATTCTGGAAATTCCCCAGGTCATGCCATGTCTCGACTAGCGCAGGGGAGCTTCCGGGCTGGAAAGCGTTTACTTGTCCAGTATATCCTGCAGCATAAGCATTACCAAATGAGTCGGTTCCGGCAACAGGCGACAATGCCAGGTTAAGTACCTGACTCGACGAAACGGTTATGACTACCTTCCCGTCTGCACCATCACCACCGTTAAGTACCGTCCCGCTGCCGGTACTACCGGTAATCGTCAATTTAGCACTCGTGTTAAAATACCCGTAATAATTCAGGTTGTATGGATTGTTGGCAGAGACGTTGCCACCTATTCCCAGCTTGTCAATGGCACTGCCGCCAATGCCAAGGAACCGGTTACCGACAGTCGTACCCAGCGAGAATGTCTTGGTTGCACCTTCCCCGATAGTTGAGATGAGGATCTGGTTATTGTTTCCTGGCCACGTGCTAGGCGGAGCGCCACGGGCAGAGCTATTGTAGTCAATTTCAACAGACATCCCCGAGTTATACCACGAGTGCAGATTCGTAAGCTGTAGCTTACACGATGACAAGGTATAGCCAGCGAAATCCGACTCAATTTTATTACCATCGAATTGGTAAAGAGAACGCTGGTTACCGTTGAAAGATCCTCCCCCTGATGTTGTCCCGCCATGATACATAGTAGACGTTGACCGGGTACCATTAGGCGGGGCACCACTACTGGCATCAGGACCGAAATACGAACGTGCTGCCAGGTGAGAATAGGTGACGGTCTTCGTGGTTTGCACCGACCCCTGCGCTCCGGACCCCCCGCCTGCACCCCCCGGGGCAGCGCCGTTGCCACCGTTAGAGACGCCGTTAGCACCCCCGTTACCGCCCGCAGCGCCACCCCCCGTGCCCGCGGCACCCCCGCCGCTGGTACCGTACGCCCCGTTCCCCCCGGCGCCTGTAGCTCCGGGTGAACCTGCCCCGCCACCACCGTCGCCAAAGCCTGCCCCGGGATGGAAGCCCGTGCTGCCGTCACGGTGATTGGTATTGACACTGCCTGTTCCCGGGGTCCCGTCGGCATTACCGCCATGTGCGACAATGGCGAAGTTATTAAATGACGAGTCCCCGCCATCTGCTCCCCCGTGATCTGGCCCGCCACCATCGCCACCATCACCGATAATGGCCTGGTAAACCTGGCCGTTAACTAGCGAGTAAGCTGGTTCATTAGACCACTCAGCACTACCCCCGCCATTGCCCCCGGTACCAGTATTATTGCCACCCCCGCCACCTGGCCCGCCACCCCAGGCTGATATGCTAGCCGGACCCGTTGACGTGGCAGTGTAATTACTCGTGCCACCCGTGGAATAGGTGGTTGTTGTCGTACTACTCGCGTAGCCATAGATAACTCCGCCAGTTGAGTCCATGATTAGCGTGGTTTGCGTGATAGTGGTACCAGTAATAGTACCACCCGCGAACGAGCTATTATTAATTGCAGCTTGCGTAAGAATTGACAGGACAATGTTTGCATTAGTGATGCCAACACCGGTGAGTTCACCTTGCGTAACATTGATGCCAGCGGGGTAAGTATTCCCGAATGCGTCTGTTCCGCCTTGCGCGGTCCAACTTCCGATCAGGGTACCATTCGCAGGAGCGCCATTGTAAATGAATATACCTGTCTGCGGGGTATTCCCTTCAATGATAATTGTCGTGAAATACTGTGCGCTCCATCCCACGATTAATACCCGCTCATTCCTAGTAGTTGCTGCAAATTCGCACGAATATCTTGGTCATATCGCAGCCATACGGTAACTAGCGGGGGAGTACCATCAGTAACGGAATCAGACCAGTAAAAATACAAGGTCTCACCGGTTCGCAATGGCATGGGAACTGCCGGGTCCCACGAGTTAGCAAATCCATTCTGGTTAGTATCCCACTGTCGCCCGTCAATGAATACACTGAACATTGCGCCAGCCGCGCCATTGACGACGATATGGCATACCTCATACAACGGAACTGATGAACTGAGGATATCTGGAGAGAATACGACAGTCCAGTTTCCTGAATTGTTTCCGGTATTATCAGGTAGTCCCGTTAGCTGCCGTGACCCAAGATTAACGTAGGTACTCATGCTCCCCCGGTTAGCGACACTGTATTCGCGAGAAAATTATCGATAGCTTGAACTGTGGAGTTAGCTGGAGTTACAATCCCAATTTGATTGGCAATGAACGTAGCATCGGCAGCAAGTAGGTTAAATGGCGCGGCCTGCAGAAATGCCGCACCGCCCATGGCGTTAAGGTACGTGGCATCTTGTACAAGCGCATCGATGGCAACGCGCAATGCCACAAGATGATTGCCGATCTGGCTAAGGTACAATCCGGGATTGGGAAGGTTAACGCTCATCTCATTGTCCTCATTATTGTCATCATTTCCTTCATGATATCCATCATGCTTAGATCCCCGTTTGCACCCATCCTGGCTAGCCGGGTAAACGCTGCGGGAATCTCCAGGAAATCCTCTTCATTCCGGTCACTGCGCTTGTACTGCACGCGCATTGAGCCGTCTGGCTTCTCGTAAAGCCGGTAGCATCCCTCATGAATAACACGAGGAGTATTATTCACGTAAGCGCGATCAATTTCCTTTAGTTCATCATTCATGGATTCATCCATTACAGTTTCCCTATCATCTCGCCCGGTACTTGCTTCAC
>Ga0099827_10000858_pt1 | contig 14858 bp, 11 predicted proteins | sample CZO8metaG_FD_79339 | JGI IMG/M metagenome (GOLD analysis project Ga0099827, IMG submission 79339) | Vadose zone soil microbial communities from the Eel River Critical Zone Observatory, Northern California, USA - CZOApr15con1.8 metaG | ecosystem: Environmental > Terrestrial > Soil > Vadose zone ...
GCCGAGATCGATCTGTCGCCGTGGCGCGGACGCGTCCCGGCCGAATTGCTCGGCCGTACCAATTTCCCGCCCATCGGCGACAACCCGTATCTGATCACGCTTTCGCCGTACGGCTTCTACTGGTTCCAGCTGTGCGAGACCGACGGCACGGCTGCAACGGCTACGGCACATCAGCCTGAATTCGAGACGCTCGTGATCGGGGGCGGCTGGAGGTCGCTCCTGCAAGGACGGGCGCGGACGGTGCTCGAACGCGACGTGCTTCCCGCCTTTCTGGCCGGCCGCCGCTGGTTCGCGGAGCGCGGCAATTCATCGGCGACTTGCCATTTGGCGGACGCGTTCGCGGTCGACACCGCCGGTCACGATGCGGGTGTCGCCCTGGTCGAGGCAAAGGGCAGGCGCGAATCCGCCAAATACCTGTTGCCGCTGTCCATAAAGTGGACGCGGTTCGACCCGGCACGGCCGAATTCGAACGCGCTCGCCGCGGTGCGCCGCGGTCCCCGGCAAGGCACGCTGCTCGATGGCGCCGCCGATCGGGATTTCATCTCGTTCCTGCTGGACAAGCTGCGCGCGTCCGAAACCATGGAGGTCGATCAACGCAGTCTTCAATTCCGGCCGACCAACGAATTTCCGAGGGATGCGCGGATCGTCGTCGAGGACGTGCGGGCGGTGGATACCGAGCAATCGAACACCACCGTGCTGGTCGGCAGCGACTACGTGGTGAAACTGTTTCGCCGGCTGGAGGCCGGAACCAATCCGGAAATCGAGGTCGGACGGTTCTTGACCCAGACCGTCCCGTTCGCGAACGCGCCGCCGCTCCTGGGAACGGTCGAGCTGGAGGACAAAGGCGCCCGCAGCGCGGTCGCAGTGGTGCATCGTTTCGTCCAGAACCAGGGCGATGCCTGGACCGTGACCAGCGCCTATCTGGACCGCTTCGTCGAGGAGCAGCGGCTGTTGACCGCCGAGGCCGCGGAACACAGCGACGAGCAGGCGGCTTATGCCCGACGCATGGAGCAGGTCGGCCGCCGGGTCGCCGAGCTGCAGCTCGCGCTGGCAAGCCGCGACGATGTCGCCGATTTCGCCCCCGAACCGATCACGGCCGACGACGCGCGCCGCTGGCGGGACGATCTGCTGGAGCGCGCCAACGGCACGCTCGACGAGCTCGCGCGCCGCTGTTCGCGCGTGAACGAGATCGACCGCCAGCTGGTCGACGATCTCCTGGCGCGTCGCCGATCGCTGTCCCGGGTGCTGCGCGAGCTGCTGCCTGCGAGCGGCGACCCGGTGAAGATCCGCCACCATGGCGATTTTCATCTCGGGCAGATGCTGATCGTCAAGGACGACGTCTTCATCATAGATTTCGAGGGCGAACCGCGCCGCAGCATCGAGGATCGCCGGCGCAAGGCGCCGGCCGCGCGCGATGTCGCGGGCCTCATCCGCTCGATCGATTACTCCGCGACCGCGGCGCTCGAGCGCGCCCTCAAGCGGGCGCCTGACGAGCACGGCCGGCTTGCGCCGGCGCTCGACCGCTGGCGCGAGCATTCGGTCGCCGCCTTCCTGGCCGCTTACCGGGAGCACATGACCGATGCCCGGCTTTGGCCGTCGGCGGTGCCGGACGCCGACTGCCTGCTCGATTTCTTCCTGCTGGAGAAGGCGTTCTACGAAATCGACTATGAGCTTGCGCATCGGCCGGACTGGATTCGAGTACCGCTGGCCGGCACCTTGCGGATTCTTACCCGTTCGGAGGTTTCGCCGGAATGAGCTCGCTCTCGCCCGAAGCCTACGCCGTCATCGAGGGTCGCCATGCCGATCCGTTCCGCTATCTCGGCCCGCATGTCGAGGGCGGCGTGACGCTGGTGCGCGTCTTCCTCCCGGATGCGGAGGGGGTCGCGATCGTCGATGACCAAGGCCATGAAAGCGGTCTTCAACGCATCCATGACGTCGGACTGTTCGAAGGCCGGACGTCGAACGGCGCGCGACACTACCGCTTGCGCGCCCGCTATCGCGGGCGTCAGGTCGAGATCGAGGACCCTTATCGCTTTCCGCCGATTCTCTCCGATCTCGATCTCTATCTTCTCGGCGAGGGTACGCATATGCATCTCTACGAGAAGCTCGGGGCGCATCCTATGGTCCTGGACCAGGTCGCGGGCGTCGCATTCGCGGCGTTCGCCCCCAACGCCCAGCGGGTCAGCGTCGTGGGCGATTTCAATCTATGGGACGGCCGGCGCCACGCCATGCGCGTGCGCGGCAACGGCTTCTGGGAAATCTTCGTTCCGCAAGCCGAGCCCGGCGACAAGTACAAATACGAGATCATCGGACCGGACGGGCGGACGCTTCCGCTGAAGTCCGACCCGCTGGCCTTCGCGGCGGAGCTGCGGCCCAAGACCGCGTCGATCGTGGTCGACCTCGACGGCACGCCGCATCCGCAGCCCGCGCCCACCAAGGTCAACGCCCTGGATGCGCCGATCTCCATCTACGAAGTGCATCTCGGCTCATGGCGCCGGCGGCCGCACGACGGCGGTCGTTGGCTGAGCTACCGCGAGCTGGCCGAGGAGCTGCCGGCCTATGCGAGCGATCTCGGCTTTACCCACGTCGAATTCCTGCCGGTCAGCGAGCATCCATTCGACGGCTCTTGGGGCTATCAACCGACCGGCCTGTTCGCGCCGACCAGCCGCTTCGGGACGCCCGCCGACTTTGCCGCCTTGATCGACGCCTGCCACCGCGCCGGTCTCGCCGTCCTGCTCGATTGGGTGCCCGGACATTTTCCCGACGATCCGCACGGCCTCAGTCAATTCGACGGCACCGGGCTCTACGAGCACGTCGATCCGCGCCAGGGACGTCATCTCGATTGGAACACGCTCATCTACAACTATGGCCGCTCCGAGATCGCAAATTTTCTGCTCGCGAGCGGATTGTTCTGGCTCGATCGCTACCGCGTCGACGGACTGCGCGTCGACGCGGTGGCGTCCATGCTCTACCTCGACTACAGCCGGCCCGAGGGCGGCTGGCTCCCGAACGAATTCGGCGGCCGGGAAAATCTCGAAGCCATCAGCTTCTTGCGACGCTTCAACACCGAGCTGTTCGCGCGCTTCCCTGACGCCACGACGGCGGCCGAGGAGTCAACCGCCTGGCCGATGGTGTCGAAGCCGATCGATTGGGGTGGTCTCGGGTTCGGTTACAAGTGGAACATGGGATGGATGCACGACACCCTCGAATACATCGCCAAGGATCCGGTCTACCGCAAGCACCATCACGGCCAGATCCAGTTCGGGTTGCACTACGCATTTTCCGAAAATTTCATCCTGCCGCTCTCGCATGATGAGGTCGTTCACGGCAAGCGCTCGATCCTCGGCCGCATGCCGGGCGACGAATGGCAGCGGTTCGCGAACCTGCGCGCCTATTATGGTTTCATGTTCGGCCATCCCGGCAAGAAACTCCTGTTCATGGGCGGCGAGTTCGGCCAGGAGCACGAATGGCGGCATGACCATTCGCTCGATTGGCACCTGCTCGAGCGGCCGCAGCATGCCGGCATTCAGCGTTTGATCCGCGATCTCAACCGCCTTTATCGGAGCTTGCCGGCGCTCCACGAGCTCGATTGCGATGCCGGCGGGTTCGAGTGGCTGGTCATGCACGATGCCCAGCGCAGCGTGTTCGCCTGGCTGCGCAAGGGACGCCGGACACACGACCGCTGCCTGGTGGTGCTCAATTTCACGCCAGAGGTCTACCGCGACTACCGGATCAACGTTCCATTCTCGGGACGCTGGCGGGAGGCTCTCAACACCGATTCCGCGCTCTATGGCGGCAGCAATATCGGGAACGGCGGAGCCGTTAACACGTTGGACGAAGGCATGATTCCCGAGGTCAGCCTTGTTGTTCCGCCCCTGGCTGCAATTTTTCTCGTCCCGGAGCGCTAGCGTGCGGCTCGCCGCCGGGGCCCCGCATCCGCTCGGGGCCACCTGGGACGGGCGGGGCACGAACTTCGCGCTGTTTTCCGCCAATGCCGAGAAGGTCGAGCTTTGCCTATTCGATCGGCGCGGTCGGCGCGAGGTCGAGCGCATCGCCCTGCCGGAACGCACCGAGGACGTATGGCACGGCTACCTCAGCGACGTCGTGCCCGGACAGCCCTATGGATATCGTGTCTATGGACCTTACAACCCCGAGCGCGGTCATCGCTTCAATGCCCACAAGCTGCTGGTCGATCCGTATGCCAAGGAGTTGCGAGGCCGACTGGTCTGGAGCGATGCTCATTTCGGCTATCGTGCCGGCAGCGCGCGTGCTGACCTGTCGTTCGATCGCCGGGACAATGCGCGCGGAATGCCGAAAGCGGTGGTCATCGATGAAGCGTTCACCTGGGGGGAGGAGCGCAGACCTGCGATCCCCTGGGAACACACCATCATCTATGAGGCGCACGTCAAGGGACTGACGCAGCAGCGCGAGGATGTCCCGCCGCCTTGGCGCGGCACGTTTCGCGCCCTTACCGCGCCCCCAGTGATGGATCATCTCAAGCGCCTGGGGGTGACGGCGATCGAGCTGCTGCCGATCCATGCTTTCGTCGACGATCGGCATCTGATCGAGCGCAAGCTGAGCAACTACTGGGGCTACAACACCCTCGGCTTTTTTGCGCCTGAGCCGCGGTATTCGTTAGATGGCCCGCTCGAAGAGTTTCGTTCCACGGTATCGCGGCTGCATGACGCCGGCATCGAGATCATTCTCGACGTGGTCTACAACCACACCGCCGAGGGCAATCACCTCGGCCCGACGCTGAGCTTTCGCGGCATCGACAACAGCTCGTATTACTGGCTGTTGCCGGGCCAGCCCCGCTACTACGAGGACTTTACCGGTTGCGGTAACGCGCTCAACCTCTCGCACCCGCGCGTGCTGCAAATGGTTATGGATTCGCTGCGGTATTGGGTCGAGACATGCCATGTCGACGGCTTCCGTTTCGATCTCGCGACCACGCTCGGCCGCGGATCCGCCGGCTTCGATCGCGGCGCCGCCTTCTTTGCCGCGATCCGGCAGGATCCCGTTCTGGCCGGGACCAAGCTGATCGCCGAGCCTTGGGATCTCGGACCCGGGGGCTATCAGGTGGGAGGGTTTCCGGCAGGGTGGTCGGAATGGAACGACTATTTCCGCCGGGCGCTGCGCCGCTATTGGTCGGGCGAAGGCAACCTGATCGGCGAGCTCGCCGGGCGCATGACCGGCTCCGCGGATGCGTTCGTGCCTGCTGGTCGCCCTCCGCGTTCGGGCATTAATCACATCACGGTGCATGACGGGTTCACGCTTGCCGACCTCGTCAGCTACGAGCGCAAGCACAACGAAGCGAATGGCGAGGACAATCGCGACGGCTCCGACGAGAACTACAGCAGCAATTGCGGCGTCGAGGGACCGACGAACGATCCCGGCATTCTCGAATTGCGACGGCAATTGCGCCGCAATCTTCTCGCCTGCCTGACGTTGGCCCAGGGGGTGCCGCTGCTCTTGGCAGGCGATGAAGTCGGCAATAGCCAGAACGGCAACAACAATGCCTACTGCCAGGACAACTCCGTCGGTTGGGTGGACTGGTCCGCACTCGGGAATCCGGGCGAAGACCTGAGCGCCCTGGTGGCAGACCTCACGGCCTTGCGCCGGCGCTTTGGGCAGCTGCGGCCGCGGCGGTGGGTGGATGGGCGTCGTACCGACGGCTCGTTCGGCGTTCTGTGGCTGACGCCGAAGGCGACCGAGATGGCAGAAGACGACTGGAAATTCCCGGAGGGACGTTTCCTGTCGTACGTCCTCAATTCCGCGGAAGGAGGGGAAGCGCCGCTTTACATCGTGCTCAACGCCGCGCCCGAAGCGATCGCGTTCACCCTTCCCGGGCTGCCTGAATACGGCCAGTGGAGCATGCTGCTGGAGACCGCGCCGAGCCCGCGCACCGGCAAGCAATTCGCATCCGGCACGACCATGGAGGCGCCCCCGCGCTCGGTCCTGGTGTTTGCGGGGACGGCATGACGCCCGACATGCGCTTCGGCGCGCAGCTGCGCCCTGACGGCGTCACCTTCCGCCTCTGGGCGCCGGCGGCAAACCGCGTGGAGCTCATGCTCGACCGCGCGCATCCGATGCAGCCGCGCGCGGCCGGCTGGCACGAGATTACGATCGCGGGTCTGCCGGCGGGCGCACTCTACAAATACCGCGTCGACGGCGAGCTCGAGGTGCCGGACCCGGCCTCGCATTTCCAGCCGGACGATGTGGGCGGACCGAGCGAGGTGATCGCGCACGACCGGTTCGACTGGCGCACCGCGGCCTGGCGCGGCCGGCCGTGGGCGGAGGCCGTGATCAGCGAGCTTCATGTGGGCACCTTTACCCCGGGCGGGACGTTTCGCTCCGCGATCGAGCGGCTCGATGCGCTCGTCGATGCCGGACTGACCGCGATCGAGCTAATGCCGGTCGCGGATTTCGCTGGGGCACGCAACTGGGGCTACGATGGCGTGCTGCTCTATGCGCCCGATAGCGCCTATGGCCGGCCGGACGATTTGCGCACCCTGGTCGACCAGGCCCATGCCCGCGGGCTGATGGTCTTCCTCGACGTCGTCTACAATCACTTCGGTCCGCAAGGCAATTATCTGCACCGCTACGCGCCGCAGTTCTTCGTGCCGGCGCATACGCCCTGGGGCGCCGGCATCGATTATCGCGTGCCGCAGGTGCGTGCTTTTGCCATCGGCAATGCCCTGCACTGGCTTGCCCGCTATCGCTTCGACGGCCTGCGGCTCGACGCCGTCCACGCCATCGGCGCGCCGGGGGAGCCTCCGATCCTGCACGATCTCAGCCGGGCGGCCGGAGAGTTTGCCGCTGCCAGCGGGCGCGCGATCCATCTCGTTCTCGAAAACGACGATAACAGTGCGAGCCTGCTCGATCCGCTTGCCGAACCCCCGCTGGGGAAATATCGCGGACAGTGGAATGACGATTATCATCACGCCTGGCACGTGCTCCTGACCGGCGAAAAGAACGGCTACTATCAGGATTACGCCGCGAACCCGGCCGGGGCGATCGCGCGCGCGCTGTGCTCGGGCTTCGCATTCCAGGGCGAGCCATCGCCTTATCGCGGCGGCCGCCGGCGCGGCGAACCCTCCTGCTTCCTTGCGCCGCTGGCTTTCGTGAATTACCTCCAGAACCACGACCAGATCGGAAACCGGCCGCTGGGCGAGCGTCTGCTGACGCAGGCCGGCGCGGCGTCGCTGACGGCAGCGCTCGCGGTCACGCTGCTGGCGCCGATGCCGCCGCTCCTGTTCATGGGCGAGGAGTGGGGCGCGACCCAGCCGTTTCCGTTCTTTTGCGATTTCCCCGAGCCGCTGGCGAGCGCGGTGCGCAAGGGCCGCCGTGAGGAATTCAAGTCGGGTTTCGCCGTGTCCGGCGGCGCGATTCCCGATCCGCTCGCGCAGGACACCTTCCGCGCGGCGGTGCTCGACTGGGACGCGCGCGCCGCCCCGGCCGGCCGCGATCGGCTCGGCTTGGTGCGCGAGCTCCTCGCGGTACGGCAGCGCGAGATCACGCCCCATCTCGCGGCCGCGCGCTTCGCCGCGGCGGAAGACGACAACCGCGTGCTGCAGGCGAATTGGTCCCTCGGCGATGGCCGTTCGCTGCTATTGCTCGCGAACCTGTCGGACGCCGCCGCAGCGCGGCCGTCGCGATCCGCCGCCGGGCGGCCGATCTGGGGCGGAGAGCCCGCGAGCACGCTGCCGCCATGGGCGGTGTTCTGGAGCATCGGAGCGGTCTGATGCCGTCCGCGGTCCCGCTTGCCACCTATCGCCTGCAATTGAACGGCCGCTTCGGGTTTGATGAAGCCGCCGCCGCGGTGCCCTACCTAAAAGCGCTTGGCGTCAGCCACCTCTATGCCTCGCCGTTCCTCAAGGCGCGCGCCGGCAGCAATCACGGCTACGACGTGGTGGATTACGGCGCACTCAATCCCGAGCTCGGCGGCGACGCCGCGTTCGTGCGGCTTTGCCGGGCGCTCGAGCGCGCGGACATCGGCCTCATTCTCGATTTCGTGCCCAATCACATGGCCGTCCACTATGCCGACAATTCCTGGTGGCTCGACGTGCTGGAATGGGGCCCAAGCTCCCCCCACGCTGCCTCGTTCGATATCGATTGGCGATTCTTCCCCGGGCATCCCTGCGTCCTCGTTCCAATTCTCGGTAGCCCCTACGGGCAAGCGCTCGACAACGGCGAAATCGAGCTGCGATACGATGCGGCGCACGGCAGCTTCTCGGCCTGGTACTACGAGCATCGGCTCCCGATCGCTCCCGGCTGCTATGCCGGGATGTTGCAGGCGATCGTGTCCGCGGCGGATGCCGGCGCGAGCGTCGCTGGCCGCCGGCTCGTGGAGCTGGCGGCGCGATACCGCACGGCGGCACGTGAGCAGGCACCCAGCCTCAAGGCCGAGCTTGCCGCGGTCGCTGACGGCAGCGATGTGATACGACGGGGATTGCGCGCCTATCAGGTGAGAAGCGGCGACGCCGCGGCAACGCGCGCGCTGCACGATTTGCTCGAGCGCCAGCACTATCGTCTGGCGCATTGGCGGCTCGCGGGCAGCCAGATCAACTACCGCCGGTTCTTCGACATCACCGCGCTCGCCGGGCTGCGGGTCGAGCACCGCCCCACCTTCACGTCGGTTCACGCGCTGGTGCAACGGCTGATCGCGCAGGGCCGGCTGCAAGGCCTGCGCATCGATCATGTCGACGGGCTCACCGATCCGCACCGGTATTTCCGCAGGCTCGAGCGGCTGATCCACGCGGCCGCGCCCGACCGCGGCTTTTACGTCGTGATCGAAAAGGTGCTCGCCGGTCGGGAGCGCCTGCCGCGCTTTGCGGGCGTCGCCGGAACCACCGGCTACGAATGGCTCAACGTGATGACGCGGGTCCTTCTCGACGATCGCGGCCTCGAGGCGCTGGAGCGGACCTGGCACGAGGTGAGCGGCGATCCGCGCAGTTTCGCGGAGTTGCTGCTCGAGGCCAAGCGCGACGTGATTGCGAACGTGCTGGCGAGCGAGTTCGCGGCCCTGGTGCGGCGGCTCGCCGCGATTGCGGCCGGGCACTACACCACCCGCGACTACGCCGGCGGACGCCTGCGCGCCGCGTTCGAATTGTTCATCCTGCATTTCCCGGTCTATCGCACCTACCTGACGCCTTCCGGCCCCGGCGCGGAGGATCGCGAGATCATCGCAGCCTCCCTTGCCAAGGCCCGGGCCGAGTGGGTCGGCACGGATATCGGCATCTTCGACTTCCTTCACGACGCGCTCACGCTCGATCTCGTTCGCGGCGCCGATGCCGGGTACGACGTCGCCCACGTCCATCGCTTCGCGTTCAAGGTTCAGCAGTTCACCGGGCCGATGATGGCGAAGTCGCTGGAGGACACGTCGTTCTATCGCTACCACCGGCTGCTGGCGCTCAACGAGGTCGGCGGCGATCCGGCCGCCGGTGGCTTGTCGGTCGCGGAATTTCACCGACGCATGGAGGAGCGGGCAGCCGGGCCTTGGCAAGGCCTGACCGCAACCGCGACCCACGATACCAAGCGCGGGGAGGACGCGCGCGCGCGCCTGATTGCGCTTTCGGAGTTGGCCGTGGAATGGGCGCAGAACGTTCGGGAATGGCGCAAGCTCAATGCGTCGCTGGCCGGCCGGTCACGCTCGGCACGCGTCCCCTCGTGCGCCCACGAGTACATGCTCTATCAGGCGCTGCTCGGTGCCTGGCCGCTGGATGGCCTCGACGCCACCTTCGTCGCGCGCATGGTCGCCTATGCCGTGAAGGCCGCCCGCGAAGGAAAGCAGCAAACCAGCTGGCTCGCTCCTGACGAAGCCTACGAAACCGGCCTCGAGCGTTTCGTCGTCCGGCTGCTCGACCCTCGCTGCTCGCAGCCCTTCATCGACGCCTTCGGCGCTTTTGCTCGCCGCGCCGCGTTGCTCGGCGCGCTCAACAGCCTGGTCCAGGTGGCGCTGAAGACCATGATGCCCGGGGTTCCCGATATCTATCAAGGCAGCGAGCTTTGGGACCTGTCGCTGGTCGACCCCGACAACCGGCGGCCGGTCGATCTCGCGATGCGCGCCTCCCTGCTGACGTCGATCGATACCGATGTCGATTGGAGCGGCCTCGCCGGCCAATGGCCCGACGGCCGGATCAAGCTGGCGCTCGTCCATCGGCTTCTCGCGTTGCGACAGCAATTCCCGCAGGTCTTCGCAAATGGGTCCTACCAGCCGCTCGAGGTCGCGGGCCCGCACGGCGATGAAATCATCGCCTTTGCGCGCATCAGCGGCCCAGACGCAATCATCGTTGTCTGCGGCCGTCTGTTCGGTCGTGCGACCGACCATGGGAAGCGGTGGCCATCCGGGCAGGCCTGGAGTGCCAGGCTGCCGCTCCGGCAATTTTCCGAGCTCCGCAACGTGCTCGCCGCGGGCGCGAAAATGGCGGGACCGGAGCTCGTTATGTCCGATGCATTCGCGATCATTCCGGTCGCGCTGTTGCATGCGCAACTCCGCTCGAAAAGCAGATCGCAATGATCGAGACGTGGTGCGGTGCCGCGACTCTTGCACGCGGGCCGAACACGAAAAGGCCGCCCGGGATCGCGTGGGCCGGGCGGCCTCGCGGATGTCGTGCCGACCGACCAAGGGTCGGTTCCCTCCCTCCGCTGGGTTTGCTGTGTAGGCACGCGCGAATTTGCCGGCAATGCACCGGCGCGCCTGATCTGATATTATCAACAGAACAATTCCCTCGCGAGGAGTGCGAGGCGTATCCCCGGTGTCATCTGAGCCATTTTTTTTGTGCGAGCGCCTTAGGAGGCTCACGACGTCAGCACGCACGAAACTTTAGACACCTGCAAGCCGTTGACTCGTGGGTGCCCCTGGGTCAGCGAGGACTATGCCCCCCAGCCTCCCAAGGCATCCGGCCCCGTCTCGAGCGTCAACCTCGGGGCGGGGCTCTTGGCCCGTTGTCTTCAGGAGGCTCCACATGGTGGACGATCTGTTCAAGAAAGGCCCACAGGACCGCTCGAGGATCAATCTCAGTGAACCCTATGAGGTCCAATATTGGGCCGACAAATTCGGCGTCTCCAAGGAGCGTCTTTCGGAAGCGGTGAGAAAAGTCGGCCACTCCGCGGATGCGGTCGGGAAGGAATTACAGAAGAACCCTTCGCTTTAGTCTCGAGCCGATCGAAGGAATTCCACCGCACGAGGCACGTTGTCGATTGCGGGAACCCGAGCCTCGCCGGGTTTTTGAGAAGATTCCTCTAGGTCGCGCCAGGAAAAGTTGACAACGTTACACGAATCATCTGTATTTAGTTATCATTTAAAAGTATGCCTGGATGCGTTCGAAGCGTATGCCTGCCGTATCAAGACTCGTCGCAGGACGCATCTGAGAGGTGCCGGCCCGCTTGCAACGAATGCACTCAAATATGGGGCCTTATCCGCAGCTGATGGTCGCGTCTCGATCGAGGGCAGCACGATGCGGCTCGATCGAGGCGGCGTGTTCTCATTCCTGTGGAAGGAACGCGGCGGCCCCCGGGTATCGCCTCCGACCAGGAAAGGCTTCGGCAGCGTGATCCTGCTCGATTCGGCCATGCAATTCGGTCGCATCACGATGAATTATGCGTCTGAGGGTGTCAGCTACGAGCTACAGGTCAGTCTCGCTGTAATCGAAGCATCGAAGGGCTCCCTGGCAAGGCAGAACAGCAACATGACGCTCGATGAGGTTCGCGCCCAGCCCATTTAGCTCCTCGCTACGAGGTCGCAGGTCTGCTGCGTGCCACCGGCGACGCGGTTTGATCTAAATCGATACGCCGAAAAAAGAAGAAGGGCCGCCTGGCCTCGGCGGCCCTTCTAGCACCTGCAGCAGCTCCACATTTAGCGGGCGATTGCTGGACCTCTGCACCGGGGGCCTATCTCCCAGCCGCATCCAGGTCGGGAACCTCTGCTCACCGGCATCCGCGCGCGCGGGATGCCGAACCGACGTGATGGACGAGCCATCGCTGCAGGTTCGCCAAAACTAGCGGCTACACCAAGCGCTGCAATGGAGTGCCGCGTTCCAAGACGAGTGATCCCCACTCTCCCTGTTTTCCACAACGTACCAAGGCCCGCGAGAAATTGCGGCGCCTGTGCCGTTCGCCTTCAATACCGCTTTCTGATGGAACCAAGGTTCCGGGTGGGCGTTGAGATCGCGCAACGTCGGAGGGAAGAATGTCTCAGATAGACCCTTGGGAAAAGGCGGCAGAGTGTGCACGCGCCATCCGCCTCAGCATTGATCCCCACCGAAAGGCGGCGCTGACCAATCTGCAGCAAATGTGGATCGCACTTGGTAATCAACGCAATTTTCTAAGCCAAGAGGAGTTGGCTCAAGAGGCTGAGAAAATCGGCCGGCTCCAAGTCAAGTTTGGCGGCGTACACGACGTGCAGGTTCATTAGTTGTCAGTGAAATCACTCTCCATCGAGTGGGCTCGCTCGGGCGGTCCACACAAACGCTAAGCTTTCTTCGAGCGTGTGTTCCACCGCTTCTTGAGCCGCGCGCGTCAAGAAGCCGCAAGTTTCAATAGATAGGCATTCATTCCTGAATCGCGTTCTACTTCCGCCAGCTGCGTGCAATAAGCAGCGCGGTCCGGACACTCGCGCCCGTGGCGGGAGGGATAGCACCACTTTTCTCACGACATCCAAACGGAACTACGCGAAATGTTAAGCGGTTGCGGTAGCAACTGTACCGAACTCGTGCGCATCTCACTCGTTGATTATTTATACGCCGGGCTTCAGCCGGCGGGGCTTACGAGGTTCCCGAAATCTGAACAGCAACGTCCGCCTTTGGGAGATTAAGTGCCATGACAGAAAACGTAGCACGTGACTTTGTCGAGAAGAGCGGTGAGCGCGTCAAGGAGACGTACGGCAAAGTACAAGCCGCCGCCGAGGAAACCACGAAGGCCATGGAGCGCACCTACTCCAGCGCCTCGAAGGGTGCCGTGGATTTCAATCTCCATCTCCTTGAGATGGCTCAGGCGAATATGAATGCAGCCTTCGACTTTGCTCGTCAGCTCACGCGCGTCAAATCGCCATCGGAGTTTTTCGAGCTGTCGGCCGCGCACGCGCGCAAGCAATTCGAAACGTTCACCGAACAAACGCAGCGTCTCACGACACTTGCCCAGAAAGCGACGACCGATGCGGCTCAGCCACTCCAGGAGGTCGCGAAAACGTTTAAGAAGAGCGCCTGACAGTCTCGGTCGCCAAACCCGTTTCTGACTTCCTGTCAAAATAGACCCCAACCCATGGGGCTCCCACACGTGGCGTCGCCGTTACGGCCGGCGCCACTTCCATCATCCGACAGCACGCACACGGCTTGGAGTGCGCGCGCCATGGAGCGCTCAGACGTGATATGTTCATGGCCTCGCGAGGCAGGATGAAACATGGACTGGGATGAATATTTTCGGCAACAGGCGGCCATGTATCGGAAACTTGCCGAAAAGACCGAAGACGCCTTCATCAAGCAGGAGCTCCTCGATTTGGCAGCCGTCTGCGAAGAGGTCGCCAATAACATCGAGGATCATCAGACAAGCGGGTGACAACGTCTCGCGCGTATCGGTCGCGCTCTGTCGATTGAGCGGCAGATGCAGGCCGTATTTGGCAAACAGTTAATGGGCAGACAAGCTCATGCGCGAATCACCCAACCCCGCGAGCGGACCTCCGCGCGCCATCAGCTCATGTCCCAGAAGTGATACCGCCCTAACGTAAGGAGTTTGCGCTGTGTTTGATGTCTTGCCACGCCACGTTTGAACTCTCTTTCGCTGTTCTTTTGGTCTCCTCGCGCTCGGCGATCATCGCGTGCTCTGCCTTGAACATGGCCCGCAGATCGGCGTGTCTGCGTTCCTCGGCGCGGGGATATTCGGCTTCGGGTCTGCCGTCGGTGCCGAGAAAGGCCGCGATCTCGTCGAGTGTGGCGCCGGTCAGCTTATAGTGAGCGAGGGCGAACGCGTCGCCGATGCGGACCAGCGAGAGGCCTTTCAGCCCTGCTGCGTAACGGACGGCTTCCTCGCGCTCATTGAACTCTTCGTTTGGCATTTTCGGCTCCTAGTTGGCAGCTACGAGCGGGGTTTGCCATGAGTCCGAAATTGCTATGCACCAAGTCCATCGTGCGGGGAAGCTGCGGCTCACCGTTTTATGTCCGAGTGGAGCGCGACGACGGTGCCCTGCAACGTCTCGCGGTAAAGAAAAACCTCGGAAGGTAAATTCAGACCGGCGGCTCACAAACAATTCTGTGCGTTTCAAAAGTTCCATGCTGATCGGAGAGGATGATGGCGCGCATCATCAGCATGCTCACATATCGGAGGTCGGACGATGAAATCGTTAGTCGTCAAGCGTACCATTAGGATCACAGGCCGTAACACGAGCGTGAGTGTTGAGGATGCATTTTGGAGGCCGTTCAAGGAGATCGCCGCTGGGCGGAATATGACATTGACGGAGCTCGCTGCCGCGATTGATGCCGCCCGACAGCATGGCAACTTGTCTTCGGCCATTCGTCTCTTCGTCCTCGATTATTATCGCAATCAGATTTTCGTCCACCAAACGCAGCGCGCCGACAGAACGCGCGCGGCATGATCCGCGCGCGAGGAGGGGTCTGGCATGGGCGATGATAATTTTCGAGACCCTCTCCAAGACTGGAAGCGCGAACGCGACGCATTGAGCATGAGATGAATTTGATTTTCTCGGAAGGTCGAGGGTTCTCGACCGAAGACCGCCAAAATTCGAACATCGTGAACTCAGTCGCGTGGCCGATGCCGCGAACGCATTTCGGGTGTGGGCCGAGGCCCAAGGGCTCTTGAAAAAGTAAGAACGGCAACTGACGCGTTTTTACCTGACGGCTTTGCCC
>Ga0099827_10000860_pt1 | contig 14845 bp, 10 predicted proteins | sample CZO8metaG_FD_79339 | JGI IMG/M metagenome (GOLD analysis project Ga0099827, IMG submission 79339) | Vadose zone soil microbial communities from the Eel River Critical Zone Observatory, Northern California, USA - CZOApr15con1.8 metaG | ecosystem: Environmental > Terrestrial > Soil > Vadose zone ...
ATCGACCTTGCGCTCGCGGACGCTCCCGACGCGCCGCACCGTCCGCTCCTCGATGGCCCGCAGCAGCTTGCCCTGCACCGAGAGATCTACGTCGCCGATCTCGTCGAGAAACAGAAACCCACCCTCGGCGGCTTCGACCAGACCGGTCTTCGACTCCTTGGCATCGGTGAACGCGCCGCGCTCGTAGCCGAACAGCTCGGCCTCCATGAGGTTTGCCGGGAGGGCCGTGCAGTTGACCTCGATGAACGGCTTCGATGCGCGAGGGCCGGCGGCGTGGATGGCGTGCGCGAGGATACCCTTCCCGGTGCCCGTTTCGCCCGTGAGCAGCACCGGCGGGGTGTCCTCCAACGCGGCGATCTGGCGCGCCCGCTCGAGCACCGCTTGGACGGCGGGTGACTCGCCCACCATCGCCGTGAACCCGACGTCCCGCGTGGCGCGGCGGCGGTAGTACGATAGCTCCTGCTTGAGCAGTCGGTTCTCGCGAGCGCGGTCCGCCAAGAGCTTGAGCTCTTCGAGGTCCACGGGCTTTTTGACGTAGTCGAAGGCGCCGAGCTTGACGGCCTCGACGGCACCCTCGATGGAGCCGTAGGCCGTCAGCATGACCACCGGGAGCACGGGATCGAACTCGCGGATGCGCTTCAGGAGGTCGATGCCGCTCATCCCGGGGAGCCGCACGTCCGCGAAGACCACGTCCGGCTGGAGGCTTTGCAGCAGCTCGAGCGCCTTTTCGCCCGAGGCCGCCACCTCCGTTTCGTAGCCGTGGTCCGCGAGAAAGGCCTTGGCGGACCGGGCCAGGGTCTGCTCGTCGTCGACGATCAGCACGGTCGAGCCGTTCATGAGAGGCTCCGCGCCGGCGTCTGAGCGGCCTCGCCGCGGGCGACGGGCAGCCAGATGCGCACCGTCGTGCCATGGCCGATCCGGCTCGCGATGTCCAGGCGGCCGCCGGTCTCCTCGACGTAGCGCTTCGCGATGGCGAGACCCAGGCCTGTGCCCTCGGGTCGAGTCGTAAAGAACGGCTCACACAGGTTGGGCAGAATCTCCGCCGCTATTCCCGGCCCCGAATCGGTGATCTCGAGCAAAACCCCGTCGGCACCTCCTTCGCCGCCCTGCGACTGCGCCGCGATCTCGAGCCGGCCACCGCCCGACATGGCGTCGAGCGCGTTGGAGATGATCTCGGTCAGGGCCTGCTCCAACCGCATGGGATCGACGCGGATCTCGCGCAGTGTCGGAGGAACGGCGACCGCCAGGTCGACCCGGCGCTGCCGCAGCAGGTCGGCGAAGCCGGAGACCGCGCCGTCCACTAACGTCCGCACGCTTTCGCGCAGCGGGCGGAAGGGAGCGGGGCGCGAGAAGGTCAGCAGGTGGGCGATCCGGTGATCGAGGCGATCGACCTGCTCGATGATCGCGTTCAGCGGTTCGCGAGCAGCGGCGCCCTCGACACGGTGCTGGGCGAGCTGCGCGGCGGCACGCAGGCTCGCGAGCGGATTCCGCAGGCCGTGCGCGACCCCCGCGGCCATCTGGCCGATGGAGGCCAGCTTCTCGGACTGCACCAGCTGCGCGCGGGATTGACGGAGCCGCTCGGTCATCTGCGCAAAGGCGCGCGCCAGGTCGCCGATCTCGTCCGAGGAGCGTGGCTCGATCGCGTGGTCCAGGTCGCCCGCACCGACGACGGCCATCGCGTGCCGCAGCTCGTTGAGGGGGCGAGCCAGGCTGCGTGATATGAGCCATGACGCCAACAGGCCGGCGGCGAGCGCGAGCGCGATGATCCCCCACAGGACGCGCCGTTCCGCGTCCACGATCCCCGCCACCTGCGTGAAGGCCGCCTGGACGCTGAACTCCCGCGCTCGTCGATAGATCTCGCGGTTGACTTCCGCCAGGGCCGGCTGCAGGCGCTCGACCAGCTCCTGTCGCGCCAGGACAGCGGCCGCATCGTGTTGGCCGGCATCGCGCAGCTGGAACACCCGAGCCGCGACCGCGCGGATATCCTTCTCGATCCCGCGGACGCCGTCCGCGAGCTTGAGCTCGTCGGGTGGCAGTCCCGCGGTCCAGCGATCGAGCCAGAAGGTGACGACTTGCTCGGTGAGGGGAAACTCTTTCTTGGCCGCGGGATCGCCGCTCAGGTAGCGCCAGATCACCTGGGTCTGGTTGAACATGGCGTCTTCCACTTCGGCGTACGTCCGAGAACGCGCCAACCGCTCACCCAGCGACTGAAGGGTGCCGCGCACCAGCGCATTGGTCCGAATCGCCTGAACGCCGACCAGCAGCGCCGGGATCACCATGAGGGAGAAGCCAAGCAGCAGCTTGCGCTGGAGGGTCATGGTGGGAAGCTAGACTCCCTCGCCAACCTGCGCGAGCACTTCGCCTAGAAGATCCAGCGTGCGATCCACCGTCTCTTCATCGTGCGCCATCGACACGAAGTTGTACGCGGTGCGCTTGAAGAGGAGCCCCCGTGCCGCACAGCCCCGCGCCACATCGCGCGAAATGGTCTCGCTCGCGAAATGGAGAAAGCACATCTCCGCGATCCCGCCCACGCCCGTCACGAGGTCCGCGTGCTTGCGGTGCAAGCGATGCAGCCCGTGCAGCAACCGGGTGCCCACGCGGTGCAGGTGCCCACACACATCTTCGTGCGCGAATATCTCCAGCGTCGCTTGCGCGGCGGCGAGCGCCACACTCTCGGTCGCGAGGGTGGACGAGATCCATGTGCGCGCTACGCCGGCCATGAGGTCCGCGCGTCCACCCACCACCGCGAGCGGAAAGCCGTTCGCGATGGCCTTGCCCAGCACCGCCAGGTCCGGCCGCACGCCATAGCGCTCGGCCGCACCGCCGATCGCGACCCGGAAAGCCGTCTTGATCTCGTCGAACACGAGCACCGCGCCTACCCGCGTCGTCTCCGCGCGTAGCACCTCGAGCCAGTCACGGGTGGGCTCGATCACGACCACCGGCTCGATGACGACCACCGCCAACCGGTCGCCTGCCTCGCGGATCAGGCGACGCGTGCCTTCGACATCGTTGAAGGGGATCTCGGCATACAGCGCCTTGGTGCTCGCGGGCACGCCTTCCCCGCCCTGGGCCCAGTCGAGCCAGCCGTGGTACCCGCAGCCGAGCACGCGCTCGCGTCCCGTCGCCACGCGGGCGAGCCGCACCGCCGCCGCCACCGCTTCCGCGCCCGTCTTCAGAAACCGCACGCGCTCGAGCCAGGGGATCCGCATGGCGAGCGCATCGGCCAGCTCCTCCTCGAGCACCGGAGGAAGCGGACCCGCGACCCCGGCGCCGATCGCCCGCTCGGCGGCGCGGTTCACGTCCGGATGCCCGTAGCCGAGCGCCACGGCGCCGAGGGCCATCACGTAATCGACGTACTCGCGGCCCTCGGCGTCCCACACCCGGCACCCCGACGCGCGGGTCATCCGAGTCGGCAGTCCCGCGTCCGCGTCGACGCCGAACAGGGCGTCGGGCCGCTTGCTACCGGTCGACGTGAAGCCGGGAACGCGCCAGTCGCTCACCGTATTTCACCACCTCGATGGCCATTGCTCGTAACAACTTCGCCTCGCGCTGGTCGAGCGGCGTGCGATGAATCACCTCGCGCAGCGTCCGCATCACGCCCTCGGCCTGACGCGTCTTGAAGAAATCGATCGCGCGGAGCGCCGCCTCCGCGTCCGTGAACAGCCGCTCCAGCTCGTCCACCGTCGCCGGCGGGCCCTCGCGGCGAGGCGCCTTGAACGGGCGACCCTCGTCGCCGCGCGCCAGCGCCAGCTCGTACAACATGAGCACGACGGCGTGCGCCAGGTTGAGGGAAGCATACGCCGGGCTCGTGGGAATAGTCACCACGCGGTGGCAGCGGTCGAGCGCCTCGTTGGGCAGCCCCTTGTCCTCCCGCCCGAAAACCAGCGCGGCCGGGCCCGCTTCCGCCCGCGCCAGAATCTCGGCGGCCGCTTCGCGCGGGCGCTGCAGATTGCGCTTCGCCGTGCGGCCGCGCGCCGTGAACCCCACGACGTGCACGCAGTCGAGCAGCGCGTCCTCCAGGCGATCGAACCGGACCACGCGCGCGAGCACGTCCTGCGTCTGGTGCGCGATGCCTTCCACTCGATAGCGGTCGTACTCGCGCGGGCTCACCAGCCGAAGGTCTCGGAAACCGAAATTCTTGAGCGCGCGGACCACGTGGGCGATGTTGATGAGGTCCTGGGGCTCGTGAAGCACGACGACGATCATCCGACGAGCTCCAATACCCCGAACCGGGCGGGATCCTGCCCGTCGCCCTGTAAGAACACCCACCCGTTGCCGCCGCTCCACACCAGCTGCCCGGCGCGGCGCGTGCGGCCGGGCAGCATCTCGTTCACGAGCAGGTCGAACCGCAGCCGGCCGCCGACGTGCGCGCGCTGCCCTCCCGATTCGAGCCACGGGATGGCGAACGTCACCGTGTATCCGCGCGCTGTACGCCGCCAGGCCCCGCGCACGCTGCTGGGGTCGCCCGACGTGTCACTGGTGGCCCGCACCCGCAGCGCTCGCGTGTCACGGTCGGGCACAACGAGGTAGCCGATCCGCCCGTCTCCCTGCCCTTCATCCCCGGCGACGTACACCTGCAGGCCGTCCGAATGAACGTCCTCCGGCTCGTTGTCGAGTCGCAGCGGTGGTGCGCCACGTGGTCGGATGCACAGCTCGGGCTTCACGACGTCGACGGCCAGGTAGAGCGCGTCGTCGTCCCAGGCCGCGTGGGCAACGGCGGCGAACTCGTCGGGGCCCGGGTACGACTCCTCGCTGCGGCGATATTGATCCTCCAGCTCGAGCCGGAGCGGCTCGCTCGTGTCGAATCCGTCGAGCGACCCGTCGAGCGGCGGGGGCTTGGCGACGCGGAGCGCGGCGCCCACAGCGGGGGTCGGCTTGTCGAGCTCGAGCAGCGGCGCGAGCGGCGGCTCCGGCGCGCGCCCGCCGGCGAGTCGAACGCGGCCCGCGCTGGTCGTGATCTCCCAGCCCAGGGCCGTCGCGGCGTGGCGGTGCACCCCCTGCTCCGCCGTGTCGACCTCGATCACGCTCCCCTGCACGCGCACCGAACGCACCGAGGCGGCGTCACCAACCGGTTCCAGCACCGTCACGACGCGGGCACTCCGGCCCGTGGCGCGCACGACATAGAATGTCTCCCGCTTCCGGTCTCTCGGCCGGCCCGGCCCTTCCGCCCGGACCAGCTCGCCATCGAACGACAGGAACGCTCTCAGCCTGCGCGGGCCGACGGCCGACTCGAGCACCAGTGGCGCGGCGCCCTCCGGAACGACCTTCTCCACACGCGACACGAACTCGTCCGCGAGCTCCCCAGTGGTCCACCTTCCCGGTCCCACCTCCCCCGCCCCCAAGACGTGCCATGGCAGCTCCAGCACGTGCTCGGTGCGACTCGCCAGCTCCACCACATCGAGCAGGTATCCGGGGCTGGCCACGAGGGTGCGCGTGATCTCGCCGTAGCGCCCGCGAACCCAGGCCCACTCGCCCGAGGTGTCGAACGTCTCGCACACCGCGTCGCCCGGCGGCTGGGACATGCCGTCCAGTCGTGGCGCGTTGTGCGCCAACGTAGACCGGTACCAGAAAAGGTCGCGCGAGACATAGGATCCCGTTCCCGGATCGGCCAACCAGTGAACGCCATCCGCGTGGAGCGTAAGATGCAGCCGGTCGGGGTGCCCGTGCCCGCCACCGTATGGGCCGCACTCGAGACTCGCATAGCGGCCGCCCCCGGCCGTGCGCAGCACGGCGAGACCCTGGGACTCGAGCAACAGACTGCCGGGCGACCATGCGGGGACGTCGGTAGGTAGCTCGGGCGACATGGACAGAAGGGCCCACCAAGACAACTGCGTCCGGGATGGGGAGCGGGGAGCGGGGAGCGGTTCCATCGGTGCGTCATGCAAGTACGATTCGAATAGCTCCGGCTCCACGACTGTTGCTCTGTACAGTGCCTCCAGCCAGCTCGCGATCTCAGGGGTACCGCTCCCTGCTCCCCGCTCGCCGAGGTGCGCGAGCCCGACCTCCCACAGCTCGACATACGCCGGCTGCGCCAACGAGACGCCGAACCTCGCATCTTTCCGCGCAGGGAACGTGAAGTCGGGCAGCGCCGTGCGAGCGGGGGCGAGCAGCGCCGCCCGAACCCGCACTGCGAGCTTGGGCTCGGCAAAGATGTCTACGCCGGCCAGGCGCGCCCACGCCGCTCCGATCAGGAGGCCCCGCAGCGCGAAGAGGTGGTAGTTCTCTCCCTCGTACCACATCCCGTCCCGTCCGAACCCGCGCAACAAGTGCTCGAGCAGCCCGGTGGGACCTTCGATCGCTCGCTTGGCGAGGTCTTCGTCCTCGAACCAGCCGGCGATCGCGGCTAAGGCGGCGTTGTTCCAGGTCTGGCGGTTCGAGAACCCTTCGTCGAACTCGCCGATCAGGTTCGCCGCCTCATCGGCAACCCTGCTCACGTCGGCGGCGGTGGCGTCGTCGAGCCTTCCGCCGGCCCGCAGCAGCGCGGCGGCCGCGAGGTAGTTGCCGATCCAGATGGATTCGAGGTAGGTGGAGAAGAACAGCCGACTAGGGCCCAGGACGTTGTCCCGGTTGGGATACTGCCAATAGCTCCGGGCGTAGCCTCGGAGAATCTCGGTCGCCCGCGCGGCAGCCGCGCCGTTGCCGTCCAGCGCCGCCAGCGTCGCCAGGTGCGCAGCGCGCTCCGCGAGCCACAGGTGCTGGTAGCGAGCCCAATGGCGATCGTGGCGCTCGCCGCTGAAGGTCTTGCCGCACCGCGGGCAGCCGTGCGCAGTCGGGCTCCACGGATCGAACCCGAGACCGACGCCGTCTTCCGGACACACGCCGCCGTCGGTCGAGAGCAGCGCTTTCGAATCCGGGATGGGCGGCAGGCGGGCCAGGAGCGGCGCCGCGCGCTCCCGGATGTGCGCGAGTAGCGCCGCGAGGTCCGGCGCGGTGGCGATCTGTTCCCGGCGGGCCGCCAGCTCCTCCGCCGTCACCACGCGCGGACCCCTTCGGGTGCCCACCGCACCGGCAGGACCGTCGCACCGGCGGCGCGCGCCGCGGCGATGGCGGCTGTGGGATCGTCCCCGGTGACGAAGAACATCGACCCGCCCGCCCCCGCCCCCGCCGCCTTCCCGCCGAGCGCACCTGCGGCGGTCAACGCGCTCTCGAGCCGCGCCATTTCGGGCGTCCGCATCCCCGGATCGAGCGCTTGCTGTTGCGTCCAGTTGTCCGACAGCAGGGTCGCCACACGGGCCACGTCGCCCGCGCGCAGCGCCTCCGCCAGGGCGGCGGCCACGTCTTTCATCGCGCGCAACGCACCCGTGACGCGCGAGTCCCCGCGCTCGTACGCGGCCATCACGCGTGCGATCGTGGCCCCCGACACGCGTGACTGACCGGTGTAGCACAGGACCGTGCGCCGCTCGAGTGCCGCCGCGAACGCGGGATCGAGCGTGATCGGCTCGATTCCGACGTCGGGATCGCGGAAGGTGAGCCGCTGGAAGCCGCCCAGCGCCGCGGCAAACTGATCCTGTTTGCCGCCGGGAATCTTCGCCTCTACGGTCTCGAGATACCACGCCTGCTCGGCGAGCTCGCGTCCGGTGAAGCGCTCGCCACGCGCCAGCGCGAGGGCCGCGACGAGCGCCACGTCCAGGGCCCCCGAGCTGCCGAGGCCCGATCCGGGCGGCGCATCGCAACGCGTGGTGATCGTGCACGCCGCCTGGACGGGGAGCATGCGGAGCGCGGCCTTCAGGAGATCGAGCCGGCCGTCGAGCACCAAGCCGCCCGAGTCGGCGCACTCAAGCTCTTGACCCAGGTCTTCGGACACGAGCCGGATCAGGCGGCCCCCGAGTCGCACCGCGACCCGGGCCGTGAGCGCGATCGCGGCATTCACGACAATCCCGCCCTCGCGTGCCGAGAACGGCGGGACATCGGTCCAGCCGCCGGCAAAGTCGAGGCGCACCGGGGCAGTTGCGTGGAACTCCGTGGGCAGGTCGCGCCGCTTCACGGCGCCGTCCGCCACCCTGCGACGGTCGGCAACTCTCCCCGCAGATCCATTCGCACGCCACTCACCCGGCGGTTCATCCCTTGCACGCCCCGCGCATGGTACAGGAACGCCACGGGAAGCGAATCGCGGAAGAAGCGCTGCGCCCGCGCGGGATCGGGCGCGGGACGCACACCCGCCAGCTCGGCGAGGGTCGTCAAGTAGCCGAGGCCCGGATCGCCGGGCGTGCCGACCACGGCCGCGCTGAAGTCCCGTTGCCGGCTGTTCACACGCGCGAGGAACGCCGTGAGCTCGAGCTGCCGGATCGAGACGTCGAAACCCACGGCGGCCAGCCGGGCCTGAATCATCTGCTCGAGCGCCCCTTCACCGCTCCCGACGGCGAGCAGCTCGAAGGCGATGCGCCGACCGCCCAGCAGCCGGCGGGCCGAGTCCGGGTTCGTGGGAACCGGGCGCACCGGCGCGTACCCGGGAACGCCCGGCGGCACGGGACCGTCGGCCACCGAGCCGAAACCGAAGAGGTAGCCGTCGACGATCTCGCGGCGATCGAGCGCGAGTGCGACGGCGAGCCGCACCTTGGGATCGTCGAACGGCGGCGTGCGCGTGTTGAACACGATCCCGTACGGCATGATCAACGGATAGTCGAGCACCGCGAGCGCGGGGTTGTTGCGGACGAACGCGGCATGGGCCGGCTGGATGCCCGCGAAGTCGATTTCGCCCGACGTGAGCGCGGCGAGCTTGGTGGTCGGCTCGTCCACCACGACGACGAGGAAGCGCTCAAGCGCCGGCGGTCCGCCCAAGGCGGCCGGGAAATCCGGGTTGGCGGCGAACACCCAGCGTCGGCCCGGCTCGTGCGCCACGAAGCGAAAGGGCCCGTTGCCGACGGGATGCTCGTTCCACGCCGCCCGGCGCAGCTCCGCACGGGGAATCGAGTCGAGCAGGCGGGCGGGCAGGATGGCCAAATCGGTGAGGACGTCCGGTACGGCATCCTGGGCATGGGCAAAACGAATCACTACCGTCGAATCGTTGGGGTCATTCACGAACGCCACGTCCGCGAAATCGTTCAGCCGCGGGTACCCGGTCGCCGCGTCTCTCGCCGCCGAGAGCGTCCACGCGACATCGCGGGCCGTGGTGGGCACACCGTCGCTCCAGCGCACGCCGGGCTGCAGTCGGAAGGTGAGGCTCTTGCGGTCTTCCGACCACGTCCAGGCGCGCGCGAGGTACGGTCGCGGCACGAGCGCCGAGTCGTAGCGCACCAAGGTGGTGAGGAGGACGTAGCGCTCCACCTGCTTGGCGAGGGGGTGCACCGTGAGCAGGGGATTCACGCTCTGCAGGTCCGCTCCCGAAGCGTATACCACGGTGCGACCGCGGTGCGCGGCTCCCTGCCCGCACGCCGTGATCATCACACTCCCAGCCACCAGCCACAGCGCTCGTTGCCGCACGCCCGGATTCTAGCGGGGCTCGGCCGGTCGCGCGAGATTCGGCGCATGCTCGCCCACCTCGGGACCCGCACCCTGGCCGGGGCCGTCGTCGTCGCCGGGGTCGTCACGCTCACGTTCCTGCTGGTGCGGCTCGCGCCCGGGGACCCTGTGGAGCGTTTGCTCGGGCCGACCGCTACACCGGCGCAGCTCGAGGCCCAGCGCCGCGCCCTCGGCCTCGATCGGCCCCTCGCCGCGCAGTACGCGATCTGGCTGGGCCGATTCGCCCGCGGGGACTGGGGCACGAGCATCGCCACCGGCCGGCCCGTACGCGCCCTCTTGGGCGATGCGGTGCCGGCGACACTCGCGCTCGTGGGCACGTCCCTGGTCTTGAGCTACCTGCTCGGCCTCGCCGTCGGGGCGTGGCAGTCGGGCGCGGGGCCGCGCGTCGACACCGCGCTCTCCATTGCCACGGTCACGCTGTTCGCGGTGCCGGGATACTGGCTCGGGCTCATGCTCGTGATGGCGTTCACATATTGGGCGCACTGGCTGCCCGCCTTCGGCGCGGCCGGGCTCGACGCCGACGGGCTCACGGGCTTGAGTCGCCTCGCCGACCGGCTGCGCCACTTCGCGCTACCGCTCGCCACGCTCACGCTGATCGGCATCGGCGGGGCCGCGCGGTTCGTGCGCGGCGCGATGCGCGACGTGATGAGCCAGCCGTTCGTGAGAACGGCGGAGGCCAAGGGACTGTCGCCGTTCCACGTTACACGACGACACGTTGCACGTAATGCCCTGATCCCTGTCGTCACCCTGCTCGGCCTGTCCCTCCCCGCGCTCTTCTCCGGTGCGGTGCTCGTGGAGGCCGTGTTCGCGTGGCCCGGCGTGGGCCGGCGCCTGGTCGAGGCGGTTCAGGCCCGCGATTACCCCGTGGTCGTGGCGGCTACCGCGGTGACGGCCGTGTTGGTCGTCGCGGGGAACTTGCTGACGGACCTCGGCGTCGCGTGGATCGACCCGCGGATACGGCGCGAGAGAAGAGAGACGTGAGAGCGTTGTGGCGGGACCGTCGGGCCGCGTTCGGGTTGGCGGTGCTCGTGCTGGTGGCGAGCGCGGCGGTTGCGGCGCCGCTCGTCTCGACCGGCAATCCTACGGCGCAGCACGACGTCGTGGCCACGCGATTCCTGCGGCCGCTCGCGACCGACCACGCCGGCGCCTTCCATGCGCTGGGAACGGACCGTTTCGGGCGCGATGTGTGGACCCGGCTGGTCTACGGAGCGCGGGTCTCCCTTGCCGTCGGAGCGCTCGCGGTGCTGCTGTCCGTAGTGATCGGGGTGCTGATCGGCGGCGTCGCGGGCTTCTGGCCGGGTCCCGTGCGCACGGCGCTGCTCGCACTCACGGATTTCGTCCTGGCCGTGCCACGGGTCGTCCTGCTGCTGCTGCTCGCGGCCATGGCCCGACCCAGCGCCGGGCTCGTCGTCGTTGTCCTCGGTCTCACTGGCTGGATGTCGGTCGCGCGGCTGGTGCATGGTGAAGTGCGATCGCTCGCGGCCCGCCCGTTCGTCGAGGGAGCGGTCGCGCTCGGGCTGCCGCGGGGTCGCGTGCTGGTGCGCCACATCCTCCCCAATGCCCTCACACCGGTGATCGTCTCGGCGGCGCTCGGCCTGGGGAATGCGATCACACTGGAAACGAGCCTCTCGTTCCTGGGGCTCGGCGTTCAGCCGCCCACGCCGTCTTGGGGTAACATGATCGCATCGGGACGGGATACGCTGGTCAATGCGCCGTGGGTGGCGGCGGCGCCGGGGATCGCGCTGGTGCTTGTAGTCGTGGCTTGTACGCTGCTGGGGGATGCACTCCAGGACGCCCTCAATCCAACAATGAGGTATCAGACGGCGAGGTAAACGCCGAGGCGTCGAACGACAGCCTCGTTCAGCTCATGCCCACCGTCAAACGGGATTTCATCGTAAGGAATCCCATGTTGACGTAAACGCTCCACGATCCCGGATACAACTTTCGGGGTGATGTACTCGTCCGAGCGCCCGTACACGAGCGCCAGCTGCACGCCACGCAACCGACTGACAACTGTGTCGACGTTCAAGTCGAGGTCGGGCGGAAACTCTCCACCCCACAACGTGAGACGATCGATCTGGGCTTTGCCCATCGCCGCCCACCGGCTCACGGTGGACGTGCCCTGGGAAAACCCCAGTGCGTGCACGGTCACATGGGCACGATCGATGGACGCAAACACGTCCGCGTAGACGGCGTCGAGGTACCGCACGTAGTCATCGATCTCGGCGAGACGATCTTCCCGCGTCATCCAGGTCGCGCCGACGCGTCGTTCGGTGGCACTCTCGCTCAGATAGAACCGGGATAGCCCCTCCGGCGCTACGAGATAGCGCCGCCCGTCGTCGAGCACGCGCAGCTTCTCCAGGAATCGCGCTGCGAGCTGGCCGTACCCATGGCACGCGAACCACACCTGCTCCGCGTGGGCGGGATCTCCCAGCGTGACGTAGCGCGCCGTGCGCTTCACGGACAGATGGTGCTCTTGCAAGGTCAGGTCACCAAGATGGTCACGATCTCGTGCGGCTCGGCGATGAACCGCACGGTCTTGCCCCGCCCCTCGAGCACCAGGGCGACTGATTCGCGCTCGTCGGCACGTACCCGATGGGCGCTCTTCACGCTGTCCCCGAATCGCCACGCCCCCGCCGCCTTCCGGCCGGTCGCGTTGTAGCAGCGCAGCACGAGCGGCGAGCCCTGCTGCGCGGGCTTCACGGCGGACAACACGAGCCCCGATCCTTCCAGCGCGATGTCTACCGCGGTCGGCGCAAGCTCCACGGCGTCGCGCAGCCAGAACCCGCGCAGCGGCAGGAACGCGTCTTCCCACAGCGATGGCAGCGTGTCGCCCCGCTCCAGCTCGGCTTGCGAGATCGGTGCGATGGCGAGCTCGACACGACTCGACCCCGGGCACTGTGCGAGTGGCGTGGAGGTGCGCCAGCCCGCATGACCCGGCCGACTGGGCAGGTCGCCCCGTGACAGCTCACCCACCGCGCGCAGCAGGGTTACCAGCAGGTCTCCCCGACCGGTCCACTCGTACTCGAAGAAGCCGGGCGCGAATAGCGCGAGCCCGCGCGCCCCGGACGCCGCCGCTACGAACCCCTGCGCCGGGGCGGTGCGGACCGGCGTCTCGAGCGGATAATCCGCGGGATCGAAGGTCATCGGCGGCCGCGCCACTGTGCCGAACGCCGTCCCCGCGACGGCGTGCGCACCCGGGAGGTCAACGGGCAGGCGCGCGCGCACGCGGTGCCAGGTCGCCTGATTGTCGATATCGAGCATGCACCGGACCATGGGACTGTCGGCGTACAGGATGGCGACGAGCCGGATCCCCACGCGTCGCCCGATCTCGAACCGAGCCTCGAGGGCCGCGACCAGGGGCCCCGCGGCCAGCCGCCGGACCTTGATCGGACCCGTCGCGCGCGCGAGCCGGTCTCCCGTCGGCGGGCAGTAGGTGTACGTATCTCCGGCGTCGCCGCTGTCTTCGATGCGGAGCAGGTCAGTAAAGCGTTGGCCCGAGCGGCGGTCGTGCAGGGTGAGGGCCCCGGTGGTCTCGAGCGCGACCTCGATCCAATGGTTGATGAGCGAGCGCCCCTTCACGAGCGCCCCCTCGGTCGGAGGTCGCCCACCGCCCGGCGCCGTCCCACCAGCCGTCAGGCCGGCGGTGGCCAGACCCAGCCCCGCGACGACCGGAGCCCGAAACGCGATCCGCACCTCGTCCACCTCGTCCTGGTCCGGGTAGTGGTGCGCCGCGTCGAGCCGCTCCGTCCCGATCCGGCGGTCGAGGACTTGCACGGGAACGCTGCGGCCATCCGCTGCGACGAGCGAGAACGGACGGTAGCCCGGCCCCTCCCCCGGGACTCGCTCCCCGCGCGGGCCGACCAGTACGTCGCGGCGGAACAGCGTGACGTCGGCGATCATGACCCCGCGGCGGGAACGCGCCGCGGGGTTCCAGACCACGAGGGTGGGCGACGGTGTCGCCGCGCGGGCGCGCGCAGCGTCGGGATCGTGATGCACCAGGTCGTGCACGCTGCCCCGCACCACCTCGCGTGCCACTGCCTCGACGCTCGTGAGCCGCGCCTCGACCGCGCGCGCGACGTCGTCCGCCGCGCAGCCGGCGATGGCATCGTGAAACTGGCAGCGAACCAGCGCGCGCCACGCGAGCTCGAGCAGCGGCCGCCGGTCGCGTCCTCCCGCACGCCGCGCCAGTGCGGCCAGCGGTTCGGCCAACCGCACGAGTGCGAGCTCGGCGGCGCAATAGCGCCGCTTGAGCGGCGCGCGGGTTCCGTGCACGCCCTGGAGCGTCCACGCGTAGCGATAGGACCAGCGCAGCTCTCCCGCCAGCGGCGCGGGCTTCACGCCGTCCGCTGCGGCCTGAAAGAATTCATCGAGCCGTGACACACGGAAGGCGCTCTGGGGGTCGAGCTCGGCGAGCAGGTCGCGGAGCCGCGGCACGTCCGGGTGCGCGGCGTGGTGATCGGCCCCGATGAACACGGGGATGTGCTTGCCGGTCGCGCGCTGCACCAGCGCGCCGCGCACCGGCGCCCACGCGGCGAACAATCGCTCGGCGTCGGCGGGCAGGGCCGCTCCGATCTCGTACCCCGCGGGAGGCAGGTGCCACAGCAGGACGTCCTTGTCGTCGAGCCCGCGCCAGCGGTACAGGTCCCGCTCCTGGCCCGTCTCGCCCCCCAAACCACGCCACACCACGCCGTAGCGGATCCCGAACTCCCGCGCCAACGTCGGCCAGGCGGGAGGATGCCCGAAGGCATCGGGCGAGTACAGCACGTCGAGCCGCCCGCCCAACCGCTCCGCGTCTGCGGCGCCGAGCAACAGGTTCCGCACCAGGCCTTCGCCCGACGGGATCTGCTCGTCGGCGAGCACGTACCACGGTCCCACCTGCAGCCGGCCCGTCTTCACGAGCGCCCGGACGTCGCCTTCACGGTCCGGGCGGGCCCGCAGATAATCCTCGACCAGCACGGTTTGCCCGTCGAGCAGAAAACTGCGGTACCCCGGGTTCGCCTGCAGGCGCTCGATGAGATCGTCCGTGACCGCCACCAGGCGGGCCTGGAGCGCGGCGCGCGGCAGGTACCACTCGCGGTCCCAGTGGGTATGCGGGATCAGATGAAAGATTAGGCCGACCATCGCGCCTAAGGCTAAGGGGATGCCGGGAGTCCCGCGAGCGGCCATATTGCGACTCATGCTCAAACGCTCCCTGCTCGCGCTGCCCGCCATCGCCGGCGCGGCGCTCCTCGCCACTCGCCTCGTCCCGGGAGCGTTGCGGGACGGGTCCACGCTGCTCCCCACCGGCTGGCGCATCCGCCCGGCCGGCCGCGTCGTGCCGGTCGGCACGCTGCCCTTGAACCTGGTGACGCTCTCCGACGGGTCCGTCATGGTCACGAACGAC
>Ga0099827_10000861_pt1 | contig 14832 bp, 13 predicted proteins | sample CZO8metaG_FD_79339 | JGI IMG/M metagenome (GOLD analysis project Ga0099827, IMG submission 79339) | Vadose zone soil microbial communities from the Eel River Critical Zone Observatory, Northern California, USA - CZOApr15con1.8 metaG | ecosystem: Environmental > Terrestrial > Soil > Vadose zone ...
AGCCGCCTCCGCGTGCGTGCGTAGACATCGAGCGCCTCGGTCTGCCGTCCGCTGCGGTACAGCGCGACCATCAACTGGCCGACGAGTCGCTCCCGATGCGGGTGCTCGCGCGCGAGCGACTCGAGCTCGCGCACGAGGCCGTCCCCGTCGCCGGAGGCCAGTTGCGCGTCGACACGCGCTTCGACGGCGTCGAGCCGTAGCTCTTCGAGGCGCTCGATCTCGGCGGGCGCAAAAGGTTCCTGCTCCAGACCACCGAGCGGCGTCCCGCGCCACAACGCGAGCGCGTCCGCGACTCGGCCTTCCGCAGCGAAGCGCTCGAAGCGTTGCAGGTCGAGCTGGTCCGGCTCGAGCTCCAACTCGTATCCGTGGGCGCGCGTCCGCAGCTCGAACCCGTCGCCGAGCGTTCGCCGGAGCCGGGAGACGTAGACCTGGAGGACGTTCGCAGCCGTCTCGGGCGGATCGTCGGGCCACAACGCGTCGATCAGCGCGCCGATCGAGACGGGCTTGTTCGCGTTCAGGAGCAAGAGCGCGAGGAGCGCCCACTGTCGGCCGCCGCGCAGCGGCAGCGCCTCGCCGTCCACCCGGACCTCGAACGGACCGAGGAGGGAGAACTCGAGCGCCGCCATGTGCGGAGTTCAGCACTCGTTCAGCGCCGGTTCAACCCGACGAGCCAGGATCGCCGCAACGCGAAGGGGGAGACGATGCTGCGAAAACTCGGATTCACGCTCCTGCTGCTCGTGCTGGCCGGCCTGCTGCCCGCCGCGACGCGGGCGGACGCGGCGCTGCTCGACATGGAGGCGGGTTTACCGCTTGCGTACCCGGGACCGATCGGCGTCTTCAACCTCTACTGGAAGACGTCGTGGGATCAAACACAGATGTCGACGGTCGACAACAACACGCGGGCCGTCTTCACATCCGACTACGCCGTGAAAGCGGCACAGTACGGCGTGCCCGGGTTCAGCTGGGCCGGAAGCCGCCTTGCGCTCGGCCTGTGCCCTCAGGCGAAGTCGCTCGTCCAGATTCAGGACATCGCAGCGTTCGTGATCTGCGAGGAGTCGCTCGGCGGCGTTCCGGCGGAGGGCGGTGCGGTGGGCAACTTCGGAAGCGCGACGCTGATCTACAACGTCATCGTTCCGGCGGGAACGACGGTTCAGCTCCCGGACGGGTCGCAGTCGTGCACGCCCAACGGCTTCGGCGGCTTTCACTACTTCACGCCGTCCGGCCCGCGTCTCTTCCCACTGGCGCCGCCGGGACGGCCGATTCTCTTCACGGTCGTCCCGGCCGCCTGCGCGGGCGGATTCCTGCCGATCATCTCGCACGAGGTGGTCGAGGCGGCAACCGACCCCGTTCCCCTGCCGCCCACCTACTGGATCGACGACTCGTCCAGCCCGAGCATCGGTGGACGGTTCAACCCGGCGAACTGGTCGAGCTTGCTCAAGAAGGGCGAGGCAGGTGACATCTGTTCCGCTCTCTACGTCGGAGAGGGCTCACTTCGGGAGCGGGCACAGGCCGCATTCAGCCACGCACCGTATGTCGGGACAGACGTCGGCGCGTTCTGGTCGAACGCGGACCACGCGTGTGTCGTCGGGACGTCGCGTCTCGTGTGGGCGGAATTCCGGTCGAGCGGACCGAACGGGCCGACGAGTGTCACCGTCGACGGCACGTCGTACTCGCTGCCGCACGATCAGCTGCTCTTCCACGACGCGACCTATCAATTCACGAACCCGCCGCCTGGGGCCGGCCGCCGGTATCGCTTCTTCGGCGACTGCTCCGGCACCGTGACGTTCCCGGGAACGGTGGACGCCGCGGCGGCGAGATCGCTCGCGTGCGGAGCCGTCCTCCAGGATGAGGTGTCGTTCACGGCGAGCGGCCTGAGCGGCCAGGCGTGGCAGGTCTGGTTCAACGGCATCCCGCACGACGGCCCGACCTCGACGTGGGTCGACGACGGAACGTCGTTCCCCTTCCTCTACGCCGACGTCGCCGGATGCACCTTTACCGGCGCTTCGTCGCCGTCGCCTCTCATCGTCACAGCACCGGTGACCGTGACCGGGAACTACAACTGCCCGCCACCGCCGCCGCCTCCGCCGGTGACGTACGCGGACGTCATCCGCGGCGACGGTCCCGTCGCCTACTGGCGGCTCGGAGACAACGGTCCCACGGCCAAGGACTCCGGGCCCTACGGGCTCGACGGCTCATACGAGCCGGGCGTCACCGAGGGCGTGGCCGGCGCTGTCGTGAACGATCCCGACACGGCCGACGAGTTCGCGGGCGGCGGTGTCGCGATGCCCAGCTACTTCGGGCTCGACATTCTCGGCCCGCTGTCCGTCGAGGTCTGGGCGAAGGGAGGGCCGCAGCAGCCGTACGCCTATCTCGTGTCGAAGAGCGACTGGAGCGGGACGTTCGGCTACTCGCTCTACGCGGGCGTGAACGGGACGCTCCGCTTCTTCGTCGGGACGGGGAGCTCGCAGATCACCGACGAGGTCGGCTTCGCATGGGACGGTCAGTGGCACCACATCGTCGGGGTCTACGACGGATCGACGGTGCGCCTTTACGTCGACAAAGCGCTGATCGCAAGCACGCCCGCCTCGGGGACGATCGCCAGCTCGTTCGGCACACCGTTGACGCTCGGCCGCTTCAACGGCGGCGGGTTCACGTTCGCGGGCGACCTCGACGAGGTCGCGATCTACGACCACGCGCTGACCACCGATCAGATCCACCACCACTACAACCAGGCGATCTTCGGGTCGATCTACGGCTAAAGCTAAGCGGCGGCGCGCGCCGGCAGCGTGAACCGCGCGATCAGGGCGCGCGAGAGCTCCCACTGCAGCGCGACGATCCGGAGCCGGTTCCACTCCAGCGCGCCCGCAGCGGCGCCCCGTTCGCGCAGCGATTGCCGCTCCGCGACGGTCGCGCGCAGGAGGTCTTGGGTGACCTCGACCGTCATAGTCCCCGTATCGGCAATCAGCCCGCGGTTCGTGAGCCCTCAGACGAGCGTGTCGACCAGCCGCACTGCCGCGGCCACGTCGAGCTCGCGACCTTCCGCGTACGCCGCGTCGAACGCCTCGGCACCGAGCGCCTCGGCTGCCACGATACGGATCCGCTCCGCGTGCCGTTCCTGGTCGGGCGAGCGCACGCTGCCAATCGAATAGCGCACGGCGGCCGCAGCACCCAGGAGGCGCGCCGACTCCTCGGCCCGTCCCCGGGCGACCGCGAGCGCTGCGTAGCACTCGAGGCTCTCCGCGATCTTCGCGCGGTCGGCAAGATCGACGAAGATCGCGAGCGCGCCCGCGAGAAGCTCGGCGGCGCGGTCCAGCTCGCCGCGTTCGAGCAGGATCCAGACGAGGTCGACGCTCGCCGAAGCGCCTTCGCGCGGCGCCTCGGACCGCTCCGCGAGGTCGATCGCCTCCTCGAGCAGCGCGATGCCTGCGTCGGAGTCGCCCGCGCCCGCCTTTGCGATCCCGAGGTTCTCGAGCGAGATCGCGACGTCACGGATCGCGCCGGCGCTCCGATGGAGCGGGATCGACTCCTCGTAAAGCTTGCACGCGTCGTCCCACCGCGCCTCGTACAGCGCGATGTTGCCGAGGTTCGAGAGCGCGACGCCGATGCGATGGGAATCGCCGAGCTCCTGAGCGAGCGCGAGGCTGTCCTCGAGAAAGCGCCGTGCGGCGGCATAGTCGCCGCGATCGTTCGCGAGCATCGCCGCGCCGTTCAGCGCCTTGTTGCGTGCGAGCGGCGGGACCTCTCCGGGCAGAGCGAGCACGGCCTCGAACGTCCGCAGCCCCTCTTCCGAATGTCCGTGGACGAACCAGAAGCGGCGCAGGCCGGCCGCGAGGCCGACCGCGATCGCGGCGTCGCCGGCGTCGAGTGCGTTCGCAATCGCGGCGCGGAAGTTCGGATGCTCCGCTTCGAGCCGATCGAGCCAGTCACGTTGCTCCGGTCCCGCCAGCGGCACCTCGGCTTCGTCGCCGAGTTCGAGGAAGTACCCCGCGTGCCTGCGCCGCAACGCCTCTTCCTCGCCCATCGCCCGCAGCTGCTCGAGCGCGAATTCGCGGAGCACCTCGAGCATCGAGAAGCGCGGCCGCTCCGTTCCGTGTTGGCGCAGCAAGCTCTTGTCGACGAGGGAGGCGAGCGCGTCGAGGGTCGCGATGTCGCCGCAGACCGATTCGATCGCGTCGAGCTCCGCGCCGCGGACGAAGACGGCAAGGCGCGCGAACAGCAGTTGCTCGTCTGGTTCGAGCAGCCGGTAGCTCCACTCGATCGCGGCACGCATCGTGCGCTGGCGTTCCGGAGCGTCGCGAGGGCCTGCGGTGAGGACGTCGAGGCGGCTCTCGAGGCGTCGCAGCAGCTCCGGCGGCGGCAGCAGTCGCACGCGCGCCGCGGCGAGCTCGATCGCCAGCGGCAGCCCCTCGAGCCGCAAGCAGATCTCGCGGATCGCTTCGTCGTTCGCCTCCGTCTCCGGCACGGAACGAGCGCGCGCGCGAAAGAGCTCGACCGCGGCGTCGAGCGGCGGCACCGCCAGCTCGTGCTCACCGGCCAGCCGCAGGAGGGCGCGGCTCGTCACGAGCAGCTTCAGCCCCGGCGCCGCCGCGAGCAACTGCGAGAGGATCGGCGCGCCTTCGATCAGTTGCTCGAAGTTGTCCACCAGCAGGAGCACGCGCCGCTGCGAGAGGAAGGCCGTCAATGCGTCCTCGGTGGGCTCGTCCGCGCGCGGCCGAATTGCCAGCGCCTGCGCGATCGCCGACGGGATCAACGCGGGATCGGCGACGCCCGACAGCGGAACGAACGCGGCGCCGTCCTGCTGCTCGGGCGCGCAGAGGTGAGCGACCTCGAGCGCGAGCCGCGTCTTGCCGATCCCGCCCGGGCCCGTGAAGGCGACGAGCCGCACGTCCGGCCGGCGGACGAGCTCGAGCGCCTCCGCGACCTCGCGTTCGCGGCCGACGAGCGGAGTCGGCGGCGACGGCAGCCGCAGGCGCTGCTCGCGCCGCGTCTCCGGTGCTTCCAGCTCCGGCTCCTGGTCGAGGATCGCCCGCTCGAGCTTCTGCAGGGCCGGCGAGGGCTCGATCCCGAGCTCGTCGACCAGCACGGCGCGCGTTGCGCGGTACACCTCGAGCGCGTCCGCCTGCCTGCCGGCGCGGTAGAGCGCCAACATCAGCTGGGCGCGCGGGCGCTCACGCAGCGGATGCTCGGCGACCTGCGCCTCGAGCTCCGGGACGAGCTCGGCGTGCTTGCCGAGCGCGAGATCGGCGTCGATCCGCGCCTCGAGCGCTGACAGGCGGAGCTCCTCCAGCCGCGCCCGGTCGACCTCCGGGTCGCCGCGCCAAAGGCCCAACGCCTCCCTGAGAAGCTTGGCCGCCGCAGCGGGTTCGGCACCGCGGGCGTCGGCGACGGAGCGTTCGAAGCGGACGAGATCGACGGCCTCTGGCGGAACGGCGAGCTCGTAGCCCGGCGGCCGCCGGCGGACGACGTCCGAGCCGAGCGCCTTGCGGAGCTGAGAGACGTGAACCTGGAGCGCGTTCACCGCCGTCTCCGGCGGCTCCTCGCCCCAGAGCTCGTCGATCAGCCGCTCGGTGGAGATCGCCTCGCCGGGCGAGAGCGCGAGCGCCGCCAGCAGCGCGCGCGGCTTGCCGCCCGGAACGGTGACGACCTCGCTGTCGTCCACGACCTCGAGCGGCCCGAGAATCCGAATTTCCATCGGTGCCCAGTCGTAACACGGATTCGGCCTTACGCGCACCTTCAGGAAGGGCTCAGCGTCCCTTCAGCGGGCCGCGCGAAGGTCTCTCCGTCCACGGAACTCCACTCGAAGGAGGCCCACGCATGACCCGTCTGATCTCCATCACCGCCGCTGCCGCCGCCGCCCTTGCGCTGGCCGCTCCGGCCGGCGCCGACGCCTACAAGCACCCGGGCGACGCGTTCGCCAAAGACGCCTTCGCCAGGGATTACTTCCGCGCCCACCCCGGCACCAGCTCCTGGAACTCGCTCCGCCCGCTCGGCGAAAAGTGGATCGCTCTCTCGAGCACCTGGAGCTGATCCTCCGGCACCTCCCCCTGACGGGAAGCCCGGTCTCCGGCCGGGCTTCCTGCGTCTAGGGAGCGAGCGCCGGCGGCGCCTCGGGGGCCGGCTCCCTCTCGCCTTCGGGCGAGAGCGACGGCAGCCACTCGAGCCGGCGCGGCAGGTACCAGTTCCAGTCGCCGAGCAGCTTCATCGTCGCCGGCAGCAGCACCGCACGGACTATCGTCGCGTCGAGGAAGACGGCGACCGCAAGGCCGACGCCCATCTGCTTGACGTCGATCTCGCGCACGGTGGCGAAAAGGCCGAACACGCCGACCATGATCAGCGCCGCACTCGTGATCGTGCCCGCCGTGCGCGTGATCGCGTGCGCGACGGCGTCCTCCGTCGGCTCGCCGGCGTCCACGCGCTCCTTGACCCGGGTGAGGATGAACACGTGGTAGTCCATCGACAGCCCGAACAGGATCACGAACAGGAACAGCGGCAGCCACGACGCGATCGAGAAGTTGCTCGTGAAGCCGAGCAGTCCTTCCGCCCAGGTGTGCTGGAAGATCAAAACGAGGATCCCGTATGCGGCGCCGACGGACAACAGGTTCAGCACGACGGTCTTCAGGGGAATCACGATGGAGCGGAACGTGAGCAGCATCAGCAGGAACGCGAGCCCGAGTACGAACGCGAACACGATCGGCAGCCGGCTCTTCATCCGCTGGTTGAAGTCGTACGTGCCCGCCGTCTGGCCGGTGACGGCCCATTCGACGCCCGGCAGCTCCTGCGCGATCGGCGGCACGACGTCGTTGCGCAAGGTCTTCAGCGCGTGGACGGACGTCGAGTCGTCGCCGCTGCCGGCGATCGCGAATTCGACGCGCGCGACGGTCTTGTCCGGATTCACGAACACGTGGAACGGCGGGAACAGCTCGCCGGTCGAGGTCGCGCGCTGGCGCAGCTCGTCGTAGCCCTTGCGGTACGACCACGCGGTCACCTTGGGGCCCTTGACGATGAGCTCGACCGGCGTCTGAGAGCCGGGAAACGCGTCCTGGACGTCCTTGTACGTCCGAACGATGCTCAGGCTCTTCGGCAGGTCGGTGAAGCTCGGCAGCTTCGTGTGCATCGAGAAGGCCGGGATCGAGAGCGCGACGAGCGCAGAGGCCGATAGTGCGACCGACACGAGCGGGCGCTTGAGCACGACGCCGACGATGGCGCTCCAGAAGCGGCCTTCTCCGGATCGCCGCCCGAGCAGCGGGATGTGCCCCTTCTCGACGCGGTCGCCGAGCTTGTGCAGCAGCGCCGGCAGCACCGTCAGCGAGCCGACCATCGCGGCGAGGACGACCATCATCGTGCCGATGCCGATCGTCGTGAAGATCGCGCTCCCGGCGAACAGCAGTCCCGCCATCGCGATCAGCACGGTGGCGCCTGAGATCAGGACGGCCTGACCCGACGTCGACGAGGTGCGCAGCAATGCGTCGTGCGCCGCCTTCCCGCCGCGCCGTTCCTCGCGCTCGCGCTGGAGGTAGAACAGCGAGTAATCGACGCCGACGGCGAGGCCGATCATCACGATCACGGACGTCGTCGCCGACGACGTATGCACGACGTGGCTGAGGATCTTGTTCAGGCCGATCGCGCCGACGACCGCCGAGAACGCGAGCAGCACAGGTAGGCCCGCCGCGACGAGCGCGCCGAACGCTACGAGCAGGATGATCAGCGTCAGCGGGAGCGAGGTGAACTCTGCGCGCGCGATGTCCTTGTTGAATGCGTCGTCGAGCGCATGGTTGGCGCTGGCGGCGCCGAACTCCTCGACCTTCAGACTTGGATTCGCCGCCTGGACGCCCGCGATCGCGTCGACGATCGGCTGGATCTTCGCCTTGGCATCGGCGGCCTTGCCCTTGACGTCGAACTGCACGAGCACCGAGTGACCGTCCTTCGAGACCTGACCGGCCCGGGGCTGCTCGATCGGCGAGACGATGTTCGTCACGATCGCTTGACCGGAGAGGGTCTGAACGACGTTCGCGACGGTCGACGCGAACTGTGGATCCTTGTAGGTCAGCGTCTTCGACTGCACCAGCACGCTCTCTTGCGCGGGCGCTTTGAACCCCGCGTTCGCGAGCATCTGCTCCGCTTTCGCCGCCTGGCCCGACGCGTTCTCGGCGTCGGTCAACTCGACGGCGCCGACGCCGGTGCCGATGACGAATGCGAGCACGGCGAATGCGATCCAGCCGAACGTCGCGGTCTTCCAGTGCGCAGCGCTCCACCGGCCCGCCCGGCCGGCCAGATTGGTGTGCTCGTGCATGCCTACCTTCCCCCTCGGAGACTCGGTCCGCTTTCAGTCCTAACACACAACGGGCCCCGAAATGAAGCGGGGCCCGTTGTTTCGGTGCGTTGAGGACTGCGCCCCGCACCTGCGACTCGGACCCGAGAGGGCTTCAACAGGAGCAGCGCGACACACCAGGCGGCAGCGACAACGCCTCCACCGGCGGATGCGTCGAACAGGAAGTGATTTCCCGTCGCGACGATGTCGAAGAGCATGAACGCGGGATAGAGCGCGCCGACGAGACGAGCCCAACGCCGCCGCGCAAGCGACGCGATCGCGGCGCCGACGAGGAGCGCGTAGCCGAAATGCAACGACGGCACCGCGGCGAGGGGGTCGTAGAAGCTGCCCAGCAGGTTCGAGCTCAGGTTCAGGTGCGTGCGGGCGCTCACCGTGTCCGAGAAGCCGATCCCGGCGAGCCGAGGCGGCGCGGCCGGATAGAGGACGTAGATCGCGAGCGAGAACGCCGTCGCGACGACGAGCGTCGTGCGGACGACCGGAAATGCGTCCGGCCGGCGTCGATAGACCCACCGCACGGCGGCCGCGGTCACGCCGAGGTGCATCGACATGTATGCCAGTCCGAGCACGACGGGCAGAAACGGCAATCCCTGCGCCCAGTCCTGGACTGCGCGCTCGTGGAAGATGTGCAATCCGCGTTCGAACGAGACGACGTCGGCCGTGTGGGCGCGTGCGAGGGAGAGGTCGGCGCCGCCGGCGCCGCGGCAGAGCTCGTAGAGGACGTACAGCCCTGCGAGCGCAGCGATTTCGGCGAGCGCGCGGTGGGGACGGGCGAGTTGTGAACGAAGGGCCAAGAACATGCGTCCAGCCTCGCAACGTCCTTCCGGCAGGGGAATGCGGCCCGCAGGTGTCCCGAGGTGCGGCGGGCCGCACCCTCGAAACGACGAAGCTCCCGGGCGGGAGCTTCGTCGGAGGGGGCGAGCGGGTTTCGGATTACGCGACGCGGGGCGCCGCGTAGGCAAAGGGATGGTTGTAGACGTCCAGCGCGCGGTCGCGCGGGGCATCGAGCGAGAAGGAGTCGCCGGTGACGATGTCCGAGACGGCGATCATCAGGCGGCCGCTGCGCCGGCTCCAGAGGAGCGTGATGTCGAGGCCGTTCGAAGTGCGATGTGCGAGCTCAGTCATGGCGTCTCCTAGGTCAGTGAATGTTTCCGCGGTGAGCGTCGCATCCAGGCAGCGCCCTGCCATTGGAGGCAGCAGGCGTCTCGCGGTGTGGAAGGCCGTACTAGGCGCGTAGCAACGCGAGCACCGCGAGGACGCGGCGATGGTCGTCCGAGCTCGCGGCGAGGCGCAGCTTCGCGAAGATGCTCGTGACGTGCTTCTCGACGGCGCGCTCGGTGACGACGAGACGTTCGGCGATTGCCTTGTTCGACCGCCCCTCGGCCATCAGCTCGAGCACTTCACGTTCCCGCGGCGTGAGCGAGCCGATCGGATCGTCCTTGCGCCTGCGGCCGACGAGCTGGGAGACGATTGCCGGGTCGAGCGCCGAGCCGCCCTCGCCGACCCGACGCACGGCGGCGGCGAACTCGCTGACGTCGGACACGCGGTCCTTGAGCAGGTAGCCGACGCCCTCCGCGCTGTCGGCGAGCAGCTCCATCGCGTATTCCGGCTCGACATATTGCGAGAGGACCAGCACCGCAGTCTCCGGATGCTTCTCGCGGATCTCCTGTGCCGCGCGCAGCCCCTCGTCGCTGTGCGTCGGCGGCATGCGGATGTCCACGATCGCGACTTCAGGCTTGTAGCTGCGCACCTTCAGCAGCAGGTCGTTCGCGGTGCCGCATTGCCCGACGACGTCGAATCCCTCCGACTCAAGCAGCTTGACGATCCCCTCCCGTAGCAGAACCGCGTCGTCGGCGACGACGACCTTCATCCGCCGATCCTACGCCGGGACGCGCGCGGTGACGGGAATCGCGGCACGGACGATTGTCCCGCGCCCGATGGGGCTCTCGAGCTCGAGCCGGCCGTCGAGCGCCTCGACGCGGTCGGCGAGGCCCCGGAGCCCCGTGCCGACGGTCGCGTCCGCGCCACCGACACCGTCGTCCGCGATCTCGACGACGACGCTTCCGTTCGTCTGCTCGATGCGGACGTGCACGGAAGTCGCCTGTGCGTACTTCGCGACGTTCGTCAGCGACTCGGCCGCGACGTAGAACACAGCGACCTCGACCTGCTCCGGCAGCCTGTCTCGGCAATCCACCGACAGGTCGACGGGCAGCGGCGCGCGATCGGCGAGACCCTCGAGCGCCGGGAAGAGCCCGCGGTCGACGAGCACTGCAGGGTGCAGGCCGCGGGCGAGCTCGCGCAGCTCCTCGAGCGCGAACGCCAGCTCGACGCTCGCTGCGCTGAGGATTTCGCGCGCGTCCTCGGGATCGCTCGCAAGCTTCGCCTGTGCGAGCCGCAGCGACAGCGACAGCGACACGAGCCGCTGCTGGGCGCCGTCATGGAGGTTTCGCTCGAGGCGCCGCCGCTCTTGGTCCGCAGCCGCGACGATCCGCGACCGCGAGAGCCGAAGCTCGCGCTCCGCACGCTTGCGCGCGGTGAGATCGATGCCCGAGGCGAGCAGCCGGCCCTCCGGCAGCTGTGTGATCCGCCAGGCAACGTAGCGGCCGTCGCTCGAGCGATGCTCGAGCTCGCCTCGTCCTTCGAATGCCTCGCGCGCGCGGGCACGGTCCGGTTCGTCGACGAACACCTCCCAGAACCATCGTCCGCGCACGCGGTCGTCATCGGGCATGCCCACGAAGTCGGCGAGGGTGTCGTTGAAGCGCTCGATCCTCCCCTGCTCGTCGAGGACGCAGAAGAACGCAGGCGCGGTGTTCACGACCGTGGCTACGAAGTCGCGCTCACGCTGGAGCTCGCTGAGGCGCGCGCGCAGCTCGGCTTGCAGGCGGTCCTTCTGGATCGCGAGGCGCGCAGCCGCGAGAACGCCTCCGAGCAGGTCGCGTTCATCGAGCAGTGCCGCATCGTGAACAACGACGGCGAGCGGTTGCCCCTCCGCGTCGTCGAGCGAAGTGACGACCCGGGGATCGTCGTCGCCCGGCAAGAGCAGCGGCTCGCCGGCTGCACCGACGAAGGCTTTGCCATCCGGTAGCCAGAAGCCGAGCTCGAGCGTCGGGTCGCCGAGTGCGCGACGTAGCCCGTCCTGCGCCTCCGCGGGAGTCGGCGTCTCAGGCGTGCCCGTGAGCAAACGGCCGACCGCCGCACCCGCGAGTCGGCTGCGCAGCAGCCCGAACAGAAACGCCAGAGGGACGGTCAGGAACAGCGCGAGCAGCGTCCAGTGGGCGGGCGCCTTGCCCTTTCCCGCTGCGTTCGCGGCGACGTTGGCGGCTGCTGCGAGAAGCGTGACGCCGCCTACGACGAACACCGGCAGCAGTGCGCGCCGCAGCGCAGGCGTGGCCCCGCGCCACCTTCGCGTCAGGAGTGCAACCAGGGTGACCGCAATGAACGCTGCCCCCACTGCGACCGCTGCTTCGATCCCCGTGGCGATTGTCTCGTCGTGGTAGACGAGGAGAACGTTCTTCGGACAGTCGTTGCCACAGGTTCTCTTCACGTCACGGAAGAGAAGCAGCACAGCGTTGTGCCCGCCGGCAAGCGCGTAGCCGACCCCTACGATTAGACGCTGCGCGCGCGTCTCGAGCCGGCCCGACGGGAACGCGAGGACCAGGTGGATGAGAAAGCCGAAGCTGACAGCACCGAGCGCGTAGCCGAGCGTGAAGACGTAGCGGTTGTTCGAATCGGCGAGCGAGCCGCAGAACCACGTCAGGCCGACCAGGACCATTAGCACGCCGATGCGGTTTTCAGGCCGCCGCCACCGTGCGACCAGGCCGCTGAACACGAAGGCCAGACCGATCGAGGCCCCGAGGCTTGCCGTCGCAACGGGATCCTTCTCATGGTTGCTCATCGCGACGACCGTCACCGCACCCGCGGCCGCGGCGAGTGCGAGAGCGGCGATCGTCGAAAGCCAGCGGAGTGTCATTCCAGGAGCGCCGCCAACCTCTCCCCCGAAAGCTCTGCCTTGGGCACGAAGCCGCGCGCGCCGCTCTCCTCGACGAGCGACCCGAACTCGGAACCGTCGCGGCTCGACACGAGCACGACCTGCGGGGTGCCACCGTTCTTTGCCAGGCGCGACGCGATCTCGAACCCGTCCAGGTCGGGCAGTTGCACGTCGAGCAGCACGATCCCCGGGCGAAGGCGCGCGGCTGCTTCGAGTGCACTGATTCCGTCCGAGGCCTCGCCGACGACCTCGAAGCCCTCGGATTCGAGCACGGCGCGGGCGGTTGCTCGGAATCCGGCGTGGTCGTCGACGATCAGCACGGTCATCGGCATCGCACAGATCGTCGCACCCAGAGCCTCACGGCGCTATACGGGTATCCACACCTTCGGATCTAAAGTCGCACGCCGCGACGGCCGATGCGGTAACCATCGTGGGTCGTGCGGCCGGCTTTCTCTTCGTCCTGGCGGGGCTCATTGCCTCTGCCTTCGGGTTCGTGCACCACGTGCAGGCGCCGCCGAAGGGGACGATGGAGACTGTCGCGGCCAAGCAGGCCGTCACCGAGCTGAAGGACGCCGGCGACCAGCTCTACCTGACGAAGAAGTGGGCCGACACCTACGACGGTCCCGACCTGAAGAACTTTCCCGACCTGCAGCTGGTGCGCGCCGACGACGCCGGCTTCTGCATCCAGGTCGTGAAGGACACGCGGGTCTTCCGCCTCGTCGGCCCGGGCGGCCAGCCCGAGCCCGGGCGCTGCACGTAGACCGGTTTCAAGCCGTATTCAGCTCTCGTTCAGCGCCTGTTCAAGTGAGTTTGGAATCACATTGATCCAACTCGCAACGAGGAGGGAAGATGAGGCTGAAAATCCTGACAGCGCTGCTGATCGCGCTGGTCGCTGCAGCCGTCGCCGCGCCGGCGGCGGTCGCCGAGTACTACTACCCGTGGACGTACACGACGCCGGTGGCGTCCTGCTACACGATCACGCAATGGTACGGGGACGGGAACTACTCGCATCACGAGCCGTACCAAGACGACGCGAAGGCGGTCGACATCGGCACGCCGTACGGGACGCCGGTCTACGCCACCCAGGACGGTTGGATCAAGTTCGAGGGCTGGCAGATCACGAACGGCTCTTACGGGCCGGGCGGAATCATGATCCGGCTCGACGACAACGAGGGCAACGAGACCGTCTACGCCCACCTGAGCCAGACGATCGTCGACCAGTGGCAGCTCGTCGCCAAGAACCAACTGATCGGGTACACGGGTGCCTCCGGGTACGGATACCTCTGGTACTGGCCCCAGCACCTGCACTGGGCGATCCGGATCGAATCGGGGAGCGCCCTTCCGCCTGACAACATCCCGGGCGTGCACGGAGTGCAGGGTCCGGCTGTGCTGCCGGCGGACGGCACGTACCAGGTCTGCGCGTAGCTCAGTAGATCGAGCGCAGCAAACCCAAGATGTCCTGAGGAGAGGCCGGGCGCGGATTCGCAAGCGCGCCCGGCCGCTGCGCGATCGACTGAGCGAGCGCCAGGAGGTCGTCCTCCGGGACGCCGAGGGCGCCGAGTGTCGTGAAGCCCGCAAGCCGCGCGAGCTCCTCGGCACGCCCGGCCGCTCGCCCGTCGAGCAGCGCGGGCGGGACGAACTCCGCGTTGAACCGCAGGCCCGGCGGCAGGCAGATCGCGTTCAGTGCACCGTGGGGGAGGCCGTACGTGCCACCGATCACCTGCGCCATCGCATGGCCGAGCGCGAGACCCGAGCGGCCGAGCGCCTCGCCGGCGCGCGCGGCGCCGCGCAGCAGCTCGCTGCGCGCGTCGACGTCGTGCCCGTCTTCGAGCACGCGCGGCAGGGAGCTCGAGATCAGCTCGGCGCTTTCGAGCGCGATCGGATCTGCGCCGGGGTCGCGACCGCGCACGTACAGGGCTTCCGCGCTGTGCGCGAGCGCGTTCAGCGCCGTGCCACCGGTGACTTCGCGCGGCATGTCGAGCGTCAGCGAGACGTCGTAGACGATCCCGGCGTTGTGCGAGCCACCCCCGCCGCCGCGCATTCGCCGCCCCCGGTCGCGCACGCCGAAGAAGTGCGTCCACTCGGCGCCTGAGTACGTCGTCGGGACGGAGACGAGCGGCAGCCCCGTGGTCGCGGAGAGCCACTTCGCGGTGTCGATCGCGCTGCCGCCGCCGATCGCAAGCAGCCCGTCTGCAGCGGCGTCGACACGCGCGCGGTCGGACGGGATCTCCGACCAGCGGCCGGCGACGTCCACGGGCGCCTCCCAGCGCGGCGAGGCGACAAGGAACGGACGCTCGATCCCGACCTCGCGGAGGACATCCGGCACCTCGTCGAGCGACCAGCGGACAATCACGTAAGTCGTTCGCGTGCGAGGTCGATGAACGCCTGCGCCACGCGCGTCAGCGTTCGCCCGGACGCGCGTGCGAGGAGGATCTCGCGTACGGGCTCCAACCCCTTGACGCGCGCCTCCGCCAGAGTGCGCGCCGTGAGCGCAGCCTCGATCGCGGAGCGCGAGATG
>Ga0099827_10000865_pt1 | contig 14810 bp, 15 predicted proteins | sample CZO8metaG_FD_79339 | JGI IMG/M metagenome (GOLD analysis project Ga0099827, IMG submission 79339) | Vadose zone soil microbial communities from the Eel River Critical Zone Observatory, Northern California, USA - CZOApr15con1.8 metaG | ecosystem: Environmental > Terrestrial > Soil > Vadose zone ...
GACCAGTGGAGGGGTCTGGGGGAAGCGCGTAGCGCTCGTCCGCGCAGCGGACCAGTGGAGGGGGTCTGGGGGAAGCGCGTAGCGCTCGTCCGCGCAGCGGACCAGTGGAGGGGGTTCGGGGGAACCGGGAGGTTCCCCCGAGGCTTACCGGGAGGTTCCCCCAGCGCCAAGCAGAAACCTCGGAAACCGGAGACTCCCCAGCTCCCAGTACGAGGCCCGGGGCTAGGGTCCGCGGGACATGGCCGAAGGAACGCAGGAGCGGCTCCGGATCTGGCTCGAACAGGCCGGTGACGGATTCCGGTTGCGTGATGCCGCAACGGAAGAGTTGATCCGGAGCGAGGATCCGCGCGTTCGCGTGATCAAGGTCGCCGGCGTGTCGTACCGGATCGACGCGCTGCAGGACGACGCCTTCGCGTCTGGGAAGCGACTCGCACTCGTGCCGGAGCCGGACAACGAGCACGACCCGCATGCGATCGGCGTCTGGGATGTCGATCGGCGCCTCCAGGCGGGCTACGTTCCTGCGGAGATCGCCCGCGAGCTCGAGGCAGGGCAGTGGCAGGCCGTCTCGCTCTGGGAATTCCGCGAGGACGGACAGCGCTCGGGCCTGCGCGTGCTGCTGGCGCCGCGCGACGCCTGGATCGGCTCGCCGCGCGCGTGATCCACGAAATCCCGCTCGAGCGGCGCACGCTGCACGGCCATTTCTCCTCTGATCTCGAGCCCGTAGCGGTCGTCGATCCGGGAGACACGATCGTGTTCTCCACCCTTGACGCCGGTTGGCACGTCGAGCCCAGGAGGAAGTTCGAGCCGCTCGATGCGGCCCTCGATTTCGGGCATGCGTTGATCGGGCCGATTGAACTGCGCGGAGCACGGGCAGGCCAGACCCTCGAGGTGAGGATCCAGGAGGTCCGCGTTGGCTCCTTCGGATGGACGTCCGCTGGGGGCTGGTCGACGTGGCTCAACGATCGACTCGGAGTCGTAGAAGGCGGGGAACACACGGTCCGCTGGAGTCTCGACGCCGACGCAGGTCTCGGACGCACCGACGCCGGTCAGGAGGTGGAGCTCAAACCCTTTCTCGGCGTGATGGGCATGCCGCCGCCGCAGAGCGGGACCCACTCGACGGGACCGCCGCGCATCTGGGGTGGGAATCTCGACTGCAAGGAGCTCGTGGTCGGGACGACGCTGCTCCTCCCGATTCCGGTGGACGGCGCGTTGTTTTCCGCGGGTGACTGCCACGCGCGTCAGGGCGACGGCGAATCTTCGGGAACTGCGATCGAATGCCCGCTCGAGCGCGCCCGGCTGACACTGAACCTACGCAACGACCTCGAGCTGAGCGCACCTGTCGCGTGGACTTCGGACGCATGGATCACCTTCGGTTTCGATGAGGACCTCGACGATGCGGTTGCGCAAGCGCTCGATGGAATGCTCCAGCTGATGTCCCGCGAATTGAGTCTCGGGCAGCATGATGCGCTCGCCCTCGCGAGCGTCGTCGTCGATCTGCGTGTGACGCAGGTCGTGAACGGCGTCAAGGGAGTCCACGCGGTCCTGCGTCACGACGCGATAAGAATGAGCTGATGGCCCACGAGTTCAAGCTTCCGGACCTCGGCGAGGGATTGACGGAGGGAGAGATCGCACGCTGGCTCGTGTCCGAGGGACAAGAGGTGGCGGAAGACGATCCGCTGGTCGAGATCCAGACCGACAAGACCACGGTCGAGATCCCGTCCCCCGCCGCGGGCACGGTCACGAAGATCCTGGTAGACGAGGGCAAGGTCGTTCCGGTCGGAACGGTGCTCGTCGTGATCGGCGGCGTTTCGGATGGCGACCACCCCCGTGCCGCGCCGAAGCCGGTTGCGAAGGGACGCGCCACTCCCCTGGTGCGGAAGATCGCGCAAGAGCTCGGCGTCGATCTCGATGCGCTGACCGGCACGGGCCCGCAGGGGCGGATCACCGAGGACGACGTGCGCGCTGCCGCCGGCCCCGGCGAGGGCCGGCGCGAGCCGCTGCGCGGCGTCCGCCGCCTGATCGCGGAGCACATGGCGCGCGCACACCGGGAGGTGCCGGCTGTCACCTGGGTGGAGGAGTGCGACTTCTCGGGCCTCGACCTGAAGCTGCTGGTCCCGACGGTGCTCAAGGCGTGCGCCGAATCGCTCCAGGAGTTTCCCGAGCTGAACGCCCGGCTCGAGCGCGAGGACATCGTCTATCTCGACCGCTACGACCTCGGTGTCGCCGTGCAGACCGACCAGGGACTCGTCGTCCCGGTTGTGCGCGACTGCGACACGCGCTCTGTGGACGAGCTACGCGAGGAGGTCGACCGGCTCGCCGACAACGCGCGCGCGGGCACGCTCAAGCCGGAAGAGCTGCGAGGCTCCACCTTCACCGTGACGAGCGCCGGGAAGCTGGCCGGTCTACTGCAGACGCCGATCGTCAATCATCCCGAGGTCGCGATCCTCAGCGTCGGCCGAATCGCTCCTCGCCCGGTCGTTCGCGACGACGAGGTGGTCGCCGCGCAGGTCGGATACGTCTCCGTTACGTTCGACCATCGCGTCGTCGACGGCGCCCGCGCGGCCGAGTTCGGACTCGCCGTCATCCGACGGCTCGAGAGCAGTTCGGCCTGAGCCCGGTCGCACGAGTCCGCCGGGCTCAGACCCTCGCGTTCAACTAGCCGTCGTCGTTGTCTTTGTTCTTGTCGCCGTGGTCCTCCCCCGAGCGGACCTGTCCTCGAATCTCGCCTTCCGGGAAGCGAGTCGAGTGCACGTTCACGTACACAGCGCCAGCGCGCAGCGCGCGAACGAACTTGGCGAACGCACCCGCCTCCACGCCCTGTCCGGCTGGGCCGAGGATGTCTGCCGACGTCCACGTGCCCTGCACGGTGCCGCTCGGAGTCGGGCAGGCCGGCTTCGGGCCTCCGCAGAGGAATCCGAAGATGTCTCCACCCACATGGTCCTGAGCGAAGTGTGGATGTGCCTGCGTGACCGTACCGCCTTCGATCCCCGAGTAGGTCAGCGTGAAGTCGAGGCGATCTCCTCGGAGCGTGGCGACGAACGTTCCGCGCGCACCCGTGGAGACCGAGCCGGTCCCCGGACCGGGTGCTCCGACGATTTCGTTGTAACCGTTCAGATCCGCTCTGAACGTAACTCCTCCGTCGCGGCCCTTCGCGAGCGCACTTGCCCCGCTCACGACGACGGCGACGACGCCCAGTAACAGCGCTCCTGCCAGCACTCGCCGTTTCATTGCTCTCCCCTCTCGTCGGGATGCAGAGGGCGCCCCGGCGCCGGGGCAGTGGCGCCGAGGCGTCAGTCAGACGTACGTTAGAAGGTGGGTGGCGGTTTTGGTGCGCTCAGGCGGCCGCTTGTGCCGCGAGGTGCGGCGCGAGCATCGTCTCGATCGCGGGAGCGCTCGCTCGGCCTTCGATGCGGTCGACGACGCTGGGTTCGAGTCCGCGGGGGGAGCGGCCGATGCTCCTTTCCCGGCAAACAGGCTGCGCAAACTAAACTCGGGTGGGATGGGGAGCTGGTACTGGATCGGCGTTTGCGCGGGACTCGGCGTCGGAATCGGCGTGTTCCTCGCCGGACTCTTCGCCGGAACACGCACCGCGCTGACGGCCGCGCTTGTCCTTGCGGCCGGCGCCGGAATCGCGGTCGGATTCCTGATCGGCGAGTGGGACGAGGCCATCGGCGGGGGTGCGGGCGGGATGCTCGGCGCCATCGGGGCGGCCCAGCTGGTGGCCGGCACTCTGCGGCGCGGTGGCGCCCGTTTCGGGACAGCGGTGTTCGTCGGCCTGGCGGCAGTCGTGCTCGCCGCGCTCGCGTGGATTCCAGCGGCCGGTTATCTGGAGGCGGCGTTGGTCCCCGTCCTGGCCGCGCGCCTGCGCGGCCGCGCTGCCGAGCGTTACGCCGGATTGCGTTCGCTTGCACGCGACTAGGAAGTTGATCCTGATCGTCATCGACGGTCTGACGCCGTCGATGTTCGAAGCGGCGGTTGGGGACGGTCGTGCTCCCGCGCTTTCGTTTCTGGCCGAGCAAGGCCGCTACTCGCGCGCGATCTCGACGTTCCCGTCCCTGACACCGGTGTGTCTCTCGTCGATCGCGACCGGCGCGCATCCCGACGTGCACCACATTCCTCACCTCGTCTGGTACGACCGCGAGCGCGCGCGGATCGTGGAGTACGGCTCGTCGTTCGCCGCACTCCGCGCAGCCGGGATGGCGCGCTCGATCCTCGACGCGATCATCAACATGAACCGGCTCCACCTCGGCGCCGACGCGGTCACGGTGTACGAGGCGCTCGAGGACGCCGGACTGACGGCGGCGGCGATCAACATCACGTGCTATCGCGGACGCACACGCCACCTGCCCACGCTGCCGGGATTGACGATCCCCGCGTACGGACCGAAGCGGTTCTTCTTCTACAACCTCTTCGAGTCGGATCCGACGGGTGCGCCGCTCGCGGTCTTTGCACGCGCGCAAGGGTCGATCGACGGATACGCGGCGGCGGTCGGCCGCTGGCTCGTCACGCGGGACGGCTTCGACTTCCTCGTCTACTACCTCCCGGACTACGACTTCGCCTCTCACGCTCACGGGCCGGACGGAGCCTTTGAGGCGCTGGCGCGCAGCGATGCCGCCGTCGGTGCGCTGCTCGACGCGGCGGGTGGGCCGGACGAGTTCCTCGAGCGGTACGCGATCGTCCTTTGCTCGGACCACGGACAGACTCACGTCGACCGCAGCGCGCACCTGCAGGCGCCGTTCGCGGGAGTCGCCGGCGTCGTCGTGACAGGCTCCAACCGGGCTGGAATGATCTACCGGCTCCCGGGCTGCAAGCTCGAGCCGCGCGAGCTCGCCGAGCGGCTCGACGAGGAGGAGGCCGCGGAAACCGTGCTCTTTCGCGAAGGTGATGAAGCCGTCGCGCGCCGCGACGGCGAGGAGGTCCGTTTCGCGCCCGGTCGAGTCAGTGGCGACGAGGCGCTGCTCGGATATCCCGACGGTTTCGTGCGCGGCTGGGCTGCGCTGAACAATCCGAACGCCGGCGACGTGATCGTCTCCGCCGCTCCCGGGGTCGAGTTCGCCGACCTCGCCGGGCGCCATCATGCGGGCGGTGGAAGCCACGGCTCGCTGAGGAGGGGGGACTCCGAGGTTCCGATGCTCACGATCGGCCTCGATGCGCAGCCGCAGTCGATCGTGGAGATCGCGCCGGCGGTCCTCCAACACTTTGGCGTGGAGCCGCCTGCATATGCACGTTCGCTCACGCGTGCCGCCTGATCCCGCCGAGCTGAGGCGGCGCATGGTCGACCGGCAGCTGCGTGGCCGAGACGTGGTCGACGAGCGCGTCTTGGCGGCGATGGAGCGCGTTCCGCGGGAGCTGTTCGTCCCGGAAGAGCTGCGCGACCGCGCCTACGACGACGCGGCGCTGCCGATCGGCGGCGGTCAGACGATCTCCCAGCCGTACATGGTCGCGCGGATCTGTGAGGCGCTCGCCCTGACCGGCGACGAGCACGTCCTCGACGTGGGCTCCGGCTCCGGCTACCAGGCGGCCGTGCTCGCGGAGCTCGCCGAGGAGGTCGACACGATCGAGCGCATCCCGGAGCTCGCGGAGCTGGCGCGGGCCAACCTTGCAACGGCGGGCTACGACCGCGTTCGCGTGCACGTCGGCGACGGCTCGCGCGGCCTGCCCGAGCGGGCGCCGTTCGACGCAATCGCAGTCGCGGCCGCAGCGCCCGAGCTCCCGCAGACACTGTACGACCAGCTCGAGCCGCGCGGACGGCTCGTCGTTCCTGTGGGCCGCCACGGGATTCAGCGACTCGAGGTGATCGTCCGGAGCCCCGAGGGGCCCGCCGTCCTCAGGTCGGTCCCGTGCCGCTTCGTGCCGCTCGTCGGCGAGGAGGGGTTCTGACGCGTTTGCGTCCGGTCGGTCCGGGCACGATGGCGGGGGGATGAGGGCACTTTCGGGAGACGAGCTGCTCGCGCTGCCCATACGGATGCACGGGATCCAGCTCGGCCGTCCGGCCGATCTTCTTCTGGATCGCGAGACGCTGCGCGCGGTGGGGTTCGACGTCCTCGGCGGCGACGGCGTACACCGATTTCTCCCGCTTTCGACTGCGGCGGTGAACGACGAGGAGATCGCCATCCGGTCCCCGCTCGTGCTGCTCGAGGAGGACGAGCTGGACTTCTACCGCTCGCGCACGTTTGCGCTCAGTTCATTGCGGAGACGCACGATGGAACGGAAGGAGCGCGTGGTAGGAACGCTCAGCGACATCGTCGTCGCCTCGGACGGGGAGCTCGCCGCGGTGATCATCGAGGCGGACGGCGTGACGGAGCGTGTCCCCTTCGACGGCACACTTCGGTTCGCTCCCGTGCGCCGCTCCGCGGCCTAGCCGCTAGGCTCGCCTCCGGTCATGGAGCAGCGGGACGCCGCAGTCGCCCAGGGTCTGCGCTCCCGCGCTACCCACGCGCTGCGCCAGCGGCACAACTGGGAGCAGCTGGCGAAGTTCTGCATCGTCGGCGCGTCGGGCTACGTCGTCAATCTGCTCGTCTACACGGCGCTTCTCGACGGCGCCAATCTGCACTACCGGTCCGCCGCGACGGGGTCGTTCCTCGTCGCCGTGACCAACAACTACCTCTGGAACCGGATCTGGACGTTCCGTCATCGCCGCGGACACTTCGCGCACCAGGGGCTGCGCTTTCTCGTCGTCTCGCTCATCGTCTACGTCGGCAACCTCGCGATCCTCACGCTGCTGGTGGAGCTGGGCTCCGGAAAGATCGTGTCGCAGGCGATCGCGATCGTGCTGGTCACGCCGGCGAATTTCGTCGGGAACAAGCTCTGGTCGTTTCGGAGAAAGCGCTGAGGCGCTTTCTCGGCGTTCTGCTCGTTGTCCTCGCGGTAGCGGCTCCCGCCTCGACGGCATCCGCCGCACTGCCGTTCGCTTCGAACGCAAAGCCGACGCTGACGAAGCAGCGCGCGATTTCACTCTTCCTGGAGGACGACAAGGTCGCGGACTGGCTTACGCATTACCCGCACAAGGGGCTCGTCACCGACGCGACGTACGAGCCGAGCTCGTCCAAGTGCGCAGTCGGAGCGCAGGGCGGCTGCTGGACGGTGCACGTGTCGCGAGGAGCTGCCGGCGAGCTCGCGACGGGGAAGGTCGAAGACCGCACGACCGCTGTGACGGAAGCATGGACCGGCCCTCAGGTTGCGTGGAAGATGGCGCGCGGATACGAGGGCGCCTTCGGCGGCAGGGACATCAACAAGCTCTCGTACTGGCTGGCCTTCTGCATCGTGTTCCTCATCGGGCTCGCGGATTTCCGGCGGCCGCTGTCCCTCCGCAATCTCGACCTGCTCGTCCTGCTCTCATTCTCCGTTTCGCTCTGGTACTTCAACCGGGGCGATGTCTTCACGAGCGTCCCGCTTGCGTACCCACCGCTCGTCTACATGCTCGCGCGCTGCGTCTGGATCGGTGTGCGGGGACGGCCGGCGCGCGCGGCGAGGGCGCTGTGGCCCGCGTGGATCCTGCTCGCCGCGACAGTCTTCCTCGTCGGCTTCCGCATCGGACTCAACCTCGCGGACTCGAACGTGATCGACGTGGGCTACGCGGGCGTCATCGGCGCCCAGAGGATCGCGGTCGGGGTCATGCCGTACGGCAACTTTCCGCAGGAAGACGAGTTGAAGCCGTGCGGCCCCGCGAACTCCGAAGGCGAGATCCGTGAACGCATCCAGCACAACGGACGCTGCGAGTCCGCGAACCCGCTCGCAGACACCTACGGGCCCGTGGCCTACGAGGCCTACCTGCCCGGCTACTGGATCCGCGGCTGGTCGGGCAAGTGGGACGACCTCCCCGCCGTGCACCTGACGTCGATCATCTTCGACGTCCTCTGCATCCTCGGGCTCGGGCTCGCCGGCTTACGCTACGGGGGCCAGTGGCTCGGGGCCGCGCTCGCCTTCGCGTGGGCCGCGTTCCCCTTCACGCAGTACGTATCGATGTCGAACACGAACGACTCGATCATGCCGGCGTTCCTGATCTGGGGGTTCTTGGCTGCGAGCTCGCCGTGGTTGCGCGGGGGCTTCGCTGCCCTGTCGGGCTTGACGAAGTTCGCCACCCTCGTAGTGGCGCCGCTGTGGCTCACGTACCCCGGGCCGGTGCGACGGCCGCGTCCGGCGCTCACATTTGCCGCCGGCTTCGTGCTGGCGACGCTCGCCGCGTTCTCCGTGCTCCTGCTGGACGCGCATCCGATCCATGCGGCGCAGACGTTCTACGATCGCACGCTGAAGTCGCAGATCACACGCGAGTCACCGTTCTCGCTCTGGGACTGGGGGCAGTACCACGCTCGTGGGATTCCCGATCTGCACGCGGTGCAGTGGGTGCTCGAGGGGCTGCTGGTTCTGGGTGCCGTCGCGGTTGCGTTCGTGCCGCGCACGAAAACACCGCTCCAGCTCGCCGCCCTCACCGCGGCGCTCCTGATCGGCTTCGAGGTCGTGCTGACGCACTGGTCCTATCTCTACATCCCCTGGTTCTTCCCCTTCGTCGCGTTTGCGTTGTTGGCAACGAATGGTCGCGCGCAGCGAGACTCCCGCGTCTGAGCGGTCCGTCGTCGCGGCCGCGTTCGCGGCAGTGGCGCTCTTCGTCGTCTCGTGGACGCTGTTGCACGTCGGCTTCTACACGCACAAGCAGATCCTCGACACACCCGTGTATCAGAGCTATGGAAACGCGATCGCGGACGGGAAGGTGCCCTATCGCGACTTCGACGTGGAGTACCCGCCCGCCGCGCTGCCGGTGTTCGCCCTGCCGGGACTGGCCGAGCCGGGCCACGACCAGCAGGTCTCGCCGGGCTTTCGCCGCGCGTTCGAGACGCTCATGTGGTTGTGCGGTGCCGCTGCGCTTATTGCGATGGCCTTCGTCCTCCGCGCGCTCCGCCGCAGTCCTCTCTCGGTCTGGACGACGCTTGCATTCGCGGCGCTCGCTCCACTCCTGCTCGGCTCGGTCATCCTGAGCCGCTTCGATCTGTGGCCCGCCGCGATCGTCGCGGCCGCACTCGCCGCGCTCGTCGCGGGGCGGCTGCGTCTCGCTCACGTCGTGCTGGGCCTGAGCGTTACCGCGAAGCTCTACCCGGCTGCACTCATCCCGCTGACGGTGGCATTCGCGTGGAAGCGGGCGGGACGTCGCGAGGCGCTTCTGTGTCTCGGCCTCGCGGCCGGCGTCGTGGCCGCGCCCTTCCTCCCGTTCGTCGTTCTTTCCCCCGGCGGTGTCTGGCATAGCTTCAGCGTCCAGCTCAGCAGGCCGCTGCAGGTCGAGAGCCTCGGGGCGGCGCTACTAATGGCGGCGCACCACGCGTTCGGGCTCGGCCTGACGGAGGAAACGAGCCGCGGTTCGCAGAACCTCACGGGCGGCGGCGCAGATGCGATCGCAATCGCGTCAACCGTCGTGCAGGGTGCGGCGCTCCTTTGGATCTGGGCCAGCTTTGCGCGCGGCCCCGGAGGCCGCGAAGCGCTCGTCCGCTCGAGCGCCGCCGCGCTGTGTGCGTTCGTTGCGTTGGGAAAGGTTCTGTCGCCGCAGTTCCTGATCTGGCTGATCCCGATCGTGCCGCTCGTTCGCGGCCGTCGCGGGCTGTGGGCGAGTGCGCTCCTCGCCGCGGCGCTCGTCCTGACGCAGCTCTGGTTCCCGTTCCGCTACTTCCGGCTCGCCCTCGACTTCGAGCCGGGGCTGTCGTGGCTCCTGCTCGCGCGCGACCTCGTGCTCGTAGGCCTGGCCGCGCTGCTCGTCCTGCCGTTACCCCACAGGGACGCGGATGGCCTCACAGGCCGTCGCGCGACCGTCGGGTCCACACTCGACTAGAACCCCCTCGATCCGGACGTCGCCCGACGCCGTCTCGAACCGCAAGGGCATCGAGGTCCGCATCTGCCGGATCGCGAGCTCCACCTGGACGCCGATGACCGAGTCGTGCGGGCCCGTCATGCCGGCGTCGCTGATCGCCGCGGTGCCGCCGGGCTGCACACGCGCGTCGTTCGTCTGCACGTGCGTGTGCGTGCCGATCACGGCGGTTACCTTCCCGTCGAGCCAGCGCGCCATCGCCACCTTCTCGCTCGTCGCTTCCCCGTGCATGTCCACCACGATCACAGGCGTGCGCTGTTGCGCCTCCTCGACGATCTCGTCGACGACCTCGAATGGGCCGACCGGCGGGCCGATGAAGAGCGCGCCCAGCAAGTTGATGACGGCCACTTCTGTTCCGTCGGCGGCCGTAACCACGGTGAGTCCCTTTCCGGGCGCCCGCTTGGAGAGGTTCGCCGGTCTGATCACACGGTCGCTGTCCTTCAGGTACGGCACGATCTCTCCGCGGCGCCAGACGTGGTTGCCGAGCGTGATCGCGTCGGCGCCGGAAGCGAGCATCCGGTCGGCGAGCTTGGGCGTGATGCCGACACCGTCCGCAAGGTTCTCGCCGTTGAGCACGCAGACGTCGGCGCGCAGCTCCTCGCGCAACGCGGGCAGACGCTCTTCCACGGCGCGGCGGCCGGGCACGCCGACCACGTCGGCAATAAACAGGATCTTCATGTAGCTCCGACTCTCCCCGTCTCCCGAGCGAAGCGAAGGCCTAACCAGCGACCGCGGAAAATGCGAAGCATTTTTCGCGGACTAGGGCAGCGTGAGTGTCGCCGAGGGGCGCAGCTCGATCGACACGTGGTTCCCTGCGTCCTGCGTGTACCTCGAGAGGGCTTGTTTCTCGACGGCGGAGAGGTCGAGGACACGACCGACCTTCGTGTTCGACGCGGCGATCATCGAGCCGACGGTGAGTGCCGGGTCAGGGCTCAGATGCGTGAGCGACACGACGAGCGATGGCGCCGACGAGGGCTGGATGTCGATCCGCGAGCCGTAGGCGCGTCCATTGAGGATGTAGTCCGAGATTCCGACGATCGTGCCGTCGACGGGTGCGTAGACGTCGGTCCCCGGCGCGGCGCCCACGTCGAGCACGGCCGTCTCGCCGCCGCCGAGCTGGTAGTAGACGAAGCCGCCACCCCCGCCGCCGAAGATCTTGTGGGCGAGCCGCGAGAGCGCGCTCTCGTTCCCCTGCCGGCCGAGCGGGCTCAGCGGTATCGCGCCGTCGCCGGAGGAGTGGTAGCCGATTGCCGTGACACGGCTCTGCGCGATCGGCAGCTGGATGCGGAGACCGCCGTGGAGCGCGACCGTCAGCGGTGTCGGCGGGCCGACCGGCAGCAAGCGGCTCGCGGGTCCGGGGAGGGCCTGGGACGGCTCGCGGGTCGCTCCTTTCCCGAACGCCGTGATCAGCAGCGTGCCGAGCAGGACGCCGGCCACGACTGTCAACACGATCAGCCGCCGGGCCCGATGGGGCACCGGCTTGCGGCGCGCAGACGAGCGCGCGGCGGGTACTGCGCGGGAGGGGGCCGCCATCCGCCGGACCGTATCAACCCCTGGGCGAACCGGCGGTTCCTGCCAGACCTCGTGACGATCGAGGGCGAGGTTGCCGTCCTCGGCCCAGTTCCAGTCCCAGGCCGGGGGTCTGCCGCCGGAAGGCGGCAGTGGGGAAGGGCTCCGGGAAACCGAGAGGTTTCCCGCCCCTCTCTCCCCGTCGCTCGCGGCGATCTCAGCGGCGCGGGGGACGAGGCGAGACATAGAAGAGGGGGCTTCGCGGGGGAACATGGGTCCCCCGCGGGAGCGAGCTGCAGGCTCGCGACTGAGCCGTACTACCTCGGCTGTACGATCACCCACATGCCCGCCCGGGCGGCGAAGATCGAGATCCCGCGCTGGATCCAGCTGGTCGGGCTGCCCCTTGTGCTCGTGCTTCTCTGGATCGTCGCGGGGGCGGTCCGTCACGTTGTCTTCCTCTTCCTCGTGGCGCTTCTGATCGCGCTCCTGCTGAACCCGCTTGTCCGGACCGTCCAGAGGGTCCGGATCCCCCGCGGCTTCGCAGTCGCGATCGTGTACCTCGTCTTCGCGGTTGCGTTGATCGCCGCCATCGGGGCGCTCGGGACCGTCGTCGTCAACGAGACGAAGACGGCCGCGAAACGGGTGGATTCCTACTTTACGGACGTGAACGGACGAACCGGCGAGACCCAAGCCGACGTCGACGTCGACCGGTTGCAGCACTGGCTCAACACGCACCGGCTCGGTTCGATCGACATTCAGACGCGCGGCCACAGGCTCGTCCGCGACATCCGCAAGCACAACGTGGGCAAGTACACGAACAAGGTCGTCAATTTCCTCGAAGGCGCGGCGATTTCGATCGGGAAGCTGCTCTTCAGCGTGATCGTGATCATCGTCGCCTCGATCTACATGCTGCTCGACTTTCCGAAGCTCGAGCGCTCGATCGACAAACGTTTCCCCCCGCACCCCGGGTCGGAGCCGTTGCTCGTGCGCATGGAGCGCTCGCTGACGAGCTACGTCAAGGGCCAGGCGTTGGTGTCGCTGATCATCGGCACCAGCGCGGGCGTCGGCTTATGGCTGCTCGGCATGCTCGGCTGGCTGCCGCACGGGCAGAAGTACGCCCTGCTCTTCGGCGCCTGGGCTTCGATCACTGAGCTGATCCCGTACCTCGGGCCGTGGCTCGGCTCGATTCCGCCGTTCCTGTACGCGATCGTCGTCCATCCCCTCTCGGCGGTCTGGGTGGCGCTCCTGTTCCTCGCCATTCACCAGGTGGAAGGACACATCGTCGTCCCGAATGTAATGGGAAGCGCGTTGCGGCTTCATCCATTGCTCGTGATCTTCGGATTGCTCGCGGGCGGCGAGATCTACGGTCTGCCCGGAGCGCTCGTTGCGCTTCCGTTGCTCGCGGCTGGGCGGGCGATGTGGGAGTTCTTCGGGGAACGCGTCGAGCTCGAGCCGTGGAAGGAAACCGGGCCGCCGCCGGTCGAGGTCGAGCTCGAGGCCGCCGAGCCGCCGGCCGCAGCTTCGCGCCGTTGAGCGAAGCATTTCTGCGCGCGCGCGGAATTGCACGCAGCTTTGGCGCGCAGGTCGCGCTCGAGCCGACGGACATCGACGTCCACGCCGGCGAGACGCTCGCGCTGATCGGCCCGAACGGCGCGGGGAAGTCGACCCTGCTGTCCTTGCTCTCCGGCGCGTTGGAGCCGAGTGCCGGGGTCGTTGAGCGTGTCGACGGCGTGCGCGTCGGCTGGGTTCCGCAGCAGGCCGCGTTCTACGACCGGCTGACCGCGCGCGAGAATCTCGAGCTCTTCGCCCGCCTCGAAGGTGAAATGGACCACGCCGGCAGCGCGGAGCGGCTGCTCACGCGTTTCGACATCCCGGCCGACCGTCCGGCGCACACGCTCTCTGTCGGGAACCGGCAGCGTCTGAACGTTGCGCTGGCGCTGCTCGGCGATCCACGCGTGCTGCTCCTCGACGAGCCGACCGCGGCGCTCGATCCCGGCCAGCGGCGGCGGCTCTGGGAGACGGTGACAGCTCTGCGCGACGAGGGAGGGTCGGTGGTGTTCGCCACACAGAACCTCGAGGAGCTCGACCTCTACGCCGATCGAGTCGCCGTCCTCCAGCGCGGGGAGCTCACGTTTGCCGGGGCGACTGCGGAGTACGACCGCCTGCACGCTCGGGAGATCTTCGCGTGAGGCGGGTCGCGCTCGTGCTCCGGAAGGACCTTCGCGTGCTCGTGCGCTCGCCGCTCCTGCTCGGTGTGCTGATCGCGTACCCGCTTCTGGTCGCCGGTCTCGTGGGGCTCGTCGCGGGCTACGGCAGCTCGAAGCCGCGCGTCGCGCTCGTCGACGAGGACCATCTGCCGCAGGACGTGACCGTCGGCGGCCACCACTTCCGCATCCAGGATGCGATCGACCAGGTCAGCAACAACGTTCACCTGATCCGGATGGACCCCGGCGACGCACGACGTGCCCTGGCGACGGGACGCGTCGTCGCAACGCTCACGGTGCCGCCGGGCTTCCTCGCCGACCTGAGGAGCGGCCTGCACTCGCCGAGCCTCGTCTACCAGACGACGCGCGGCGGTATCTCCTCACGCGTGACGCAGCAGGTGCAGGCGCTCGTCTACGCGTTGAACCGCCAGCTCCAGAAGGCGTACGTGGGGACGGATCTCGGCTACGTGCAGCTGATCCTGCGCGGCGGCAGCGCGGAGTTCGGCGGCCGGACGTATGACGTGCTCGGTCTTGCGCGGATGCAGAAGCTGCTGGACCAGCTGCCGCGCAGTCGACAGCGCAACCGGATCGCCGAGTTCGCGCGCATCGCCGGGATCGCGCTCGCGCAGACGGGCAACCTGCTCGCGTCGACCGCCAACCCGATTCAGCTGGAGCGTGCGCGCGAGGATTCGCGCAGCTCGCTCCTCTCCGCGCAGGTGCAGGCGTACGCGCTCGCGCTCACGGTCACGTTCCTCGCGATGCTGCTGGCGGCGGGTGCGATTGCGAGCGAGCGCGACGAGAACGCGATCGGGCGGCTCGCCCGAGGACTCGTGTCGATGGGCGAGCTCGTGTGGGCGAAGGTGGCGCTCGCCGCCGTCGTCGCGGTTGCGCTCGGGCTCGCGATCGCGGTCGTCTTCGGCGCCATCGTCGAAATCGGCGGCGTCGTCGGCGGCGAGCCGTGGGGACGGCTCCCGCTGCTCGCGGTGGGGCTGGTGCTTGCGGGCGCGGCGCTGGGTGCGCTCGGCTCGCTGCTCGGAGCGCTCGCGCGCGAGACGCGCACGGCGTCCCTCGTCGCCGTCCTCGTCGTCATGCCGATCGTCTTCCTCGGTCTCGTGCCCCGCGAGATCGCGCCGGTCGCCGGCTGGCTCAGCGATGCGCTCCCGTTCGCGCACGCAGTGCGCTACTTCGCCTCGTCGCTGTACGACCCGAGCCCGTGGGGAACGGTCGCGCGCGAGCTGGCCTGGCTC
>Ga0099827_10000867_pt1 | contig 14805 bp, 13 predicted proteins | sample CZO8metaG_FD_79339 | JGI IMG/M metagenome (GOLD analysis project Ga0099827, IMG submission 79339) | Vadose zone soil microbial communities from the Eel River Critical Zone Observatory, Northern California, USA - CZOApr15con1.8 metaG | ecosystem: Environmental > Terrestrial > Soil > Vadose zone ...
GCCCGAACCCTTCCAGGAGCGCTTGCTCGAGCAGATCGCGCTGGCGCGGGAGCGTGGGTACCATCACAACCTCCTCGTTTCCGCGACAGGCACAGGCAAGACGGTCATGGCCGCGATCGACTATCCACGACGGCCTTGATCTGCGGCAGGTGCCATGGGGGCGCGGTCAAGGGTACGACGTCGAGGGGCTCACGAATCTTCTGACCTCAAATGATGCCTGGGCCAGACATGTGCTCGCACAGGTCGTGTCGCGTGTTGACGATCCTCGCAGGATGCGAGCTCTCGGCTTTTGCGTGAGCGTTGCGCATGCTCGGTTCATGGCCCGCGTATTTCGGGAAGCGGGAATCGCCTCGACCGCCGTGTGGGCAGACAGCCCGGACGATGAGCGGGCGGGAGCGCTCGCCGATCTCGCTGGACGGCGCATCAATGTGCTCTTCTCCGTCGATCTCTTCAACGAGGGCATAGATATACCGGCCGTGGACACGCTGCTGTTGCTTCGCCCGACGGACAGCCCGACGCTGTTCCTGCAGCAACTTGGGCGAGGGTTGCGTCGACTTGCGGGGAAAACGGTCTGCACGGTGCTCGACTTCGTCGGGCATCACCGGAAGGAGTTCCGGTTCGATCGCCGATTTCGGGCCCTACTCGGAGGAAGCCGCAAGGATCTCGAGAAGCAGATCACTGAAGGCTTCCCGTTTCTGCCGGCAGGATGTCACATCGAGCTGGACCGCGTCGCAACAGAGCTTGTCCTTGAGAACATCCGTGCCGCGGTTCCTTCGCGATGGCCGGAGAAGGTCGAAGAACTCCGATTGGTCGCGCGAGGCGACAACACCATCACGCTGCACCGGTTCCTCGACGAGACGGGCCTCGAACCCGAGGACATCTACACGGGGAGGAAGACATTTTCTGATCTCCGTGAAGACGCCGGCCTTTCAGTTCGCCCTCCTGGACCTCACGAGGAGCTCGTTCGACAGGCCTGCGCCCGGCTGTTGCACATCGACGATTTCTTCAGAATCGACTCATACCGCAAATGGTTGTCGGAGAGTCAACCACCGGACCTGGCGTCACTGTCGCTGCGTGAACGGCTCCTCGTCCGCATGCTCGTGGCGTCCGTTGCGGACCGAGCGATCAACAAGACAATGAGTCTCGAGGACGCGTGCGAAATCGTGTGGGCGCATCCGCAGGTTCGAGCGGAGTTGGTGGATCTGCTCGAGGTCCTCGCCGCACGCGTCGGTCACGTTCAGCAGGCATTGGTCAGGCACCCCGATGTGCCATTGCTGGTTCACGCTCGCTACACGCGACTTGAGATCCTTGCGGCGTTCGGTATCGGCGAGCACGCGAAGGTGGCACCCTGGCAGACCGGCGTTTACTGGGCGAAGGACGCGCGCGCTGATCTGTTCGCCTTCACCCTAGACAAGACAACTGGGCAGTTCTCACCCACGACCCGCTACCGCGACTACGCGATCAGCCGCGACCTGATTCATTGGGAGAGCCAGTCGAGCACGCGCGCCGACAGCGAGACCGGACGCCGGTACCAACAGCACGAGGTGCTGGGATCATCGATCATGCTGTTTGGCCGGCTCCGTAGCGACGACAGGGCGTTCTGGTTCCTCGGGCAGGCGAGCTACGTGAAACATGAGTCCGAGTTACCGATGGCAGTCACTTGGCGTCTGGATCACTCATTGCCAGGCGATTTATTTGCCCAGTTCGCGGCGGCTGTCTCCTGATGACGGACGTGCCCGTGGACACCAACGGTCTTCTCTTCGAGGCCCGGCTGCCCCTGGGTTCAGCGTTCGAGTAACAGTCGCTCGCTGGAGCCTGACCGTCCGGCTCCAGTGCGCGGTCTCACCACCTTAGACTTGCCTAATATTTACTATTTGCCTATACTAGTCAAATAGTATGAACGAGGCAACACTCGTCCAGGAGGCATCCAGGGTGCTGGCCGCCCGGCTGCCCGCCGGTTGGAAGCAACGCTTTACGCGGCTTGAATCTCGGCCCCAAAGACGTCCGGACGCTATTCTCGACGTGACCGGGCCCGATGGGGCTAAAGTGCGCGTGTCGATAGAAGCCAAGACGGGCCTGGTGCCCCGTGCGGTCGCCGACCTCAAGACGCGTCTGGATGGCTATTCCTCGAATCCAGGGCTCGTGGTCTCGCCATTCTTGACCCGGAGTACCCGCGAGCGTCTTCGGGCCGAAAACCTCAACTTCCTCGATTTGACCGGGAACGTTCGGCTCGTCCTCGCGCGTCCGGGACTGTACGTCGAGACCCAGGGCGCCGATGAAGATCCCTCGCCCAAGCGGCAGCCGGGTCGTTCTCTGCGCGGGGCGAAAGCCGCACGGATCGTGCGCGCTCTGTGCGACTTTCCGCCACCGCTTCCCATCTCGGACTTGGCGGCGAAGGCCAAGGTGGACATCAGCTACGCATCGCGCCTGGTGGAGTGGCTGTCGCGTGAGGCCCTGCTCAAGCGCCGGCATCGTGGACCAGTGCAGTCAGTTGACAGGGTGGGGCTGATCCGCCGATGGGCACAAGACTACGAGGTGCTGACCAGCAACGATGCACGCGGCTACCTCGATCCGCGCGGCTTGGACAATCTGATGCGCGGGCTCTCAGGAGGCGCCATCCGCGGAAAGTACGCGCTCACGGGATCGATCGCCGCCAATCGAATTGCCCCCATCGCTCCGCCTCGCCTGGCCATGCTCTACGTGGACAATATCGGCTCGGCGGCGACCGCGCTCAAAATTCGGCCGACGGAAGCCGGAGCGAACGTGATGCTGCTGGCTCCTTTCGACGAGGTGGTCTTTCAGCGGACGTGGGAGGACGGCGGCCTCACCCTCGTGGCGCCAAGTCAGGCGGCGGTTGATCTGTTGACCAGCCCGGGACGCGCGCCGAGCGAGGCCGGGGCGATTCTCGAGCGGTTGGCGGAGAACGCGACGTGATTGAACCGCTGTATGTGGCTGCCCGCGAGGTCCTCCTCAGGAACATTCGTGGCACAGCTTTCGGACGCACGGTGACGCTCAGGTCATACGCCAGACCTTCGCTGGCCACTCGGGGACACATCAATTTGGCCGTCTTACGCAATTCGCGTAATATATTACGCATTATGCGTAAGTCTCCGACGGCGCTCAAGGCGCTCTTCCCAACGGTGCGCGGGGAGATCCTTGCCGCGACGCTGAGCCAGCCCGGTAAATGGTGGTACCTGTCGGAACTGGCGCAGTTTCTCAAGACGACGCCTTCGACTCTGCAGCGGGACCTGAAGGCTCTTGTTGACGGTGGCATCCTCCAACAGCGCCGCGAAGGCACCAGGGTCTACTTCAAGGCCGATACGCGATCTCCGTTGTTCCCCGACTTGCGTGGCCTCATCGAGAAGGCCGCCGGGCTGTTGCCGACTCTCGAGCGACTGCTGGAGCGGTTCGATACCCGTGTTGACGCCGCCTTCGTCTACGGATCCGTCGCGCGCGGCGCGGAACATGCGACGAGCGATGTGGACCTGCTCGTCATCGGCACCCTCGGACTCGCGGAGCTCGCTCCCGCGCTCCGGAAGGCCGAAACCCAGCTCGGGAGAGAGGTCAACGTGACTAGCTACTCGCGGCCCGAATTCAAGAAGAAGGTTGCGGACGGCGACCATTTCCTATCCGCAGTTCTGCGATCTCCAAAGCAGTTCGTGAAGGGTGACCAGCATGACCTGGACGAAGTTGTTCACAAGCCGCGACGTTCAGCGCCATCGAACATCGACAAAGGAACTCGATGACATCCGGGGATTGGGAGCACGACCGGCCGATGCAAACGGCGCGGCTCTCCCGCCGACCGGAGAGGCGTCGCGAGGAACGAGAAGTCTGTCAGCGGTCTACCCGAGCTGTTAGCTGATTTGCTGAATGATTGGACGGTGACGTGGAATGAGCGCTCTCGGAGAGTGTTGACGTGACATCGCGCATGCCGCTTATCGTGGTGCTCGCCGGTCCAAACGGCGCTGGCAAAAGCACGTGCGCCCCCTATCTGCTGAAGGACGCGCTTGCCGTTGAGGAGTTCGTCAACGCGGATACCATCGCGCAGGGACTCTCCGCGTACCGGCCAGAGACAGCGGCCGTCACTGCTGGCAGGGTCATGCTCGAACGTCTGCGCACACTCGCCAGCCTGCGCCGTGACTTTGCGTTTGAAACCACTCTTTCCGGGCGCTCGCATGCCCCCTGGCTCCGCGACCTGCAAATGGCGGGCTACCGCATTCACTTAGTCTTCTTGTCCTTGCCGTCCGCGGAGTTGGCCGTTGCGCGCGTCGCGGATCGCGTCCGGCGCGGCGGTCACCATGTGCCGGACACTGTCGTCCGGAGGCGGTTCGCCGCGGGTTTGAGGAATCTCTTCTCTGTCTACATGGACGTGGTCGACGCGTGGACCATTTACGACAACGCCGACATTGTGAGTCCGCACCTTATCGCCTCTCGCGCAGTTGGCGCGGCTACGGTCATCGCTGACGCAGAGGCATGGAAGTTCCTGAAGGAGCTACGGACATGACTGTTCCGAACTCTGGACCTACACCTGCCGAGCGCGCCGGCGATCCTGAGAGGATCGAGCGTGCGCTTCGCGCAGCGGTGCGAGATGCACTTCAGCGCCACAAACGGGACGGCGATCCAGTAGCTGTGTGGCGGGAGGGCCGAGTCGTCTGGCTGCCCCCGGATGAGATCCCTGCCCTAGTCGATGAGTCGAGCGAAAGCGCGCCAGATTAGATGCGGTAATAGGCGCAACATCGTCAGTCAGAAAACGTCTGAATCGTGCTGTGAGGAAGCGGTCATCGACCGGGTCGCTCCGATAGTTGCCGATCCCTTGGGAGCGCGCCGGGCGGGTCAAGACCGCGCAGCGCCGAAGGGGAGTCTTGACGCGCCCAAGAGCTCCCGGACAATCGAGCACCGGAGCGACGCGCGGCCGTGCGGTCACGGTGTCGATCGACGCTCAAATGCAGCTCGCGTCAACTCGATCGGGCTTGCGCCGTCCAATGGGAGAATTGGTGTCTGCGAGAGGAACCGCATCAGGTCCTCTGGCGACTCGGGTTCGGTCCGTCGAGCGTCCCCCGATTGAGCCATGAATGCGAAGTCGTTCAAGGTGCCAAGCAAGCTGCGATTCCTGGTCCGGCCGAACGCCAACTCCGACATCCGCATCCGCTCATCAGCGATGTCCTCAGTGGTAACGCCGACGATGGCCAACCTCTCGCAGACGGCGTCCGGAAACACCGTGCCCAAGCGCTTCGATTCGGTGATCGGAAGTACGACCGGAAGTCGAGACCGTTCGCTGATGAACAGCAGGTGCTGACGACGGCCGATCCGGAGAATGTTGCCGTACCAGTCACCAAGCCGGGTCGTGGACTCGACGGGCGGCAAGTCGCCGACCTGTTTCAGCCGGACGAGCAGCTTCTGCGTGCACCGGAGAACGACCATCAGTTCGTGAGCCTACCGTACGACATTGGGGCAGCTCGATCGCGAGCACGACGGCCGGCATGATCGTGACTTGGATCTGTGCGCGAAACTAGGTGCCGATCTGGACATGATCCGGGCCGCGTTTGTCCGGACGATCTGGACGCTGACACGGGGCGTGAGCGACCCGGCTCGCCGGGCCTGCGCCGACCCAGATGCGCGGGAGGCCGGGTCGCTCACGCCCCTCTCTGCCTCCCTTCCTGTCTTCTGCGGGCGGCCCGGCCGGCACAAGGCGCCGGCCGACAGAGATGCGGACACCGGCGCAAGTATCGGCAGCTGTGAGGCTTCGCAACCAAGGCATACGGTGGGGCGACGATCGACCGTGCACCTCGGCCATCATCATCGCGATGGTCGATGGGGCTGCTGGCCCGCTGGCTATCGGTCCCCTTCCTCGGCCCCCCTCGTGCCGACACTTGGGGACGGAGGCATGTTTCCAAGGGAGGAGAGAAGACGCCTCCGAGCGCTCGCATGTCAGTGGTACCGACGCTGGCGGCGTTACGATCCGAGAGAGGCGGACTGCCACTATGGAGCTCAGTGATTTCGCCATCGGCGAGACGTTCTGGACGCACGTTGGAGCGTTCCGCTGCACTGACGTCGGCACTCGCGTCGTGGTGGCTGTGAAGCTCGGACCGCGCGAGATTGGAAGGGCTGAGAAGGTGGATGGAGAGTTGCGGATCACGAAGCGGATCGACGACGATGCGAGCTGGCTGAACGGTCCGCCGTACGCGGTCGAGGAAGTGGTCTTCGACGAGAACGAGCTGTTGGGTTGCTTCCGTACTGAGGCCGAGCTGCTGGGTGACGGCGAGGACGAATGACAGCGTTGCGACTGGCGGTTTCGGTGCGCAGAGTAACGCTGCCCGACCGGAATCGGCGTACGCGGGATGCCTCAGGCGACGCCGGCCATTGGCGCCAGGTGGCTGTAGGCATGCGGCAACACCAGCGGCTCGATCTTCCCGGCGCCTGACTCCATCGCCTTCCCCACGACCGGCGACGAAGCGGTCTCCAGCACTCGCTCGCCATCCTGCCGCCAGCATCGGTAGAGCACTGCATAGCGGTCGGTGGCGAAGGCCCGGCGACATCGCTCGAAGCGGGCCCGATCGCCAGCCGCGTTCGCCTCTGTTGGTGGGCTGGCGCAGCGGTCGAAATACCAGCGCAGCTCCGTGAGGATCGGCTCCTTCAGCGGCGACGCGAGTTGGCCCCACGCGGCCTTCTGCAGGTCCTGCGCCGCGCCCTCCAGGTGCGCCGGAACCACGATTCGGATAGTCCAGGCGGGCAGCGTTTCTAGGAGCGGCGCGTGGCGCTGGAGGAAGTTGCGGAACTCGTCCTGTAACGGGTCTGCGTGCAGGTAAACGAAGACCACGTGGCCGGACGGATGGACGCCGATCGGCAGGCGATCGGGGAAGTAACGAACCCGTCGCTGATCGCCCTGACGGATGCTCAGATGCGGGGCGTCGTCGGCTGAAATCCCCCGGCTCGCGAGGTAGCCCAGCTTCTCAGTCGACGACGACATCCAGATGCTTTCGGGGTTCTCGAGAATCGCGTCCAGCAGCATCAGACGTTCGAGCGCGCGAGGCACGCCGGGCGGTCGGCGGAGCCGGCTATCGGGCTCTCCGATCGCCTCATAGATCGCCCGATGACGGACGTGATAGACGCGTCCCCGATTGTGCGCGCAGTCGTAAGTCGAGACGAACCCGAGCCGCACGAGATTGGCGAAGAACTTCCGCGTCTTCTGGCCAAACACGATGCCCGCGAAGCTCGAATACTGGCGCATGACGCAGACGCCGGAGTGGCGTGCGACGAGCAGCAGGAATCGAGCCTGGCGGTCGGTGAATCCGTGCTTCGCGATCGTCTGAACCGCGTGCTCGAGGTTCATCGCAACAACTCCTCAGCGATGCGGGGATCAAACGGCCGACCGCCGCTTCTGCCGTTCGTACTGGCCGTGATGCCGAGGCCGCCAGACCCGCGGCGCCCGCCGCCGCCACCAGACCCTCGAGCGCCGACCACACGCGCGGTGCCGGCGCTGTGGCGACTGAACCCAGATGAGGCTTTAGAGGCGGCGTGAGCGCCGCGGTAGTGCAGCGTTTCGACCTCGATGTCGAGCGTGCGGAGGTGCCCGTCGCGGTCCTCGTACTCGATGCGCGCGTCCGGGAACTGGACGTGGCCGTCGTTGTCCGGGAGCTCGTGGTCAACGGCCCAACGATGGATTTCCTCCGGCGTTCGATCGGGCCGTCCATCGCTCTCTGACTTGCCACGATTGCGCTCCTGCAGGAACTGCTGGTACTCGCGCTTCAGCTCATTGTCGAGAATGACGCGGCGGATGAAGGCACCGTCTTCGCGGAGGCGCTCGGCATCCTTGAGATAGGCTGTATAGACCTGCGCGTCGTGCATCATCTCGCGCGGCCGGTGCACGGCAAAACGGGTGTGGCGTGCGCTTCGCACGCCGGCATAGAACTCCTGCCGGGTCTGTGGCTGCTGCGGTCGGCCGCGCTCGTCGTCAACATCGCGCCGGTCGTCGAACTCCTGCTCCACACCCGCCAATCGCAGTGCTTCGCGCTGCACGTTGGACCAGCGGTTGCGTTCGAGTACGTCTCGTCCTCGCTCAGTCAGCACCACCAGCGCGCGGTCGTTGCCGGTGGCCGGGATGGTCTCGACGAGCCCCGAGTCTTTGAGGTGCCTCAGATCGCCCCGGTGCGGATCGAGCGGACGGTCCTGGCCGTCGCGGAGATCGCCCGCGGGCACGACCCGAAAGGCGCCGACGGTGGCGAGCGTGCGAACCTCCGAGCCGCGCAACCTCACGTCGCTGTCTCGCGCCCAGACACGTTCGCGTTCCGGGCCGCGCGGCAGCTCGAGGTCGCGCGTGAACACATCGCGCGCGTCGCGTGGTTCGCGCTCGCGCGGATTGGACAGCCCGCCGCGGCTGCCCTGGCTCAGCTCGCGACCGTAGTCGTCGCGGTCGCGTGGGTCATCACTCCAACGAGGATCGAAGTCCATAGACACCTCCGATTGGAAAAGCTCGTCTGAGAGCGCGCAGAGAATGGCCGTGGCCTGGCGCCGCCGATCATTGCCAAAATGTCTCCAAAACTCCGGTAGAATCCCGAGGACTGACGCGGACTGGAGCGGACGAGAAGCAGCCGGCAAGTCATTGGAAGTCAAATTCTTATCGCCAGAAGTCGCGCGCCATCAACCATTTAGAAAGACGCGTTTTTAGAATTCGAATCCCTGCCTCACCGCCAGTTATCTTGTTCTAGCCATTGATCTTTCCTTCTAGAGCGTTTTCAGATTGTACGTAGTACGGCCTTCGTGGTACTTCTCCCGTAGGAGGAACCATGGCGCCGTATTCAATGGACCTGCGGAAGCGCGTCGTGCGGGCATGGGATTCCGGCATGGACGCGGACAGCGTGGCGGCGAAATACGAGGTGAGTCGGGCCTGGGTACATCGGTTACTGCAGCGGCGGCGAGAGACCGGCTCGATCGCGCCCCGGAAACAAACGAAGTTTCGCCGCCGGGTGTTGGCGGACCAGGAGGCGCGGCTGGCGGCGCTGATTGCGGCGCGGCCCGATGCCACGCTCGCCGAATTGCGAGAGGCCCTGCCGACGTCGGCGGCGTTGAGCACCCTCTGGGTGGCGATTGATCGGCTGCAGTTGACGGTTAAAAAAAACCGTACACGCCGACGAGCAACGACGGCCGGACGTCGTCGCGCAGCGTCGCCGGTGGTATGACTGGCTGTCGGTCCGCGACGTGCGCCAGTATGTGTTCCTGGATGAATGTGGCGTGACGACGGATCTCTTGCGGCGCTACGGCCGCAGTCCACGGGGGGAGCGCCTGCACGATCACACGCCCTGCAGCCACTGGCAGACGCACACCGTCATCTGTGCGTTACGGCTCGAGGGGGTCGGCGCGCCGGCCGTCTTCGATGGCCCGATCGATAATCCGAGTTTCCTCGCCTACGTCGAACAAGTCCTCGTGCCCACGTGGCAGCCCGGCGACGTCGTGGTCCTCGATAACCTTGCTGTCCACAAGCAGGCCGCGGTCCGCGCCGCGATCGACGGCGTCGGTGCGCAGCTCCGGTTTCTGCTGCCGTACAGTCCCGACTTCAACCCGATCGAACAGGCCTTCGCCAAATTGAAAGCTTTCCTCCGGGCGGCCCGGCCGCGGAGCTTCGATCAGGTCAACGCCCTCGTCGCGATCGCGCTGGGGCTCTTCACGCCCGACGAATGCCGCAATTACGTGCGACACTGTGGCTATCGCGTCGCTACACCGTAATCAAAAAGGCTCTAGCCCTACCGCCGTTTCCAAAATATCTCAAAACTTTTGACGGCTGGCGACTGATCGAGCAGTCGAATCGCGCTATCCAAAGCCGCCGGACTCAGATGCATGTACCGCTGTGTCATGCCGAGTTCGCGGTGTCCGGCAAGTTCCTGAATGCAGAAAAGCTAGCGGGGCGTCAGCTCGTAGTCGACGCGCGAGACTCCGCAGACGCCTCGGCCAGCGACAAACGATCCGGTGAGGTAATTCGGATGGCTGACCGAGGCAAACGTCGTGTTGAATCCCAGGCAGAGTTCGCCCGAACACCCCAGGTTCAGCCTGAACCAGCCGGTTTGATCGGTGGTCCCCGTCGTGCCGCTCAGCGAGACGCTGGCGCCCGCCACTGAAAAACGCGTCAGGCTGTCGATCACCGTTCCGTACCGCGCGATGCAGCCGGTCGCCGCGACGAAAAAGTCGCCGCGATACGTTCGATCTTTCAGGTTGACGGTGGCGACCGTGGCGCCATCGATTGACACGGTCTGTTCACCGGTCTCGACGGTCAACGTATAGGCGCCGCCGGCATCGGTCGTGCCCGTCGCGCCGGCGATGGTGACGCGCGCGCCGGCGACCGCCGCGTTGGTCCGAAAATCGCGAACTGTGCCGGCGACTCGGACAAAGCCGTCCCACGGGGGTTCGGTCGGCGAGCCGCCGCACCCGCTGACGCAGCAGGCAAGCACGATCGCGATCGAAGCGCGACGGGCCACGTTACGCGCAAGTCTACCAAGAAGCGTGCACCGTCCGTCAGGCTCCGCCGCGCACGGGATCTGCTGCGTGAGCAGCACGACCAGATACTCAAGCGCCTGAAGAGCCGCGGCGTGGTGCGCACGCAGGACCCGACGCGGGCGGGCACGATGACGATCGCCGTCTGTTCGGACACCTGCGGCAATCTGATTCAGTTGTATCAGCCGCCATATGGCGGGCGATCCGCGGCGCGAAGATGATCAATTCATAGAATCCTCAGAACCCCACGCGGATTCCGCCGACGAGTCGCCGCGGATCCGGGAAATGATCGCCGCGCGCAGAATTCCCCGTGCCCGCGTTGCCGGTGATCACCCCGTCCGGCGCCGTCTCGTTGAGCACGTTGTAAATGGTGGCGATCAGCGTCACGTCGCGGGCGCGGCCGACCGCGAAGCGTTTCGACGCGCTCAGATCGAGCAGGCTCGACGCCGGAAGACGTGTCTCGCCCAGAGGTTCGACGAGCACCCGTCGCACCCCTTGAGCGAGACCGAAGTACGCGAAGACGGGCAGCGGCTGGCCGGTCTGGTACCGAAACAGTCCGGTGACCGTGACGGTGACGCGCGGGACAACGGTCTGGGCCTGCAGGGTCAGCGCGTGGGTTCGATCCGACGGCAGGGCACCGGATGCGTGCACGAGATCGTTGGGATCGCGTCCGAACGCCTGGATGCTCTCGTAGGACAACGTCGGCGCGCCCTGTCGAAATCCGCTGGCCAACGTCAGCCCCTCATAACGCGAGCGGCTGTACGCGCCGGACACGCTCGCCGTCGCCCAGCGCGCGTTCACGGCGACGTTGAACGCCTGCCGGGTTGCGCCCCACCCGTCCGGGTTGCCGAGTTCGAAGCGGCGATCGGCAGGGTCGCTGAGAAGCGAAAACAGCGGCACCACATTCCCGCCGACGCTGTTCGACAGCGTCTGATATCGGCCGGCAATGTCACGCCAGCCGACTGCGTCGCGCTCATCGGTCCTGCTGTAGCCGCCCCGGATGTACCACCGTCTCGTCAGCCGCAGCTCGGCGCTGGCCTCGACGACATCGCTGTTCGGCGCCGTGAGATTGGCATTGACGACGATGTTCCGGCGCGGATCGACGACGATGGCGCGGGACGCTGTGAGCGCTCCCAGCGTATCCGACCCGCTCGCCGGATGAACCGCTGCCGTCAACCGCGGATCGATGACGCCGTAATAGCGGCCGAACGACGCGAAGAGGTTGAGGCGTGGCGCGGCGTGAAGCGTCACGCTTGTGCGCGGCGAGAGGCCGCGCGTATCGGAGATGTCGCCGAGGCCCTGGACTTCCGCGCCCGACACTTGACCGTTCGTGTCGATCGGACGAAGAGCCGGGCTCGCGGTCGTAATCGCGTCGTAGCGAAGGCCGAGCACGAGCGAGAGGCGCCCGAAGGTTGCCGAATCCTGTACGTACGCGGCGACGCGCCTGGACTCCGATGCACTCTGCGACGGATCGATGCGCTCGTCGAACAGCGGCGTGCCGAGCGTGAACCGATGGACGCCGCCGGGCACGATCCAGGTTCCGTGCTCGGTCGATCGCGCGTACTCCGCGCCGGCCACGAAGCGGTGGACGACCGCCGTGCCGAGCGTCCGCGCAAATCGGGTCCGCAGGCGATCGTCGGCGCGCGCGGCGAACCCTGCGCCGTACGAGCCGCCGATCGACCGGCCGGTCTGCAGATCGTGGCGCCACAGCGCGTCGGTCGCGCTGTCCGGCGTGCCGCGCGCGTACGCGCCAATCGCCGTTGAGCCGACGGCTTCCCACAATGTATCGGCGCCGGTCTGACGGCGCACCGTTGCCGAGAGCGTCGGCATGCGCTGGCTGTAGGTGACGAGCGTCAGGAACGGCTGGGCGATCGTCGGCGCGTCACCGACGGTACGGATGCCGTCGCTGTAGGACTGCGTGATGAACCAGGCGCCGCGGACGTTCCAGGTGAGGCGCTCGAGCACCTGACGTTTCGTCGCGTTCTGCGTTCCGTCGGCGCCAGGTTGCACGGCGCTCGCGTCGCGCGAGACGAACGTGACGGATACGTTCAGCCGGCCGGACACGACGCTGGCACCAGTCGTCACGGTCGCATCATGAAAGTCGACCGTGCCGAACCCCGTGGTGCCCCGGGCGCAGAAACATGTGAGCTTCACCGGCTGACTCGTCAGCCACTGTGCCGTCCCGAACGCCGCGGCGTCGAACAGCCAGCGACCGCCGATTTTGCGGCGAGCCAGAATCGTTTCGGCCAGCCCGGGTTGCTCGACGTCGGCGGCCGGCGCACGCTCGAACAACGTTGCCGGAGTTGCGGCCGGAGGCTCGGGCGGCGTCATCGTGACGATTGGAGGGGGCGCGGACAACGCAAAGAGACCGTTCGCCACCGCGCCGTCGATCAGCACGTTGTTGAATCGCGATTCCGCGCCGTTGACGCCGATGCGGATGACTCCAGGCGTCATCGACATCAGGCGGGAATAGTCCGCCGGCATCGAAGCGCTACGGCGCAGCTCCATCACCTGCGCGTCGACGCGCTGCTGGACGGCTGCCAGCTGCTGCGCCGCTGCGGGCCCGGCCAGCGACAGGTCGCGCGCCCTGAGCGCTTCGACCGCGGAACGCATCGCTTCGGGCTCCATGTCGAAGAGGCTGATGTTGTCGAGCGCGCTGATGGCGCGCGGGAGCTGCTGTGGCGGCAGCGCGTCGATCCGATCGACTTCGAGCGGGAGCACCTGGCATTGGGTGGGCTGCCACAGCGCCTCGACGGCCGGGCTCACGGCCGCATACTCCGCGTGATCGCCGAGGTGTACGTCGATCTCGCGCCAGTCGGGCACGTTGAACCAGAACTGCCCTTCGACGTCGGTCGTTGTCGAGTCATACTTCGTCCGATCGCCGGCCGGCGTGATGATGACTCTGATGTTGCTGACGATCCGATCCGCGTTGGTCGACTCTCGCACAACGCCGGTGAAGTACATCTTGGACCAGTCGACGCCGGGCTCCGAAGGGCTGGTGATCACGATCACCCGCTTGCGCCTCAGCGAGATCTGCCGCGGCGTCGCGGCGGGAACTCGCACGCTTTCCGTCCGGTCGTCGAATCCCGGCCGCGACACCGATACCACATACGTGCCCGCCGGAACATCGAGGGCGAACGTGCCGCCATCGGATTTCTTTTTGTACTCGACGCCGCTGGTCGTGTTCCGCGCGACGACCGACGCGCCGATCAGCGCGCAGTCACGGGCGTCGGTGACCGCGAGCACGAGCTGATCGGCGGCGGCGGCTGAAGGCGCCAGCGCCGCGGCGGCCGCGATCCACAGCACGCGACACACAGTCGACGGTCTACGGCGGAGAAAAGCCACAGGGCGATTTGCTCTCGTCAACCGCGCCTGACTGGCGCTCGCAGGAAACTGCACCTCTGACGGCGCGGTGAACAGAAATGACGAACTGGAATTCGGCGTTCGCCGCGACATCGCAGGCGTGCGCCGACAGCGCGCGCTGCAACGGCGACGTGTTGGCGCCTTCGTGCTGCTTCGTCGCGCGTCCCTTCAGATCGATGCCGTACCAGAACGCGCGGAGAAGCGTCACCCGTTCGCTGCTCCGCTCGGCGGTGAGCTTCATCGCCGGCATGTCGCGGAACGCGGGGACGTCCCAGGCCCAGCAGCGGATCGGCTCGGCGTGGCGGCGCCTGAGCGTCTGCACCACAGGCGCATCGCCTGGTTCGCACCTGTATCCGGTGGCGAGCGCGCGCGTCTGGCCCGCCGTCCGATTCGTATAGGATCGGCGAATCGTTTCTTCGACGATGCCCGCCGCAACGACCGCGGCGACGGCCGCCGCCCATTTGCCTGTTCGCGGCGGCATCCGCGAACGCTGCAACGCCTTTCTTCACCGCGCCCGGACGTCGCCAGATTCCGCGCCAGAGCTGGAGCATCAGATTGTCAGGATATGCTCTTTTGATAGTCGTGATTGAACCTACACGAGCCCTGGTATAGTCTCCCGTCCATGACCCGACATCTTTTTTCGACGTACGCCGCGGTCCTGCTCCTGGCCGGTTCCGCGTCCGCCCAGCAGAAGGCGACGATCACGGGCGTGCCGGAAATCCCCTTCACCTCCGTCCCGAATTTCCTCAAGCTTCCGGCCGGAGAGTACTTGGGCGAAGCGGTCGCCGTCGCCACCAACTCGAAGGGGAACATCTTCGTCTATCACCGCCGCGACACGACGCACCTGTTCGAATTCGACAAGAACGGCAGCTTCATCAGGGAAATCGGCAAGGGCTATTACGGCTTCGAATTCGCGCACTCGGTCCGCGTCGATAAAGACGACAACATCTGGACGGTGGA
>Ga0099827_10000871_pt1 | contig 14794 bp, 11 predicted proteins | sample CZO8metaG_FD_79339 | JGI IMG/M metagenome (GOLD analysis project Ga0099827, IMG submission 79339) | Vadose zone soil microbial communities from the Eel River Critical Zone Observatory, Northern California, USA - CZOApr15con1.8 metaG | ecosystem: Environmental > Terrestrial > Soil > Vadose zone ...
CCCTTCATCACGACCGCACGCGCCAAGGGGCTGGCGCAACGGCGCGTCATCGGCCGTCACGCGCTGCGCAATGCGCTCACGCCGATCGTGATACTCCTGGGACTGTCGCTGCCGGCGCTGTTTTCCGGCGCCGTGTTCGTCGAAGCGGTGTTCGCGTGGCCGGGAGTGGGCCGGGTGCTCGTCGAGGCGGTCCAGGCACGCGACTACCCGGTCGTCATGGCGGCCACGGCTGTAAGCGCGGTGCTCGTCGTGGCAGGCAACATGCTTGCGGATCTCCTCGCTGCCTGGCTCGACCCGCGTGTCCGGAGCGCCGCGGCATGACGCGACTGTTCAAGGATCGCCGCGGAGCATTTGGAGCCATCGTGCTGCTCAGCGTCGTCCTCTGCGCGGCGGCTGCGCCGCTCGTCACGAGCGGAGCTCCGGCGGCGCAGCGCGACATCGTGGCCACCCGATTTGTCGCCCCCTTCTCCAGCGACGCACACGGCGTTTTTCACCCGATCGGCACGGACCGGTTCGGGCGCGACGTGTGGACACGCTTGGTCTACGGCGCGCGCATTTCGATGGGCGTCGGCGTGCTGTCGGTCTTCGTCTCACTGCTGTTGGGGATCGCGATCGGCGCGGTCGCCGGCTACTGGCAGGGACCCATTTCCCTGACGCTGCTCGGACTGACCGACTTCGCATTGTCGCTGCCGCGCGTGGTGTTGTTGCTCCTGCTCGCGGCGCTTTGGCAGCCCAGCACCGCGTTGGTGGTCTCGGTCCTCGGCCTCACGGGATGGATGGGAATCGCGCGGCTCGTACACGGAGAGGTGCGCACGCTCGCCGCGCGACCCTTTGTCGAAGGGGCGGTCGCCGTCGGCGGCCGGCGTCTGCGCGTGCTCGCCAGACACATCCTTCCCAACGCGCTCACTCCCGTGATCGTCGCGGCGGCACTCGGCCTCGGCAATGCGATCACGCTCGAGGCCGGGCTGTCGTACTTGGGACTTGGCGTGCAGCCACCAACCCCGTCATGGGGCAACATGATGGCATCGGGCCGTGATACGCTCGTCAACGCGCCGTGGGTGGCGATCGCGCCCGGCGTGGCGCTCGTACTCGTGGTGATCGCGTGTGCGCTGCTTGGCGATGCGTTGCGTGATCAGCTCGACCCGAGCGTCCGGAGCGTTGCTTCGTGAATCTCGTGACCGCCTTCGAACGGATGGAGCGTGTACGGAATCTTGTGCTCGCGGAGCCGGCTCTCCGTGGCCGCGACGATCTTCGGCGTGAAGAATTCGTCGCGCGTTCCGTACACCAAGGTGAGGCTCGCGGCGCGCAACCGCTCCGCCGTCTTTCGTTGCGTGAGGTCGAGATCCGGCGGCACTTCCCCGCCCCAGACGATCAATCGATCGATCCGCGTCGACCCGAATGCCGTCCACCGGCATACCGTCGCTGATCCCTGAGAGAAGCCGAGCGCGGTGACGCGGGCTTTGGGAAGCTTGAGTTCGCCGTGGACCGCATCGAGATAGTGCACGTAGTCATCGATCTCGTGGAGACGGTCTTCCCGCGTCATCCAACTTGCTCCGACACGGCGTTCGGTAGGACTCTCGGTGAGATAGAATCGCGATAATCCTTCAGGAGCAACGACGCAGCATTGGAGCGCCTCGAGTGGCCGAAAGCGCTCGAGAAATCGCGACGCCAGCTGGCCGTATCCATGACAGACGATCCACACTTCACTCGCGCCTTGCAGCGTTCCCACCGTGAAGTACCGGGCAGTGCGCGCCGTCGAGAGGCTGTGTTCCTGCATCAGGTCACCAAAATCGAGACGATCTCGTGTGGGTCGGCGACGAAGCGCACGATGCGGCCGCGTTGCTCCAGCACCAGTGCCACGGCTTCGCGCTCGTCGGCGCGGACGCGATGCGCGGTCTTGATGCCCTCACCGAAGCGCCAGGCGCCTGCCGTTTTGCGACTGGTCGCGTTGTAACAGCGGAGCACCATTGGCGAACCGATTTGCGCGGGTTTGAGGGCGGAGAACACGAGTCCAGTTCCCTCGAGGGCAACATCGATCGGCGTAGGCGTGAGACCGGCGGCATCACGCAACCAGAGAGCGGTGAGCGGAAGAAATGCGTCCTCCCAGAGATGCGGCAGGACATCTCCGCGCTCCACGTCGGCGATGGTGATCGGGGCCAGCGCCAGCTCGATGCGCGACGAGCCGAGACATTGGGCACCCGGAATCGCGGTCGGCCAGCCGGCGTGACCCGGCCGGGTCGGCAGATCGCCACGAGAGAGATCTCCGATCGCGCGCAGGAGGGTAATCAGGAGATCGCCTTTCGCCGTCCATTCGTATTCGAAGAACGCCGGCGCGAAGACCGCGAGCCCCCGGTTGCCCCGCGCCACGGCGACGAACCGCTGTGCAGGCGCCGTGCGCACCGGCGTCTCGCCTGGATACGCTGCCGGGTCGGCCCTGACTGCCGTCCGCTCGACCGTCCCGAATGCGCCGCCTGCGATCGCGCTGACGCCCGCCAGCCCCGTCGGCGCGCGCGCGCGCAGCCGATGGCGCTGATTGCGATTGTCGATCTCGAGAATTGTGCGAACCAGCGGACTGTCGGCCTGCAGCTGCACGATGAGCCGCGCAGCGATGCCGCGCGTGATCTCAAACCGCGCTTCGAGAGCCGCAACCAGCGGACCTCCCGCGAGCCGCTTCACGGTAATCGGTCCGGTACTCAGCTTCACGCGGTCGCGCGCCGGAGGGCAGTACGTGTACGCATCGCCGGCGTCGCCTGCATCCTCGAGACGCAGGAGATCGGCATAGCGCTCCTCGCGACGGCGATCGACGAGCGTCAGCGCACCATTCGATTCCAGCGTCACCTCAACGAAGCGATTCTGCAAAGACCGACCGCGTACGCGAACGTCCTCGCCTTTGCTGACAGGCGCCGGCGCACCGAGAGTGAGCGTCGCGAGCCCAAGGCCCGGGACAGTCGGCGCGCGAAACGCGATGCGAACCTGATCGACTTCATCCTGATCGGGATAATGCCGCGAAGCATCGATGCGCTCCTCCGTCACGCGCTGTGCCAACACCTGTACGGGAATCGACCGACCTTCGGCGCCACGCAACGCGAAGGCCCCTCCTCGGTAGCCTGGCCCTTCTCTTGGCGCCCGTCCCGCGGTTGGCGGTCCGACTAGCACGTCGCGCCGAAAAAACGTCACGTCTGCGATCGCTACGCCGTTGCGAGGGCGGGCCGCGGGATTCCACAGGACGAGCGCCGGCTCCGCCGTGCCCGCACGTTCTCGCGCAGCGTCGGGATCGTGGCCCACGAGACGGTGTAGCGACGCGCGGGTCAGCTCCGCTGCATAGGCGGCGACGTCGGTCAATCGGCTCTCGGCTGCCGCGGTGACCGCGTCGACGGTAGTCCCGGCAATCGTATCGTGGAATTGGGTGCTGATCAGCGTGCGCCACGCGGTTTCGAGCAACGCCCTGCTATCCATGGCGCCCGCATAACGCGCCAGCGCCACCAGCGGCTCCGCGATCCGCTCGAGCCGCAGCTCGGCATCTCCGTGGCGACGCTTGAAGGGCGCACGCGTGCCGTGCACACTCTGGAGGGTCCAGGTGTAGCCGTACGACCACCGCAGCTCGCCAGTGATTGGCTGTGCCGGTGTGCTTTCGGCGGCCTGGAAGAACTCATCGAGACGCGACACGCGAAACGCACTCGCCGGCTCGAGCTCGGCCAGCACGTCCCGGAGACGCCCGAGCGCAGGATGCGGCGCGTGGTGATCGGCCCCGATAAACACCGGGATATGCTTGCCCGCCGCGCGTTGGACGAGCGCCGCGCGGACTTCGGTCCAGATGTCGGGGAGACGCGCGCCCCCGCCAGGTAGCGCGGTGCCGATTTCGTAGCCCTGTGGCGGCAGGTGCCAGAGCAGCAAGTCGCGGGAGTCCGAGCCGCTCCATCGGTAGAGATCGCGATCCTGTCCCGGATCGCCACCCAGGCCGCGCCACAGTACGCCGTACTTGATGCCGAACTCGCGCGCGAGACTGGGCAACACCGCCGGGTGACCGAATGCATCGGGTGAGTACAGGACATCCAGCCGTCCGCCCAGCCGCTCGGCGTCAGCCGCGCCGAGCAGCAGGTTTCTGATGAGAGACTCACCAGACGGAATTAACTCGTCGGCCAGGACGTACCAGGGGCCGACTTGGAGTCGCCCGGTTTTCACGAGCGCTTTGATCTCGCTGTCGCGCTCGGGTCGAGCGCGCAAGTAGTCCTCGACGAGTATGGTCTGCCCATCGAGCAGGAAGCTGCGAAATCCGCCGTCCGCCTGGAGCCGTTCCAGCAACACGTCGAACATCGCCACGAGCCGCGCGTGAAACGCGGCGCGCGGCAGATACCACTCGCGATCCCAGTGGGTATGCGGGATCAGATGAAAGATGTACGACGTCACGGCTCGAGTTTCGAGATGTCCGCGAGGCTCGACAGGTGCACGTGCGCAACGCGCCGGCCGCGACCGAGCAACGCGCGCACATCACCGCGCGCCTGCGCCGCGTGCAGCGCACCGAACGTCAATCCCATTTCGGGGATGGCGATGTCGTCACTGGTCTCGACCGTAATCACGAGCAAGAGACCGGTATTCGGTCCGCCTTTGTGCAGCTGACCCGTCGAGTGCAGATAGCGCGGGCCGATGCCGAGCGTCGTCGCGCACCGGAGCGTTCGTCCCCACGCGGCGCGCACGCGTTGCAGTTGTGCCAGCACGTTCGCGCTCGGCGGCAGGTACGCGAGAATCGCGAAATAATCGCCGGCTCGAGCGCTGCGGCGCAGGTCCGCTGGTGACAACGTTTCGATCGGCTCGCCCGCGACCGTGGATGTTCGAGCGGCAACGAGCTCGGCGCGCGCCAGGCGTTTCGCTTCTTCGACGTCCGGTTGGTCGAATGCGTTGACGCCGAGACGCTCGCAGAGCGCTTTGGTCGCGTACTCCCAGCGCAGGAACTCACGGCCGAGATCGAGCGGGTCCGCGGAGAACTCCGCTGGTCCCGCCGTCTGAAGATCCGGCAACGACGCGTCGAGGGGATCGTCGACGATCGGCACGACACCCCGGCCGTCCTTCCCCGAGCTTTCGGCGATCAATTGCTCGACCCACTGCGCCAGCGCACCGACCTGGCGCGGTGGCGCGAGCCGCAATTTGTCACGACCCGACTTCGCGCGATCGGCGATCGCGCTGCCGAGTCGTTCCGCGGCGGCAACGTCGACTCGTCCCGTCCGCTCGAGCAGCGAGCGGCCGTCCACGCCCATGAGAGCGGCGGGCAGCATGCCGATGGCGGTCAGTGCCGAGTAGCGGCCACCGATACCGGGCGGATGAGGAATGACGGCGCGAAAGCCGCGCTGCCGCGCGAGCGTATCGAGCGGGCTGCCCGATTCCGTGATGGCAACGAACTGGTCGGGGCGAGCGCGCGCCACGAAGTAATGGCAGAAGGCCAATGTCTCGACCGTGTTGCCCGACTTGCTCGAGAGCAGGAACAACGTTCGCGCGAGCTCATCGTCGGAGACGGCGGCGCGCACCGCCGCAGGATTCGTGCTATCCAGCACGCGCAGCGTACGCGCGCCGAACGCACCGGCAAGCACGTCCGCGACCAGACTCGATCCGCCCATCCCACAGACGAGGGTCCGGTCGAGACCGTCGGCTCGGGCCGACGCGGCCAGGGCCGTGTGCGCATCCCACTGCGCGAGCGATTGCTCCGGCGCCCGCATCCATCCGAGCAGATTCATTGGCGGCGAAACATAATGAAGTTAGGTTAGCCCCGGGTGCGCCGAAAATGATTCCGCTCAGTCGTTCCGCCCGCGTGCTCGTGATCATCGCCGCCGTCTCGTTCGTGGTGATGGCGCTGCTGTACGCTTTCCCGTCGCACAGCCGTCAGACCTTGCTCGTGACCACGGACGTGTGCTGGGGCTGGGCGGCGGCATTTGCCGCGTTCTGCTGCTTCAACACCGCCGGGCGTGTCACGACCGCCGAGCAACGCCGTACCTGGCGCTGGATCGGCGCGGGTTGCGCCTCGTTCTTCGTCGGCGCGCTGGTGTGGACGTATTACGATTTCTGGCTGCGCGCCGCACCGCCGTACCCATCGCTCGCCGACGCAGGCTTTCTCGGCATCTACCTCTGCTTGATCGTGGGCATCGTGACGCTGGTCCGCGGCCAACCGACCCGCCGCCCCGATCCCGAGCTGATCCTCGATACGGTGCTCGTGACGTTCACCGTCGGTGCTTTGGCATACGAGTATCTGCTGGAACCGCTCCTCGCGGGAGCGACAGCCCGCTCGACCGCCGGCCTCCTCACCAGCATCGGCTGGTCGATCGGAGGGATCGCGGTGCTCTGGATGGTGTTGATCCAGATGCTGCGCCGAACGGTGTTCCCCGTTGTGACCGCCGCGTTGGTGCTTCCCGGTATCGTGGCACTGGCAATCGGCAATCTCGTATACGCGGTCGTCGCGCTCGGTGGCACCTATCAACCCGGCGGCCCGCTCGATCTCACCTGGGATGCCGGCCTGTTGATGATCGCGGCGGCCGCAGCGCTCGCGCCCGATCGTGTGCTGCAGCTCGAACGCGACAGAGCGACACCCACTTCCGGCCTGACCGCGCGCGTCGTGGCATTGATCGTCGGTCTCGCCGGCATGAGTGCTATGGCGATCGTGGGGATCGTGCGTCCGGAACCCGGCGTCGATCTCGCGATCATCATCGGCATCGGCATGTTGATCATCGGAGCGCGCGTGCTGTACTCGTTGGGTGTCGACCGGCGGTACGCGCAGCTCCTCGAAGACGAGGTCGCGAATCAGACTCGCTCGCTGATGAGCTCACTGGGCGCGACGGCGTCCGCGGAGCGCAGTCTCCGCCTGCTGATGGAAGCCGTACCGGACGCCATCAGCGTCCTCGACCGCGAGGGACGGGTGCTGGACGAGAATCCCGCCGGGCGTTCGCTCGTGAACGCCCAGAGATCGGGCTTCGATTGGCTCGATTCAGCGGGGACGCGGGTTGCGCGGGAGAATCTGACCGCTGCCTTCGATGGCGAGCTGCGCCGGTTCGAGGTTCCCTTCCCGCGGCCCGATGGAAGTGACGGCACCGCGCAGGTGCTGTTCGCGCCAGTCCGGGAAAGCGGTCGCATCCCCAAGGTGCTCGCCCTGGTCCGCGATGTCACGGAGCAGCGCCGCGCCCAGACGCAGCTGCAGCAAGCGGAGAAATTGGCGGCGATGGGACAGCTCGTGAGCGGCGTCGCCCACGAAATCAACAACCCGGCAGCCATCATCTCCGGATTCGCGCAAACGCTCTTGCTCGATCAGCTGACGCCCGATCAGCGCGAGACCGTGCAGATGATGTACGATGAGGCGACCCGCATCGGTCGGATCACGACGAACCTGCTGGCGTTCGCGCGTGCGGGCAGCAAGGAGCGGACGCTGGTCGATTTGAACGAGATCGTGCGCCGCACGTTCGCGCTCCGGTCATACCATCTCACGACGCTCAACATCACGGTGAACCTCGAGCTCGATGAGAGCAATCCCAAGGCGTGGGCGAACGGTTCGGAGATGCAGCAGATGCTGCTCAATCTCCTGATCAATGGCGAGCAGGCCTTGACCGGTGTCACCGGCCGGCGCGCCATCACAATCCGCACGGCGACCGCGGGCGAGGATCACGTGCGCCTCCAGATGGCCGATACGGGCCCCGGCATCCCGCCCGACATCGAAGAGAAAATCTTCGATCCGTTCTTCACGACGAAGCCCGAGGGAACCGGCACCGGACTCGGCCTCTCGATCTGTTACGGGATCGTGCGCGACCACGGTGGCCGCATTTGGCTCGATTCCAAGGCCTCCCAGGCAAACGGTGGCGGCGCGGCGTTTACGATCGAGCTGCTGCGCGATGCGCGCTCCCACCAGCGGCTGACGCCCCCGCCCATGCCGGCCCCCCCCACCCCCGCGGCGGCCGCTCAAGCGCATGACGGCGCACTGTCCGTGTTGTTGATCGACGACGAAGAAGGACTGCGCCGCGCCGTCCTGAGCTTCCTGAAGCGACGGGGCATGCATGCGGTTGCGGTAGGAGACGGTGCCGACGCCTTGCGGGCGCTGCAGCGGGAGCATTTCGACGTCATCGTGTCTGACGTGCGAATGCCGGGGATGAGCGGGGGGGAGTTCCTCGAACGACTGCGGCGCGACTACCCCGCGATGGTGAATCGCCTCGTGTTCACGACGGGAGATACTTTTGCGGCCGACACATCCGAATTGCTACGGGACGCCGGCGTGCCCTCGCTCGTGAAACCCTACGATTTCGCAAAGTTGGAAGACCTGCTGCACGAGGTAGCTAAAACCTCGGCTTGAGCTTCAGCTCCAGGTCCGATCGCCCGATGCCATTGGGCGTTGGCGCCAGCGAAAATCGCAACGGCTCGGCATCCACTGCCAGCGCATCGAGCACCTGTTCCGACACCGTCAGCTCATAGTCCCCCGGCCTGACCCCCATCAGATAGAACGCCCCGTCATTGAATGTGACCAGCGTCCGGCGGGCACCGCTGCGGCGATCCGTCAGAAACAGCGTGACCGCGGCGACGCCCGCGCCGTTCCGTACCACACGACCCTCGATGATCCCCGATTCCACCACCGGAATGTCGAGACTGCGAAAGCGATTGGGGCCGGGCACAATGCTGGTACGCGCGAACAGCGGCACCAGCAGCGGCGACTCGAGCGACAGCGAATCGAGGCTCACGATGACCGGCTCGAACGGCACCAGATCCCACACGTGATATGAGCCGTCCGAATCGCTGCGGGCGGAAAGCGATCCGATCAGCACTCGCGCATTGATGACCGGCGGCTCTCCGGGGTCACGAATGCCATTGGCGTTCTCGTCGAGGAACACGTGGCCGGAGAGGCCGGAGCGCTCCACCGACGGACCAGGAGCGACGCCGAGACGCTCGGTGCGACGGTCCCAGAGAACGGAGCCCTGGAGGAACTGGCTTCCTGTGACAGGTTGCCCGGGCGGCGCGAGGACGGAAGTGACGGCGCGAACGGCCTGAAAGTACGAGGTAAGCGTCAACGAGTAGGTGAGTCCGCGGTTGCCTCGCTGCCAGTTCGCGCCCACCTCCAGCCGCATGCCATGCGCGATGGGGCGCGCCGCGAAGGCCGCCCATGAGACGAGACCGGATCGGCGCTCCAGCTCCGTCGTCGTGCGCACCAATGTCTGACTCAGGAAGGGGCCCCAGCGCGGCCGGGGCACCACGAATGTCGCCAGCCCGGCGAATTGTCGATCGGTCGCGCCAGTCCCGACGGAGCCGTGCTCCATGCGCACGTACGGCAGCAAGCGCACCTCGTCGGTCTGGACCGACGCATCCAGCCGGGCACGCGTCAGCGCTCCCGCGGCGCTCCTGATCTGCTCGAGACGGCCATTGAAGAAGAAGAATCCCGTAGCGCTCCGGGGGCGCAGAAACCCGGTCAGAGACCACTGGTCTCGGCGGCCCGGAACGAATAAGACGGGAGCGGTGTCGCGCGCGAAGTGCGCGTATTCGCCTTCGATGCGTAAATCGACGGAGGGCTCGTAGCGCAGCGCGCCACTGACGACACCCGATCCGACGAATTCGCTCTGCACCGCCCAGGAATTGCTGGGATTGCCAACGACTGATGCGTACGGATGCAGGCGGTCCGAAAGCGAGTCCCGCCAGAACTGATCGAACCCGCCCTGAATCGTCCAACGCCGCGTCGCACCGTAGCGGAGATCGACATTCGCCGTGGCCCGGCACGTGAATGTCGGCGCCGGACATTGTCCCGCAGAGAGCCCGTACTCGAACCGGCTGGCCGGAAGCAGCTCGGCCAACACGCGGTAGGTGCGGTTGAACTCGCGGATCTCGCCGAACGGTCCGTAGGCGACGAAGTCGACCGGGTTCTCGCCATATCGCACGGGAAGGTCGATGGCGAAGCCGCCCGTCGCGTCGGTCGAATCGTAGGCCACGAGATCGCCGGCGCGATATGCCTCCACCGACCATCCGGGCTGTAATGTACCCGCGTAGCGCAACGAACCGAGCAGCGACGGGCGCACGAAGGGTGCGTTGGTGACCGCGAATCCACGGAGCGCGCGGGCCCGCGGGCCCGTGGATGGGACATCGCCGAGGCGGAGCTGTTTCACCCAAGGGTTATCCCGCCACACGCCATTCCACGACGCGTCGACGTGGACGCGTCCGGCATCGGCTGGACCGACGCTTTGCGCGAGCATTTCGAGCGAACCGCCACCAACGTCGGCGCCGAGTCCCACCCCGTAGGCTGAGCCCGCGATGGGATCATTGGACGGCGAGAACAATGAGTAGTCGACGACCACGCCGTCCCACCTGGGGCGTTCGAGGCCGAGCGTGACGTCGGGCCGCACGCCGTCAGGACGGCGCAGATACGCTTCGCGCGCCGCTTCGCGTTGCAACCGGCGCGCGATCGGCAGACTGCTCGGGTCCACGACCGTCGCCGTCAACTCGGACCAGTCGACGGAGAACATCAAACCGAGCAAGTCGCCCAGCCGTTCGCTGCCGACGTACAGCTCGGAAGATTCGAAGCGAATGAACTCCTGCTCGATGCGAACGCGATGATCACCGTATTGCATGGTGTCACTGCGAATGTCGATGACGATACGCCGATTTCCGGGATCGACCGTCGCCTCGAGCCGGCCGTCCGGTGTCAGCCGGTGGCGGATCTCGGCCAACTGGAAGAACTGTGACAGCGGGAGCAGCACCTCGGAGCGCACACGATACGCCTGCACCGTCGTTCCGGTGATGCGGCCGATGCGCAGATCGATGACGACAGGTTCGGGCGCCGTATCATCGGGGACCGGAGCAAGCGGAGCGAAACGCACCGGCGTCGCCGCCGGTACCGATCTGACGGCGCCGAGGGTGATCGAGGCCAGGAGCGCGACCACCCCGACCCCTCGGAGTGGAAGCATGGTTACTGGTAGACGAGCGACACGATGATCGTCCCCCGGTAAATCCCGGGTTTTGCCGCAGCCGCGGGGCTCACAGTGCCGCCGATCCAGATGTACATGTTGGGATTGGCTGGTGGGCCGATCCGGCCGACGGTCCCGACTGCCGGATCGAACGCCGTTCCCGCGGCGGCATTGTTCGTCGCCCGATTCCACCGCGCCGAGGTCGCGTTGAACGTGATCGGCATCGTCGACCCCGGCAGCGCCTGAATGTTCGTCAGCGTCGCGGGCAGCGTGAACGTGATGATCACGAATGCGTTCGCGTTGCCGGTGACCTGCCAGGAGCCGGCCGTCGCGGCGGTCGGCTGCACGGTCGTCGAGACACCCCTGATCACGGTGCCGAAGTCCAGGTTGCGCGGCGTGGTGATCGTCATGCCGACGGTCACCACCACTGCATCGGCTGCTACGCCCCCGGTAGGCGTCTGCGCGCTCGCACGTCCGATCAACCCCGCGCCGCTTAGGAGCAGGAGGAGTCCAACTCGGCACCAGCAGGTCACGGGATTACCAGCTGCACTGAATCGCGAACGGCAGGCGCCTTGAGCACGACCGTCGGATCCAGATCTTCGCGCTCCGTCACCACTTCGTAGCGCAGCCAATAGCGGCCGCGCGCGAGCCGCGGCGGTCGCATGACGTTCGCGAGTCGCGGCTCCATCGTGAAGTACACCCCGATCGGCGACTGATACGATGCGAGACCATGACCCGACGAATCCGTCAGGGTCTGGCGGATCGTGCCGATGAACGCCGCATTGCCGCGCCGCTCGAGCCGTGCCCGCGTGATCAGCGAGTCGCCGGCGATCTGCGCGCGGAGCTGCGACAACGTCACGCCCGTCGTGACCGGGCCTTTGCGGTAGTTGACGCCGATGATCGTGCGAACCTCGAGCGTGAGGCCGACCTGAATCGCGGTCGTGTCGGGGACGCCCGTGATCGGCACGCGACCGGCCTGCGCCGCGATCACGATCCGCAGCCAGTATTCGCCGTCGGCAAGCCCCGCGGGCGGCCGCGCGAGCAGCCGCACCGTCTGCCGTTCCCGCGGTCCCACCGTCAGGCGACGCGGGAATGCCTGAATCCACGCGAGTGCCGACGGCAGCGTCGAGTCCGGCGTCTCGACCGTGCGCAGCCTGATGGCACCCGTGGAATCCGTGACCGGATACCCGAACATCGTGGAGATCGCGACTTCCACCGGCTCGGTGCCCGGGTTGTAGAGGAGGACCGAGCAGCTGCGTAGGCGGTGATCGATGAAGACCGCGTGCGGCGCCACCATCACACCCTGCGCCGCCAGCGACGCGCTGCCGAGCGCGAGGATTCCGGCTAGACCCAGCACGCGCATCACGGCAACACCGTCACGTTGAGGGTGAGCGTCGCGGTGTAGGCGCCGGCCCGCTGATTCGTCGTGGGATTGGCCGTGCCGCCGACGAAGACAGCCCCGCGGCCATTATTCGACAGTGTCGCGGTGAACGGCTGCTTTGGATCGAATCCCACCTGGCTCCCAATCGACTGCGATTGCGAGTAGCCCGCATCGCCGGCGCCAAAACTCAGCGGCATCAATGCCCCACTCGGGCCGGTCATCGCAACCGGCAGGACGAAGGACAAGAGCATCTGGCTGTTGTTCGGCCCGCGAATGTCGAACTCGCCGCTATTGGCGGGATCGGTCCGCAGGATGATGCGTGGCACTCCGGGAAGCACGGCACCGAACGTCAGCCCGCGCACACCCGTGACCGTGAGCGGTCGCTGTGCGTGCAGCGGCACGGCGAGCAGCAGCGCTCCGATTAGCGCGACCGATACCCGCTTCATGCGTTGAGTGCGTCTGCTTGCGACAGCGCCGGCAGAGGAGTCAGAGTCCCCTGCCGGCGCGCCATCAGCTCGACGCCAATTTCCAGTCGCTTAGTAGACCACCGTCATGGTGATCGTGCCCGTGTACGTGCCCTGCGCCTGGTTCGTGGCGGGGGTCACGCGCGCGCCAACCCAAATATATAGCAGGCCAGCCGCGCTCAGCGTCGCAGCATTGCTCGCGCCGGGAACAAACCCGATGCCGCCGGTTTCCAGATTGTTGTCGGCGCGAACGCCGGCATAGCTGTCGATCGGCAGCGTGTTAGAACCCGAGGAGAGCGTGGCCGGTAAGGTGAACGAGAGTGTAACGGGGGCGTTCGCCTGTCCGGTGACGTCGAACCGGCCGGCGTTCGTCAGATCCGCCACGGCCACGCTCTTGTTCACGCCCGGGAAGACGTTCCCGAAGCTCAACTGCTGGGCGCCATTCACGTTGATCGGCGTTAAGACCGTCGCCGTCGCCGTGATGCTGGCGTTGTTCGTCTGGGCCTGGGCAACCGTACCCGTGACAACGAGCGCGGCGACAGCCAGGGTCAACCTCGTGATGTTGCGCATCTCTTCTCCTGTGGTGTCGAGCTTTTTGGCAGCTGGAGGGCCATTCGGCGCCTCTCTCATTCTGGAGGCCAGGACTGGCAAGGCTTATGCCAGCCGCCCATTTCTTTGGCACCGTCAAATTTCTTGACGAAATGGCCCAAAGAGCGGAAGCCAAGATAGGACTGAGAGTTACACAAAGCAATAGAACGACGGTGTAAATATTCTCAACACTCTTTGAAGCCTAATAGAGACGTTGCAAACGCGTAAGTCACAAGTTGATAATCAGTTACTGATAACCGCGATCGGGTACGGCGTCTGCATTAGGGCGAGGGCGAAAGCAGGTTCGACCCCTCACACGGAGCAGGCGATGCGGTGGACGATTGGTAAGGCAATCAGCGTGGCGACAGTGGCTCTTCTCGCGATGAGCTTGCCGCGCGCCGCAGAAGCCCAAGCTCGTGGCACCGTGCAAGCGACCGCGACCGTGGTCGATACGCGGCAGGGGTTCGAGGCGCTTTCGATGGTTCGGCAGGTTACCCAAATCGACACGCGCACACAGGCAGCTGCGCCGGTCGAGAGCGTTGCCCACATCTCCGCGGTCCGCACGACCGCGCGGGCGGGGGAGCCCGCGTTGGTCGTGACCGTCGACTACTCGCGGAACTAGCTATATACCGAGCCGTTGGCGCAGCGCCGGCGGCATCAGCGGAATCGCGTACTTCACGGGGACCGAGAGCGCAAATCCGGGTCCCTGTCGCAAGCCGGCGCGATGTACTGAAATCACGTCTCCATCAGCGTTGAACACCGGGCTTCCGGACGAGCCACCGGTCGTCATACCGTCGAACTGAATCAGATCCGGCGTCACTCGTGACAGAATTCCGGCCGTCATCGAGGTTCGCACCACCGACGACCGATCGCGCGCAAATCCGGATCCCGCCGGATACCCGATCAGGGCCGCAGGCTCGCCCTGCCGCGCTTTCGTACCACCCCAGTCGATCGCCGAGACGTACGAACCCTGATAGCCGCGGATTTTGATGAGTGCTACGTCGCGCTCGCGCGCCGTGGCGATGACATCGGCGTACCGGCCGAGCGATTGGTCCGCCATCGTCACCCACACCGTGTCCGCTTCGGCGTACGCCGAATCCGCCACCACGTGCCAATTCGTGAGCATGTAGCCGTCGGCGCTGATGACGAAACCGGTGCCGTCGTATCGATCACCGCCCAGGGCCACCGTGATGAGGCCGACGGCACCCTGGTTTTGCTGCGCCATTCCGGCGAAGTCGGTCCCGCGAATCGCGCGCATCTTGGCGTCGAGACTCGCCGCCTGGCTTTCCGCCGTCGCCACGGCGCGCCGCAAACTGTCGAGCGACTCCTGCGACGGTGCGCGGCGCTCCGCGGCGGCAAGCTGATCGCGCATGCGTTGCAGATCGCGCTGGCCTTCTTGACGCTGGGATTCACCGGCCGCGAGCTGTTGTCCCAACGCCTGCTGCGCGCGATCG
>Ga0099827_10000872_pt1 | contig 14794 bp, 11 predicted proteins | sample CZO8metaG_FD_79339 | JGI IMG/M metagenome (GOLD analysis project Ga0099827, IMG submission 79339) | Vadose zone soil microbial communities from the Eel River Critical Zone Observatory, Northern California, USA - CZOApr15con1.8 metaG | ecosystem: Environmental > Terrestrial > Soil > Vadose zone ...
GACGTCGCGCGCGCTCAACGATACTGTCGGGCTGATATTCGATTTCCTCAAGGGCATTCCGCCGATCGCACTCGTACCGGTAGTGATCATCTGGCTCGGCATCGGCGAAGTATCGAAGTACGTGGTGATCGCTTACATCGTGTGGATCGTGGTTGCGATCAGCACGGCGGTCGGCGCACGCGAGCTTCCGCTCGTGCGCCTGCGCGCCGGTGCCTTCTTGGGGCTGTCGCGACTTGCCGTCTTCCGGCGCATCGTGTTGCCCTCCTGTTTGCCCTATGCGCTGGCAGGCATGCGCAACGCGATCGGTTTCGCCTTCGTCGCGCTCGTGTCAGCCGAGCTCATCGCGGCCAACAGCGGCATCGGCCAGATCATCATGGACGCGCGCTTTTCCCTGCAGACCTCGCGCATGATCGTCGGCCTGCTCGCCCTGGGCGTGCTGGGTGCGCTGGCTCAGGTGATTTTCGACGCAGTGGTGGCGCGGCTGAAAGTAGCGAACCGGTTCTGATCCTCGACGGGCGCTCAATCCCACTTCCTCACCGCGCGATAGGCGGTGAGCAGGTTGCGCGCCAGCTCCTCGCCGGGCTTGTTGTCATCCGGCGCCGGGCGCGGTGCCGCGTAGGCGAACCACGACGTGCCGTCGGCCTGGCGCGCCGCAAAGGTGAGAAAGCTCGCCTGCAACACGCCATCTTTGGCACCCGACATGTCGTAATCCCAGGAGCCGAAGTGTCGGACCATCACGCCGCCGCCATCGGCCTTGGTCACGTTGACGCCGAGGCCGTACCAGAACTCGCCGCGCGCGGCCTTGCCGGTCGGGTCCAGCATCCAGCTCTTGGCCGCCGCGCCGAGCCGTTGGTCTTCGGCCGCGAACAGGTCGAGAAACGTCAAGTAATCGTCGGCGGTCATGCGCCAGCCGCCATATGACCACATGACCCGCCAGGCCGGTTCGAGCTCGGCTGTCAGGCCGAGCGGCGCAAGCACCGCGTCCCGGCAGTGCGGCGCGTACTCGCCGCCGGTCGCTTCCTCGATGATGGCGCCGAGCGCGAGGTAGCCGGTATTGCTGTAGACGTATTTCGCGCCCGGATGATTGGGAAGCCTCTGATCGAGCACTCGGATCACGAAAGCCGGGGTGGGCGGCGCCGCGGCAGTGTTGGTCTTGAGATATCGAAACAGCGCCGGACCGCTCGCGGGATCGTTCTCCTTGGTGCCGAAGCCCGCCCGATGGGTGAGAAGTTGCGCCACGGTGGCGCGCGCCAAGCGCGTATCCCGCAGCTTGCCGTGAAGGGCGATGAAACTTGTCAGCGCGGACGAAACCGTGCTGTCGAAAGCAAGCTTGCCGTCGCGAATGAGGGTCGCGACGCAGGCGCCGGTGACGGCCTTGGACAAGCTCGCCAGATGGACCGGCGCCTTCGGGTCGATGTCGCCGATCGCCGACCGGTAGACGATCCGGCTGCCGTGGCGCACGACCACGAAGGCCTGCGTCGCCTTGTGCTTGGCCGCCCAACGTTTCAACGCCGGGCCGAATGCCTCCGGCGTGTCCGACGATGGACTTTGCGCCACCGCGCTCGAAGCCAGCGCGACCGTCGTCGCCAACACGGCTGTCATGACGTGACGATGGTGGCCGCCCGCGCCGCGCATCATCATGTAACTAACGCATTCCAAATGAGCTTGTGCCGGCATGGTGCTTTTGGCACTGTCCGCGCCGATCAGGATATACCCCATGGCTAGTCCTGCCTACGACCTCATCGTCATCGGCTCCGGCCCCGGCGGCTATGTCTGCGCGATTCGTGCTGCCCAACTTGGCATGAAGGTCGCGGTGGTCGAGAAGGACAAGACCTTCGGCGGCACTTGCCTCAACGTCGGCTGCATCCCGTCGAAGGCGCTGCTGCATGCGTCCGAGCTCTACGACGAGGCCGCTCACCAGTTCGACCGGATGGGCATCAAGGTCGGCAAGCCGAAGCTCGATCTTGCGACAATGATGAAATTCAAGGACGAGGGCGTCGACGGCAACGTCAAGGGCGTTGCCTTCCTGTTCAAGAAGAACAAGATCGAGACCTTCGAGGGCGTGGGCCGCATCGCCGCGCCCGGCCGGGTCGAGGTGAAGGCCGCCAGCGGTAACACGCAAACGCTGGAAGGAAAGGCGATCGTCCTCGCCACCGGCTCCGACGTGGCGCGGCTCCCCGGCATCGACATCGATGAGAAGCGCATCGTGTCCTCGACCGGCGCGCTCGTGCTCGACGAGGTGCCGGCGCGGCTGCTCGTCGTCGGCGCCGGCGTCATCGGGCTCGAGCTCGGCTCGGTCTGGCGGCGGCTCGGCTCCGAGGTGATCGTGGTCGAGTTCTTGGACCGCATCCTGCCGGGCATCGACAACGAGGTGTGCCGGCAGTTCCAGCGCATCCTCGAAAGGCAAGGCATCAAGTTCAAGCTGTCGTCGAAGGTCACCGCCGTCGACGCCAAGGGTAAGACGCTCAAGGCGAGCGTGGAGCCGGCGGCCGGCGGCGCGGCGGAGACGATCGAGGCCGACGTGGTGCTGGTGTCGATCGGCCGCGTGCCATTCACCGAAGGCCTCGGTCTCGAAGCCGCCGGCGTCAACAAGGACAACAAGGGCCGCGTGATCGTCGACCGGCACTTCGCCACCAATGTGCCGGGCATCTACGCCATCGGCGACGTGATCGTCGGCCCGATGCTCGCCCACAAGGCGGAGGACGAGGGCGTGGCGGTGGCGGAAATCCTTGCCGGGCAGGCCGGGCACGTGAACTACGACGTGATCCCGAACGTGGTCTACACGTTCCCGGAGATCGCCTCGGTCGGCAAGAGCGAGGATGAGCTCAAGCAGGCCGGGGTTGCCTACAACGTCGGCAAGTTTCCGTTCACCGCCAATGGCCGCGCCAAGGTCAATCATCAGACCGACGGCTTCGTGAAAATTCTCGCCGACGCCAAGACCGACCGCGTGCTCGGCGTGCATATCGTCGGTGCCGATGCCGGCAACATGATCGCGGAGGCGGCGGTCGCGATGGAGTTCGGCGCCTCCTCCGAGGACATCGCCCGCACCTGCCACGCCCATCCCACGCTTCCCGAAGCCGTGAAGGAAGCGGCGCTCGCGGTGGCCAAGCGCGCGATCCACATGTGACGTAAATTCTCTATAACGAGCGATCGAAGCTCCGCGCTCCCGCGTGGTTGTGCGCACGCAACGCCGTTGCTAGGCTCACAGCCCTTCGGACCCGACAGCGTCGAGATACCTCGCAGCCCCATGGCGGGGATGCGATTCCGACGTTGCCATTCCACGTTCTCGTCACAGGCTCGAGTTTTGGGAGACATACGATGCGGCATCTACGCCTATTCTCCACCATGATCGTCGCGACTGCGTTCGTGATGTTCGGCGCGCTCGCGCCTCACCCGGCATCGGCGCAAGCCAAGAAGGAGGCGCAAAAGAAAGAGGCGCCCAAGAAAGAAGCGCCCGGCAAGAAAGACGCGGCGCCGAAGGCGGGGCCGTACAAGCCGGTCGCCATCAAGCTGCCGGCGGCGATCAGCGATGCGAGCTTCGACGCGTTCCGCAAGCAGCTCACCGGCATCGCCGAGAAGAAGGACCGCGCCGCGCTCGCCGGGCTCGTCGCCGGGAGCTTCTTCTGGTTCCCGGACGACAAGGATTCCTCCGACAAGGCCAAGCCCGGCATCGATAACCTGTCCGCGGCGATCGGTCTTGCCGGCAAGAACGCAGCCGGCTGGGATGTGCTCGCCGACTACGCGGCCGAGCCGACCAACATGCCCGATTCCCAGCGCCAAGGCGTGATCTGTGCGCCCACCCAGGCGACCTTCGATGCACAGGAGGCCGAGGAATTCGCCAAGGCGACGCAAAGCAAAGGAGCCGACTGGGTGTTTCCGATCCGCGACGGCGTTGAGGTACGCGGCGCCGCGCAGGCGAAAGCACCGGTGATCGAAAAGCTCGGTTTCCATCTGGTGCGAACGGTCGAGGACGCTTCGCCGGCCACCGCGGCGGCCGCCGCCGTGAAGATCATCACGCCGTCCGGCAAGACCGGGTTCGTACCGGCGGAGGCGATCCGCGACATCGGCGGGCCGCAGATGTGCTTCGTCAAAGACGGAAGCGCCTGGAAGATCGCGGGCTTCATCGGCCGCATCTGATCAGTCGGCAATCACGGACCGCAGACGAGATCCGACGCGGGGAGACGCATGTCTCCCCGGGCGCGGTGTGCGCGGTCACGGCCGGGAACCGGGGGCCGGCTTCGGGCCGGCGTCCGGTGCGCCGAACATCGGATTGCGCTCGAAAAATCCGTCGGGATGGAAGACCACCGAGATTTTCTTGCTGGGCATCAGCGGGAAGTCCTCGGGCCGCGGCACATGCGTGTCGCCCATCGAGTACCAGACCACGATGTCCTTATCGTAGATCGACGAATTGTCGGCGTAGGAATGGAGCGTATCGGCGTAGCTGCTGTTGGCCTGGTTCGGATAGGCGCCGGCGGCATAGAGCTCGCCGTCGCGGTAGGGCGTGACCCAAAGGTGATGGAAGGTGAACGCCATCGGCTCGCGCTCGCGTGCGCGGGGGAAGATGGTCGCCGTGTTCCCCATCGGCATCAGCGTGTAGCCGGCCTGGCGCCGGCCGCCGCTCGAGGCGGACGGATTGTAGACGGTCCAGGTCCGCGAGCTTTCGTGGCTGATTCGGCGCTTGGCCTCCACTGCCTTGCCGAGAACGGTGTGAGCGACGCCGATGCCCGTGGAATCCGCCGATCCTTCGTTGCCGCCCGCCCCGGCGACCCGCTTCACGTTGTTTTCCATCACGGCATTGCGTGCGCCGTCGATGTCGAAATCGAGACGCAGGTTGAACCAATGTTGATGGCTGACGCCAACCACGTTGGGGTAGACTAGGCCGCCGAACTTGTCGTCACCGCTCGACTCGTAGCTCCGGCTTTCGCCGCCGCTTCCCGGCCCCTGCGCGACCGCCGCGCAGGTCTCGCAATCCTTGGCGACGACGAACTTACTCAGGATGGTGCCCGAAAGCTCCGCCTCGAAGGCGAAGAACCCGTCCTCCCTGAACACCCAGTTGAAGGCATACATGTAGTTTCCAAGCGACACCAGCGAGCCGATCACGAGCTCGGTGGCGCGGGCGTGAACGATTTGGCCGTCCTCCTGGTAGTACATCAGGTTGCCGGCATCGCGCTCGTAGAGATAGATGCGGTCGGCGAAGTGCTGGCTGAACTGCTCCTGGGTCGGATCGGGCACCACGGCGCCCAGGGTGACGGCGTTGGCCGGCACCTCGCGGCCGGGCTGCACCGCCGCCGACAGGTATCCGAGGCCCCAGGCTCCTTCGTCGAAGATCAGCATCCAGGACCAGAATCGACCGGGGTCGCCGTAGGCGGTGAGCACTTCGGACACGGATGCGCGATAGAGGATCGGGCGCACGCGGCCGCGGTCGTTGAATCCGATCTGATACAGCACGAGCCCTTCGCGCAGGTTGAAGCCGAAGCGCAGGCGCCAGTTTCGCCATGTCACCACGTTGCCCTCGACCGCAAAGTTGCGTCCGTCGGGTTGCGTCGCGACCACCGGGCGGGCGGCGGCGACCGCATCGCGCAGCTTGGGGTCGAGGACGTCGTGGGGCACCGGCACGCTCGCCGCGCCGGGACTGTCGTCGAGACGAAGCACCGTCTTGGCGTAGAGATCCACCACCGCCATGAGGCCGTCGATGAATGGGCTCGTGTTGCTGTTGGCATTCTGGTCGGAGCTGAACAGCACGCGCAGCAGCCGGTTCTTGTCCTGATCGAGGGTGCGGTCGGCGCCGACCGGCTGGTACTGGACGCGCACGGACTCGGTGACGCGGTCGGGAATAGTGAGGCCGCGTTTGATCAGCGCCGCCTTGATTCTCGGATCGGCGTCGACGATGGCGGCTGCGATGTTGAGGTCGACGTCGGTCAGCCCGGGCTGCAGCGCCCCGAGATCGTCCATCGACGCGATCCGGCTCGAGCGCAGGTCGATGATTACGCGAAACGACTTGCCCTTGTCATAGTCGATGGCGGCCACATAGGCCTGACGCGGGAAATCGGCCCCCGGGCGGAACTCCTCGACGATCTTCTTCGGCGGTTCGGCGAGCCCGATCCAGGCAAAGTTGGTGGTGGTCGAGAACCGGCCGCTCTGCACGAGGATGTCCCTGACCGCGACGAGCTCCCTGGCATCGAGCGGGTCGAGCGGATGGGTCGGAGCCGCGCTCGCCGCCTGGCAGCACGCGAAGGCGGCAACGATGATCGTCGACGCGACGGTCCGGCATGCGCTCTCGGCCACGCGAATGGCGCGCCATCGACCAGGCTGCATGGGGTCTCTCCGCTCGTCTCGATGGCTAGTGTCCCGATTCCGAAGTTCGCCACACCTTGCAGCACACTCTGATGCGAACTTCGGAATCAAAGGGACACTAGCAACTTTATGATTCTAGTGTGGCTTTGGATTTGAAGTTCCTATGCGGGACCCGCTGCGATTCTGATAGGAACTTCAAATCCACCGCACTAGCCATGTTCGCTCGGGCTGGGCCTGCGCGACCGGAATAAGCTATGCTTCGGCGACCCGATCGACCAGCGAACGGGACAGTCAGGGAGACCGATAGCATGACGAAAGAGCAAGCGATCCAACAGCTGAAAGCCTTGCAGGCAAAGGAGGATGAGGCCGCTGTCGAAAAAGCCGTCACGATCCTATGCGATTTCCTCATCGCCCTTGGATACACCGACGTGGTCGAGGAATTCGACAAGGTTTGATCCCGAGCCCGAGATCTTCTGCCTCGATCGGCTGGAAACGAGAGCCGCAGCGGTTGCTCAAATGTCTCAAAAAAGAAGCTACCTCCCTTGCCGGGAGGTAGCCATTCTTCAGGGCTATTGCGGGACCGTCGGATAGCGGACCGGCGACCGCGCGTTTCAGCCTAGCAAAGGCCAGCGTCTTCCGCCCAATCCGGGCAGCCCGGGCCCCACCAGCCGCGACCACGGCCTCTGCCGCGACCACGGCCTCTGCCGCGACCGCGACCTCTGCCGCGACCACGACCGCGACCTCTGGCGTCCGCGGACGTAGAGGTTGCGATACCGGTCGCGATACCGGCCGCCGTGTAGGCGAGGCTCGACACCCCGATGGTGCCGAGACAATAGACAGCGACCAGGACGACTGCTGCGACAGCCGCCAGGATCTTGTTTCGAGCCTGAGCGAAGAGATTTTTCATCAGTTCACTACCTTTCCACTTCCCATAGTTTCTCGACATAAGGAGGGAGTGCTCCGTCGTGAGGCGCAACCCATGACATCTCGAGTTGGTGAAGGGTTCGTTGTTGGCGCCGAACGTCGTCGGCTCTTTTTTGGCACGAATGGCTTATTGTTGGTGCAAACGGCGGCGGATGATAGGCTAGGCGATGGTACCCGGTCAAGCGAAGAGCTTGACTAGGCGGCGGCAGCGATGTCATCAATAATATTACGCTGCCAATATCCCATCAATCATCTGAAACTGCACAAATAAAGCCGAAATTCGGCTTGTGTAGCCGCGCGTCAGAAGAAGGCCCATGTCGAAAAATCACAGCTATATACTTGGAATAAATACGTACGACCATGATGTGAGCGCCTGCTTGCTTGGCGACGGCGAGATTGCATTCGCGATCGCCAAAGAACGGATCACGCGCGAAAAGCACGCCAGCGGCTTTTTCAAGGAAGCTGTAGACTATTGCCTGGATGCCGAGGGCATCTCGCTGGACGACGTCGATCTGGTGGTGCGCAATTGCTACATCCTGCCGGTCGAGGAGATGGAAAAAAAGCTGCTGCATTACGACATGCCGCATTTTTTGCCCGAAGAGGAGCGGCCGCAAGCAGCAAATCATCCGCTCTATCGTCCGCGCTCGAACAAAGTGGTGACGGTGTCGCACCACCTGGCGCACGCCTACAGCGCCTTCGCGGTCTCGCCCTTCGAGAGTGGGGTCGTGATGGTGGTGGATGGCGTGGGCAGCTACTGTTCGGACGTCACCGAAAAATATCCGCTGACCGACAAGGCTGATCCGCTGGCGCGCGAATCGGAGAGCTATTACAAGTTCGACGGTTCCAATATCGAGACGTTGAAAAAGGTCTGGTTGAACCCTGCTCGCGGGTTCCTGAGTGATGAGTTCTACAACATGCCGGGCCTCGGTGCTCTGTACAGCCGGGCCTCGACCTATATTTTCGGCGACTGGAACAAGTGCGGCGAGCTGATGGGCTTGGCTCCCTACGGAGAGCCCGGACGCATCAAGCCGCTGCTGGATATCAAGGACGGCGAGCTGGAGATTCCCGATTGGCAGGACGACTTCAGGGAGCCGTATCTGATCGACAGCCGGCAGAACTGGGAAGCCAGTCCGTCGATGCAACATTGGAAGGACGTGGCTTGGCGCATCCAGGACGACACCGAGCGCGTGCTGCTGGAGCGGGCACGATGGCTGCGCGAAACCACCGGCGCCAAGAATCTTTGCATCGCGGGCGGCGTGGCCCTGAACTGCGTGGCCAACGGCCGGATCGTGCGCGAGGCCGGCTTCGAAAACGTCTGGATTCAGCCGGCGGCAGGTGACGACGGAATTGCGATAGGTTGCGCCTATTACGGCCACCTGGCGATTCAGAGAAACCCGCGCTCATTCGTCGTGAACAATGCCTATTTCGGCATGGCATATAAGGACCAGGACGTCGATGCGGCTCTGGACAAACGGCTCATTCGTCTGGAGACCAAGAGGACGCACAGCAAGAACATCTGCGCCGACACCGCCAAGGTGCTTGCCGAAGGCCGGGTGATCGGTTGGTTTCAGGGGCGCTCCGAGTTCGGCCCCCGTGCGCTCGGCAACCGCAGCATCATCGCGGATCCGCGCACGGCCGAAATGAAGGATATTCTGAACAAGCGGGTCAAGTTCAGGCAGGCCTTCCGGCCGTTTGCCCCGATCGTGCTCGCCGAAAGGGCTAGGGAAGTTTTCGAAGGCGACGAAGACTCTCCGTTCATGCTGCTGGCCAAGCGGGTCCATCCGGAATGGCGCGACAGAGTTCCGGCGATCGTTCATGTCGACGGCACCGCACGGGTGCAAACCGTTCGGCAGGAGCATAATGACCGCCTCTACCGGTTGCTCAAGGAATTCGAGGCGCTCACGGGCGTCCCGGTGTTGCTGAATACGTCGTTCAACGTGAAGGGCGAACCGATCGTTGAAACGCCGCGCGATGCCGTGGATTGCTTCCTGAGCACGGGCATCGACTATCTGGCGATCCATGACCTGTTGGTCTCGAAGGGGCCCTGGCACAAGGTTCTTTCGCCGTTCGTGGACGCGTATTCCGACGTGCGCACGATGGTCCGGCGGGGCGTGAGCTGATCCAGCGCCGCTTTGCGGCGCAAGCCTCGTGCGGGCGTTGCGTCGGGATGGACGCTGTCGTAGTTCTGATTATGGAACAGGTGCGCCCGTGGATGATCGAACCGCCGAAGCTTTGAGCTCGGTCCATCAGGGCGGGGGCTCGAAATTCGCCTCGGTCACGCTCGTCATCTATGTGGTGGCGTTCGTGACCGGCGCCATCGTCATGAGCTTCGAGATGCTGGGATCGCGTTATCTCAATCCCTATTTCGGGAGCGGCATCTACACCTGGGCAGCGCTGATCTCGACCGTGCTGGCGGCCCTGTGCGTGGGCTACTTCATCGGCGGATGGCTCGCCGATCGCACGCCCACGCTGACCGTGCTCGGTGTCACCGTCATCGTCGGCTCCGCCTATCTGATCCTCTTGCCGAGCTTTGCCCAAGCAGTGCTCGAGCACCTACTGGCCGTCATCGACGACATCAAGCTCGGCAGCCTGGCTTCCTCCTTCGCCATCATGTTCTTCCCGGTCACGCTGCTCGGCATGTATTCGCCGTTCGCCATCCGCCTGCTGATGCGTTCGCCGCATCGTTCCGGCGTGGTTTCCGGAACCGTCTACGGCATCTCGACCGCAGGCAGCATCGTGGGCACCCTCGGCACCACGTTCTATCTCATTCCGACGATCGGCTCGCGCGCCATTACCATCTCGTTGGGGGTTGCGGGGGTGGTCGCGGGCCTCGTGCTGCTGGCGACCCAGCGATGGAGCCGCCGGGCGGCGGCGGCCGCGCTGATCGTCGTCGCGGTTGTGTCGGCATCGATGGTCTTCGTGGCGCCTCCGGCGCAGGCCGAAGAGTTGATCGATCTTGAGACGCGAAAGGCCATGCTCGATCGCAAGAATGGCCTGATCGCCCACATCGAGACTACCTACAATGACATCTTCATCGCCAAGAAGCAGGCCGAGCTGACGATGTCGTTTCAGGTCAGGGGCTGGGAGTGGGACCAGGCGGCGATCAACCTGCGCGATCCCGGCGACGTCGTGTTCCCGATCATGCGCCAGATGAGCACGGCCGTGATCTATCCCGAAGAGGCCAAGAAAATCCTGATGATCGGGCTCGGCGGCGGCATGGTGTCGACCTATCTCGCCCAACACATGCCGGAGGTCACGATCGAGGTCGTCGAGATCGACCCGGGCGTGATCGACGCAGCCAAGAAATATTTCGGGCTGCGTGAAACCAGCCGGGTGCGTTTCATCGAGGCCGACGGCCGCGTCTTCCTCAAGCGCAGCCAGGAACTCTACGATCTCATCATCCTCGACGCCTTCCACGGCGGCTACACGCCGTTCCATCTGCTGACCAAGGAATTCTACGCGCTGATCAAGGAACGCCTGAAGCCGAACGGCGCGGCCGCCTTCAACGTCCCCAGCGATACCATGCTGTATCCGAGCACGATCGTGACGTTGCGGGCGGTGTTTCCAACCGTCGACCTCTATCCCGCCGAGGACGGGTTGGTGATCACGGTCGCCACTCCGCAACCGGGCCCCGACCAGGCCGAAGTCGCGCGGCGCGCCGCCGCCCTGCAGGAGCGCTACAGTTTTCGTTTTCCGCTCCCGGCGCTCGCCGCGCGCTACCTTGCCAACCTCGACGTGTCGAAGGGCGTGCTGCTGACCGACGACTTCGCGCCCGCTGAGCTCTACAACGCGCGTACGACGCGTCGGAAGAAGAAGTAGCTCCGCTTACCGCTGTGCGTTCGAGGTTGCTCTGAGCATGTGGCGTCGTTTGACATCGAAACCGGTGCGTTTGGCCTTTGCGGCGATGTCATTGCTGGTCATATGGCACACGCTTGCCATGGCAATCGCGTCGGCGCCGGAGAGCATGATCACGACGTCGGCGCGTCTGCTGTACCATCCCTATCTGACGCTGTTCAGGCTGGACAACAATTGGGGGTTCTTTGCCCCCACAGTCGAATTGGGCGGTCAATTCCGCTACATCGTCGAGGACGCGGCCGGACAGCGTCACACGTTTGTCCCGGCCGAGAAATTGAGCAGGTTCCTTCCGACCTCGATCTGGTTCAAGGATCGGTACAAGGACATTCTCGAGGCCATCGAAACCCACGGCCAAGCCGCCGCCGCCGCGTTCTGTCTGGAGCACGCCGCGCTGCACCCGGTCGCCATCACGTTTGTTGAGCTCGAGCAAAAGGACTTCTCGCCGGCGGACCGGTTGAGCGGAAAGCACCCGCTGGATCCCGAGTTTGTCGACGAGCGCACTCTGGAAGCCATCCGATGCCCGGCCCAGTGACGTTGGCGCCCGTGCAGGCAACCTCGGCGCCCGCGCGCCGGGCCACGCTCGCCCCGCTGCGCCAGGCCTGGTCGCGCTTCTGGTTCCAGGACTGGTCGCGCCTCTGGTTCCAGGACAAGTCGACGTCGCCGCTGGAAATTGCCCGCATCGGCATCGGCGCGGCGCTGTTGCTGCACTATGGCCTGGCAAGCCCCTATCTGTTCACGCTTTGGGGCGACGACGGCTGGATGCCGCGCGCCCTTCTCGCCGACGATATCAGCGACCCCTGGAAGCAATCGGTCTTTTTCTATTTTACGGCGCCATGGCAATGGGCCGCCTTCCACGCGTTTTTCTTGTTCTGTTGCGCCGCCTTGATGCTGGGGTGGCGAACGTCGTGGGTGAAGTGGGGCGTGCTGGTCGGCAACATCTCCTATGACTACCGCAACCCGAGCATTGCCTACGGCGTGCACGCGATTCTTGCTTGCCTACTGTTGATCCTGTGCTTCGCGCCGATCGGACGCGCCATGAGCCTGGACAGAGTGCGCGAGGTCTGGTCGGCCAAACGCAAGAATCTCGAAGCCGATCCCCCGGCCTTCAGCAGTCCATGGGCGTTCGCCTGCACGAGGCTGATGCAGATCCAGATGGCCGTGCTGTTCTTCTTCAGCGCCACCGACAAGCTCAGAGGTGACGACTGGTGGAGCGGAGACGCCATCTGGAAGGTCTTCGTCAGCGACGACTACTACAATGGCTTTCTTCTGGACCTGCTCGCGTCGCAGTACTGGCTGGTCAATGTTGCGACCTATGGGACCATTCTGATCGAGATCGCCTACCCGTTTCTGATCTGGCAACGGCGCTCGCGGCCTTACTTGCTGGTCGCAGCCATATTCCTCCACCTTCAGTTCGCGCTGCTGATGAACCTGTATTTCTTCTCCTTCGTCATGATCATGGGACACATGAGCTTCGTGCGCCGCGAGTGGCTGAGCGCGCTGGGCGCGTGGTGGAAGCGAAAGATCGGTGACATGGAGATGATCTACGACGGCACCTGCGGCTTCTGCAAACGCTCGATGGCGTGGTTCTTGGCGTTCGACGGTCTCAGGCAGATCCGGATACGCGACTTTCGCACCAATCCATCGCCGGTCGTGAGTGACGAAAAAATGCTGAAGGCGCTCTATCTCGTTCTGCCGGACGGGCGGGCGCTGCCGGGTTTCGAGGCTTATCGTTACGTCGTGTTGCGCGTGCCGGGATTGTGGTGGCAAGTGCCGTTCTTTTACGTGCCCGTGTTCAGTCGTCTTTTCGGTCACCCGATCTACAATTGGATCGCCGCCAACCGCAGCCGGCTGTAGCCGTTCTCATGAGTATCTCATTCTCCAAGATGCTCAGCGCGCCGATGGACCGGCTCGTCCAGCTTGCCGCCTTCCAATGCGCTCGGCGCAAGGTGCCGCGGCTGAGCGTCGGACGATCACTGCCTTTGGAAAAGAGAATGGAGCTTCTGAGCAATTGGCTGGACGCGCTCCATTCACGCGACGTATTCAACGGAACCGTGCTCATCGCCAAAGGCGGAAGCATCTGTTTCGAAGCGCATTATGGATTTGCGGACGTTGCCGGGGTCACTCCGCTGTCCGATCACTCGTCGTTTTCTCTCGCCTCGGTGTCGAAGCAATTCACCGCCACGGGCATCATGCTGCTGGCCCGGAAGGGAAAGCTGACGCTCCACGACAAAGTTGTGCAACATATCCCTGAGCTTGCCGTTTACCGTGAGATCACAATACAGCAGCTGCTGCATCATACATCCGGCGCGCCGGACCATATGGCCCTTGCCGACAAGTATTGGGACTCCGGGACCATCCTCACCACGAGCGACATGATCGCACTATACCAAAAGCATCGACCGCCGCTCGATTTCGCACCCGGAGAAAAGTTCAACTACAGCAATGCCGGGTATGTCTTGTTGGGAGAGATCATATCGCGCGCGTCAGGGACGTCCTACGCGGAGTTCATGGCCGAGGAGATTTTCAAGCCGCTCGGAATGAAGGACAGCGCGGCCTTCAACCTCACGTCGAAGGAGTGCCCGCTGCGTGCGCGCGTTTTCGGCTTTCGCAAGAGATTCGTCTGCTTCGGCAAGAAAGTGTCCTGCGACTTGAACTATCTGGATGGAGTGTTTGGTGACGGGGGGATCTATTCGAGCGCCGAGGACCTCGTTCGTTGGGACCGCGCCCTTCGCGATGGCACATTGATTCCGTGTGAAGCTTATGAAGAGGCCTATGTGTCCGGCAAGCTGAACAATGGGGAAACGACCGGATATGGCTTTGGCTGGGAGGTCGAGGTGCCGGATGTGGTCGAGCACTGGGGCGAATGGGAAGGCTTCACCACCTATCTGGGCCGCGACCTGAAGACGAATGTCCTTCTCGTGGTGCTCTCTAATTTGGGGCCGACGAGTGTCGTCGATGCCATCAGCGCAGAGCTGAGGATCTTCGCTGAGGATATCTAGGCTCTATTTCGATTTCTTGATTGGCGCAGCGATCGGTGCAGCGAAATGGAGCACGGACGCCGTCGTGGGAGCAGCCGAGACTTTCGCTGCGGTGTCCGCGGGGGTGGGCTCCAGATACGCACTGAGCACAAACAATCCGACCGTCAGCGCGGTGCCGACGGTCAAGAAGTACTTCAGAAGGGGCATAGCATCTTCCCTGGACGCACCCCCCGATCACAACCCCTATCCGCATATTACATCAACCCGCACGAAATGGAAGACCTGACAGCGCAATGTCGGCGATAGCCGCGCGCTATCAACATCTGCGTTAACAAAGTTCACCACCAGGCGGGATCATGAATCTCGAGTGCCGCTGGCGCCGGTTTTCGAAGGAGGGACTCGAGCGAGAGCTGCGGAGAGCCGACGTCTGCGTGGACGCGATCTTCGGGACGGGGTTCCACGGCGAGCCGGAGGGGCGGTTCGCGCAGGCGATCACCGTGATGAACGATGCCGGGGTTCCGGTGACAGCGGTGGACATCCCTTCGGGCGTCGAAGGCGAGACGGGAACGGCGGCGGGTGTCGCGGTGAGGGCACGGCGGACGATCACCATGGGGGCGCTCAAGCCCGGGGTCGTCTTCTACCCCGGCGCGGGGCTCGCCGGCGCGGTCGAGGTCGCCGACATCGGATTCCCAGCGGATCTGGTTCGGAGCGATCTTCTGCTGGTGGAGCCCGGCGACGTCGCC
>Ga0099827_10000873_pt1 | contig 14772 bp, 16 predicted proteins | sample CZO8metaG_FD_79339 | JGI IMG/M metagenome (GOLD analysis project Ga0099827, IMG submission 79339) | Vadose zone soil microbial communities from the Eel River Critical Zone Observatory, Northern California, USA - CZOApr15con1.8 metaG | ecosystem: Environmental > Terrestrial > Soil > Vadose zone ...
CGGGCTCGGCAGTGTTGAGCCAGTGCATGATGCCGGCCACGTTGGAGGCGGCACCCCCGACCCGGTCGTACTTCGCCACCAGCTCCTGATCGCCGCCCGGTGCCAGCAACGCGTAGCGCTCGGCGGTCCGCTCGGCCACCATCGCGACCGCGTGGTCGAGATCAAGTCCAGCCCGGTGGGCCCGGCTGGTCTCCTCGACCCAGACCGTCATTTCCACCGCCGACCGGTCAAGCGCCTGCTCGACCGCCGACATCGGCCCGTAGTGGCTGAACAGCAGCCTGGTCGGAGTCAGATCCGCGAACAGCCTCAGCGACGCGAGCGCGGTCGCGAGATCGAAATCCGGCGGGGGAGTGGCGGGCCGCTGATCGCCGGTCTCCGGAATGTAGATCCCGGCCGCGTCGCCGACGTAAAGGTCGCCGCTGACCGAATCGAGCAGGCCCACATGGTGCTTGGCGTGCCCGGGAGCGTAGCGACTCGCCAGTTTCCGGCCCGCGCCCAGGTCAACCGTTCCGGTCTGATCGACCGTCCTGATCCGCTCGGAAGGCGTCGGCAGCAGCTCGCCGAACAGGACGTCCAGCTCATCGCCGTAGACCATCCGGGCGCTCGCCATCAGCCTGGATGGGTCGGCCAGGTGCCTGGCGCCCCGTTCATGCACGACGATCTCCGCGTTCGGATAGGTCTTCGCCAGGTCGCCCACACCGCCGGCGTGATCCAGATGGATGTGCGTGACCACGATGGTCGCCAGGTCCTGCGAACCGACTCCCAGCTCGGTGAGCGCATCGGCTACCACCGGCGCGGACGGCGCGGTGCCGGTCTCCACCAGGCACGGCCGGTCCGACCTGATCAGATAGCCGGCGGTGATGCCCTCGTAGCCCGCCATCCGGGTGTCGATCTGGAAGACCTCGTGCCCGAGGGCCGTAATCACATCCGTCATGCGCCTATAGTCCCAGGTTGGTTGGCAGTGTGAAATTCAGCCCTGAGCGAACATTCGCAGCACCAGGCCGGTGCGCGGCTTGGGTGCGAACGAGGTCGACTTGCGCGGGACCTTCTCGCCCCGCGCGGCCACCCCGTACACCTGGGCAGGCGACATTGGGCTGCACAGCACCGCCGTTCCGCTCGAGGCCTCCGCCGTCCGCACCGCGGCGGCGGCATCGTGATGCACCACCTTGACCGTGCGGTCGTCATCGGTTAGTCCCCAGATCCTGCTGATCAGAAGCTCCTGCAGCACGGCCGCCGGCAGCGCGCGCCACTGCTGCGACTGTCCGGCTGGCATGGCGGCCGCCGCCTGGTCGGGATCCGGATGACTGAGCAGGTACGCGGAGCCGTTCCCGGCCAGGACGAAAGCGGGCCCGGTACCACTGGCCAAGGCGAGCGCGTCCATCGCCGCGGGCAAGTCGGCCTCGCCGCCAGCCAGCGGCAGCGGCTGCACGCTGAACGCCCCGGCGGCCAGCTTGGCCGCCTGCTGCACGTCCAGGCCGGGCACGACCCGATGAATTGCCCCGATCTGCGGGGGATAGTTGCTTGAGTCGACGAGCAGCGCGAGCCCGTAATCCCACGGCCCCGCCCCGTCGCCCGTGCTGCGCCGGCGCTCCTGGAGGCGAAGGTAGGCGGCGTACCGATGGTGGCCGTCGGCGATCAGCGCCTGACGCGGCGCCAGGTCCGAGGCGATCGCGGCCAGTTTGCCGGCATCGGTGATTGCCCAGAGCCGGTGCCGCAGGCCGTCTGCTGTCCGCGTCTCCACCAACGGAGCGCCTGCCGCGGTCTCGGCCACCATCGCGGACGCCGCACTCGAACCGCCCTGCTGACTGTCGTAGAGCAGGAAGATCGGCTCCAGATTGGCCTCCGTAGCCTCCATGAGCTGCAGTCGGCCAGCCACCGGGCCAGAGGAGACGTCCTCGTGCGGCAGCACGATGCCCGCCTCGGGCGGCACCAGCCGCAGCCGCCCGATCAGCCCGCGCTGGATCGGCGCGTAGCCACTGCCGGCCCCGTTGACCGATTCGGCCTGTTCGTACACGTACAACGCCGGGACCGGATCGGCCACCAGGATCTGCTCGGCCAGCCACTCGCGTAGCAACACGGCTGCGTCGCGGTACTCTTCGCCCGGTCGGCCGGGATTCGGACGAGGCAGGATAAGCCGCACCACATTGTGCGGGTCGGCGGCCATCAACTGGTCCTCGTTATCTCGGAAGATGACGTCGTACGGTGGAGAGGTGACATCGGCAAGCCCGCTCACCCGGTCCTGCGCATAACGGACGCCGCGAAACGGCGCCAGCTCCAGACCGGCGGCCGGCCGGTCAGCTGACGTTCGATAAGACGGAGGGATCTGCACATATGTCAGAAGGACCAACAGCGGGCAAGGATTCCCGTTCCAGCGGAAAGCCTTATGGGGAACCGACTGGAAGCGCACCTGACGACAGCAGACCCCATGACAACGCCCACAACGGGCCATCCGATGACACCTACTCCCTCTACCGGCGCGGCCTGGACCTGCTCGGGCGGGGCAGCGCCGCGGCGGCCGCCCAGTTGCTGGAGCGCGCGGCCGCGGCCGAGCCGGAGTCCCGCAGCATCCTCGAGGCGCTGGCCCGAGCTCAGTTCGACACCCGGCACTACGAGGCGGCCGCGTCCAGCTTCCGCCGGATCGTCGACGCCAGCCCGACCGACGATTACGCCCAGTTCGGCCTCGGCCTGGCCCTGTCGCGCATCGGCGATCACGGTGGGGCGGCCGAGCACCTGGCGCTAGCCGCCGCCATGCGGCCAGACTTGCGGCACTACACCGAAGCCCTGCGTTCGGTGCGGGCCACCCTCAGAGCCCGGAGCCTCGCCGAAGGTGAAGAATTTCATTAATGGGATACGAAACGGTTTGCGCGGGCTCTTCTCCACTGTTGCCTCACCAGCGCCCTCCGGCGCTCATATACGACGTCGCACTGCTGGATCTGGACGGTGTGGTCTACACCGGGCAGGGCGCCGTTCGCCACGCCGTGCCAGCGCTCGCCCAAGCCAGGGACGCGGGACTGCGGCTGGCCTATGTCACCAACAACGCGTCGCGGTCGCCGTCGGCCGTGGCCTCGCACCTGACCACGCTCGGGGTGCCCGCGACCGCCGCCGACGTGGTGACCTCGGCCCAGGCCGCGGCCAGCCTGATCGCCGAACGCGTGCCGCCAGGCTCTCCCGTCCTGGTCGCCGGCGCGATGGGATTGCGGCTCGCGCTCCGCGCCCGCGGACTGCGGCCGGTCTCGGTCGCCGCCGAGCGCCCGCTGGCGGTCGTGCAGGGCTACGCGCCGGACATGAGTTACGGCCTGCTGGCCGAGGCGGCGCTGGCCGTACGCGCCGGAGCGCTGTTCGTCGGTGCCAACGCGGACCTGACGCTGCCGTCCCCGCGCGGGCTGCAGCCGGGGAACGGCTCGATGCTCCAGGTGATAGCCATCTCGACTGGCGTCCAGCCGATCGTCGCCGGAAAGCCGGAACCGCCGCTGCACGCCGAAGCGGTCGCACGGACCGGCGCCAGGCGGCCGCTGGTGGTGGGCGACCGGCTGGACACCGATATCGAAGGCGCGACTCGCGGCGGCGCCGACAGCATGCTGGTGCTGACCGGTGTCAGTACGCCGCGTGACCTGGTGCTCGCCCCGCCGTCCCAGCGGCCAACCTACGTCAGCCTCGATCTCAACGGCCTGCTCGAGCCTCAGCTTGCCGTCGGTCGGCCGTATGGCGGCGGCCCCGTTGAATACGGTGGCTGGATCGCCCGGCGGGGTGACGCGGATGGTCCAATCGAGCTGACCGGTGCCGGCCAGCCGATCGACGGACTTCGTGCCCTGTGCGCGCTGGCCTGGTCCGGCTCGCAAATCACCGCTGAGCAGGCCGATCCCGCGCTCAAGGTGCTCGAAGATCGTCTCTGAGGCCAGTCACCGCCCCCCAAATATCAGCCTCAAGTCGTAGCAAGACCCGCCCCGGGGCCGACGCGCCCGAGCCTTCTTGGCGGCACACTGATCATGCTGATCCGCGGCGTCATGCCCGGCAGGAAGGAATCGAAGATGATCGAGGCACGAGGCCTCACGAAGAAATACGGCGATACGGTCGCCGTTGACAACCTGACGTTTGCCGTCGAGCCGGGCAAGATCACCGGATTTCTCGGCCCGAATGGCGCAGGCAAGACGACCACGATGCGCCTCATCCTCGGCCTTGACCGGCCCACCAGCGGAACCGTGCAGGTAAACGGCAAGCAGCTCAGGCAGCTCGCCTGGCCGATGCGCGAGGTCGGCGCGCTGCTCGACGCCAAGGCGGTGCACGGCGGCCGGTCGGCCTACAACCACCTGCTCTGCCTTGCGCAGACCAACAACCTTCCGGCTCGCCGGGTCACCGAGGTGCTCGATCTAGTCGGATTGCATGAGGTTGCCAGAAAGCGATCCAAGGGTTTCTCGCTCGGCATGGGGCAGCGGCTGGGGATCGCCGCCGCGCTGCTCGGCGACCCAAGCATCTTGATGTTTGACGAGCCGGTCAACGGGCTCGACCCTGAGGGCATCTTGTGGATCAGGAACCTGATGAAGGCGCTCGCGTCTGAGGGCAGGACCGTGTTTGTGTCCAGCCACCTGATGTCGGAGATGGAGAACACCGCCGACGAACTCATCGTGATCGGCCGGGGCCGGCTGATCGCACAGAGCACGGTCGCCGAGTTCATCGCCGAGAACAGCCAGCAGTCGGTCAGGGTCAGCACTCCGCAGCGCGGCTTGCTCGCCGCCGCGGCGGCGGCGGCCGGGGCCACGGTCCGCGATGACGCGGCTGGCAAGCTCGTGATTCTCGGTCTGACTACCGCCCAGGTCGGCGACCTGGCCTTCGAGAATGGCATCAGGTTGCACGAGCTCGCTCCGGCGCAAGCCTCGCTTGAAGAGGCCTTCATGGAGCTGACCGCGTCCAGCGTCGAGTTCCAGGCCGGGCTGCCATCAGACCAGCGGGATGCAGTGACGGCGGGAGAGGTGGCCTAGCGATGGCATCGACAATCGCTCACGAAAGGCTGGTCGGCGGCGCGGTCGCGCATGACGCGCCGGGACGGGCCGGTTTCTTCGGCGCGGTCCGGTCGGAGTTCACCAAGATCCGGTCGGTCCGGTCCACCTACTGGACGCTGCTGGCGTTGTTCGTCGTCTGCGTAGGCATCGGCGCGCTGTTCGCCTGGGGCCAGACCGAGCGGCTGGCGTCGATCGCGGGCGGCACGACGCTGAACGGGCACCCGATCCCGTCGGCCGCACAGCACAGTTTCCTGGCTCAGCGTGAGGCCGAAATCAGGTCGGCGGCTTCGTCGATCAGCCTGTTCGGGTTGCTGTTCGGGCAGCTGATCATCACGGTGGTCGGTGCGCTGACGATTACCTCTGAGTATTCGACCGGCATGATCAGGACCTCGCTGACGACCATGCCGAGACGGGGCACCTGGTTCGCCGCCAAGGCTGTCGTGTTCGGCCTGGTGGCGCTGGTCACCGGTCTGGTTACCAGCTTCGTCTCGTTCTTTGTCGGGCAGGCGATCCTGTCCAGCTGGCACGTGAACGTCACGCTGGGCCAGCACGATGTGCTGCGCTCGGTGATCGGCGGCGGGCTGTTCCTGGCCGTCTGCGGGCTGATGTCGTTCGGCATCGGCGCGATCTTGCGGCACACCGCCGGTGCGATCTCGGCGGCGATCGGGCTGTTGTTCGTGCTGCTGATCCTGTCCAACTTCCTGCCCGGCCCGCCCAGCGGCTGGTTCGGCCAGACCGACATCGACAAGTGGATCCCGTTCTATGCGGGCGCGCACATCTGGCAGAACCAGATGCTCGGGGTCAACCCGTTCTCACCCTGGATCGGGTTCGGCGTGTTCTGCGCCTACGCGGCGGCCGCGATCATCGGCGGACTCTTCCTGTTCCTGCGCCGCGACGCCTAGGCGAGCAAAGCTGCCGGTGCCCTACTTCGCGGGCACCGGCAGTTCGCGCTTACCAGATGTAGCGGCCGCCGGCCGGCACGTAGAACGATGACTTCAGATAGGTGATCCGACCGGTTCTGAGGTTGATCATGAATGCTCTTGGTTTAGTTATGCCGGCCTGACGGATTCCGATCGCCCTGCGAACCGACGGGTCGGCGGCGAGGCTGGTCAAGCCGGTCGCCCGGGCAACGAGCTTGACGGGACCGCGCGGCCACTTGATGACGGCGGCGACGGACCTGATCTGCTCGCCAGGATTCATGTGCCCGGGACCAATGCTCACGAAGAAGGGTGCGGCTCCTTGGGAGTGAGGTTGTCAGGCGGCGAGTCCGTAGATGCGCTGGCGTTCCCTGTGCAGGTGCCAGGGCCAGTACTGGTCGAAGTCGCCGTTGGCGTGAAGGGCTCGTAGCTTGAGGATGGCCTCGGCGCCGCCGAGGCTCCACCTCGCTCCTGTTATATCGAATCTGTCTTTGATTATGTGCCTGCACGCACCTTCTATGATCCCGGTCGCGATGGGCCAGCCGCTGGCCAGGGCGGTCGGGTAGTCCGGGTAAGGGGCCTTGGCGTCGAGGTAGGCCGCGCAGGCGTCAGCGCCTTTGCGCTCCTGCTCGCTGTAGCTGTAGGTGGTGGCGCGGCGCCGGATCCCCGCGGCGACCTGCGCGGCTTTGCCGTCCAGGATCGCTGTGGCCCGCCCGGCGACCCAGCCCGCGGCGTCGGGGTCGCCGGGCTCGAAGAACGTCCAGGCTGCTTTCCGGCAATATTCGATGACGTGGATGAAATCGATGAGGACCGGGACAGTGATGCCGCGTGCCTGTGCTTCGGCTTCGATCGCGCCGATCTGGGTGTTGTTCCCGCCGGCCAGGGCGATCCAGGTGCGCTCGCGGCCGGGGTCGCGGCGCGCGGCTTCCTCGAAGGCGGCGGCGATGACGGCGGGGATGTCGTCGGTGACTGAGGCGGTCAGCCATTTGCCCTGCGTCTTCGGGGGATCCGCGCCGTCACGGCCGGGCGGGGCGATGATGTCGGCAGGAGTGCGGGGCGCGGGGATGACGTCGGTGACGGCGGCGATCTCGGCCATCCTCTTCCGGCCGTTCTTCTCCCCGGGTGACAGGCGGGCCGCGGCCTTCCGCCTCGCCGCCGCCGCGGCCTTCGCCGTGGCGGGCCGCAGTCCCTCCTCGCGCATCACGATGCCCTTCCCGTCGGCCTGGAGCATCAGGACCTGATCGGCCGGCGCCGGGTCCGGGCGGCGTGCCTGGCAGAAGGCATCCACGTCGGCGGCGGCCCGCATCACCAGCTGCTCTGCCTGCCGTTTCCCGATCGCCACCCCGGTCGCGCGGGTGAGGGCGGCCGCCGCGTCCTCATAGGAGCCCCGCGGCGCCTCGATCGCGGCGAGCCGGCGCAGCCCATGCGAGTGCTTCTCCTCCGGCAGGTTCAGCTCCTCGTCCATGACGTGAACGTTCGGCAGCCCCGGCGCCCGGCAGGCGATCCGGCTCACCGCGACCTCGCCGAACACCGTCGCCAGCGGCCTGCCGTGATCGTTCTCCGCCCGCGTGCGCATGACCCCCTCCGGGCCCGTCACGTCCCGGCGGCGCTGCTCGCGCAGCGCCCGCAGGTCCAGCTGCCCCTGGAACATCAGCCGCACCAGCTCCCGGCCCCGCTCGCCGAGCTGGTCCTCTAGGTCCCCGTGCTCCAGCGCCCCGGCCCCCGGCCCGGCCAGCCACCCCAGCGTCTCCTCGAACCGCTCCCTGACATGCGCGAACGCTTCTTCCGCCTGCGCAGCGTACTCTGGCATCGGGCTCCTTCTTCATCGTTCCGGTCGTCAAGTAACCGGGAACGTAGCAGGAAGGAGCCCTTCAAATACCCAACGACACACCCGGAACGGGCATCAGGCGTCAAACCGATAGTTAGCGTTCAGGGGACGCTCACTCCACCGGAGCCGCACCCCACGAAGAAGACGGTGCGTCCGTCCGGGGTGATTGTCGGAAGGGCGACCGTGAAACCGTGGTGATGGCCGAGTTCGTCCGCAGTGACTAGGACCGTCGGCGCTCATCGCCAGCAGGCTGACGTCCTGAAGCTCGTGGCCGCCATCGAACGGCGTCAGCGGGCTGAAGGTCTCGTGACTCGTGGGCGGGGCTACAGAGGCAACCTTCGACCCGGTGGCAGCGTTAATAACGACGAATTGTCGGCTATTCCGGCAGGCCGAGGAAGTAGCGGAACGCGAGAACCTCGCGGGCTCGCTCCGGCAGGCTGGCGACGGCGGCGAGCACGGCCCGACGATCCTCGCTCGCGATCGCCGCCGCCTCGGCGGACCAGACCGGTGGTGGCTCTGGTGCGGGCGTGCCCGGGCTGGTTTTACTGCGGCGGCGCTGGACGCTGCGGCAGCCATTGACCACCGATGCTCGCAGGTAGGCGAGCGCCTTGGACGGGTCACGCAGCCGGACGAGGCCGCGGTGCATGACGCGGTTGAGGGCGATTTCCTGAGTGTCCGGCAGAAATCTCTAAGCCAGCGCGAGCACCAGTGCGTTTTTCATCGCCGTGCTTTCGAGGTCGGCTAGCACCGGGATCTCGTAGGCGGCGAGTTCGCGCATCAGCTCCCTGGGCAGGAACTTCCGGCCGATGTCACCGACCAGGACGGTCGCGCCGTTGGCGGCGGCCCGGTGGCAGTAGGCGAACGCGCGGGCGGCGAGTTCCTTCTCGTACCAGATGTCACCGGCCAGCACCACGTCTACGTCGTTCGCCTGCTGGTCGAGCAGGTCGCCGGTGGTGCCGACGCAGACGCCGTTCGCGGCCGCGTTAAGTCCGATCGCCGCGAAGGCGAACGGGTCGAGCTCGCTGGCCAGCACGGCCGACGCTCCGGCCAGCGCGGCGGCGATCGCGGTGAGGCCGGAGCCCGAGCCGAGGTCGACGACCCGGCGCCCGGCGACCGTCTGCGGGTGATCGAGCACGTAACGGGCCAGCGCCTGCCCGCCGGCCCAGGCGAATCCCCAGAATGGCGGCTGCCGGTCAGACTCGCCGGCTTCGGCCTCGGTCTGCTCCCACAGGCTGATCGCGTCCTGCGACAAATGCAGCCTGATCTCGGGAACGGCTGGCACCGTGCCGACCGTGGTGTGGGCCAGGACAAAAGCCGTGTGGTCCAGGGACGGGTTGCTCATCGCTAGGCAGGCTGGCACGCCGGGCACCAGAACGTGACCCGTTCCTTGGTGATGGCGCGGGGGGTTCCGGGCCATCGGGGGCTCGGGGGTGTCCCCCGGCTTGCAGAGTGTCCCCCCGGGCCAGCACCGCCGCGGCCCGCGTATCCGTCCGACTTGATCGGCGTACGGCAACGCCGGCACGGCCGGCCGGACCGGCCGTAGACCCAGGTTTCCTGGCCGCGGGCCGGATTCCCGGTGGTGACCTGCGATACCCGCTCCTTGTTGGCGTCAAGCAGCTTCCTGGCCAGCTCAACCAGCGGGCCGAGGTCGCCGGCCGCACCGGTCGGCCGCCACGGGCTGATGCCGCGCAGGAACAGCACCTCCGACTTATACAGGTTCCCGATACCGGCCAGATTGGCCTGGTCCAGCAGCGCCTCGCCGATCGGCCGGTCCGGCTTGGCGAGCAGCCGGCGTACGGCCTCGGCCTGGTCCCAGTCCGGCCCGAGCAGGTCGGGGCCGAGGTGACCGACCACCTGGTGTTCCCGGCTGGTCTTCAGCACCTCGACGACGCCGAGCTGGTAGCCGACGGCCTGATATTCGGCGTTGGTGAGCACCAGCCTGACCCGGTGATCTCGGGGCGGGTAGCCCTCAGTCCCGGCAACCGGCTTGATCCGCCAGGTCCCGTCCATCCGCAGATGGGTATGTACGGTCACGTCCCCATCGATCCTGATCAGCTGATGCTTACCCCGGGAGACGACTTCGAGCACCGGTCGGCCGGTCAGGTCGATGGTGGCGTAGCGCGGCACCCGGAAATCGCTGCGGGTGAGCACACGGCCTGCGAGCGCCGCCTGCAGCTGGCGGCAGGACCGCCAGACGGTGTCACCCTCAGGCATCGCCAGTTGCCTGGCTGGCCGGGCCCAGGCCCGATTCGCCCAACCCCGATTCGCCCAACCCCGATTCGCGGAGCGTGATGTTGAGCCGGCCTGAAGAGAGCCCGATCTGCGGGTGGTCGGTGTCCGGCAGCGTCTTGAGCACGCCGTGGTAGGCGAAGCGAGACTCGCCGCCGAAGACGAACAGGTCGCCGGAATCGAGCTGGATGTCGTGCCAGGGCCGGTTGCGGCCAGCCGTGTTGCCGAACCTGAACACGCAGCTGGCACCAAGGCTCAGCGAAACGACCGGCGCCGGACTGCGTTCGTCCTTGTCGACGTGCATGCCCATCTTGGCCTGGCCGTCGTAGAAATTGATCAGCGCCACGTCGGGGCGGTAATCGACATCGGCGTAGGCCTCAGTGACCGCGCGGCGGCCGAGGTCGGCCAGCCAGTCAGGAAAGGGCTTGACCGGCGCGCCGTCATCGGCGGTCGGCAGGTACTTGTAGGGCACCCAGTGCCAGCCAAGGCACACGGTCTGCACGGACATCACGCCGCCGGTCGGCATCACCGTGTGGCGGATGCCGGCTGGCGGCTTGGCCCAGTCCCGGCAGGCCGCGACCAGGTCGCGCTGGTCGTCATCGGACAACCAGCCAGGGACATGCACCGCACCCGGTGCGATCTGCGCCCTTGGCCGGCCGAACAGCACGCTCATCGCTTAACGGTAATCGCTCCCTGGCCGGATTCTCTAGCAGCGTCAGGATGAGTGGTCCAGGGCGGCCTGCCCGCGATATGGGTCGGGCGCTGCCGGGTGCGGGGGGACGACGCGCTCGGCTAGCATCGCCCTCGTACCCGCAATGAGTGAGCCGCGACGACTGCGATCAGGGAGGCTGTAGGAGCATGGCTGCGCGCGAATTAGACCTTCCACGAGTCGACTGGGGCGAGATCGAGCCGGTAGCCGATGAGATCTTCAACGTATGGGTCTCCGGCTCAGGCCTGCTCCTCGCGCAGCACGCTTGGGATGAGCTGGCGGCGGCCGGCCAGCCTCAATACGAAACCGATCTCGAGCGCACCGACGTAATCGTCAGGCTCCTTGCGTTCGGTGCCTACTATCGCGAGTTCTGCACGTACGCCTTCGTCGAAGGATCTATAGGCGAGTGGCGCGAGTGGATCACGTCGGGGCTCATCGGTGAGCGCCCGCTGCTCAATGTATCCATACTCCGAGTGCCGAAAACGCAACCTGAGACATCAGAGGACGATTCGCCCGTGGACGCCAACGTGGTCTCTGAAATGCTTCAGCAAATCGTCCAAGGTGAATGCCGCAAGGTTGTCGCCTTGTTGAAGGAGCGATGGGGTCTTGCCCGGTTCTTCGCATCGCTCTACGCCACTGGAAAGTCGGAGCTTAAGGGGTACCCGCTTACCGGAGAGACCGTCGGTGAAGTCGTCAACTACGACCTCACCGCGTCCAAGCAGAAGGCTTGGGCGTGGGTCGATGACGACGGGCTGCTCTACTGAAATCGCAGGATGTGCGGGTCGCTGAGCGGTTCGCCATCTCCAACGCGTACGCCACGCTCCAGAGATTGCCGTCACACGAGTGCGTCGTCGGATGCCTGGACTTTTTCTCCAGCGAGGACGAGAGCCAGTACGTTCTGGTCCTGGCGGAGACAGGTACCCGCGGCGGTCGCGGTGACCAGCACCAAGCTGGTTGAGCTCCGGAACCCCGACGACCAGGGACGCCTGCGCCCCACGCGACCAGCTACGCCCGCGCCCGGTTCCTGCTCACGATCGGAGTCAACGACAACGACCCGGAGGTCGTGGGCGCGGCGTTCTTCGAGCTCGGCCTCGTTCCCGACCTCGAGCTGCTGACTGACCCGGCGATGGTCCGCACCCGCACCGGGCTGAACATCCGGCAGATGGAGATCCTCACCCAGGCCGACCGTCCGGACCGGCAGCGGGTGCTCAACCTCGGCCTGACCGATCGCGCGTTCCGCGCCAAGCTCAGCGCCTTCGCCTCGGCCGCCGGTCTCGACGATCCCCGCGAGTGGACCCGGCGGATAGTCATCGACAGAGCGAACTGGCAGTTCTCTTTCCACCGCTGGCCGCTGCGCGATGCCAGGGATGTGGAGGCCGCCAGCATCATCGTGGCGGACCTTCCCCTGCCGCAGGCAGGTGACGACCCGCAGCACGCGAGCAACCCGCTGCTGCGCAACTTGGCGGGCCAGCCGTTCCTCGTCGCCGGCCAGCAGGGGCCGAATCAGCTTCCCGTCACCTTCGAGGCGCGTCCGGACCCCGCCGGATACCCGGCCTGGCCAGGTTCACCGCACAGCTAGTCTCAGAAGACTCAGGTCCCACCGGTGTCGTCGCGTCGGTAAAGCCGTCCGCCGCGGCCCGTGTCGGACACAGAGCAACCTTCCGGAACCTGAGGCGTGCCAGCCTAGAGCCAGGCTGGCACTACGTCCGGGTACTCCCGGTCGATGATGAGGGAATTCCACTTCCCGTCGAGCCGTCTGGCTTGAGTTCACACCCGGACAACGAGAGCGAGCGCTTCTTCATCGTCGTCCCCACCGCAGACGACGCTGAGGATCTGCCGTCACCGGAACGGCCAACGATCCATCCGGGCTTCACGCAAGCACTGCGAGCGGCCCAGTTTCAGGCGCAGCAGGATGGCCGGGACTGGCGAACGGTCCAGTGCCATGTCGTCGGCTGGCACGGCACCGGGCACCACGCGCTACGCGCGTCCTTTGGCCCACACGGGGTGGCCGACATCCCGCTTTCCTCAGTGCTCACTGACATCCAGCGGCGGACGATTGCCGATTCTGGGCGGCCCGTCCGCTGGCAATTGGGCGTTGACGCTGGTGAGACGACCGGAACCGTTCAGCGGGACGAGATTGACTGGCCTACCGCGTCTGCCGGGCCGGTCGATGCGTTTCTCGCGGCCCGCGCGGCTGCACTTGGCGCCATCCACGCCGACGGCCTGGTCCTCGAGGGCACCGACCTGCAGGCGCTGCGCCCCGCCGGCGCAGGCGTACGCCGAAGCGTACGGTGAGCTGCTCGCCTGGCAGCTTCAGCAGGCCGAACGGAGCGACGAGACCCAGCGCGGCAGGGTTCTCGCGGACCTGACCGCAATGCTACAGATTGACACGGTGGAGGCTTCAGTCAGCGCCTCCGACGGCACGCGGCGCACCGTCACGCTGGTCGGCCCCACTCACCCGCTGCGGATGCTCTGGCTAGTCACGTGGGCCGAGCTCGGCAGGCACTGGCTCGATGGCAGTGCCGACAGGTCGCGGTCGGCAATGACTGCGGCGGGCCGGGCCCTGGCCGCGCTTGCCCCGCTCGGCTTTCCGTTTGTCGTGCTGCTCGCCGGTGGCCGGCTCACTATGGCGGCGGCTGACCTGACCCCGTACTGGGGCGCGTGCCTGCCAACGGATAACCCGGATCCGCAGGCCCTGCTGGCCAGGCTGGCCCAGGCGCTGCGGGTGCCGACCCGGCAGCCCGGCGATCGGGTGGTCTCTCCCCGGGTACTCGCTGACCGGGTTGAGCGCTACGTGCGGCAGCACCCCTACGTCACGACGCTAGTGATCAGCGCGGTCAACCTCGGTAGTGCAGACCTGCTTGCAGACATGCTCGTCGAGTTGCAACGGCGGAGGCATCTCAAGCGCATGCGCTACGACATCCGGGCGTTTGCCCCCGATGCCGCGGCAGCCCGGAGCGGCGTGGCGCTGGCCAGTCTGCTGCGCGATGAGTGGACCACGGCGGCCGATGCCGAGGCGTTCCACACGAGGCAGTCCTCGGGGCTGATCCCCAAGCTCTCGGTCGCGGTCTTGCCGCTGGCCGACTTCCGGGCGGTCACCGACGCTCGCCAGTCGCACCTGACGTTCCTGTTTTGACGCGTTCAGCGGGGAGACGTTCGACGCTGCTCCCGCCATCGTCTCACCCGGCATCATCCCCATGCACGGCCTAGTCCAGGACGTGACGGTGATTTATGAGGACGACGAGGGCGGGGCGGTGTGGCGCAAGCAACCGCGGCACGGGCGGGCGGCTTGGATTCCAGGGGCGGAGGAGGCATGTGACCTGCTGACGTCGCTGCCCGCTACTATCTCCTCGGCCGCGGCCGCGGTTGCCACGGGACAGGTTGGCGCCGGGCTGGTGCCGCGTATCACACTCAGTCTGACTCCCGCGGACGGCGCGCTGCTGCACCAAGCGCACCGCTCCAGCGACTGGGTGATCACGATCGACCGCACGCTGGGAATGGAGTACTTCGACACCCCGGCAGTAGCCGGCGGCCTGACTACATTATCGACTTCGAGGGCTCAAGCGACGGCGGCCTGGACCACCACCTGGTGGTCAGCTCGCGGTCGATCAATGAACTGCGCGCCATGCTGGCCCCGGCCATCGGCCAGCATGGCCTCTCTGTGGACCCCGGCACGCTGGCACCTTCTTCGAGCAGTTGCGCCTGCTGTCAGGAAGGCTGGCGTTCAAGATCGCCTCCACGGCGCCGACCCAGCGGACCGAGGTGCTGGGCCTGGCGCTTGCCCGGCTCTACCTGGACTACCAGGGAGTTCTCGCGAACCAGGTTCTGCTCCCGCTAGATGACCACCTCGAGCTGTACCGGGACGCCCGGCGAACGGCCAGTCAGGACATCGGCGACGCGGTGAGCCTGCAGCGCACCGACCTGGCCCTGTGGAGCCTGGACGCCCGACGGCGGCTGATCACCTGTCGTCTAGATGATCGATTCCAAGGGGTTAGTGGTCGTAGGCGATCAGGGAGCGCTTGACGGGCTGGCCGGTGCGGTCGTTGTGCCAGATGGCGGCGGTCAGGGCCAGGACGCGCTGCATGACGCGGA
>Ga0099827_10000874_pt1 | contig 14764 bp, 11 predicted proteins | sample CZO8metaG_FD_79339 | JGI IMG/M metagenome (GOLD analysis project Ga0099827, IMG submission 79339) | Vadose zone soil microbial communities from the Eel River Critical Zone Observatory, Northern California, USA - CZOApr15con1.8 metaG | ecosystem: Environmental > Terrestrial > Soil > Vadose zone ...
CGATCCCCCGGTTCACGACGAACACGCCTTCCGTCTCCCGCTTGCGGCGCGCCATGGCGCTGGTATCGGCGGGTCGATCCTCCGTGGACAGAGGCGTGTTCTCCCGCACCGTGAGGGCGATGATCGGGACCGACAGCGCCTGGCGGCGGGTGTCCGTCACGATGCGGGCCGTGGCGGAAAGGTCCGGGCGCACGTCGCTCGGGGGGTGGTCGAGGGTGACCTCCACGTCGTAATCCACCGCCCGATCGTTCAAGCCGGTGGACGTCGCTGCCGGGGTCTGCGTCGAGCTGTTGGAGATCTTGGTCACCCGCCCGGTGAACGTCGTGTCGGGGAACGCATCGATCGAGACCTCCACCGAGTCGCCGCTGTGGAGCCGGACGACGTCGGTCTCGTCCACCCGCACCTTGGCCTGGATCACGGAGAGGTCCGAGATCGTCATCAGCAGACCGATGTCCTTGGAGAAGGTGCTGGGGACGGCCACCTCGCCTTCTTCCACCGGGAGCCGCGTCACGCGCCCGGCCATCGGGGCGACGAGGTGCGTCTTGCGGAGATTGTCGCGCGCTTCTTGGACGGCGGCGCGCGCTTGATCCACCTGGTGCTGCGCCGCCGTCAGGTTCGCCTCCGCGACTTCGAACGCCGTCTGCGCCTGCTCGAGCTGCTCCGGGGCGACCAAGTTGGGGCTCTGGTCGCGCAGCTCCTGGGTGCGCCTCAGGGCGCGCTGGGCCTGGTCGCGGTTGGCGCGCGCCTGCACGACCTCGGCCTCCGCGGAGGAGTACGCCGCCTGGGCGCGCTGCAGATTGGCCTCGTACACGGTGGGGTCGATCTGCAGGAGGAACTGCCCCTTCGTCACGCGATCGCCCTCCCGCACCGCGATCCTGGTGATGCGGCCGGTGATATCGGCGCTCAGGTCCACCTTCTTCTTCGGCTGGATCTTGCCGCTCGCGGTCACCGCGGCCACGAGGTCGCGGCGCGCCACCTGCTCCTGCCGCACCTCCGTGCCGCGGTCGCGCTTGGCGCTCACGCTCGCCACAACCAGCCCGACGAGCAGGAGCGCGCCGGCGCCTCCCGCGAGCAGCTTGTTCCGCTTCGACATGCGAGACTCGTCCTCTCCTAACGGAGGTGCCGGCCGACGGCGGCTTCCAGCGCCGCGACGGCCCTGTGGTGGTCGTACACGGCGCTCACGTAGTCGAACTCCGCGTTCAGCTGGGCCACCTGCGCGTCGAGCAGCTCGAAGAACGTGCCCGAGCCCACGCGGTAGCGCTCCGTGGCGAGCTGCAGCTGCTCGCGCGCCGCGGCGCGGCTCGTGTCCTGGATCGCGACGGCGCGATAGGCCGTCTGCAGCGTCAGGAACGCCTGGCTGACCTCGGTCCGCACGGCGAGGCCCCGCGCCCGCACCGATTCCGCGAGGTCGTCGCGCTGCGCCTTGGCCTGCGACACCTGGAGCGGGCGCGCGAAGTTGGTGAAGATGGGGAGCGTGATCGTGAGCCGCGCCTGGAACGGCTGGTGGGTGAAGTGGAAGGGATACAGGGCGTTCTGGTCGCGGATCGCCTGCTCCTGGGCGGGCAGCCCGGCGGCGATCAGCGAGCAGTTGAGCGGGGTCTGGGCCGAGTTGAGCCAGGCCGTGTTGTAGTATTGGCACAGCGCAGCGTTTGTGTCCGCCTGCGCCTGGGCGGCCGCGATGGACGGATTGATGTCCGAGAGCTTCTGCGTGAAGCCCGACCACCCGGCCGACAAGGCCACCGACGGCCCGTAGCTCGACGCCGCCGCCCGCACCCCCCAGGCCGCCGCGTTCTCACGTGCCCGCAGCGCCTTGAGCGGCGGGTTCTGCTCCTCAGCGATCGCGAGCAGCTCGTCCAGCCGCCACGCGGGTGCCTCGACGCGGAAGCTGTCCGTCAGCTGCACCGCCGCCAGGTCCGCGGGAGCGGGGACGCCCATGATTTCGAAGAGCCGCAGCTTCTCGACCTCGACGGCGGTGCGGGCCCGGAGCGACCCGACCTCCGCCTGCCCGCGCGCCACCTCGGCCTGCCGCACGTCGATGAGCGTGGAGCGCCCGACGTCGTAGCGCGCGTGCGCGAGCTTGAGAAACTCGTCGTCACGATCGAGCCGCGCCCGGGCCAACCGCGCGTTCTCGCCCGCCTGCAGCACCGTCAGGTATTGCTGCGTGACGGCGTTGACCAGGGTCGCTTCCGCGCCAGCGATGTCGGCGTCGGCCGCCGTGAGCTGCGCGTGTTTCAGCCCCGGTTGGGCGAGCGTCGCGCCGGAGAGCTGCCAGTTCAGGCCCACGCTGTAGTTGGAAGACCAGGTGGCGACGTTCTGCGAGAAGCTCGCGGTGAGGAAGGTTTGCTCTCCCGGACCGGCGTAGCCCCCGCCCGCGGACGCGGTCACCGTCGGAAGGAAGCTCCCCCAGGCGTTGCGGACGCCCCAGGCCGCCGGGGCACGGTCGTGCAGCGCCTGCCGATAGGCGGGGCTGCTGTCGCGCGCCAGGGCGATCGCGTCGGCGAGCGAGAGGCCGGCGGTGGGGGAGACGGGAGAAGGGGGGACGGAGCTCTGGCCCAGGGCGAGGACCGGGCACAGCAGGAGCGCGGCGGCCAACGGCGCGTGTCTCATCGGCATCCTGGCAGACGTGGGGGTCGGCTCGCACCCCGTACGCGCGATCGCGCCTCTCGGTTTCGAGCTGCGACCCCGCGCGCTCGTGGTGCTCGTCGCTGGGCGAAGGTAGCGGGACGAAACAAGGCCGGTCAAGCAGGCGGCAGCCGTTCGACCCGCAGCCGCCGCGAAGGGATTTCGACCTTCAGCAAGCGACCGGCGGAGTCGAGCCAGAGGTGCACGACCTGGTTCGGGCCTCCCGTCGCGGTGATGTGCCGTAGCGTTGCGGGGTCGCGGTTGAGCGTGGTCGCGGCGGCACCGAGATCCTGCACCATGAGCTCGTCGCGGCGTCCGGCGCGGGGCACGAGGGCGGTGATGCGGACCGGTTGGGCGCGCGCCTGCCGCGCGGCGAACAGGTAGGGGGCGTAGACCGAATCGTCGAGGACCACCGTGCGGCCGACGACGGGAAACTCCCGCGCGCGCTCGGAGCGCCGGCCGAGCATGCGCACGGTGAACCGGTTGCGCGTGGCCTGCCCCAGGATCCGCAGGGGCTCGCGCGGGTCCGCGGCGTCGAACTCGAGGCTCAGCGGCTGCGAGTCGCCCTGGACGGTGACCGTCGGCGACAGGACAACGATGGGGCGCACGCGGTCGTAGCGGATCGAGGCGGCGAGGGTCCAGCCGCTGCCGACGAGCCCGACACGCGCGGTACCGAGCCGGAACGCCTCGCGGGCGATCTCCGCCGTGTCCTCGCGCACCACGTACGTGCCCTCGTCGAGCAGGGCCTGGAGACCGAGCAGGGCGATGAGCAACAGGCTCACGCCGCGCTCTCCAGCACTCGCGTCGCGATACGCTCGTAGATCATCTTATACAGCCGCTCACCCTTGTCCCGGGTTGCAAGGGTGGGCCGCCCGACGGAGCCTGGGCTTGCCTCCGGGAGCCGGTGCCCGCGGCCGAAGCGCCGGCGGGCGGCGTCGAGCAGCGGGAAGTCCCGGGCCTGGCTCATGTCCACGAGCTCGGGGGCGACGTACAGCAGCAACGACGTGTCGAGCTCGCTGCCGTGCATCGGCGTGTCGGCGTCCTCGAGGTGGCCGCTGAAGTCGAGGGCGAACACATCGACGGTGAGCACCCGCGCTTGACGGGTGCGTAGCGTGGACAGCGCCTCCTGGTGCGGGTCGTACCCGTGGGCCGTGAGGATGATGAAGGCGTCGACGCCGGCCTGCTCCCACGACCCGAGGAGGTCGTTCATCCAGCGGTGCAGGGTCTTGCGGCGCACCGAAGCGTTGCCCGGGAAGCGCCGCCGGCTGACGGAGTTCACGCCGTATTCGACGGTCGGCGCCCGCAGGATCTGGAAGTCGGCGGAAAGGTCGTCCGCGAGGCGCTCGACGATTATCGTGTCGCACCCCAGCGGCAGGTGCGGGCCGTGTTGCTCGCACGTCCCGACGGGCACGAGCAGGCGCGGGTCACGCTCGAGGGCGAGGCCGACGGCGTCAGGAACGAGGCTCTTCAAGTGCAGCGGTCCCCTCATGTCGTGATCCCCGGGTGTCTGGCCTGCGTCGCGGCCGCCGAGTGGCTGCACGGCGGCGGTGCCGGCTGGGCGTGGGCGGCGGTCGTGGTGGCCGTGGTCCCGTGGCTCGGCGGTCGACCCCGGGGCGTGGCCCCGGGGTTGGCCGCGCTCGCCACCGTCGCGCTCGGCGGCCTGCTGGTGGTGGGCGTGCTGCAGGTGCGGCAGGTCGAGTGCTGTTGGCCGGCGGAGCGAGAGCACCGCGTGACGCGCGCATCGCAGCAGCTGGCGGCGACCCTCGCCGCCTCGGTGGCCGAGGCGCGGCGCCTGGCGGAACGCGGGGCGGTGGCGGCCTTACTCCCGCGGCACGCCGCGTTCCCCCCACTGCGCGACGCGCTGGGGAGAGGGACCACGCGCCTCGAGCGGGGGGTCGTGATTCTTGCGGCCGACGGCGAGCCGTGGGCTTGGGCCGGCCGGCACCGCTTCATCCCCGGGGTGGACACCGCCGAGCTGCGCGCCGTCATCACACCATTCTACGTCTCGCTCGAGGCCCGCCGCCAGACGTCGGTGGGCGGCACGGCCGTAGGGACGGTGCTGCTCGATGCCTCGCCCGCCGTGCCCGATCGCGACGGGGCGGTGAGCAGGGTGTTTGCCCGCGACCAGGGCGTGGCGCTGCGCTTCCTCCCGCCGCGCCTCGCGCCCGCGGGCTCCGACGTGTTCGACTACACGACGCCGCGCGGCGACACGCTCTTCAGCGTGCAGGCTGCGCCGCCCACCCAGGGCGACGCCAAGCTGGCGAGGCTGACACGCGCGGCGGGACTCGCCGGCGCCGGCGTAGCCGCCGCGCTGCTCCTGCTGCTTGCCGCCGCCTCGCCGGTCGCTGGCGCTGGCTCGCCGCGCTCGCTGGCGGCTGGTGCTTGATACGGGCGCCCTTGTTCTCCCCCGCCACCTTCTATCGCCCCATGCTCGGCATGTTCAGCTCGTCGACGGGGTCGCTCACGGTGCTGGCGGCGCTGCTGTTGTTCGCTGCGGGCCTGCTGTGGCGGCGCGGCAGCCCGCGCCGCTGGTGGTCGCTCGCCGCGGCGGCGCTGCTCATCCTCGCCGCGCCCTTCGTGCTGCGGGACCTGGGGCGAGGGATCACGCCTCCCGCGCGGGGGGTGAGCGTTCCCCTCTGGCTTTCCTGGGAGACGGCCCTCGCGGTCACGGGCATGGCGCTCATCCTGCTGGCCGCGGCGTTGGTGCGCGGGGCGACTGAGCCGCGGCGGGTGCCGTGGATGCTGCCCGCGGCGTGCGCCTGGGCCATCGTCGCCGCCGTCGCGGGCCTGTGGCTGTGGGATCCGGAGGGCGCGTGGCCCGACTGGTACACGTACGTGTGGCTTCCGGCGCTCGCCGGTGTGCTCGTGCCGGCCCCGCGACGTTGGGCGGTGGTGGGAATCGCCACCGTAGCCGGCACCGCGGCCGCCCTGATCACTTGGGGCGCGGCGGTAGAGGGCCGCCTGGCGCTCGCCGACCGCGATGCCAGGAGCCTCGGATCCGAGAGCGATCCGCTTGCCGCCGCCCTGCTCGAGCGGATGGGGGCGTCCGTGGCGTCGCTCGGGGCGCCGCGCACGGCGGGCGATCTCTACTCGCTGTGGCTCCGCTCGCCGCTCGCGGCGGAAGACTACCCGACCTACCTCTCGGTATGGACCCCGGCGGGCGAGCCCCGCGCCGAGCTGCCGCTCGCCGCCGTCGGCCTGCCGCCGCCGCTCGTCGCCGGCCTGGTCCGGTCGTCCGCGACCCCCGCGGGCCCGCGGGTGGAGCGCGTCGCGGCGATCCCCGGGGTGCACTACGTGCTGGTGGCGCCGCTCTCGAGCGGCGACGTGCTGGCCGTTGCCGTCGGGCCGCGCTCGAGGCTCGAGCCGTCGAGCCGGGTGGCGCGCTTCCTACACGGGGAGGTGGCCGTCGCGCCTCCCTACACGATCTCCCTGTCGCTCCCCAGCCAGGCGCCGGCAGCCGCGAGCGCGGGAGTCAGCTGGACGCGCGCCGGCTGGATGGCGCGCGGCGAGCGCCGCATCGAGCTGCCGGGGGGGGTACGGCACGTCCATCTGCGCGTCGACCTCCAGGGACCGTGGGCGCTGCTGGTGCGGGGAGCGCTCGTAGTCGTCGTGGACGTGGCGCTGCTCGCCGCCTGCTGGCTGCTCGGGCTGATCCTGGCGGAGGGGTGGCGTCCCACGCGGCCGCGCCTCCTCTGGGCGCTGCGGACGAGTTACCGCCTGCGGCTGACGGCGACCCTCGCCGGGTTCTTCGTGCTGCCGGTGCTGGCGTTCGCCTTCTGGAGCTTTGCGCGCCTCTCCGATGAGGTCCGCGACGCGCGCGACCTGCTCATCCGGCAAACGCTCAAGGACGCCGCCACCACCGCGGGCGCCCTGCCGTTCGAGAGTCCGTCCGCGGTGCGCAGCGGCGTCATCGAGCTGGGGAGACGGCTCGATGCCGACCTCGGGCTGTACCGTGACGGCATGCTCGCCGGCACGGGCACACCGGTACTGGACGAGCTCGGACTGGTGGACCCCTACCTCGCACCGCCCGCATTCGAGCGCCTCGCACTCGAGGACGAGCTCGACCTGATCGCCGACGGCAGCACCGCGGGCCGGCCGATCCGGATCGGCTACCACGTGGTGGTGGCCGGCCCACCCCGGTCCCAGGCGATCCTCGCGGCCCCGCAATTGCTCGACGACGAGGAGGTGCGCCAGGAGCAGGAGGACCTCGCCCTCGTGCTGGTGCTGCTCATCGGCGTCGGGCTGGTCGCTGCGGTGTCGCTTGCGGGATTGGCCGCGCGCGGGCTCGCGCGCCCGGTCGCGGCCCTGCGGGAGGCGGCCGTCGCCGTGGGGCGCGGCACGCCCCTTCCCCCCTTTCCCCCTGGCGCCCCGCGGGAGTTCGAGCCCGTCATTATCGCGTTCGAGCGCATGGCGGCCGATGTGCGCTCGAGCCAAGCGGCGCTGGAAGAGGCGCGGCGGCGCACGGCGCAGGTGCTCGCGAACGTGGCGACGGGCGTGATCGCGGTGGATGGGAGGCTGCGGGTGACGCTCGCGAATGGGCGCGCCGCGGAGCTCGTGGACGCGGGGGGGAACGCGCTCGAGCCGGGCACCGAGCTCGCAGGCGCGGCGGGCGGCGACTGGGTCCCCGTGTGGAACGCCGTGCGCGCCTTCGTCGCCGGCCGTACCGCCGACATCGTGGAGCGTGAGTTCCCGATCGGGGGACGGCAGATCCGCGTGCAGATCGCTCCCCTTGGGCCGGAGGCGGAGGGGTGCGTCGTGGCGCTCGACGACGCGACCGCGCTCACCCGGGCTGCGCGCGTCCTCGCCTGGGGAGAGATGGCCCGCCAGGTGGCGCACGAGATCAAGAATCCGCTGACGCCCATCCGGCTCGGCATCCAGCATCTGCAGCGCGCCCACCGCAAGGACGACTTCCCCGCCACCCTGCGCGACACCGCGGCCCGCATCCTGGCGGAGATCGACCGGCTCGACGCCATCGCGCGCGCCTTCTCGCGCTTCGGGTCGCCGGCCGCGGAGACGCTGCCCCTCGAGCCCGTGGACCTTTACGCCGTGGCTCGCGAGGTCGTGCAGCTCTACTCCCTCGGCGGTGTAGCGGGTGCGGCAAAGGTGCAGCTGGAGGGGACGCGGGGAGCAGGGGGAGGCGCGCCCGTCCTGGCACGCCGTGACGAAGTGAAGGAAGTGCTCGTCAACCTCCTCGAGAACGCGCGCAATGCGGGGGCCCGACGCGTCTTGGTGCGGGTCTCTGGGGACGGTCGCGAAGTGGCCGTCGCGGACGACGGCCGCGGCATTCCGGCCGACCTCCTGCCTCGCGTGTTCGAGCCCACCTTCTCCACCACCTCGAGCGGCTCGGGGCTGGGGCTTGCCATCGCCAAGCGGCTGGTCGAGAGCTGGCGTGGGACCATCGCGCTCACCAGCACGCTCGGCACCGGCACCACGGTGACCATCACCCTGGGTCCGGCTGCCCCCCCCCTCGGAGCGGTCCCAAAGTGACGCGGCTCACTAGCGCAAACCGCGAAAACCCTTATCCTGGTGCGGCTTCCTGTCCGCCACCCGCTCCGCCGAGGCCACTGGTGCGAACAACCGTCGTGAGCTCCGGGCTCGCCGCTCTCCTGCTCGCTGTCGCCGCCCTCCCCCTCCCGCTCGCCGGGCAGGGGCTCCTCACCGATGCCAGGCGGGCCGGCATGGCCGGGGTGAGCCTCACGCTGGACGGCGCGCTGACGCGCTACAACCCTGCCTACCGGGCGGTGCCGCCCCAGGCGGTCCACGGCGGAGCGAAGGCCACGATCCCGATTCCTCTAGGGCTGATTCAATTTTTCCATGACCACCCGATCTCGAACCTGCGCAACGATCCTCTGTTCCACCCCGATTCGGCACGGTTCAACCCGATCGAGCTCGCGGATCTGGTGCTGCACTTGCCGCTCAATTACGACGTCAGGAAGGTGCCGACGCCCACGAACGACGTGACGTTCGGCATCGGGAAGGACTTCTTCCAGGCAGATCTGGGGAAGGCGCAGAGCCTCATTCCGGCGGATCAGTTCGGGATCACCGGCTCGAGCCGGCCGCTCTCGATCGGGCCCAGCTTCCACGGCATTTCGGTGGGCGTGACCGGCTGGCTGCACGACGACGTGGAGTTTCAGCTCGACGACTCGCTGCTGGCGTTCCTGAAGGACGCTCACCAGGCCCACGACAACACCACCTACAGCGTGTTCGGCAACGTCCTCGCTGAAGGCGGGTTCGCACCATCGATCGGCTACTCGGGCCGCGTCTACGGCAACGAGGACCGCGGCCTGTACGTGGGGGGTGGGGTCCACTACTACCTCGGCGTCGCGTACGGCAGCTCGCTGGTCGACACGGCCGGGTTCAAGACCGGGTCGCCGATCTTCTCTGGCACGAACCCGCTCACGCCGCAGTTCTCTGCGACGACCAGCTACTCGAAGTACGGCAACACCTTCGGGCATGGCGTGGGCGTGGACGTGGGACTCGCCTGGGTGACGGGACCCATCGTGTTCGGCGTCGGCGTCAACGACATCGGGGCGACGATCACCTGGCCCGACACGCGCATCGAGCACGTGATCTACGACACCAGCACCAACAAGTTCGTGAACGACTTGCCGCCCCGGCTGGGCGTCGAGACGAAGACGAAGCTCCCGGTGACCTACCTCGCGAACGTGATCTATACGCTCGGCGGCACGACGGTGGGCGCGGACCTGTTGGACAATGGGCGGGGGACGCAGATCCACGTCGGCGCCGAGCAGCGGTTCGGGCCGTTCGCGGTGCGGGGCGGGGTGGCGCGCGATCAGCGCAAGAAGGTCGAGTTCGGCTGGGGCGGCGGGCTCCGCTTCGGGCCCTTCGGGCTGGACGCGGGGTTCTGGACCCACTCCAACGCCCTGTCGGACCAGCGCGGCATCACGATGGCGACTTCACTCTCGATCTACTAGGAGATGGCGATGCAGAAGACGACTTGGGTCGGAGTGACGTTGATGGTCGCAGGACTCGGGGCTGGCTGCGGTCAGGGACGCCTGATCTTCAACGTGGATGTCTACAGCTTCCTGAAGAGTGCGAACAGGGACACGGTGCCTTATTACGCGCCCCTCCCCCCGGGCGTGCCGGACACGATTCCCGTTCAGACGGTGAACTTGCCCCCGACGGGGGCCGGATCTTCGATAGTGGACTCGGCGAGCCTCACGGGCACTGTCGCGTTCGTGGACGCACAGGGAACAGGCTCGGTCTCGTACCAACTTTTCATTGACACGGCTCGCGCCGTATACACGCGGCCAGCGCTTTTGACGGTGTCCTCGGGGTCAGTGAGCCCCGGCGATTCGATCAATACGCCCTTCAGTCTGAACATCCCCGCGGCGATCAAGCCGTTCTTCACGAGCACGCAGATCTATGTCGGCGTGCGGCTTGCCGGCACGGCCACAAGTCCCCCGTTGCAGGGTCGCGCACGACTCACTGCGCTCCAGCTCAGCGTCGCGCTGCAAGACAAGATCTTCTAAACGGGCGGGAAAAACGTAGAGGGACGACGTCGTCCTTCTACGTCGTTTCTCCACGCTCTGCTTCGACGCCTTGTCTCCACGCCTTATATTGTTCCCGTGCCCGATTATCACCGCAGGTCAACGGTCGTCGTCGACGTCGGCGGCGTGAAGGTGGGAAGCCCCCACCCGATCGTCGTCCAGTCGATGACGAACACCGACACCGCGGATGCGGCCGCCACCGTCGCCCAGGTGCGCGCGCTCCACGAGGCGGGGAGCGAGCTGGTGCGCGTCACCGTCAACAACGAGGCTGCCGCGCGCGCGGTGCCCGCGATCGTGGCGGAGGTGGACGTCCCCGTCATCGGCGACTTCCATTACAACGGTCACCTGCTCCTCACCGCGTACCCGGCTTGCGCGCAGGCGCTCGCCAAGTACCGCATCAATCCGGGCAACGTCGGGGCCAAGCGCCGCGACGAGCACTTCCGCACCATCATCGACGTCGCGCGCGAGCACGACAAGCCGGTACGCATCGGTGTGAACTGGGGGAGCCTCGACCAGCAGCTCCTGACCGAGATGATGGACGCGAACGCGCGCGCTCCCGAGCCCCGCGACGCCCGCGACGTGACCCTCGACGCCATGGTGGCGAGCGCCACCCGCTCGGCCGAGCTCGCCGAGCAGTGCGGCCTCGCGCACGACCGCATCTTTCTGTCCGCCAAGCTCTCGGGCGTGCAGGACCTGGTCGAGGTATACCGCAAGCTGGCGCCGCGGTCCGATTACCCTCTGCACCTGGGCCTCACCGAGGCTGGGATGGGGACCAAGGGCGTCGTCGCCAGCACCGCCGGTCTCGCCATCCTGCTCCAGGAAGGGATCGGGGACACGATTCGCGTCTCCCTCACCCCCAAACCGGCGGGCGATCGCACCGAGGAAGTGCAGGTCGCCCAGCAGATCCTCCAATCGCTCGGCCTCCGCAGCTTCACTCCCCAGGTCACGGCATGCCCCGGCTGCGGGCGCACGACCTCGCACTTCTTTCAGACGATGGCCGAGGAGATCGAGACGTATCTGCGAGAGCAGATGCCGGTCTGGCGCGAACGCCATCTGGGGGTGGAAACGCTGCGGGTCGCCGTGATGGGGTGCGTGGTGAACGGGCCCGGCGAGTCGAAGCACGCCGACATCGGCATCTCGCTCCCGGGCACGTTCGAGGAGCCCAAAGCGCCGGTGTACGTGGACGGGCAGCTGCGCGTGACGCTCAAAGGCGCCACTATCGTGGCGGACTTCCTGAAGATCCTCGAGGAGTACGTCGACACCCGGTACGGAGCCGGAACGCCCGTCAAGTAGCCATGGTGAGCTTGCAAACCCCGATCTGCGATTTCGGCTGGAAGGCGGTGGACTTCGACCTCCCCGGCGTGGACGGCCAGCGCTACCGCATCGCCGAGGTCTTGGGTCAGAAGGGGTTGCTCGTCATGTTCATCTGCAACCACTGCCCCTACGTGAAGGCGGTGCGCGAGCGCATCGTGCGCGACTGCCTCGAGCTCAAGGCGCACGGCATCGGCTCGATCGCCATCATGTCGAACGATCCTGCCGACTACCCCGAGGACTCGTTCGACAACATGCGGGCCGTGGCCCGGCAGTTCCGGTATCCCTTTCCGTACGTGTGGGACGAGAGCCAGGAGGTGGCGAAGGCCTACGGCGCGGTCTGCACGCCCGATTTCTTCGGCTTCAACGCCGACCTGGCGCTGCAGTATCGCGGCCGGCTCGACGCTTCGCGCAAGGAGACGGCGCCGCCCGACGTGCGGCGCGACTTGTTCGAGGCGATGGTGCAGGTCGCGCGCACCGGCCAGGGCCCGCTCGAGCAGATCCCGAGCATCGGGTGCTCGATCAAGTGGCGGGGCGTCACCGCCTGAGGTCCTGCCTTACCGCCCGGGTGTGGCCTCAGGCAGGAACACGAGGTCGGCGCCCATGAACAGGTCTTTCCAGAGCGCCGCGTCCACGCCCAGGCCGTAGGAGCGGATTTTCGGGGTCAGGTCATCGAGGATCCATGCCGGGGCGCGCCACTTGGCGAGCACGCGCATCCCGCCCGCATCAGGGAACCATTTCACGGCGGCAGTGGTCGGCGTCCGCGTGCCACGCAACGTCAGGGTGCCAACCGCGCTGCCCAGGACAGTGTCTGCCCGCCTGGACACATCAATGAGGCTGTCCAAGGTGAACTGGATCTCCGGGAACTGCCCTGTTTGCAGGAGCTGGTGCATCAAGACGTCGCGAATCGACTCGCCCGTGATCAGCGCGTCGCCCCGAACGGTGACCGTTCCACGCACTCCCCGCCAGTGGACGGTGTCTTGCACCATGACCTCGCCCCCGGCCGCCTCAGCGCAAACTGAGTTGACCCAGCGGCGAGGAAACAGCGGCACGTGCACGGTGTCCTCGACGTTGGCGTAGCCGGTAGCGGGCATCTTGAGGAGGGGGTTGATGCTCCAGCCGGTACTCCGCCCCTCGCCCGGCCGCCAGGAGGGTTCCGCCGGGCACGTCGTAGCCCAGAGGTGATTCAGGTGCGGGCTCACCTGCCACCATGCAAGGCTGGTTTTCGGATCCACCGTCCAGCGCGCCTGCGCATGCCCTGCAGCTGCCGCGCCGAGAAAGCCTACCAGTGCGGCGGCCCACCCGCGAGCCGTGGTGATCGTCAGGGCGAGCCGCCGTTGGGGCAGAGGGGGGGAATAGCGGGGTCGATGCAGGGTTGGGAAGACGATGGACCGCTCCCGTGCGAAGCGGAGATGGCGAGCGCCGCGACTGCCAGGGTGACCCCCCCCATCAGGAGGAGCGTGCGCCGCGGCGCCGCCTGACGCGCCCGCATCGACTGCACGGTCGCCAGCGGCATTTCGACGTAGTGTACCCCCTCGGCGAGGCCGCCCAGGGTGTCGGCCCTGACGCGCGGCGATAACAGCGCCACCTGGCTGTTGTCGGTCGTGGTGACCCAGACGACGCGGGGCACCTTGGAGGTGATGAACTCGGCGGGCCGGCGCACGGTGGCGACGGTGGTGCACGCCGTGGCGAAGGGAATGAGCGGCATCAGGGTAGCTGCGGTGAGGCGACGCAAGATGTTTTCCTCCGGGAGGGAGCCGCGTTTCAAATCGTGCGCGCGCCGTTCACGACTCCATCGCCAAGATGGACGCTGGCAAACGGCCCCGCAAGGAGCAATTGCTCTCGCCGAAGTTTGTGCCGTCACGCGATGGTTTGATGCCGGTGGAGCAGCCGGCCTGCCCGACTGTTGGGCCATGCTCGCCCGGGTCCGCTCGGCCGCCGTGCTCGGTATCGACGCCTATCTCGTGGACGTCGAGACCGACATCGCGAATGGGCTGCCGAGCTTCGCGACCGTCGGGTTGCCGCAGGGGGCTGTGAAGGAGGGCCGCGAGCGGGTGTACGCCGCGGTCGCGAACACCGGCTACACCTTTCCGCTGAAACGCATCACCGTGAACCTCGCCCCGGCCGACGTCCGGAAAGAGGGCTCGGCATTCGACCTGCCGATCGCCGTCGGCATCCTCGTCGCTACGGAGCAGGTCTCGAGCGAGCGCCTGGGGCGCGTGGTGGTGCTGGGAGAGCTCGGGCTCGAGGGAGCCATACGGCCCGTGCGCGGCGCGCTTCCGGTCGCGCTCGCCGCCCGCGCCGCCGGTGTGGACGCCTTGGTGCTGCCGCGGGAGAACTTGGCCGAAGCCGGTGTGGTCTCAGGGATCCGCGTGCTCGGTGCGGGCAACCTGGCCGAGCTGGGCGATTTCCTCGACGGCCGGAGCGAGCTGCCGGCGGCGGACGTGGACGTCGCCCGCTTATTCGAGGATCGACAGAAGGACGACGTGGATTTCGCAGAGGTGAAGGGACAGGCGCACGCCAAGCGCGCCCTCGAGGTCGCTGCGGCTGGCGGGCACAACATCCTGATGGTGGGTCCGCCGGGCTCCGGGAAGACGATGCTGGCCCGCCGCCTGCCCACGATCCTCCCTAAGATGAGCCTCGACGAAGCGCTCGAGACGACCAAGATCCACTCCGTCGCGGGTACGCTGCCGTTAGGCGAGTCGCTCGTGGCGCGGCGCCCCTTCCGCGCGCCCCATCACACGATCTCGGATGCGGGCCTGATCGGGGGCGGCTCCTACCCCCGGCCCGGTGAGGTGAGCCTGGCGCACGGCGGCGTGTTGTTCTTGGACGAGCTGCCCGAGTTCCGCAAGAACGTGCTGGAAGTGCTGCGTCAGCCGATGGAGGACGGCGTCGTGACGATCGCCCGCGCGGCGATGAGCCTGGCGTACCCCGCGCGTTTCATGCTGGCGGCGGCGATGAACCCGTGTCCCTGCGGGTACTTCGGCGACCCGCAGCACAACTGCTCCTGCGGGGCGACGGGCGTCGAGCGCTATCTCGCGCGGGTGTCGGGGCCGCTGCTCGATCGCATCGACCTGCACCTCGAGGTGCCGGCCGTGAAGTACCGCGCGCTGACGGATCAGGGTGGGGGGGAGCCGAGCGAGGCGGTGCGGGAGCGCGTGGATCGCGCGCGGGTGGTGCAGCGCGAGCGGTTCGCCACGCGGGCGGGCGTGTACGCCAACGCGCACATGGCGGCGCGGGACATCCGGACGTTCTGTCGCGTGTCGGACGGGGCGGACGCCCTGCTGCGCACCGCGATCACACGGCTCGCCCTCTCGGCC
>Ga0099827_10000875_pt1 | contig 14763 bp, 13 predicted proteins | sample CZO8metaG_FD_79339 | JGI IMG/M metagenome (GOLD analysis project Ga0099827, IMG submission 79339) | Vadose zone soil microbial communities from the Eel River Critical Zone Observatory, Northern California, USA - CZOApr15con1.8 metaG | ecosystem: Environmental > Terrestrial > Soil > Vadose zone ...
AGCGGATGGGCTTGTCAACCTCGAAGGTGTACCGGATCGAGGGCGACAAGGTCAGCGTGCTGCTGCGCGACGTGGCCCGGCTGCTGGACCTGTACGGCGTGACCGGCGAGCAACGCGACGCCGTCCTTGAGCTGGCCCGCCAAGCGCGGCGCACGGACTGGTGGCATCAGTACGGCGGCGCCATCCCTGCCTGGTTCCAGTTCTACGTGGGCCTGGAAGCCGAGGCCGCCACGCTGCGCGGCTATGAGAGCGAGTTCGTGCCGGGCGTGATGCAGACCGAGGACTACGCGCGGGCGATCATGTCCACCGCGCCGGAGCCGGACGGCGAGGAAGCCGAGCGGCAGATAGCGGTCCGGATGGAGCGCCAGAAGCGGCTGCGCGGGGACAACCCGCTGACGCTGTGGGTCGTGCTGAACGAGGCCGTGATCCGCCGCCTGGTCGGCGGGCCGCAGGTCATGCGCGACCAGCTGGCGCACCTGGGCGAGCTGGCCGCCCTGCGCAACGTGACGGTGCAGGTGCTCACCTACGCGGCTGGCGCTCATCCAGCGATGCACGGCGCGTTCACCATCATGGAATTCCCGGAGGAGGCGCACCCGGACGTTGTGTACCTCGAAGCGCAGACCGGCGCCCTTTACCTTGAGATGACCTCTGACCTTCGCCGGTATAGCCTGGCATTTGACTACCTGCGGGCTCAGGCCCTCGCCCCCGCAGCATCCCGGGCACTGATCGCCCAGGTAGCGAAGGAACTCCAATGAACGATCACAAGAACCCCCGGCTTCCCCGCGAAGCCCCCGGCGGCCCGGCATGGCGCAAGAGCAGCCACAGCGGCAACAACGGCGGCCAGTGCGTGGAAGTGGCCCTGCACCCTGACGGCGCATCGGCGTGCCTGGTGCGCGACTCCAAAGACCCGCACGGGCCGGTACTGACCTTCACCCCGGACGAGTGGCGGGCGTTCACCGCCAGGGTGCGGGACGGCCGGTTCAACCTCTGATACCGGGTGATCATCGCCCTAAATGCTGCTGAATCCCGCCCAGCGAGCAGCGGTGGTCCCCGCTCTCATGGCGCGGGCTGCGTAGTCGTTCTGCATCAGCGCCCGCAGCTCCATCCCGGTGGCGGCGGTTAACACCGTCTCCGGCGCAGCGGCGGGGATGGCCGTCCAGGTCTTGCCGTCGCAGTTGACCGCGTAAGCCTGCTCCCAGTGCCATCGCAGGATGTTTAGCGTCGTCTGCGCGTCTGTGCCGAGCATCGTGCCTCCTGGCCACGTCGGTCCGACGTTACACAGGAGTGTACGCGATTGTGCTCGGATACATCCGGGTAGAACCCGGCAGATCAGGGCGCTACCGGGGGGAGCAGCCTTCATGCTCGTGACTATCGACGTCGGCTCTCGGGTGCCATTCCATGAGCAACTGGCGGCGATCCTGCGGGAGAAGATCAGGACGGGCCAGATTAACTCCCGTGTGCCGAGCATCGTCACGCTGGCTCAGGAGTACGGCGTGGCCAGGCGCACGGCCGCGCACGCCCTCGGCACCCTGGCTGACGAGGGGCTGATCGTGGCGGTACGCGGGAAGGGTTTCTACGTCACCGAGCGGGGCTGACCGGGACCGTTAGGCTGCTGGTTCCCGAAGCCGACCGTCGTGCGGTACGCCGCTCTGTTGCTCGGCGGCCATCCCGTGCAGCCATGACACATCGGCCGCCCGGCGCGACTACTCGCCGGCTTCCCAGTCCGGTTCTCGCTGCCGCCAGTGCTGCCGCTCGGCTTCTCGCTCCTCCTCCAGCTCCCGCAGGACCCGGGGCGAGGGGATCAGCGCGGAGTGCTCCGGGTCGTCGTCGTCATACCAGCGCGGGCGCCGGGTGGGGCCGTCATCATCATGTGTGCTCATGCGCCGGACAATACGCCGGCCATCCGATGTTCCGGGGATACGTGATTACCACCGTGCGGCACAGGGTTACCCTCCGGGCAGGCCGCTCGCTGACGGCCCGCTGGCCGCCGCACTCCTGGCCACCTGGGCGGCGGCTCGCCTTGCACAAGGCTCGTCCCACGCCCGGCCCCGCCGTCGTTTCTGCTCGCGGCCCTGATCGGGCTTGCACGGGGGCGGCAGGGGCCAGGCGCAGGTGGCCGGGGGATGCCTGACAGAGCCGCCGGAGCACGGCCAGACCGGCCGCAACCAGCAAGATCAGGTAGAATTGGGGCGGGGAGAAGGAGTCAACCTGATTAGGAAAGGCTGGCTTCTTCATGGCAATCGGCGGATCAAACCGATTACTGTCCACCGCTGAGCTGACGGAACTGCTCAGCGTCCCGGTGCGTACCGTGCAGTCCCGCTGGCGGGAGTGGGAGTTATCCGCGTTCCGCGTCGGCAAGGCCCTGCGATTCCACGAGCGGGACATAGAGAAGTGGCTGGAAACCCGGCGCGTCGCCTAAGCTGCCAGGCCCTCCAGGGCGTCCCTGGAACGGTCCCAGGCGGACGGCACGAGGTGACCGTAAATCTGGAATGTCACCCGGATATACGGTGCCCTACGAACGTCGCCACGTCGGTCAGCGGCACGTTGGCGGCCAGCAGGACGCTGACGTACTGGTGCCGTAGCGTGTGCTCGGTGAAGTCACCGCCGAGTCCGGCGCGCTTGGCGGCAGCGGTGAAGCGGCCGTGATAGCCGGCGTAGCAGACCCGCTTGCCGAGGCTGGCGAACAGGTACCCGTCATCGGTGCCGAACTCCGCCACGTGGGCCCGCACCCGCGCCCACAGCCAGGCCGACACCGGGCAGTCGCGGTGCTCGTTGGCCTTGTGCGCCTTGAGCGGCGCCAGGCTGCCGTCCCGGGCAACCTGCTCGCAGGCCCGCAGCGTCTTCCCGTCATCGCGGAAGTTGTCCAGCCGGACGGCAAGGGCCTCGTTTATCCGCAGCCCGCAGCCCCGCATCAGCCAGACCGTCAGCGCCACCTCGGTGCCGATGCCGCCGACCAGCTTGGTCAACTGCGCGGCGGTGGCCGGGATGATCTGCGCCGCGCCCTGCGCATGGGCCCGGACGGTCAGCCCGCCGAGCCGGTGCCGGCCGAGCTTGCCCGCCGTCACCGCCTCGTTGACGGCGCCCATGATGACGGTCAGGCAGGCGGACTTGCGGGGCGCGCTGCGGGTCATGCCGGCAGGCCCTGCACCGCCTCGCGATCGGAGGCGACCTGCGCCAGCGTCCGGCTGCCGAGCACCGGCTTACAATAATCTGCGCGCTGAGGACCGAGCGGTAGGCGCGCTTGGTGCCGTCCGCCCGGTGCAGCCCGTCAATCAGCGCTCCGCGTAGTCAGTGAACCGGACGGTGCCGACGCGCGGGTCCACGAACACGCCCTCGCGACTGTCGTGCTCCACATCTATCGGGCCTTGCCAGCGGAGAGCCTGCGTAGCGCGCCGTAGAGCCGGCCGCGGGTCCGCGGCGATGCCTGCGCTGGGACCTTGATACCGCGCCGGGATGCCGGGTCGGCGTCCCGGTTTCGCCGTGTGCGTCCCCGCCGCGCGGCCGCCCGCAAGCCCCAAATTGCCGTCTTTGTGCTGCTACCCGGGTGCAACCCGCCGCGAACCGTGCCGATAACCCACAACTCCGACTCTGAGATCGAAGCGACGGAAGCCCGGTCCAACCGGGCGTCGATCAAGATCTCGGGGGAGACGAAATGTCCGGCACGAAGGAAATCCAGACCGGCAGCAAGGCCGCCCGCGGCGGGCCGCAGCGGGCCGCCCAGTACGCGATCGCATCGTCGGTCACGGCCGGGGTTTTCCTCTCGGTGGCGGCACTCGCCCCGGCCGCGCAGGCCGCGACCGCGAACGCCACGGCAGCTTCCCCGGACAAGGCCACCGCCCGCATCCAGGCCCTGCTCGACAGCCCGGCTGGCGGCACCGTGAACCTCCCGCACGGCACCTTCACCATCTGGCCCACCCTGCGGCTCAAGCACGGCGAGCGCATCGTCGGCCACAGAACCACGCTGCGGGTCGCCTCCGGCTCGGGCGACTATTCCGCGGTGCTAACCGGGGCGACCGCGTCGGCGGACCTGTCCGGGCTGGCCATCACCGGCGTGACCTTCGACCAGAACGCCTCAGGCAACCCGATCCGCAACTCCGCCAAGCTGGTGAACGGCAAGCCGCGGTTCGTCGTGCTGATCGGCTCCGGGACCGGCATCAAGATCACCAATGACCGGTTCATCCGCTCCGACAACATCAACACGATCGTGACCGGCGGCGGCACCCGCAACGTCACAATCAGCGGCAACGTCTTCAAGACCAGCGATGCCCTGCTGCACGACCACTCGACGATCTACACCAGCGGCACCAGCACGGTGATCAGCAACAACACCCTGATCGGCCGGGCCGCCTATCACTGCGCCGCCATCGAGGTGCATGGCGACGGCGTCAGGGTCACCGGCAACCACGTGCGCGGCTACTACCGCGGGGCCAACCTCGCCGCCTCCGGCACGATGTTCAAGGGCAATCACCTATCCGGTACGGCCAGCCCGGTGGACCTTTGGTCAGCCGGCCCCGGACCGCTGACCAGCGTGGCAGTTACGGGCAACGTGCTCAACCGCAACCTGCCGTACTGGCGCCACGTGCTGGCGCATTACGGGGCGCACATGCCGCCCGCCAGGTACCTGCGCCGGGTCATCAGGGACACAACCTCCACGATGCCCTTCCAAAACATCACCATCCACGGCAACCGCGGCTGAACCTCCCGCAACAACCGCATCGCCGCCCCTGGCGTGCCCCGGCCAGGGCGGCGATGCCGTTGGTAGGCACCGGCAGACGTGCCCGCAGGCGCGGCGCCTTGGTACCGGTCACCGCAGCGGACGCGCTGGCACGCCGACGACGACCGCCCCGGCAGGCTGGTCTCTGGTGACCACTGCACCGGCGCCTACGATCCCGCCTGACCCAATCCGCAGCCCCTGCAGGACGCACGCGTTCGAGCCAACGGTGGCGCTCGCCCCGACCGTCACCGCGCCGGCCAGATTCGCCGCCGGAAGGACCGTCACGAAATCGCCGAGCACCGCGTCGTGCCCGACCGTGGCGTTGTAGTTGACATGGACATGCGCGCCAAGCACCACTCCGGTCGAGACGAACGCATTCGCTAGTACCACGCAACCAGGCCCAAGCGCCGCGCCTGGCGACACGACCGCGCCCGGATGGATTACCTGGCCTGGCACAAGGCCGCGGCCTGAGAGCAGCCCCGCCAGCCGGGCGCGGGCGATAGGGTTAGCAATCGCGACCACGAAGGTGCCAGCGTTGGCCTGCTCCGGGTGACCGACGGCTATGCCGTCCACCTCGCGGACGTCTGCACTGTCGTCCAGGAAGGCCACGTCGGCGGCGCAGGCCGCGGACATCGAGCGACGCGCGTCAAGCACTTCACGGCCGAAGCCGCCCGCACCGGCGATATAGAAGGTCATCGCTGTGCCCGGGCCAGCGCCGCGAGGAACTGCCCAGCGAGAGCGGTGGCGCCGTGATTCTCATGCACCCATTTCCTGCCGCGTGATCCAACGGCATGACGCTCGACATCATTGAGCGCTGCCAGTTGCAGAAGCGCGTCAGCCACCGCGCTGGGTGACTCCGACGGTATGCAGATACCGCCGCCGGATGCACCGACCGGATTATCCATGATCGCGCAGGCAGCTATGACCGGTCGGCCGCTGGCCAGGTAGTCGAACAACTTGTTGCAGCTTAGGCCGTACTTATGGACCGCAACGTCGCGCAAGGAGAAAAGCACCACATCAAGGGCGTCGAGCACGGCTGGGACCGAATTCTTAGGTACCGGCTGCCAGAAGAGCACATTTGCGAGACGGGAGGCACGGGCAATCTGCTGACATTGCTCCTTTTCCACCCCCGACCCGACGAACGCGAATGCAATCCGCTCTTCCCCGCGTTCACGCAGCTCGCGCGCCGCGTCGACCAGCACATCGACGCCGTTGACCCGTCCGTGTGATCCGACGTAGCCAGCCACCAGGCAGCCCGCAGAACTCTGCTGCTTGATCCAGGCAACAAGCGCCGCGGCGTCGCCGCTAGCCGGCTGAATGCCGGAAGCGTAGTCGGCGACTCCATTCGGGACATAGCAAATCTTCTCTCCGGGTATCCCATGTCCCTCGATGTACTGTGCCGCGTTCGGCAATAGGGTAATGATCACGGCAGCATGGCGGTAGAGGAAGCGCTCCAGCAGCGTGAGCAGCCTGGCAGCGGCACCACGCTCTCGTAGCGCCCCGATGTCGATCAGTGTCCGGGGCCACAAGTCCCGCACTTCGAAGACGAACGGCACCCGCCGGAGTGTGGCGATCAAGAACGCGGCGGCCGCGGCGGGCAGGTGCACGGAGGAGCCGACCACGACATCCGGCCGTTGGAAACGATGCTGGTCACGTATTGCGCCGAGCGCATAGCTGAGCATGTTCAATACCCTGCGGTAGTCATTTCGCAGGTAAGGGACGGTGCGTATCCAGGCAAAGCGGACGCCATCGATAACTTGCACCCGGAGTCGCTCGCCCGGCCTCAGCCGCTCCTCCTGCCTGGTGAAATGACCGAAGCTGCTCGCGAAGATCGTGATGTCATGCCCCTGACCGGCAAGCACGCGGCCGAACTCGTAGTGCCTTGTCCCGGCGGGCCGGTCAGGCGGTGACGCGTAGTGGTTGAGAATCCAGATCCTCATGCGAGCAGCTCTCCCGAGTCATCAGCCCGGCGAAGGCGCCCCTAGCGCCTGGCCTGCAACTACGACGCACAGGCCGAGGCAGTCCCGGCCGTAACGCGGGCATCGGCTCGCCTATATCACCTACCGTAATGGCTAGTATACTCTAAGTTACTCATCATCGCGCCGACCAACCCGAGGGCCCTGCCGTTGCTCATCTCGAAGGATGCGCCTGCGCAGTCCGAACCCTCGGCATTGTCCGGATGGCAGCGTCGCTCGCAACGAGCCCTGCCAGGTATCCGGCCGCGCACTGTGGGCGGAACCGTGGGATCCCGGATCGTCTCGGCGATCCTTGGCTTGGGCGCAGCGATCATCACCGCCCGCGGCCTCGGCCCGCAGGGGCGCGCACTATTGGCCGTGATGGTGGCCGTACCCGTGCTATTCAGCGTGGTGGCCGTGCTGGGGCTGGACAACGCCAATGCCCGGTTCGCCGGGCAGTCCCATACCGTCTTCCGCCAGATCGTCCGTCGGTCGGTGCTCTTCTCCGCGGCGGCGGGCACTGCCATGGCGGCAGCATGGTGGCTTTCAGGCTTGCTGTGGCCGCCCGTCCTGCTCGGCCTAGACCGCAATCTTGCGCTGCTCAGTGCGGCATTGTGCCCGATCAGCCTGCTGATGACCCTGCTTGGCGCGGCAGAGATCGGCCGGGGGCGCGTCTTCGTCTACAACCTCGTGACCATCGCCACCGCCGCGACCTACACCACGGGCGTGATCTTGCTGGCGACCGCAGGACGCCTGTCAGTCGCTGGATCCTTCGTTGCCTGCGGGCTGAGCCAGCTAGTGGGCGCTATCTCACTGCTGGCGCTGGCGAACCGGCGAGTGCACGCGGATGGCGATCAGCTCCCGTTGCGCAGATACTCCAGCTACGCCGTCCGCGCCTACCTGCCGAACCTGGCCCAGTACGGCATGCTGCGCATGGATGTGCCGATCATCCAGGTGCTTGCCGGAACAACCGCCGTTGCCCTGTACGCGGTAGCGCTGCCGATCGGCGAAGGCCTGCTGCTGCTGCCTACCGCAGTCGCACTCGTGATCTTCCCGCGGGTGACCTCCGGTGCGGTCGGCCGGAAGGCGGCCGACCGTACTGGCGGCACGGTGTTCGCCGTGGGTCTGATTCTCGCGGTGGCAGTGGCAATTGCAGCGCCCGTGCTCATCCCCCTGCTGTACGGCACGGCGTACAACGGCTCGGTTGCCGTGGTCTGGTGGATGCTGCCCGGCCTCGTTGTCTTCGGCGGCGGCCGGACGCTCCAGGCGTACCTCGCCGCTACCGACCAGCTCAGGCTCGTGATCGTGGCTACGGTGGCCGGGGTCACGGCTTGCCTGGCCGGGCTGCTTGCGCTGTCGCCGCGATTCGGCGCGGTTGGCGCTGCCGCAGCCGACTCGGCCGGCTACCTGGTGTTCACCATCGTCCTCATCGGAGGTCTGTGCAGTCCCGCGAGCGCGGCGAAAGCCACCGTCCGGCTACTGCAGACAGGCCGAAGTCAAGTACTCTGGCTCGCCGGGAGCCTGCTCGCGACCGCACGCAGCCTCGCGCGCCCGGCTGCGCCGGGCAGCCTGGTAGTGGCGGCAGGGTTGGCCGGGGCAGCGCTGTCGGTGTCAGGCCATGCGCCCGCGATGGCCGCGGGCCTGATCTTGCTCGTCACGCTCATCGTGCCGAGCGCCGGAATTTACCTGCTCGCCATCGCGATTCCCGTTTCGCAGACCACATTCGGAACCACGCTGCTGACCGGCAAGGATCTGGCCGTACTCGTGGTCGCCTGCCTGGTAGGACAGATCGCGGCGAACCGGCTGGCACGCCCGAAGGCGGGAACGGCGGCCATCGCAATCGCACTGGTCGGCTACTTCCTGCTCTCAGCGATGCTGGCCGATGCGGGCAACGGCGGGCAGAACTGGCGCTACGTGCTGATCCTCGGGATTCCGCTGTTGTGCTTGCCGCTGAGCGCGGGAGACGGCCGGGTCATGCGCCGCGCCATCGTTCTGCTGAGCCTTACGGCAGCGTGTGTGGCGGTAGCGGAAGTCCTGACAACACGCGCGTCCCTCGCGGCGTCCGCGGACAGCTCTGCGGCCAATAGCGCAGCGGCCGCGATCGGCAAGACCGGGGCAGTCAACCACAACGCCGAGGCTGCGCTGTTCGTTCTCGCCCTGGGGGTGCTGCTGGCGTTGTTCCCGCGGACCAGAGCTGGCCTCGCCAGGCTGGCCTATGGCACCGCCATAGCGGCGCTGGCCGTCGGAGTGGCTTACTCGTTGAGCCGGGCCGCCTACCTGGGGGGGCTAGTAATGATCGCGGTCTTCGCAGTGCGCAGGTCGATCCGTGGCCTTGCCGGCCTTGCCGTGAGCCTCGGCTGCCTGCTGCCGCTGCTGCCCGGGGCAGCCACAGCCCGGCTCGGCACCATCTGGAACTCGAGCAGCCTGGACGCTGATTCGGCGATCCGGCTTGATTTGTGGAGCAGCGCGCTGCGAATGTTCGCCGCGCGGCCGATCTTCGGCGTAGGTTATCTAAACTTTGCCCCACAGTTGCCCGCGTACTTTATCAATACGGGCAACTACGACACCTTCCTAGTGCGGTTCTCGCAGCTCGACTTCCCGCACAACGTCTACTTCACTGTTCTCGCCGAGACTGGGATCGTCGGCGCGATTCTGGTCGCTGCTCTAATAGTCGTTGGCTGGCGCCGGGCCTGGTCCGCCAGCAAATCGGGCGACTGGGCGGGCGAGGGTGCGCTGCTGGCGTTTGTCGGTGTCGGCGTCTGCTCTGTTTTCGGCGAGGTGCTTCTCGTGCAGCCCATCCTCGCCGCGTTCGTGCTGACCGTCCTGGCCGCGCGCTCACGGGCGGTGACCCGTGACTGAGCCGCTCCCTGCCCAGGCTCCAGCCGCGGACCGTGATCGGCCGCTCCGCGTGCTGCAGGTGGCCGGCACTTCCGTCGGAGGCGGGTGGTTCCATGATCAGGTGATCGGGCTGGCCAGCCGCGGACACCATGTGCGTGCGGTGCTGCCAGGCGGGGGCCCCCTCGCCGACCGCCTGCGAGCCAGCGGCATCGATGTCGAGATCGTCCAGTTCGGCATCAGCCGTCAACTCCGGGACCTGCCCCGGCTTGCCCACGCTGAGCTGCAGCTGCTGCGCCTTGTCCGCGCCTTCCGGCCGGATGTCATCCATGCTCACCTGATCAGGGCGGCGCTGGCCTGCCGCGTAGCCTCGGCGGCCTACCGGCGAGCACTCCGGGTTACCCAGGCCCCTGGCAAATTCAGCTTGCATACCTCTAGGCTGCAGTGGCTCGACCGGCGGACCCTGCGGCGCGACGACGTGGTGATCGGCTCCTGCCAGGCGATCGCCGACCAGTACCAGGTGCTAGGAGCCCGATCGGTGGCCGTCAGCTACTACGGTTGCGATGTCCACCGGCTCGACCCGGCTACCTCCGGGGCCACCTTTCGCAGTGAGTTCGGCCTTAGCAGCGCTGCGCCCACGGTAGGAATGGTGGCGCACATGTACCCGAGCCAGCTGCACCGCTTCGGCGACACGGGCATCAAGGGCCACGAAGTCTTCCTAGCCGCCGCGCCGCTGATCCTGCGGAAGGTACCTGGTGCGCAGTTGTTCATCGTCGGCGACGAGCTGTCCGGAAACGGGGGATACCGGAGCGCACTTGAGGCAATGACCGCCGACCCGGGGCTAGCCGGACGAGTGCACTTCACCGGACATCGCACTGATATCGAACGCGTGCTTGCCGGGCTCGATGTCGTTGTCAACCCGTCTCTGGAGGAATCCGCCTGTTACACGATGATCGAGGCCCTGCTGATGGAAAGGGGCGTGGTAGCTAGCAATGTCGGCGGGCTGCCTGACACCGTGCGGCACGGCAAGACCGGCCTGCTTGTGCCCCCCGCGGATCCAGCGGCCCTGGCGGCCGCGATAACCGAACTGCTCGCCGACCCAAGCCGCCGGCACGAAATGGGCCGCCGGGGCCGCGACCACTGCCTGCGTCAGTTCGATATCGAAGTCACAGTTGCCGGCCTGGATGCGTTGTACCGAAAGGCGCTAAGCGAGCTACGGCGGCCCAGGCTGAGCATGTCCGGATCGACCCGGCCTGGCCTGGCCCGGCGCACACGGCCTGGCACATGAAGCAAGCGACCACGATCGCCTCGCAAGTTGCCGCATTGCCTCCGCGGCAGCTGCGCATTCTGCAGGTCACGGCCACGTCCGTCGGCGGGGATTGGTTCCTCGACCAGGTCACTGGGCTGGCCCGGCTGGGTCACACGGTGCGCACGGTCCTCCCCCGCGAGGGACCGCTGCCAGACCGGCTGCGCGACGTCGGCATTCCCGTAGAGATCGTCTCGTTCCAGGGAAAACGCGTGCTGCAGGTGCCCCGGGTAACCGCTGCCGAGTTGCGCCTGCTGCGCCTCGTCCGTGCCTTCCGGCCCGATGTCATCCATGCGCACTTGCTGAAGGCCGTGCTGTCCTGTCGGCTGGCCGCGCTCGGCTACCGCCCGGCCCTCCGCGTATCCCAGCTGCCAGGAACTGTTCATCTGCACAGTCCGCTGCTGCGGTGGCTCGATCAGGCGACGCTGTCGCGCGACGACGTAGTGATCGGCTCCTGCCAGGCGATCGCCGGCCAGTACCGGGCGATGGGCGCGCGGACGGTGGCCGTTAGCTACTACGGGTGTGATGTGCGCAAGGTCGATCCGCGAACCACGGGGGAAGCCTTCCGGCGTGAGTTCGGTCTGGCTGACGGCATGCCGACCGTCGGCATGGTGGCGCACATGTACCCCAGCCGCATGCGCGCCTTCCGTGCCACGGGCGTGAAGGGCCACGAAGTCTTCCTGGACGCCGCCCCGCTGATCCTGCAACGGTCACCTAACGCCCGCTTGTTCGTCGTTGGCGACGAACTCGCTGGTGGCGAAGGCTACCGGCGGGAACTCGAAGCGCGGGCCACCGACCTTGGGCTCGGCGGACGACTGCACTTCACCGGGCACCGCACCGATATGGGGTGCGTGCTGGCCGGACTGGATGTTGTAGTCAACCCGTCGCTGGCGGAGTCGGCATCCTATTCGATGGTCGAGGCCTTGCTGATGGAGAAAGGAGTGGTGGCTAGCGATGTCGGAGGGCTCCCCGACACCGTGCGGCACGGCGACACAGGCCTGCTGGTGCCACCCGCGAATCCGATGGCCCTAGCCGACGCGGTGACCGAACTGCTCGCCGACCCGGGCAAGCGACGCGAGATGGGCCGCCGCGGACGCGAGCACTGCCTGCGGCAGTTCGACATCACCGCGACCGTGGCATGCGTGCAGGCCGTCTACCGCCAGGCGCTTGATGAACTGACGCGCACCAGCCGCGGCACGAGGACGGGCCGGAAATGACCAGCGGCACGACGCCGGCCGCCGGCCTGGCCTACGGCGCAAGACCGGGCCCGGAATGACCCGAGCCACGTTCCCGCTGATCGCGAAGGCGCTTCGCGATATGCGCGTGCGGGCGTACCCGGTACAAGAACACAGCCCGCCGGACGCGACCGGGCTATACTCGCTCGACACCCGCATTGTCAGCAACCGGTTCCGGCGTGACCCCGACGGAGTCGTCGTGATCGCCGGTCCGGACGGCAGCGACTACCACAACCCGGTTTCTGTCAGTTTGTATGCGCTCGGCCGGCACACCGAGGCTCGCCTGGCCCCCGGCGACACTGCGGCGGACCCTGCCGCCGCCCGCCTGGCTGGATTCCTTGCCCAAGCGCGGTACCTTCGGCTCAGCCAGGATGGCGACGGCGGATGGCGATACCCGGTTCCGGCCCCGCGCTACCGCATCGGCCCGGGCTGGTATTCGGCTATGGCCCAGGGGCTGGCCACCTCGGTGCTGCTGCGCGCCTACGACATCACCAGTGAGCAGTCCTATCTCGATGCGGCGGACGCCGCGGTCGCGCTGCTGCTCAAGCCCCTGCAGGAAGGCGGCTGCGCGCATTACGACAGGTCGGGCAGGCCGTTCCTTGAAGAGTGCCCGACCGACCCCCCGTGTCACATACTCAACGGCGCAGTGTTCGCCCTGATCGGCCTGTGCGAACGAGAGGCGAGATCGGGGGGCAATGCTCATATGGCGGCCGCACGGCGGCTAGCGGCGGACCTGAGCCAGTTCGATATTGGCTACTGGTCCCGCTATGACCTGCGTTTCGCCGCGCCGGCCACCATGGCGTACCACTCGCTGCACATCTCGTTGCTCAACGTGGCCGCAAGGCTTTCCGGGGACCAGGTATTCACGACTGCAGCGCTCCGCTGGCGCTCGTACCTCGGGCGTCCCGCCTGCCGACTCCGGGCGGCGGCGGCCAAAGCCCGATTCGTGCTAGGCGAGAGAAGTGGCTGACCGCGACGGGCTGACCATCGTCTTGCTGGCTCCGGCTGCCTCGGTGCATACCGCGCGGTGGGCGGCCGCGCTGGCCGGTGCCGGGCACCGGGTCGTCGTGGCCAGCTGGCAACCGGGACCTGAACTCCCCGGCGCCGAACTGCGCGTCGCCCCCGGTGCCGGAATGTGGCCAGTGCGCCGGGCGGCGCGGGCCGTGCGCTGGCTGCGGCGCCTGGTGCATGAAATCCGCCCCGATCTAGTGCACGTCCAATCCATTGGCGCGCACGGCTTGCTCGCGATGGCTCTGCCGCGGGGGTCCGCGCTGGTCGTGACCCCGTGGGGCAGCGAGATTCGGGCCGCGAGCCATTCCGCGCCGCGGGCGACGGTCATCCGGCTAGCCCTGCGCCGGGCCGATCTGGTGCTGCCGACCTCGGCCGAGGTAGCCGCTGAGCTGGCGGACCGCTACCGGGTGCCGCCGACCCGGATCCGGGTGCTCTCCTGGGGCGTCTCCGCTGACCTGATCCAGCGCCTGCCGACGATTTCTGCCGCGACCGTCCGGTCTGACCTCGGCATTCCTGCCGACGCCACCGTGCTGCTCTCGGTCCGCAGCATCTCAGCCACCTACCGGACCCGCGAGATAGTGTCCGCCTTCGCCCGGGCCGCGGCGGACCGGCCGGATCTCTTCTTCGTCGTGCTGGCCGGGCATCGTCCGGATCGCGAGTCCGCGCGCCGCGCGAAGGACGGCTACCTCGAAGCGGTGCGCGCGGCGGCCGGCGCCGTAGCAGACCGGATCCTGCTCGTGGACCGTGCGCTCAGCCCGCGCCAGGCATTCGAGCTGATGTGCGCGAGCGACGTGGCCGTATCCGTTCCCCTCGGCGATCAGCGAAGCTCGTCGGTCCTTGAGGTCGCTCTCGCCGGCTGCCGCATCATCCTCTCCGACATCGCGCCCTACCGGGAGCTGGTCAGCGACGGGCTGGCGGCCGACCTGCTTGCCGAGCCGATCGGCGCCACCCTGGCAGCGCACCTGGTGACCGTATCGGCCGATGGGGCAAGCTGCCGCGGCAACAGGAAGTTCATCCTGGCCCGAGAGAACGGGGCGGACAAGCTGGCGGAGCTTGACCAAATTTATCGCCGGCTGTGCCTGGGCTGACAGTCGTCTCGCCCACTCCATCCCGGCACACTGGTGCCATGACTGCTCCAGCGAGCTACCCCGAGCCGCCCGCGCCCGCGTTTCTCTTCGACCTCGACGGCACGCTCATCGACAGCGTGTACCAGCATGTGATTGCCTGGCGGCACGCGCTGTCCAGGCTCGACATCGACCTGTCAGTGTGGCGGATTCACCGGCGGATCGGCATGAGCGGCGGCCTGTTCGTTTCCGCCCTGATGCGCGAGACCGGCATCTCGCTGTCCGCCGCGGACATCAACATGCTGCAGGAAGCGCACGGGGCGGAGTACCTGGCCCAGGCGGATTCCGTGCGGCCGCTGCCCGGCGCGGCCCGGCTGCTGGCCGCCCTTACCGCCCGCGAGGTGCCGTGGATGATCGCGACGAGCAGCCGCACGGCTACCGCCCGGCTGGCGCTACCGCTGCTCGGGCTGCCGGCCGACACCTTCATGGTGACCCGTGACATGGTCCGGCGTGCCAAGCCCGACCCCGACCTGTTCCTGGCCGCAGCCGCCCAGCTCGGCATCGACCCGCGGGACGCGATGGTGGTCGGCGACAGCGTCTGGGACCTGCTGGCGGCCCGGCGGGCCGGGGCGATCGGCATCGG
>Ga0099827_10000882_pt1 | contig 14711 bp, 14 predicted proteins | sample CZO8metaG_FD_79339 | JGI IMG/M metagenome (GOLD analysis project Ga0099827, IMG submission 79339) | Vadose zone soil microbial communities from the Eel River Critical Zone Observatory, Northern California, USA - CZOApr15con1.8 metaG | ecosystem: Environmental > Terrestrial > Soil > Vadose zone ...
AGCAGGTGCATGCGGGGATACAGGTCCGGAGTGAACGGGGCGATGTACGGCGTGCTCCAGCCTGAACCAACCGTGTAGATCTCAACCGTCGTATTGGTGTTGCCGTTCTCGTCTCCCCCCGAGAACGTCATGACCCGGCCATCGCCCAGGGTGGTCAGGGTCGGGTACCAACGACCGTGAGCCATGTTAGACGTGTCAGTGAAGGTATTGTTTGACGGATCAAAAATGGATGACTTGGGCTGCCCATGGAAAGGGTCATATTGGATGGTGCCGCCATTAATAAACGCGCGCCCATCGGGCAAAAGGGCCATGCCATTGCAGAACATGTCCCAGCTCACGCTGAATTGGGTGAAAGTCCCGGCCACAGGATCAAACAAGAGTGCGCCCGAGTTGTTCGACGGGCCGTAGGGCGCGCCGGAAGGGCAGCCCGACAGTGAAGGGGGACAGTTTCCCGAACCGGCCACGACTAAGATCTTGCCGTTGTAGAGTAGTGCCACGTGAATTGGGTTAATCGGCATCAAATACGGTAAAATGCTCCACTGCCCCTGAACGTCCGCTTGGCCCCATGCCCCAGGGGCAAAAGTTCCCAGCATTACCAATAGCCAAAAGACAACCTGAGCTACGCGCGTGTGAACCCTAGGCGGCACAACCCACCTCATCTTCCATTTGAATTTCCCAGTCCCTCGGGACACGGTCGGAGCGCCACGAGGTAGTGCTCTTGAAGATCGGGGGCTACTGCAGGGGAGGGCACTCCGTATAACAGACAAGGTGAATTATGCTTAAACCTAGTTGAGTTAAAAAAGTTTGTCAAATTGATTGCATCTCGCAACCCCTAAATACCTGCATCCATTGGAGTCTCGCGTAATCTCAGGGTCCATTCGGCCACAAAGAAAGCTGTCCGGAGGCGGTGATCAGGAGCGATCTTGCAAGAAGTTCCAATCGGGTTATGGCAAAAGCTGTTTCAGCGCCCCGCCGGGGCGCTCACCGCCGCTGCCTGATCTGCCGGCCGGCTGTGCAGCAAATCCACCAGCGCCTGGTACAGGCGCGTGCGCATGGTATGCCGTTCGCCTGCCCGCGTGATATAGCGGACGTGTACTTCTATCCCTGAAGTGGTTGGCCGCAGACTGATCTCCGGCGTGGCTGAAACCGGTTGTGCCCGGTAACGGGTGGCAGCTTTTTGCCACTCTTGCTCGGCGGCCTTCACGTTGGCCTCGGTCTCCTTGGCCACCATTTTATGGATCGCATCTATGACCGGCTACGGATTTTGGCTCGCCGGCACCCTGATCTCGACTTCATCCCAAAGCCACTGTCCGGTGGTAGAGAAGTTAAAGAAGTGGCCCTCGATCGCGAAACTGTTTACGAAAGCGACTTTACGTCCCGTTGGATGTCCGGTGTCGGTCCAGTTACCGGTTTCGAGCAGCACGGTACGCAGCAAGCTGATCTCGACCACCTCGCCCATCACTCCATTGATCTCCACCCAATCGCCCACCCGGATCCCATTGCGGCCCATCAGCAGGAACCAGCCCACAAACCCCATGACGAAGTCCTTCAACGCAACCGTAAGTCCGGCACCGGCGAGCCCGAGAATCGTGGGCATCTGATCGGGCACGCCAAACAAGATGAGGAAAATCAGGAATGCGCCCAGCGCTTGCACCGCGAAGCGAATCACCCCGCGAAGAGTATGCAGACGCGTGCGCTCCACCGAGAGTCCGACGAAGAAATGATCGACCAGACGGCAGCTAAGATACACCGCGAACAGCACGACCAAAATCAGCATCACCGCCTGGAGCATGCCGTGCAACAAGGCCTGCTGGCGGACTTTCACCAAATCGATCCAGTTCCCGTATGCGCTAGCGAGATCGTCCTCGTCCTGAATGCGCTTATCGAAATCGGTCAGATCTTTCTGATCGACGCCAATGCGGTGCAGGGAAGTAATTGCCGCTGCGGTGCTTTCCGCGGAACTCGCGCCGCTCGCCGGCGTCGATTCGGCTTGGCTCTTGGCTTGCTGGGTAATCGCCTGCTTGCTTGGTGCTTCCGCGGCTACCTGCTTCTGCAGAACATCATGAGCCTGTTTGAGAGCGGCGCTGGCCTGCTTGGCCTCGTCCAGCGCCTGTTGCACCTGCCTGGCCTTATTCCGCAGCCCGTTCCAGGCGGAGAACTGGGCGAAGCCAGCCCGGTCAGCCGGCCCCGAATTGTTGTTGCTGGAGGTCGGGGGATGATTAGTCTCGAACTCGTGCTGGGCAGCCTCGTGATGGGTGAATTGGCGCTGAATTCTGCTGAGGCGGTCGGCTCCGGAGCGGATCAGGTCGCCCTTTGCGTCTTCTAGGTCATCCTGATCGAGTTCCAGCTGCGCTTTGGTCAAATCAATCTGCTGCTGCAAGCTGTCCTGACGCTCAGGCTTGGCGCTGGTGAACTGCTTCTGCAGCTGATCGATCCGATCCTGGTCTGCTTTGACCGCAGCCTGGGCCCGATTCGCTTGGGCGTAGAGTTCCTTGCTCGCGGGCGTTGGCGGCGCCGGATGCTCGGTGGCCTCCCGCATCTCGTAGTTGAAAGCTACGTCTACCGCGTGATCGGCGAGTTTGAGTGCCTGCCGCGACAGTCGCTGCTCGTCCCAATCAGAAGCCAGGGCCGCCAGAGCACGGGCAGTCTTGAGCGGTTGCTCATCTACGATCGGAGGCCTGCGCGCCCGCGAACCTACGGAGTCCGACTGCGCCGATTGACGAGTCAAAACCAGGCCTACGCCGGCCGCCAACACCAGGGCCAAGAGCGCCAGAGTTGCGACCCATTGATGGGCTTTCATCCACATATCAGTTCGATCAATCGAATTATATGGGTGGACAGCTCGCAAGCGATGACTCGCTAGTGCATGGCGAAACTCTGACGTAGGAGCACTGCCGTAACTGTCTCACCCATCACCTGCCCGATTACAATCCGCTGGATGGCGATGGGCGAGTACCTGCGAAGATTGCTGGCTGAAGACTGGCGGCCGGTTTCGCGTCATAGCGTCGCGGCCTGGCTTTTCTTTTATGTGGGATTTCTGGTCTACGCCTTCACCAAGCACGGCGACTTTCTCTTCATTGATCTAGCCAACCTGGTCCACGAAGGCGGACATCTTCTGTTTGGCTGGTTTGGTCCTACGCTCGGACTCTGGGGAGGAACGATTTTGCAATGGCTCGTGCCGTTGCTCCTGGCGGCGTATTTCTTCACCCAAAGGCAGACCGCGGCCTTTGCCTTCTGCACGTTTTTCTTCTTCGAAAATTGGCTCTACACTGCAACCTACATGGCCGACGCGCGCGCCATGGTTCTGCCGCTGGTCACAGCCGGCGACTCCGATTTCGTTGAGCACGACTGGCACGCTATCTTCTCCAGCTTGGCAGTGTTGCCGCAGGACACGAAAATCGCGGCCGTGGTGAGGTTTCTGGGCTGGTGTGGAATGTTGGCGGCAGTGGCGTGGCTGGCGCGAAAGGGATCGCGGTCCACGATCGAGGCCAGCGAGATCAGGGATCACGTGCGGTGACGGTGGTGTTTAATACTCTGAACGACGCCTACCGCCCGCCAACCAGCCCTAGGGCTGCTGATTTTGTCTTGTAGTGGCAATAGACGCTTGATTTTCTGCTATTTCCGGAAGTGCACCATGATCGCCTCCGCCTGGCTACGCGTGACCACTGCCGAAAGCGCTGCCGAGTCCGCCTGCTTCACCGCCTGTAGGCTGCCGAAATGCTCCAGTAGTCGCCGGGTTGTGCTTTCGCCCACGCCCGGAATCTCCTGAAGTTCAGTAGAGCGGTCGCGCATCTGACGCCGCTTGCGGTGGAAGGTGACCGCGAAACGGTGAGCTTCATCGCGGATCAACTGCACCAGGTGCAACACCGGGGAGTGATGATCGAGCGCAACCGGTTCATTTTCCTGGCCGTAGACGTAAATGATTTCTTCGCGCTTGGCGATCGCCGCCAAGGGTTGGTTGATGATCTCGACTGATTCGAGCGCCTCCGCCGCAGCGTGCAACTGGCCGAGACCGCCGTCGATCAGCACCAGGCTGGGCATTTTCTTTTTCTCCTCCTTCTTCTTCTCTTCCTGGATACGTTGGTAACGACGCGTGACCACCTCGCGCATCGAAGCGAAATCGTCCACGCCGATTACACCGCGAATGATGAATTTGCGGTAATCCGACTTCTTCATTTGTCCGTCTTCCCAAACCACCATGGAGGCAACCGTCTCCGCCCCCTGGATGTGAGAAATGTCGAAGCACTCGATCCGTCGCGGCAATTCTGGTAGCCCGAGGGCGTCCTGCAGTGCTTCCTGGATCGCTTTCGTATTCGGCTTCATCACACGGAAACGCTGGTCGTAAGACTGCTTGGCATTGTTCCCGGCCAGGTCGAGCAGCGACCGCTTGTCACCGCGTTGGGGAACCAGAATATTGATCCGTGTGGGGCGGACACTCTTGTCCGCCGCTTGCTCGGAGAGCAAATCTGCCAAGGCATCCCGGTCTTCAAAATCCACCGGCAAATAAATGTTCCGCGGAACATAAGGCTGGCCGATGTATAGCTGCTTGAGCAGGGCTGAGAGGAATTCACCAGGGACAAACCGACTTTCTGCCGAGACGTTGCTTGCAAAGTTTCCTCTGGCAGCATCGGAGACGTAGCTAGCTTCGTCTTTACGGGTATCCTCAACAACGAGGAGTTCCGGTAATTCCTCCCAAAAGAACTCTCGTCGGTCGAGCACTCGTCCGCCGCGCATGTGGAACAGATTTACCGCCAGCATGCCGTTTTCGAAGTGATAGCCAAAAACGTCAGCATCGTCGCCTTCGACCGCGGCGATGCGCTGCTTCTCCTGCAACTGATCGACAGTCGAGATCAGATCGCGATACCTGGCCGCGCGCTCGTACTCCTCGGTTTCCGCGGCTTGCTCCATCCGCTGGCGCAGCGAGCGTAAAAGGTCGGTAGGACGCCCTTCGAGAAACAGCTTCACGTCGCGCACTGCTTCCTGATAAATCTCCGGCGTGGTCAATCCCTCCACACACGGCCCCAGACAGCGCTTGATGTAGTACTGCAGGCACGGGCGGGGATGATGCCGGGTAAGGTCAACCTTGCACGACGGAACCATGAAATGGCGGTGGATCAGATCGACGATCCTATACGCCAGGTTGGCCGGGAAATAGGGACCGTAGTAGGAACTGCCGTCTTTCCTCAGCCGGCGCGTGACGTAGACGCGGGGAAAGCGCTCGCCCAGCGTGAGCTTCACATAAGGGTAAGTCTTGTCGTCGCGCAGCAGGATGTTGAAGCGCGGTTTCTTTTGCTTGATCAGGTGGTTTTCAAGCGCCAGGGCCTCTTTGTTGTTGGCGACGACGATGTAATCGACATCCACTGCCTCGCGCAGCAGAGAGTCGGTCTTGGCATCCTCCCAGCGTCCCTCGCGAAAATAAGAGGACACGCGGCTACGCAAGTTGTTGGCCTTGCCGACGTAGATGATCTCGCCCTGGGCGTTCTTGTAGAGATAGACTCCGGCGGAAGTCGGGATCGTCCGGATTTTGGCCTGGAGGTCCATGCCCCTTTTATTTATTCTAGATGATCGCGAGTGTGGATCAGCCCGGGCTCAGGGCGTAAAACCAGCCGCGCATTAGCGCAGATTCACACCGATCAAATTTCTCGGATTGGTCTATCCCCGTGTTCCGTGTAAATCCATGGCCCGGTTCTTCTCTGCTTGTGCATGAATCTGCACCATATAAAAATTTCCTCAGTGCATATCGCCTTTGCACGAAAGTCGCTGGCCAGCGGCGTGGGGTGTCGAGCCGACGGGGCTCGTAACTCTTTATGGATCAGCCGGTTATAGTCGATCTGCGCTATTTCCTCTGTTGGCATCTACCGTGCTCTTGTACAATGCGAACGCGGTAGACGCCCTCTGCGAATGAGTGGCAAACAAGTTTTGGAATTACGATTTGAGAAGAGCCGAGGTTTCGCGAGACGAGTGAGGAAGGAGCCCACTACGATGAATCGCACTTCGTTAGTTTTTCTACTGGCGACAAGCATGGCGGCTACGGTCGGATGCGCCAGCAAGAATTATGTTCGTCAAGAGACCACGCCGCTGATCAACAAAACCAATGAGCTCGACGATCTGACCGCGAAGAATACCAACGCGATCAAGGATGTCGACGCGCGCGCGCAAGCTGGCATCCAGCAGGTAACCGCCAAGGCCGCCGAAGTGGACCAGAAGGCCCAGGCGGCATCTGATCAGGCTGGACAGGCGCAAACCCAAGCGGACAACGCGGTTCATCGCGTCGACTCGCTGCAGAACACCGTGGCCAATCTGGATAACTATCGTGTGGTCACTGAGACCGCAGTGCAGTTTGGTTTCGACAAAGACAACCTGACCAAAGCTAGCAAGGAAGCACTCGACCAGCTCGCAACCAATGTGCCCAATGCAAAGGGCTACATCATTGCCGTCGAGGGCGGCACCGACTCGGTGGGCGACCCCGATTACAACTACGCTCTCAGCCAGCGTCGCGCTGACTCGGTAGTTCAGTACCTGGCTTCGCAACACAGCATCCCGGCCCACAAGATCTACCTGATCGGTCTGGGCAAGGACAAGCCGGTGGATTCGAACAAGACCAGAGATGGCCGGGCCAAGAACCGTCGCGTAGATGTCCGCCTGATGACCAATTCGGTCGATGGCGCGACGCCCGCGCAACAGCCGGCAGCTGCACCTGCGCCGACTCCGCCGTCCCTGTAAAATTCCTCCTCGGAGGAATTGGCTAACTCAGGCTGCTCCACTTCCCCCGTGGAGCAGTTTTTTTGTGCCGCGTCTCACAACGCCGGAACATTGCCCAGGGGTTCCATGTGAGCTAGGGATCGTTCGACTCCGTGTCTGCTTGGCTGGGCGAAGCAAACACCGCGCTGAGGAAGGCAGTCCAAGTTCCGAGATTTGAAGTCTGACGCCTGGCGCCTGGCACCCGAGGTTACAATAGACCGATGCAGCGATCCATGTTTCTGCTGGCGATCTGGCTATGCCTCGCCGCCCCTGGCCTTGGCCAGTCGCAGCCAGGGGAAAGAGATCCAAACCAAAACCAGCCACCTCCCCGTTCCGACCGAGACAAGGAGGCGGGAGAGAGTTCCAGCCGTGACCACCGAATCGATCTAAGCCCACCCCCGAACGATGCCAAAGATCATCCCTATAGCACGGTGCCTGAATCCGATGCGGGAGAAGACGCTTCTGGAGACATCCAGGAATTTCGTCCCTACGATCCGCATCGAGCCTTGAAGGATATCGAAGTCGGTGACTTTTATTTCAAGAAGAAGAATTACCGGGCCGCACTCGACCGTTACCGCGAGGCGCTGTTCTACAAGCCCAATGATGCGCTGGCCAACTTTCGCATGGCCCAGTCGCTAGAAAAGCTCACTCAGTCCGACGAGGCCGCCGAGCACTATCTGGAGTACCTGAAAATCCTTCCGAACGGGCCGCTGTCCGAAGAAGCGAAGAAAGCGCTGGAGAGACTGAAAGCAAGTCCGGGCTCGGGGAAAGACCAGGCCAAGCAGTAGATTTGTCTTGTGCTATCCCAACCCCGACGGCAAGCGCGTTTACTTTTCCACCCGAATGAACTCCCCGGTGTTGGCGTTCACCGCGACTTTGAGCTTGGCTTCGTAGGGATTGGCACCATAAATTACGTGCCAGATCAGTTCCCCGGTTGGTGTACTCCAATCGACCATATAGAGAACAGGAGTATCGGGAGCCTTGGCCAGTAGTTTTTCGCCGCCGTGTTTTTGGGCTACTTCTAGGGCCTTGTCAGAGTCTGTCTTGAGGAACGCGACGTCGAAAATCTGGGTGGAAGAGTTGCTGGGACTGTAGTTATCCTCGGAGCCTGGGCTGATGCCGCGGGAGGGTGCGTCGGGCGCGTCTTCGCCTGACCATACGTAAGGCTTCACTCCATGTTGCAGGGCGGATGCGAAGAAAGCGCGCCATACCGCCGACTTTCCTTCTTTGCCCTTGGAGTCGGCGGTGACTATCGATTCGATACGATAAGGCTGCGCATCGCGTGCCCAGCCGCGCGCGGCGATGTAGAGTCTCTGAAAGGCGGCACGTCCGGTGAGGAATTCCGTCGGTTTGGGCTGGGGTTTCTGGGCTGGCGCCGGTTGAGACGGTTCCGATGAACAGCCAGCCATCAACATCAGCGTAAGCAGTGCCATCAGCAACTTTTTCATGGCCACCTTCCTGTCATGATGGGTGAAAATTGTGCACCTGGAAATGCCGGACCAATTCTACTAGATGGAACCATGAAACAATGAGAAGAGCCATGGATTCCTATTTGGAACGTCTGCAGAAAGCGCTTACCTCTGCCACTCGTGGCATGAGCAGCGAGGAACTCACACGCCATCCGGAAGGCGGTTCCCATGGAAAGTGGAGCCCGGCGGAAGTGCTCGAGCATCTTTATCTCACTTACGCCGGAACGGTCAAGGGTTTCGAGCGCTGCCTGCAGGCGGGAAAACCTCTGGCCACTCCCATCACCCTAAAGCAGCGAGCACGCATCACTCTGGTGACAGAACTGGGTTACCTTCCCAAGGGCCGAAAGGCGCCCGAACCGGCCACTCCAAAGGGCATGTCTCCGGATAAGGTGATGGCGGAGATCGGTTCCCAGATTGCCGCCATGGGCAGGTTGATTGCCCAATGCGAGGCCCGTCACGGGGCCCGAACCAGAGTGCTTAACCATCCAATCCTCGGGCCGCTTACGGCCCGCCAATGGCGGAAATTTCACTGGGTGCATGGACAGCACCATATCAAACAAATCTCGAAGTTGCGAACAACCAAGAATCTCTCGTAACGCGGCTGCGTCGTGCCTCGATTGACATTGACTTGCTTGGGGTCGGCCCCTAACATGACGGCCCAAGGGCAGAGGTCCATGCCGACTGCGGGTCAGACGATCTCGCATTACCGCATCATCGAGAAACTCGGCGGTGGGGGAATGGGTGTGGTTTACAAAGCCGAAGACACTTCCCTCGGCCGCTTCGTCGCCCTCGTAGCGGAAAGGGATCCGTCGACGCAAGTTGACCCTGAGCCGCTTTACTAACAGCCGTCCATCCTGCCGTTCTGCGGCAAAAAAGAGAGCGCTGTCTCTGCTTAGGATCGCTATCGGGCGCGACTACTGTGCTTACGGTGCTTTGCAATCGGATCCTTTGTTGTCGAAGCTGCGAGAGGCCCCCGAGTCATTGCTGGCCGCGGCCAAGGAATGCCAGCACGGATACCGGGTGGGGCAAAACTAAACTGAAAAGCCTCCGGTTCGAACCGGAGGCCCTGGCGCCTGCAAACGATTTGCCTACTGCCGGTCGCGGGCTGGAACTCCCGCCTTTCTGCCCTGCTCCTTCATGTCGTCCAGCGCCTTCTTGGCGTCGTCCAGCGCCTTTTGCTTCTGGGCGATCTGCTGTTTGTATTGGGCATCTTCTTTGTCCCATGAGCCTTGGTTACGCAGACGGCTGCCGGCGTCGGCATAGAAGGCAGCAGCACGCAGGCGGTATTCGCGCTGCGCCACGTCCAGTTCGCGGGTGAGGAGATCGATCTTGGATTTCTGCTCCCCAAACCTCTGCTTCCATTGGTCATCTGCCTTCTGCGCGTCGGCGCCCTCTGCCTTCTTCGCGCTGTCTTTAGGTTGCGAATCCGATGTGACGACCGTGGACGAGTCCTCTGGTTTCGCGGAACTTGCATCGGGCGTTGACCCGGGGTTGGCGTCCTCTGGGCCCGTCGAATCCGGGGCGTTGCCCACGATGCTGATCTTGTCATTGACGGGCAAATTGTCGTTATCGTACTTCTTGCCCACTTCCTTCTTGTTTTCCTTGCGGACGGCACGGGCATAGTCGCCCAGAGGCTCAGATTGTGCGCCTGCCAGCATGACCAACATGCCAGTCAGTACGATTTCGGCCAGAAAAACATATGCGATGCGTTTCATGCGATGCTCCGTTTCTTCCTGTCTTGCTGCCTTGAGTAAAACAGACGGCGGCATAGACGTAGTTCCAATCAAGCTTTAGTGCCAGCTTTTGCGGCCCTTGCGCTGGCGAGGAAACCACCAATCGTGCGATCTAGGTGAGCTGCCTCGGCAGCGATATCAGCGGCCAGTTGGCGGGCCAATTCCGCATCCCGGCTCGCCGCCAGTTGCTGTGCGTAGCCGGAGATAGTGGTGAGCGAATTGCGCAACTCCAGCGCCATCTCGGCCGACATTTCACCCCGCAACTCCTGTTGGCGACGAATCTGGGTCATTTCAGTACGATCATTGATCAGGCAAGCGGCACCTAACACCTCGCTGTCGGAGGTTTGCACTGAACTGACGGTAATGTCTAGCGTTCGTTCCTCGCCCGCGGGCGTGTGATAGCGCCCCTCAAGTTGTCGAAGCCGGATCTTTTCGCGCAAGCCGGCATCAACCGCCTCCGCCAAATTCGCATAGGCGCCGTCGGAGGCGGAAATCAACTCTGCATCGCGAAACATTTCGGCGGCGCTCATCCCGACTGGCGAAGCGAACCCGAGAATCTGTTTGGCCGAGACATTGGCCTGCCGCACCAGCCCGTTGGGGGTGAAGAACAACACGCCGCATGAGAGATTCGAGAGCACAGCGGCGCTGATGTTTTCCGAAGTTTTGGCGCGGCGCCGTTCCTCCCGCTGCGAGCTGAGCAGTTCGTGTTTTTGCTGCTTTAGTTGCTGGATCACCGCATGATAAGTGTGCAGCGGGAAGGACTCGGGCGCAACGGGAGCGTCGGCAAACGAGGCCTCTTCGGTGATACCGCGCCGCATATGTCGTATCAGCAGCAAGCCCATCACAAAGGCAAAGCCTGCCGCCACAAAAACCAACGCCATGCGCAGCATGATGGGATTACTCAGCAGCCTCACAGCAACCCCCAATACCAGCGCAAGAAGCTGTTGCCGTAAAAGAAAGCAACCATGGCCATGCTGCCCAGAAAGACGCCGAACGGCATCTGATGCCGGCGAAGAGCGATCGCCGCCGACTCCCAGGCGCGGCGCCGCGCCTGCCGCGCAGGTTCATGATTGCGAGCCATCCGCCGGCGCGTGCGTTTGATCCACACTGCCAACACCGTCGAAAGACCAAACAGCGAACCCGCGATCGAGGCCGTGAACAGGGTGAAAATGGTCAGCTTAGCGCCGAGAAAGGCACCGATCATGGCCATCAGCTTAACGTCGCCAAAACCCATGCCTTCCACGCCGCGCGCGCGCAGGTAGATTGCGCCCGCACCGTAAATGAAGGAGGCGCCAACCACCGCTCCCAGCACGGCGTCAGCCAGGGAGAGCAGATGCCAGGACACATCCGAACTCACCGGCAGGGAAACCAGCCCCGGCAAGAGTTGCGAGGCCAAGTCATTCACCGAAACCACCAAACTGAAAACCAGACCCAGCACCAGCCCCGGCAGGGTCAACTTGTCCGGCAAAAGTTGGGTTTCGGCATCGGTGAAGATCAAGCCCAGTAGCAGGAATCCCAGAGCGCAATATTTGAGGGTTGCTAGGCCGGTGCCGAAGTGTGCGTAACAGGCCAGAAAGATAGTGCCCGTCAGCACTTCTACGAAAAGATAGCGCGGCGAAATGTGAATTTTGCAATTACGGCAGCGGCCCCTCAGCATCAGCCAGCTCAAAACCGGAATGTTGTCGTAACTGCGAATCGCCTTCTGGCAGCCAGGGCAGGTCGAGCGCGGTCTCACCACTGATAAGTCGCGTGGCAACCTGTAGATACACACGTTCAGGAAGCTGCCGAAAGCCAGCCCCAGAACGAAGATCGCCGATGCAAGTACCGGGTCCACCCTTATCCTTTGTGCAGATTCCTTCCGATTTGAACCGATTATACGGTGATTCTTAGGTCCAACCCGGGTACGAAAGTCACTGTACGGTTCCGGTCTGGATCCCACTGAAATGGCGGCATTTATCTGGGCGCTCTCTCTGTGGTATTGGTTGGTTGGCGGGCGAACGCTGCGGCTAAAACGCCGCCACGAACTCGAATCGAGCGTCTCAGAGTTCGCGGAAAACCGCCACCGTCACGATATAGTTAAGACTTTCAAAAACTTCCACCGATAGGGAATTGAAGATGCACTCCGTTACCAAGCCGCCTACGGCGGCCGAGCACAGTGTTGCCCCCTTACTTTTTCCATTTCTCGATCTGAAGGCCGAGTATGGCTTGATGAAGGCGGAAATCCAGGCCGCGGTGGAAATGGTTCTGGAGAGCCAGCAGTTCATCATGGGTCCGCAGGTGAGGGAACTGGAGACCGAAGTCGCCGCCCTTGTGGGCTGCAGATTTGCTATCGGTTGTGCCTCCGGGTCGGATGCGCTGTTGCTGGCACTGATGGCGCTGGGAGTTGATTCCGGCGCCGAAGTCATCACTGTGCCCTTTACCTTCGTGGCCACCGCGGGAAGCGTCTCCAGGCTCAAGGCCAAACCGGTATTCGTCGACATCGATCCCGAAACCTACAACCTCGACGCGACGCATTTGGAGTCCGTCATCACCAGCCGAACCAGGGCGATTATCCCGGTCCATCTCTTCGGACTGCCGGCTGAGATGGAAACCATTACCCAGATCGCACGCGCAAACGGTGTGCCAGTGATCGAAGATGCCGCCCAGTCGATTGGTGCGCGATACGTTGATTCGCGATGCGAGGACAAGAACGTGGGCAACATCGGTGAGTTTGGCTGCTTCAGCTTTTTTCCTTCAAAGAACCTGGGAGGGGCGGGCGACGGCGGCATGATTACCACCAACGATCCCGAATTTGCCGAACGCCTCGCAGTGCTGCGAGATCATGGCAGCCGCAAAAAATATCAATACGACCTGCTGGGGATAAACAGCCGCCTGGACAGCTTGCAGGCCGCGATCCTGCTGGCGAAGCTGAAGCATCTCGATGCTTTCACCAAAGCCCGCCAGCAAAACGCCGATCGCTACCGGAAGCTGTTCGAGCAGGCAGGCCTAAACCAAGCAGGCTTGAACATGGGGATTACTTTGCCCTTCCAACCCGAGGGACGGCGGCATGTATACAACCAGTTCGTGATTCGCGCCCAAAAGCGTGACCAATTGCGCGACCATCTACGCGCCCGCGGCATACCCACTGAAATCTATTATCCTTCCCCACTTCATCTTCAGCCGGCGTTCGCATATCTGGGCTACGCTCAGGGTGCATTCCCGCAGGCAGAGGATGCCAGCCAGCACGTCCTGGCTCTTCCCGTGTTTCCGCAAATGACGGAAGAACAGCAGAAGATTGTGGTGAACGCGATCGCAGAGTTCTTCGCCGGAAGAACCTAGCTCAGCCATGACAACCAGACTGACGTGGAGGCGCGCCCTTCCGTCCTACGTTTGCACCTGCTGCTCAACGGGCTACGGCGCGTACTTGAAGTTGCTGATATACATGTACCGGGTAGGACCGGATGTGGCTGTACCTCCCCAACTTGACTTGTTCGTGCCCCAGATACTGAACAGAAATGGAGCCGAAGCGTTGGGTACTGCCTGAGTATGGTGGACCACGAGTTGACCGTCCACGTACCAATCGACAAAGCCGGATCGCCACACAATCTTGAAGTCGTGGGTGTTCCCCTGGTTGAAGCCGTAGACCTGGGTGTCCTGAAAGCTTGATACTCCATGCCAGTTGGTGCAGTCCACGGCGTCCGGCTTGTTCCCCACTTGCTCCATGTCAATTTCGGTCTCGGAGTTGGGCGCGTACAGGAACCCCGTGGTAACGGATCCAGAAAGAACGTTGACCACCCTGGAAGTAAACTCAAACGTGCCATAGCTGAACTTCTGTTTGGTTATGACCTGCGATCCGCTGGACAGAATCTGGCTGCCGCTCTGGGTCTGAGTAAGTGACAAGACCAGCTCCGATCCAACAGACACGTTCATGGGATCGAACTTCCCGACATTCCCATTCGCATTGCCAACCGGGGGAGCCGAACCGCTATCCGTTTCCCATGTGTATCCCCCGAAAGTAAATTCGCTCGGGCCGGTTATCGAGGAAGATCCGGTGCCAGAAGATCCGGTGCCAGAAGTGCCGGTGCCAGAGGTACCGGTGCCAGTCCCACTACCGGAGCCGCTGCTGGAAGTCGCGCCACTGGAACCGCTGTGGGCAGGCGTGAGGGGCATGGTTCCTCCGCCGCACCCTACCAGAGAAAACACCGCTAACACTAAGACACACGTTCTCAGCATTGAAAGATCCTTTTGAATCGGGGTAGGGAATACGAATCGCTTATGGCCAGATGGACTACCACGTCCAAGAACGTCAAATTTCAGATTGCTGGACTGAAGATTCCTGTCGGCGTCCCAGTTCCACTCCGAATAGCGTGTCTACCTGGGAGGACAGATAGGCATGGCGCCTTCAATACTTCCTGGAATGAAAACTAAAACCACGCCGGTATAGCACCGTCTTATGAGAAGACGTGGTTAATCTGGAACTGCCGAGGTAAAGGCTGCGACAAGGTTTACCGAGTGTGCATCTGGAACTCGGACAAAATAGCGAGAGTTTAAGTTCTAGACGAAGAAGCGGCCCGCATAGCATAGCAAAACTTCTAGTTCTGCGTTTTCCACAGACCATTGCTTTGGGAGAGATGCTTACACCGGAACCCACCCAGGGGCTGAAATCCCAAACGGTGGCCATGCAATAGACGCTAGTAATGCGGGCGGGCCGCTTTCGCTTCCTCGAATGTGATGCGACGTCGGCGATATGCCAGGTTGGCCATGTGAGCCACCACGGTCGAGCGATAGC
>Ga0099827_10000888_pt1 | contig 14669 bp, 22 predicted proteins | sample CZO8metaG_FD_79339 | JGI IMG/M metagenome (GOLD analysis project Ga0099827, IMG submission 79339) | Vadose zone soil microbial communities from the Eel River Critical Zone Observatory, Northern California, USA - CZOApr15con1.8 metaG | ecosystem: Environmental > Terrestrial > Soil > Vadose zone ...
GCGCAGGCCGGCGGGAACCGGCCTCCTCAGCTCGACGACGAGCGTAGGCGTCTGGAGTAGGTCAAGTCTATGAGGCATTTGTATCAGGCCTGCACTGCTGCCGGCCGCTCACTACAGCCGCACTCGCATCTCCGGCACCCTGATCGCGAAGGGTTCGGTGCAGCACCAGTCCGCCCTGGAGTGTGTCGGGTTAACCCTCACTCGGTCACTTTGCTCACGGGCCCGCGCGGTCTAGTCGCTCAGCCCGGTGTAACCCGTACTCGTATCTACACTGTGGCGTTTCCGCACTAACCCGGACAAAACACGGGTGCGGTGGTGTTGACTGGGGCCAGCTCTCACGGGAGGTCGTTGATGGACCAAGCAAGTGCGTCGATAGCGCTCATCAAGGAACAGCCAGTGTTTCTGGCTTCGCGGCGCCGCATCCTCAAAGGCGCGGTCGTGGCAGCGGCGGCCATCGCCGTTGGAGGTCTGAGGAACCCACTCACGGCCTTGGCGGACGATAACACTGAGAGTGGGGCCGAGCACGAGACCTTGACGATCCTCCGGTTCTCGTCGCTGGCGGGGATACAGAACCCTTTCCTTGGAGACGCTGGGCTCTCCGAGTTCCGAGGCGTGCACGGCGGTGGAGCGCCCTGGATTATTTCCGAAGGCACCGGATCGTTAACGTCGGATGGGCATCTCAAGGTACGGGTACGGGGGTTGGTCCTCGATCCGGCTGTTGTACCCGCTCCGAACGGCGGGACTAACCCAATACCCTCCTTCATGGCCATTGTGAGCGGCTTTAGCACGGATCTTGTGAACCCGGTCAATCTCATGACGCCTCTCTTCCCGGCCTCCAAGGAAGGCGATGCCGACATCAAGGCGATGCTGACGCTGCCCCATCCCTTCTACGCCCCGATCGTGTTTGTGGCGTCCCTTCCCCTTGGCACGCCTCCTGCCCCGCGATGGTTCGCCGTGACAGGTATGCAGTAACGCATCGGGCTGAGGCCGACCGCATAGTTTCTTGCCTGGCGTGAGCCGGCTGGTGGCGCTATGCGCACACAACGGAGCCTGTGCCGGCGGGCCGCCCGTTGCGGGCAATCCCCAGAGTCAGGTCTTCCGCCACACGGGCCCGTTATCAGCCGGCAGCGCCGCCGGTCGTTTCGGCCTCTTTAGCTTCGAGGAGCTCGCCTTCAATGTGTATCTGGATCTCGTCGCTCACTATGAACCAAAAGGATCTCGAACCCCTAGGGATTTGGACGCCCAGGCTGATCGGTCCGGGGTCCGTGCAGTGCCACGTGGCCGTCGCAGCAGGGGTTGGCGCCCAGTGCAAGTCGGCATCCGGGCCCCGGGAGAACTCAGGACGTCTGCGAACGCTGGCCGCGATCGGAACTTCGTTCAGTTGCCCGGAGCGAACGTTGTAGATGAAGTACGGTCAGGTCAGCTGCACCAGAGCGCCGAGGAGCAGAGTCCTAAGTCCACATCCATTCGGCGCGTTGAGCGATCCTCACTTACTGCCGTCCACCATAATCCTGTCGGAGGGTCCTGGTGAGCTCACCTGGCGCGATTGAAGAACGTGTGGCTCACGACAGCCCCCTGAGCGGATGAGAGCATCCTTGACAGAGAGCATGGAACCCCGCGCCGCCCCAGGGGTCGGCCAGGCCCCGCCACTCATGGTTAGTTTCGCAGGTGGTGTCGCCGGAGCCTGGCGGGTGGACCGGATGGAAGAAGTCCGGGGGCCGGGTCTTGAACGGATCCAGCGCGTGGCGGTAGTCGAAGGCACAGGCGCACCGATCCCGACGAGTGCGCGCTGGGTCCTTCAAGGCGTGACGAGCTACGAGCGTTACTCAACCCTGCAGGAGCGTCAGGCTCTGCTGGCCGTCCAAGAGCCACTCGGCCGGCCGACAGCAACGCGGGCGGCGCTGATCTCGATCAAGAAGTCGGCGGATTGGTGGGCGCTCGCCCAGGATGAGCGCCGTGCCCTCTTCGAAGAACGCTCGCACCACATAGCCACCGGCATCGGGTACCTACCGGTCATCGCGCGCCGCCTCCACCACAGCCGCGACTTGGGTCAGCCTTTCGACTTCCTCACCTGGTTTGAGTACGCGCCTACAGCCGACGATGCCTTCGAGGAACTGGTTGAGCGGCTAAGGGCGACGGAGGAATGGGTCTACGTCGAGCGAGAGGTCGACGTTCGCCTAATCCGTGAGCCCAGCCCTAAGATCCTCAATTCGCCGAGCGGCTGACCTCAATTCCGTCTCCCGAAAACAAGGTCGCTCTCAACGCGTCGACGCACGTCGTGGACGAGAGTCGTTCGGGCCACGGCGTGCCAATCATGGCGAAGGAAACTTTGACGCACGCGAAGTTCCGCTGATGGGCCAGCCTGAGAAGCCACTTCCGTCACCCTTCGGTGGGGCGCCAGCCTAGCTCAATCGGCAGAGCGGCCGCCTGCAAACAGTTTGCCCAGCCTCTGATATTCGAATCGGCCCAAAACGGCATTGTGACCAGCCTTTCAAGAAACGCTGCACAGTACTTGGTGCCGCTCCGTTAAGGCTTCCCCCCTACGCCCGCCGACTGGGACGGAGTCGCTGCACCTTTGCCATACCGACCCGCCCGCCGCGGGCCCGATCTGACTTATATGTGTCGGTTCAATGACCAGCTCTGCTGGAGGCCGGTAGTCAGACCGGAGCTCACCAAGCTCTGAACCGTATGCAACCGGCACACCCGATGATCGGCGACTCAGTCGTAGAGGAGCACTCCCCATTGCTCGCCGTTGAGATCGAGATCGAGGTGCTTGAGCGGGCCGAGCCCGCGGACCGTCAGGCGAAAACGTGATGGCAAGCGAGCCGCCGCACGGGGATCGATGGCAATCCTGGTGCCGTCCTTCATGACCGCCGTGGCGTAGGTGCTGATATCGTCGCGGCGCGACTGCTGTCTAACCTGCACATCGCAGATCCGTGCGCCGCCGCAGCACCGATGGACTTGGTAGACGATGACGCGCGGCTCATCGCCAGGATGGGAGTCCAGCCAGGCGCTTGCCGCGGTATCGAGCTCGATTTCAAAGTCAGAACTTGTGGACATCGACCTAACTAAGTTACCGCCATCAGGCATGAGCGTCAGCCGCCATGCGCGTCCGGCCGGCGTATGGACTGACCTATGGCAAACGCCAATTTCCTGGATACCATAGAACCTAAGTGGCTAGCCGGGTACATCAACGCGGATCGTGTGATAACCGGAGGCGCCGCTCGGATAGCTTGCAGACGAAGTCGGCTCCTGGGGCACCCCGATTCCGTCTACCGCCCTGACCTGCAGCACATACGCCCCCTCCTGCCGAGGCGTCCAGTTTGCGTCCCACAGGACCCAGGTCAGGCTTGAGAGCGGCGCTCCGAGGTCGGCAGCCGACCAGTTCCTGCCGCCATCGGTGCTGTACTCGACCTTGCTGATCCCGCGCGCACCCGCGAACGCCACCCCGAACAGGCGGACCGCCTCCCCGGCCTTGGCGATTTCGCCGTCCTTTGGCACGTCGAATCGTGCTGTGGTCTTGACCAGCGCGCTCCTGTCCCAGCCCTCCGCCTCCCAATAGCCCCCATCGTCCTGGCTCGCCAAGTCGATCGAGTCAAGCCATTTCGGACCCTTCATTCCGTAATGCCCGGGCACTAGGATGCGGGCGGGGAATCCATGACCTGTCGGCAGCGGAGCGCCGTCCAACTCGTACGCGACTAGGATCTCGGGCGCGCCCGATATCAGGCTCAGTGGCAAGCTCTCTGTGTAACCATCTCGCGCCTTGAAACGGGCGTACGCCGCACTCGACTGTGGGTCCGCCATGCTGACGAGATCGTGAAGCCGGACGCCGGTGAACTGGCCGGTGCTCATCAACGATCCTCCGACATTGTTGCTGATGCATTCGAGAGTTACGTACTCGGTGGCGCTGGGCAGAACGCGCAGGTCCGCCAAGGAGAGGTGCAGCGGGTTGTGGACGAGCCCACCAACGTTCAAGGTCCACCCTTGCTGTGAGACGACCGGGTCGCTGAAGTTCTTCGACACGACGTAAAAGTTCTCGACCGGCGTGATCTTTGGCGACGCTCCCGACAGCCCAACCTCGGGTGCCTTGAAGACCGCCTGATACCAGCGCGGGAGCAGCTCATAGACGAGCCCACCGGCACTCAACGCCGCGATTCCAATCGGCATCAGCCGCAGCAAGCGGCGCCGCCCTGGATCTGCCCCGACCGGCGACCCCGTCGCGGGAGCGCCGCCCACCTGGAGCACCACGCCGTACGCGGCGAACAGCAAGCCCCAGACCAGAGGTGCGGTCGGCCCCTCATTGAGTCCGAGGAAGCCGTCCCCTGATATGGGAAGCAGCACAAAGGCGACAATCGCCCAGCCGGCGGCAGCGAACGAGAGAGCGTGCGGTGGCCGAGCCCAGGCCTGACTCGCCCACGCCCACGCTCCACCGAGAAACCCCAGTCCAACGATCATGCCGACGATCAGGCCCGCCTCTTCAACGACTTTGCCCGCGTGCTGGAGGGTGTCGATCAGGAACCCGAAGAGGAAGCCCGGCATCACCGCGAGGATGGGTTGCTGCAGCAATTGTGGCAATGGGTTGGTGCCGATGACGAGTTTGGCCAAATACATCAGCGCCACCAGCAGAAGTCCGGCGCCCACGCCGGAGCCGAATCCGCGAATCACAACCCGTCGCATGCTCATGCGGCCAACTGATGTGGGAGTTGGGGTGCTCAAGTGCCAGCTGACGGCGACTCGCCTGCCCCGTCTATCCCGCTACGGTGAGACTTGGCGTCGCCACCTTCCATACGCCGCCGAACGCCTGTAGTCCCTCGCCTTTGGCGTCACCGTTGACCTTGTCGCTCGCGAACCTGTACAGGAGATGACCGTTGTAGGCCACTTGGTCGCCGTTAGCGTTCATCACCACGGTCAATGTTCCGGAGAGCGGCACCATGCTGCTGGGATTCCCGTTGGAAAGAAGCGGGGGCCAATTGGTGAGACAGGCTCCAGTGCATTTGGGGGCTGTTGTGGTGTCGACCGTCAAGTAGTACAACGTGAAGCCATCAGGCGAGGTCAGAACTGTTTCGTTGGCACCCATCACCTTTGCCGTTCCTTGCTCCAGGTCTACCCCGCTGGCTACAGACGTGGCCGGTGAGGCAGTGGTTCCAGCTGATCCTGGGCTATTCGAGCCACACGCGACAGCGAGCGCAATCACGCCCAGGGCGACAACGCCTCTGAAGAGGTGAGGGCGGTCTGGAAGAAACTTCATCTATTCAACCTCAGCGTTTTTCTGATGGGTGGCCATGAACTCTCGCCGAGTATCAAGACCGCGTGTTACACGCCGGTTACACACGACGAGAGCTGCTGCAAGACCCGTACCATCGACCGAGGCCATGGAGACAGGATCGGTGCTGGTTGTCGATGACGATCCCAAGATCCTCGAATTGGTGCGGGTCTACCTGGAGCGGGCCGGCTATGCAGTGGTGACGGCGGTGGATGGGGAGGACGCGCTCCGCCAGGTCGAGGCGCACCGTCCGAACCTCATCGTGCTGGATGTAATGCTGCCGTACGTGGACGGTTTAGTCCTAGCCCGCCACCTCAGGGACGAGCGCGACAACGTGCCCATTCTCATGATGTCCGCGCTGGGAACGGTCAGCGACCGAATTACTGGGCTGGTCGGAGGCGCTGATGACTATCTGGCCAAGCCCTTCAGCCCTGCGGAGCTGGTGGCCAGGGTCAACGCTCTCATGCGTCGAAGCTCGCCGGGGGCCCTGCCCACCGAGACCTTGGATCACGGCGACTTGCATATCGACGTCGAGAAACGAGAGGTCCTGTGCGCCGGGCACATCGTCGCCTTGAGTGACCTCGAGTTCCGTCTGGTCGTGACCCTGATCCGGGCCCGCGGAAGGGTGCTATCGCGCGACCATCTTGTGGAGTCTGTCTACGGGCTGGGCGGAGAGGTCACTGGGCGGGCGATTGACGTCGCTATCAAACGGATCAGGACCAAGCTCGGTGACGATGTCGAGGCGCCGCGTTACATAAGCACGGTACGCGGAGCCGGTTATCGAGCCGCACCGCTCCCCAAACCCCAGACACAATGAGCTGATTGCTTCTCGACCCGGGCGCTCACTTGCTTCGCTCAAGTTGGGAGGCTGAACCAGAACCTAGTCTGACCATGGTCCGACTCGACTCCAACCCGGCCGCCGGTCGCGTCGATGAGCTGCTTCACCACCGCCAGGCCGATCCCCGCCCCACCCCGAGACCGGTCGCGCGATTTCTCGACACGGTAGAAGCGCTCGAAAACGTGGGGCAGGTCGACCGCCGGGATGCCCTCGCCGCTGTTGATGACGCTGACCACGACTGACCCGTCGTCGACCTCGGCGCGAATTGATACTGAGCCACCTTCCGGCGTGTAACGGGCGGCGTTCTGGAGCAGATTGAGTAGGACCTGGGCGATGTGGTCTGGGTTGGCCAAAACCCGCAGCCCGGCGGTCAAAGTGAGGTCGACCTTAATTCTGCGACGGTCGAAGCCCGGGTACGAGAGCTTCAACGCGGCTTCGATGACCTGTCCGAGGTCGATCGTGCCGAGTCCAGAGGGCGCCCTGGGTGTTCCACCGGTCCCGAGTTCGTCCAGCGAGAGCGAGAGCCTGTAGAGGCGATCCACCTCCTGGTCGAGTGAAGCGAAGACCTCTGTGCTGGTTGGCATGACTCCGTCTCGAAGCGCCTGCAGGTATCCCCTTAAGTTTGTAAGGGGCGTCCGCAGTTCGTGCGCGAAGTTGCTGATCAGGTCGCGCCGCAGCCGCTCCTGATCTTCCAGGCCGGCCGCCATCTGGTTGAACGAGTCGGCGAGCGACGCCAACTCGGGGGCGGCGAGTCGGTCCACCCTGACGTCGTAGTTCCCTTCGGCCAGCCGGCGGGCTGCACGAGCAACCCCGTCCAAGGGCCGCGTCACAGCCTGGGCCAGTACGATCGCCAACCCCAAGGAAGCCACTAAGGCCAGCACCGTGGTGACGATCACGACTCTTGTCACCGATTCGTCGAACATGGCGTGAGCCAATTCAGCAGTGGCGCCGTGCTCGACCATCAGGCGTTGAAACGTGGCGGCGCCCACGCCCTGGACGCCGACCGCCTCGACACCGAGTGCGAGCCCCGAGGCCGCGAGCGAGGCGAGCGCTATCCGCCCTCTGACGCTACGCAGCAACCGCGAGACTCGCATCGAGTTAAGCTCCCGGCACGATCATGTGGACGTCAAGGCGGGTGTCCATATAGGCGAGCACGTCGACCTGCTATACAGCGGGGAAGGCGGGTTCACCATCAACTTAACCTGATTGATGAGGGGGTCGTGCCCTCGTCAAAAAAACGGGGGCGGAGGCAGTGGCCCCCGCCCAGGCGACGGTGTGCTGAAACAGAAGAAGGGCCGCACATGAGTGGCCGGTTCAGGCCCTCGGCGCCGGTCGTTGCGGCTGGGACTTCCCTCCTCAACGTTCTCCGACTGTTAACGCAGGGCTGCGAAATCGATCACCGGGCAGCGAACCAGGGTCGACGTGACTTCGAGCGTCCCCTGCCCCGCCGCGACGGCAGCGAAGATGTCGTCGTCTTTACTCAGCTCCACTGGAGTCACTCCGGGGTTCCAATGGAAGATCTGCAGATTCCACGCACCGCCTGAGTAGCCGATCTCGGTTGGAATGAAGTTGAGCACGTTGCCGCCTGTCGGGTCATTTGGCAGGGCGGCCTGAAGGCGTGCTAGCTGCATGGCCGGAGTGTTGTCACTGGCGTCGACGATATGGAAGACGATGTTGCCCTTGCTTATCAACTTGGCCGCGTGGGGTGACGAGGTGACCTCCGCGGTAGCCTGGTACTCGATGACCTGATGGTCGTAGAAGCCCGAGTTTGCCGTCACTGTAGCCGAGGCGGGCTGGGCGAGCGCCAGTAGACTCACGATTGTCGCTGGTATGGTCGCGAGGCGGACGAGCTTCATGGTCGTAACTCCTCTCTGTTTCTTCATGTCCGCGAGATTTCGCGGCACCGCTCACGTTCCCAGGCTTGTGTTACAGCCTGATGTCAGCGGCCTCGGCCGAAGCGGCACAGATCGGGGTCAGGATGTCGGAGAGGGTGACTGCTCCATCATCGCCCCCCGTCGTGGCCGGCTTGTGCCCTTATCGGAGCCGCATCGAGGCTGATCGCGATGCAACGGGCGTTAGCTCCGCTGGATTTCGACCTGATTGGCAGGGACGGCGTCACGGTGCCCGCCCGATCGCTGTTGGGCCGTCCGCTGCTCTTCGTCCTCCTCCGGTACCTCGGTTGAACGTCGTGCCAAGAGCACCTCTCGCAGTTACGCGAGATCACGCCGGAGATTGCGAGCCTGGGCGGTCAGATCGTGGTCGTCTCCTTCGCAACCCCAGAGCATGTCGACCACTTCGCACATCACCTCGGGCATCCGTACAGGTGGTTTGCTGATCCTAAGAGGCGTTCATACCACGCGTTCGATCTCGGACGGGCGGGCCTGCGCGACATCTTCACGCCGCTATCGATCGGCTACGGCATCAAGCAACTCATGCACGGCCGCCTGTGGAAACCCCAGCAACGAGATCTCGCACAACTGGGGGGCGACTTCGTAATCGCGCCGGGAGGTGAGATGGTCTTTGCTCACCGCAGCCGCACGTCGGACGACCGTCCGTCTCTGAGAGACCTGCTAGCGGCCATGCGGTCCGCCGCCTCATGAACGTGACCGCGTATAGGGTCAGAGTCAATGCCAGATTGATCACGGCGAAGATACTCCCGGCGCCAGCCTCGCCCGTTCCTTCCTGCCAGTAGGCTCCTCACGGCATGGCGTTGAGTGAAAGACCAATGCCCGTCAGCTGGTCGGTTTGTCTCGCGCGGGCAGTAATTCTGATGTCAACCAACGGTGACTCTCGTCGTTACTTTCGCGCCTCGGCTGGACCGGCGTCTGCGACCACCCCTGGGGCTGGCTGACGATGCTGAGGGCACAGATCTCGGGCATTGCGAAGACATCAGGCGGTCTTACGCGCTCAGTGAGCGTGGGCGGCGTGGATGATCTCGCCGTCGTGCCACTCGGGTTCTGACTCGAGGAGGCTCATCAGCTCGCGGAACCACTGGCCCTGGATCGGGTCGTTGGCGTTCTTTTTGTAGCTCGATTCGTCTCGGAAGACGACGGATATCCAGTACTCGCCCGGCTGATCCTTGGCCCGATAGATATTTGTGGACATCCACCCGCCAACATCCCGGCTCTCGAACTTCCTGCTCAGCTCCTCGAGCTGTCGCTCCATGCCCTTCTTGACTTGCATTCGGGCGATCGTGCCAAACATGGCTATACCCCCACTTCTCTTGTTTGATTGGACGGCAACAATTCGAGGTAAGCCCCGCCGGGTGGGGCGGTAGATGGTCCCATCTGAGTCGGGCACGCAGCGAGCAGATGCACCCGTCCTCTGACATCCCGTCACGTTAACCGTACCCGGCGAGGGTCGGCGCCCGGGTGCAGCGGCATCCGGGCGCCAGGAAGAACTCACAACCTCAGCGAACGCGTGCCGCTACAGCCACCTCATTCAGGCGTCCGGTTCGAACGTCATAGACGAAGCCGCGAACACTCGTCTTGCTAGGAATGAAAGGGCTCGCGTGGATGCGGCCGATCGATTGCCTGACGTCCTCCTCGAGGTTGCTGAAAGCCTCTAGCGCGAAGGCAGGCCTGATCCCGACTTCCGACTCAATCTTTTCCTTGACCTCATCGTCCTTGAACGTGAGCATGCCGCAGTCAGAGTGGTGAATCAGGATGATCTCGTTGGTGCCCAGAAGCCGCTGCGAGATGACCAGTGAGCGGATGGCATCGTCGGTGGCAACCCCGCCGGCGTTGCGGATGACGTGGGCCTCACCCTCCTCGAGTCCGAGGATCTTGTGTACGTCGAGGCGCGCGTCCATGCAGGCTAGGACGGCGACATGTTTGGCGGGCGGAAGTGGTAGATCGCCTTTCTTGAACGACCGGGCGTACTTCTCATTGTTGCGGACCAGCTCGTCGGTGATGCTCATCTATATGAAACCTCGTAGAAACGGGAGACGGGATTCGAAATGGAATAGGAACGACTCGGGCCGGATGAGGAAGATCGGGACGGCGACCAGACGGAGAGGCAACGCGGCCTTGTGGACGCTCAGCTCACCTGCAACAGAGTGCGGACGAGCAACGTCCCAGGTCCACGGCCAGCCGACGGGTAAGCGGGATCCCCACCGCTTCCCAGAATAGCCCAGGCTGAGATTTCTGGTGAGCGAATGTGGACCTCAGCAATGAGAAACGCCGCTATGGCCTTGCTGCTGACGGCGAAGCTTCGCTCCGACCGCATGATGGCGTCGAGTTAGCTGGACATGAGCTGGTTCAAACGCAAGGACTTGCTCGACCAGGCTTTCTTGGTTGGGATTGTCCTCAAGGGCCTCGATGGAGTCTTGGAGGTCGTTGGTGGCCTGCTTCTGCTGGTCGTGACCCCAGCAACGATCGACCGCCTGACCATGGCTCTGACTCAGCACGAGCTCTCGCAGGATCCACACGACTTCGTTGCCACCCACGTTCTCCATGCCACCAGCGGTTTAGCCGGATCCGCGGTGCAGTTCGGAGCGATGTACCTGCTATCGCACGGAGTGGTCAAGATCGTGCTAGTGAGCTCGCTGATGAGGAACAAACTCTGGGCCTACCCCTGGATGATTGCGTTTCTCATCGCGTTCATCGTTTACCAGGTCTATCGGATGACGTTCGCGCCTTCCGCTGGTCTTGTAGCGCTGACCATATTCGATGCTTTTGTTGGCTGGCTCACATACATGGAGTACGGCAAGCAGCGGATCGTAGCGCGCACCGCTCGACAACCGCGCATCTGAGCCGCCAGCCAAACGGAGCACCACTACGGCTGAGGCGCCGGATCTTGACAAGACTGACTCCTTGGCGTCTCGCGTATGTCGGGGGTAACCTCAGATAGGCAGGTAGCGGTGCGCTTCGAGAGTTTCTCCTTCGGCTCAATCCGGATCGACGGCGTGACCTATGAGCACGACTTGGTCATCGACCGGGGCGAGATTCGGAAGAGAAAGAAGAAGGCCTCCAAACGGTATCGGGGCGCCTACGGCCACACGCCACTCTCGGCCAAAGAAGACATCCCCTGGCGCTGCCGCCGACTGGTAGTAGGAACCGGAGCCGAGGGCGGGTTGCCCGTGATGGACGAGGTGCGAAAGGAGGCTCAACTTCGGAAGGTGGAGCTTATGAGCCTGCCGACCCCAGATGCCATCGCCATCCTGAGTGGCGGCGGTAAGGACACCAACGCCATTCTGCACGTTACCTGCTGAGCTTCCCGTCAACTCAAGGCAGTCAGCTGCGAACTGGCAGCGCCGGACTCGACCCGCCCTTCGTCAACAGAAGGTGGCCAACTCGCGATTCACGCCGATTGCGGCGGAACAATTCCCTCGGTGGGCCGAGAGGGAGTCGGACAGCCCCCACCTTTCGCGGCGGTCTTACGGTCTTGTGCCAGCTATTCGCAGCCGACCCTTGACGTGCGCTGTGAGTTCAATCTCACAGTTCGCATACCGCGGTTCGCTGCAAGCGCGCGCCGATAGCCATGGGCGTTGGCTTAGGGATGGCGTCAGACTGGCGAAGCTGCGTTGCTCGGCCTAAGGCCTCCTCGGCCGTGGAGCTTGACGGCGTTGGCGTTGCCGATGGTGAGCAGATGTCGGAGGTGAGAAGTCATGGCTGTCTACGCGTTCGAATGCAAGGCGTGCGGCAAGCACTTTGAGGTAAGCGTCCCGATCAGCGAACACGACCGCCTGAAGAAACGGCCGCCAGCGTGCCCCAAGTGCGGCAAGACCCGGGTGCAGCAGGTTGTCTCGAGCTTCTTCACCAAGGCGCCAAGTAAGTACTGAGTCGGACCCGTCGGCGACGGAGCCAGTTCAACCGACTCTAACCTAATCCGCCTCTGGGGCGGCTGATCGTCATACAGTCTGTTGCTTTCGAGAAGGTGCCACTATCGATAGCATCGAACGCTCGCTGCAGGCTGCTTCTGTGGCTGTCATCTTTGCTGTCACAGCCACGAAGTTTGGCGGGGGATGGATGGGAATCGAACCCACCCAGGACGCCTCAACAGCGCCCCGCAAACGGTTTTGAAGACCGGGTCCACGGAATGCACGGGCGTCCATCACAGTCCATTGGAGTTCGGTCGCGGACCTTCCGATTCCAGACTCGTCCGCGTTTGTCCACAGCCATCCGCCGGCTTGGCGGTCATCTTGGCTGTCACCGGCCGTGGAGATAGCGCACCTTGCGGTTAACAGATCGCTGCGCCCCATTCAGAAACGCCACTCCCTACTCCCGCGAACTACGACCTCGGAGGGCGAGGTCAACTGCGATCTACATCGCGATCTAGAGCCATTGTTGGCGCTGCTCCGGGCCATGCCGATGCTGGCGGCCCTGGGCGGCAGTTACTCAATGAGCGTGGGCCGTGTGTACAACCTCGCCGTCGTGCCAATCGGGTTCTGACTCCAGGAGGCTCATCAGTTCGCGGAACCACTGGTCCTGGACCGGGTCGTCGGCGTTCTTCCTGTAGCTCGTTTCGTCACGGAAGACGACCGATATCCAGTACTCCCCGGGCTCATCCTTAGCCGATAAATGTTCGTCGACATCCAGCCATCCACATGCCGGCTCTCGAACTTTCTGCTTAACGCCTCGAGCTGCCCCTCCATCCCCTTCTTTACTCGCATTCGGGCCACAGTGCCGAACATGGCAATACCCTCACTTTCAACTGTGTGTTGTAATCCAACATTCTGGGTGCGAGGGACCGGTGCTGAAGAACGTGGGCTAACGTCCACCACGTCCAGGCTCGACCGTTAGAGCTCAATCGTGAGCGTCGGCGATCCCTGATGGTCCGAGCTCGTCCAACGTTCCGTCGCCAGTCATCATCCTGAGCTTAAGTACGTGGGCGCGTGCGGTTGTCTCGCGTCGGATTGCCGAGACACTGATGGAGGGATGGTCGTTCCGGATCTGGTAAGACTCGGGACGGATCCTGCATTGCGGTCAGTTCAGAGACTGGCCGCCGTCAATCAGTAGCGAACATAGAGAACGTCGGTCTTGGCGACCGAGTAGACGTAGTGGTTGTCGATGCGCAGCAGCCAATAGCGGCTGTCGGTTTCTCTCAACAACACGTAGTTGGAGTACGAGAATTGTCCACCGGCGACGGCGGAGCCTGGCAGGATCGGGTCTTTTGTGACGATCCTCAGCGTCGACTGTTTGGCAGACGCAGTCTGGCTGGCGTCGAGTGTCCCAGACGCCACCGGAACCGAGGTCAGGAGGAGCAGCCCTACTGCGGCGACGATCAGCCGCTGCACTGGCGTGCTCCCAAAACCTCGACGGAGTGCAAACACGAACCCAGCGATCGCGATCGAGGCAGCGCATTGGGCCAGGACGCCGATCGGCGACGCGAAGTGGTTGGCGATGGCCACGTAGGCCAAAAACAGGATGTAGCCACCCACCGTCACAGCACCCACGCCCACCTTGCGGCTCGGTGCGCCGGCGATGAAGGCGGCCGGCACCACCGTAAGCGGAAGGAGCATTGAGCGCACGCCATCGTCGAGGATGTCCATTGCGGAAAGCCCGAGACCCTCCACGGGCACTCGAAAGTAACCGAAATAGCTCAGCAGGTATGACGAACCTGCGAAGAAGTCAAGGGCAATAAAAATGCCTGCCGCCGCAAGCAAATATCGGCCACTCCACCGAAACCCGGCGAGCAGGTCGGGAGCATCGCTCGTGGAAACAGTAGGAGCCGATTCAACCAGTGGGGCGGTAGGGTTAGTGGAAATCTTGCTTCGAGGCGGTGTCGCGACTGCCATCAGTCGTCGTCGCCATCACCACCACCAGGCGTAGTGACCACGGTAATGACGATCGTACGGATCTCGATGAGGATGGTCTGGCAGACAGTGATCAGCACCCCAGTCGTGCCATCCTCGCCCAGCGCCTTGACCCTTACTTGCAAAAAGCGCACCAGGAAAACCTGTTGGGTCTCGGTCGAGATGACCGCTAGGTGCTCAAACTCGTTCTCATCAGCCTCGACCTCGCGGGCGAACTGCGCCGTTGCCGAGTGAAACTCGCCCTTGCCCTTCTCGATCGCGGCAGTCGTCTGCGCTGGGGATATCTTCGAAACGCTGACGAGCTGGGCGATCTGAGAGTCGCAACTCGCCTCCTCCGAATTAAGCAAGACGACGACGTCGTTGCCGGCGGTCCTAACCTGCACGATGAGGCGAGCACGCTCTTCATCGTTTTGGTGGCGCGCCGCCGAGGCCACCGGCCCGGTCGTGATCGTAATCGTGTTGCCGTGGATGAGAACGATTAGCGATGGCACGGCTGCCACGACAACGACGGTGGTGATGAAAACCGCCACGATACGGGTCGTTACGAACGTCACGATAGTCGTGATCATTTCTGGATCATCTCCATCGGCTGAAACGGTTGGCCCCAGCCAAACTTGCGCGGGCTTTTGCAAGAACAAACGCCGCTCGCGCGGCTATTGGTCGCTGCGGCGAGGGCTCTCACTGGTCTGAATACGAAATCGTTCGTTTTTGGCCGATCGTCAATCGGCCCTGATCACGCCTGGCAGTTATGAACTGACACTCTTAGGCAGCCCGAGTCCGACCGTCGGGTGGTGTCTGAGCCGTGGATAACA
>Ga0099827_10000890_pt1 | contig 14664 bp, 13 predicted proteins | sample CZO8metaG_FD_79339 | JGI IMG/M metagenome (GOLD analysis project Ga0099827, IMG submission 79339) | Vadose zone soil microbial communities from the Eel River Critical Zone Observatory, Northern California, USA - CZOApr15con1.8 metaG | ecosystem: Environmental > Terrestrial > Soil > Vadose zone ...
GAAGCCGACGCCGGCGCCAAAGCCAACCCCGAGCCCCAGCCCCCCCACGCCGACGCCTGCGCCGGCACCCCCGCAGTCGGGCGTCGCCTCGAATCCGCTGGGTCCTTCGACGCAGCCGGCTCAGACCACCGCACCGAGCACGACAACACCCCCGGCGTCGCATCCACCGCCGTCCAATCCGTCTCGCCATACGCCCGGCCAGTCCGCCGATTTGTCGACAGGCACGGGTTCGGGTCACGGCCACGACAACGGCCACTCATCCTCCGGAAAGCACGAGCAGGACGAGGACGGCGATGGCTAGGCAACGTGGAAGGCCAGAACAAGGCGACGCCAACAGTCTCCAAGGCGGCAGCCGGGCTCATCCGCCGCCGTAAATCGAGATCGGCATGGAGTCGAGCAGGATCTCGTCCGACGGATCGGGCAGCTCGGCCTCCAGCTGCTCCACGATCTCCGCGGCATCTGGCGCAGCCGCGAAGAGACGCGTCACGATCTCGTCGGTCGTCTCGAGCTGGACGAGCTCCTGCTTGAACGGCCTCGGAAAGCGGCCGTGGCCGAGGTACCAGCCGTAGAACTTCTTCAGGAAGCCGGCCGCGCGCCGCTCGCCGAGCTCTCGCACCGTCTCCCGCACGAAGAGGATGAGCTCCGCCGCGACTTCCTCCCTCGTCGGCTCCCCGCCCTCGCCGTCGACGATCTCGCGTAGAGCCCACGGGTTGCCCTGCGCGCCGCGCCCGACCATCACGGCAGCAGCTCCGGTCGTGGCGAGCACCGTCTGCGCCCGCGCCCGGGACGTGATGTCGCCCGAGGCGATCACCGGAGCATCGACCAGCGACACCAGCTCCGCGGTGAGCGAATGGTCGGCGTCGCCGGTGTACATCTGCCGCGCGGAACGAGGATGCAACGTGAGCGACGACGCACCGGCCTCCACCAGCCTCGGCCCGACGTCGAGGCACGTGCGCGAGCCGTCCTCCAGTCCGCGCCGCATCTTCACGGATACCGGGACGTCCACCGCGCTTGCCACGGCGCCGACGATTGCGCACGCGCGCTCCGGATCGTCCAGCAGCGTCGCCCCGGCGCCGGTCTTCGTCACCTTCCTCACCGGGCAGCCGAAGTTGACGTCGACGATGTCGGCTCCCGCGGCGACGACCATCCGGGCCGCCTCTGCCATCACCGCCGGCTCCGAGCCGAAGATCTGGATCGCCAGCGGATGCTCGTCCCCCGCGACCCGCAGGTAGCCCAGCGTCCGCTCGTTCCGGTGCTCCAGTCCGGCGCAGCTCACCATCTCCGAGCAGACCAGGCCGGCCCCGTAACGCCGCCCTTGCCGCCGGAAGGCCTGGACGCTCACGCCTGCCATGGGGGCCAGCACGAGGCGGGTCGGGATCTCGACGTCCCCGATCCACCAGGATTCACGAAGATGTACCTGCACAGAGCGGGAAATGGTACCCGGCTGGGCTGTTGACGGCCCTCGCCCGTCCAGCTACTATTCGCGCCCGCGACGGCGCCTCTGCGCCGCGTTTTTTCGTAAGAAGGGTGCACCCAGCCGTGAAGGAAGTCATCCTCACATCCGAGGGCTTCGAGAAGCTGAAGCAGGAAATCGAGGAGCTCTCGACAACCAAGCGCCGCGAAGTGGCCGAGCGGATCCGCATCGCGCGGGAGTTCGGCGACATCGCGGAGAACGCGGAGTACGACGACGCGAAGAACGAACAGATGCTGCTCGAGCACAGGATCGCGACGCTCGAGGAGCGCCTGCGCGACGCGCGCGTCATCTCGAAGAAGGACATCGCCAAGGACGTGGTCTCGGTCGGCTCGAAGGTGAAGCTGCGCGACGTGGCCGCGAAGGAGACCGTCGAGTACCACATCGTCGGCTCGGCCGAGGCGAATCCGGCACAGCAGAAGCTGTCGAACGAATCGCCGGTCGGGAAGGCGATCATCGGCCACAAGAAGGGCGAGACCGTCGAGGTCTCGACGCCGCGCGGCTCGCTCAAGTTCAAGATCCTCGAGATCAAAGCCGCGTAATCGCCATGCCGCGGGAGCGCTCGCGCATAACGCCGTACATCCCCCTGATCTTCGGCACCGTGGTCCTGTTCGCCGCGGGGATTGGGTTCGGCATCGTGATCGGCTGGAAGATCTGGGGTTAGCGGCTGACGCCGCTCCTCCTCTGCTACCACGCAGTCTCGCCGACCTGGGAGCACCGGCTCTCGATACATCCGGATCTGCTGCTCCGGCAGGTACGGGGCCCTGGCGCGGTTTCGCCGTGTGCGGGTCACGTTCGATGACGCTTTCCACAACATCCACGCCGTCGTGCCGGTGCTGCTGTCTCTCGGCATTCCGATCGAGGTCTTCGTCTGCACGGGCTTCGCTCGCGACGGTGCGCCGCTACCGGCTCGTCGCCTGACCCACCTTCGGGCACGTAGCTGAATCTGCTTACCCCTTTCGAGGGATCGGACCGTACCGCGGCCATCCGATGAACCGCGTGTCTGTCCAGGTTCTTCGAACTGGAGGTGCCGCTCGATATGCGCCGTATTGCCGCTCTGCTCACGCTCGCCACAGCCCTCTCGGTGTCGGCGACGGCTCTCGCGGCACCCGCTGCGCGGCAAAGCTGTGAGACGAGGGCCTATACGTACGCAGGCTTCGGTGCCGCGCGGCGCTCGTATGGGATTGCCGCAACGGTGACGGCACTGCGAGCCCCCGACGTGCTCAGCGGCCATGTGGCGGGCTGGATCGGCGTCGGTGGCCCGGGCGAAGGCGCGAACGGGGCGGACGAGTGGCTGCAGGTCGGTATGAGCGCCTTCACAGGCGACGCCGCGGAGCTCTACTACGAGCTGACGCTTCCGGGACGGGCGCCGCAGTACACGAAGATCATCGACGTGGTGCCGTTCGAACGGCACCGGCTCGCGCTCATCGAGCTTTCGGGGCGACGCTCGGTGTGGCAGATCTGGGTAGACAGCCGTCGGATCGGTTCACCGATCTACCTTCCCGCCAGCCACGGTCGGTGGGCGCCTATCGTCACGGCGGAGAGTTGGAACGGCGGCGAGGCCGTCTGCAACTCGTACTCGTACCGCTTTTCGAATGTTTCCAGCGCCGGGGGTCCCGGAGGGCGTTGGTCTCCTTTCCGCCGCGGATACCGCTTTCAAGACCCAGGTTACGGGCTGAATGTCTGGCGTTCCAGCTTCACCGCGCGGGCCCGCTTCTAGACGATCGTCACGGGCGTACCCAGCGGCAACAAGCGGGCGAGGCCGAGTATGTCCGCGTTCCGCATCCTGATGCACCCGTGTGACACGCGCCCAGGCAGAAGCCACGGCATGCTCGTCCCATGGATGCCGATGAAGCCGCCGCCGGGCCAGTCGGTCAACACGTTCGACCGTGCACTCAGCCCGAACGCGACTGGGCCGTAGAAAGGATCGGAAAAGCCGGCGACCTTCTCCCGAACGTAGAACTCACCGTGCGGTGTGGGCCAGCTCGGGTGGCCGACGCCGATCCTCGCCCGAAAGACCGGTCGGCCCGAACGAAACAACGTCGCCGTCAGGCGTGCACGGTTGACTACCAGCCGCGTCCGCACCTGATGCAGTTCGTCGAGGCCTGATGCGGGCACCCAGCCCGTGGATCCGTTCGGAAGGATCGCGAGTTGCACGTGGAACCAGCGCTCGCCCGATGCGTCCGCTTCCTCACCGAGCACGAGAACCAGATTTGGTTCGTCGTCCGCAGTCTGCGTCGCGAGGCGGGTAATGATCCGAGCGTCCTGGCTCGGCGCTGTGCGCGCGACTGTCGGCACGAGCACATAAGCCCACCGCCTGAGCGTGCCCGGTCCGACCAGAGACCGCGGTCCGTGCCGCGACACGACTGATACGACCAGCGTACGCGTGATGGAAAGCGGCGAGGGCGCCGAGTCTTCAGCGGCGATCGTCACTACGAGCCGGCCGATTTCGTCGGCGGTCGCAGTGAAGATCAGCGTCGCGCGGGCAGGGTTCCCGTCGATGTGCTCGAGGGTTCCACCTGGAGGCAAGCGCAAAGCGCGGATGAAAACGACGTCTTCGCCGTCTGGGTCCGAGGCGGCGAGAGGAATTCTGAGGGGGACGCCGACCTGGGCTTCCAGCTCCGTCGTTTCTCCCGGCGTCGGAGGTTCCCAGACCGGTGGCTTGTTCGGTTCTGTTTCCGCCCTCGCGATGCCGCTCGTCAAGGCGTAGAGGCAGACCAAGGCGCCCGCGATGAACAACCCGAGCGGCCTCGGCCGGCCGGCCCGAGTCGATTCCGCAGCTCGCGTCACGGACGAGTCCGCTCGGGGTCAGCCGGTCACTTTCGGCCTCGGCGGCCGAAACGCCCCGAGCACGTGCACTAGACCGGAGACTCTCCCCGTACAGTTCGCGGTCGCCGGAATGCTGGCCTGGATGACCCCGGTCCGTCGAGGGATGAATCGGAACTCTGCCCGCCCGCTCGAGTCCGAGGACTTGGCGAGGTCGATTCCACCACCCCGGATCGTTACCCGCACTCCGGCGACGCCGCTGCCGTTCTGGTCGCGGACGTGCGCCACCACGGTGATGGGTCGGCCGACCACGGCGCTTCGTGGCGAGAACACGAGTGACAGCGACGGACAGACGGGCGGGATGAAGGCGCCGATCGCCACGATCGCTTGGGCGGCGTTGTTCGCCGGGTTCGTGTCCGGCTCCGTCGAAGACACCGTCGCGCTGTTGACGGCGGTCCCCTGGCTCGCCGCGCGGACGACGATCGTCACGGTCGCGCTGCCGCCGGCTGCGAGCGTTCCGAGCGAGCACCGCACCGGGTCCGTCCCCGTACAGCTCCCCTGCGTCGGCGAGGCGGACACGAGCGTCACTTCGGACGGAAGATCGTCTACCACCACCACATTGGTCGCACTTGCCGGGCCGTTGTTCCGGACCGTCAACACGTACGTGATCTGATCCCCGACAGTCGCAGAGGCGACGTTCGCCAACTTCGTCACCGCTACGTCGACCGTCGGTGCCGGCGGGGGAACGGTCTCCGTCGTCGGCGTCGTGGTGGTGGTGTGAGGAGTCGTAGTCGTCGTCGTGGTGGTGGTGGTGGTATGGGTTGTTGTTGTCGTTGTCGGGTGAGTGAAGGTCGTCGTCGGCTCCGTTTCCGTCTCCGTCGACGTCGGATGTGTCTCGGTCGTCGAGTGCTCGCCGGTCGAGGTGCTCGAGGGTTGGCACGGCGGGAGTCCGCCGTTCACCGCCGCAGCGACGTGAAACAGGTTGTCGGCGGTGACCACGCCCGGCGCCGCGTCACCGTGCGTCAGGTTGACCTGGAAGCCCTGACCCTCACCGTCTGGGGCGCAAGGCGGAAGATGAACCGTTAGGTCATACGGGCCGCCGGCGTCAAAGATCCCGTGGGCGGACTCGAAGAGGACCTGCGGCAGCGAGAACCCCGCCAAGGGCGTTATGTAACTCGCGAGCTCCACTGTGACGTGGTTGCAACCCTCTGCAATCGAGAAGGTCCCCACAGCGACGCCGTTGCCCTGTACATCGATGCGCGCGTCCCTCAGAGCCGCCTGGACATCGGCGCACGTTCCTGTCGCCGGCTCTTCGAGCAGGCGGTTCACTGCCAGTTGCGGGTTCAACGACCGAACCGTCCAGTAGCCTCGGTGCGGTCCGCTCCGCTGGCCCGCCGCCATCGCAGTGGCGATCCCGGCCGTGAAGAGCGCCAGCAGCGCCACGGCTACGACGATGTTGCGCCCGCTCCTAGCGAGATGCCTTGCCGCAGTCATCCCCGTCCCCCGGTTTGTCGTTGCCCTCTGTCCGATTTGGACGCGTTGGAGTATCGCGCATTTCTCCCGCTACGAAAAGCCAGATCAAGCTTTCCATGGGCTAGGAGCGCGCAATTTGCGTGATCACGGCCCGCGGTTGCGAGCGAGTTAGGCTCCCCCGATGCCGACGAAGCGCTTTCCCGACCGCGTTCCGGTCGCCACGGTACGGGAGGAAGCGGCGAGTCTCGAGCCCGGCGCTGCGTCGAGCAACCGGCGCAGAATCGCAGGACGGGTGATGGCGCGACGAGAGATGGGGAAGCTCGTTTTCCTCGACCTGGTCGACCGCAGCGCACGCATCCAGCTGCTGTGCGATACCTCGCAGACCGGACCGGTCGATGTCGACCTCGGCGACGTGGTCGGTGTCACCGGGTCACCGGCCAAGGCGCGCCGGGGCGAGCCGTCGATTGCCGTCGAGGAGCTCGTCGTGCTCGGCAAGATCCGCAGCCCGCTTCCGGACACGTTCCACGGCCTGACCGATACCGAGCTGCGCTACCGCAAGCGGTACCTCGACCTGCTGATGAACGAGGACTCGCGGCGCGATGCGCTCGTACGCTCCCGCATGATCACGGAGATTCGCGCGTACCTCGACGGCGAGGGGTTCATCGAGGTCGAGACTCCGATCCTCCAGCCGCAGTACGGCGGCGCGTTCGCCGAGCCGTTCGTCACGCATTCGAACTATCTCGACCAGGACGTCTACCTGCGGATCGCGGACGAGCTTTATCTGAAGCGTCTGATCGTGGGCGGGCTCGAGAAGGTCTACGAGATCTCGAAAGACTTCCGCAACGAGGGCGTGTCCTACAAACACTCGCCCGAGTTCACGCAGCTGGAGTGGTACGAGGCCTACGCCGATTACCGCGACACGATGGACCGCACGGAGACGCTCGTCGAACGGGCCGCACAAGCCGTGATCGGGACGACGAAGGTGACGTTCCGTGGGCACGAGATCGACCTCGCCCGCCCGTGGCAGCGCGTCAAATTCGTCGAGGTGCTCGAGGAGAAGGGCGCCTGGTCGCGCGATCCGGACAAGTTGCGGTCGAAGCTGGACGCTGCGGGCGTCGACACGACGAACGACAAGACGTGGGCGCAGCTCGTCGACCATGCCTACTCCCACTTCGTCGAACCGGAGCTCATTCAGCCGACGTTCGTCTACGACTGGCCGATCGAGATGTCCCCCTTTGCGCGTACGACGGACGAGGATCCGGCCCTCGCCGAGCGATTCGAGGCCGTCGTCGCCGGAATGGAGTTCGCGAACGCGTTCAGCGAGCTCAACGACAGCGCGGAACAGGCCGAGCGATTCGAGCTGCAGGCGGCCGAGCGAGCGGCGGGCGCCGTGACCACGGAGGAGGGGGATCCCGACTATTTGGAGGCGCTGTCGTATGGGATGCCGCCGACTGGCGGATGCGGCATCGGCATGGACCGGCTCGCGATGGTGCTGACGGGCAACGACACCATCCGCGACGTGATCCTCTTCCCGGCGCTCAGGCAGCGCTAGCGGTGCGCGCGAGCCTCGAGCGGATCGCGCGCGCCGGCCGGCCTGTCGTAGTCGGCGCGCTGCTGGGACTCGCGGCGGGCGGCATCTGGACTGTTGTGCAGCCGGATCGGTACCGCGCCGAAGCGAAGGTGCTCTTGCGCGGCGGGGCGGTGAGCAGCGTCATGCCGGCGGTGGATGCGCTCGCCGAGAGCAGCATCCTCGAGCAGAACGTCCGGCAGACCCTGCACCTGTCGCATACACCGCACGTGTCGGCAAAGGCCGGTCAGGGGGGCGTTCTCACGGTCTCGGTCGAAGCGGGCAGCCGCGAGCGCGCGCGCCAGATCGACGCCGAGGCGGCGCTGGTCCTTATCCAGCGTGTCGCGACACGCTTCGGAACCGATCCGGGTGTCCAGGCCACGGTGCTCGATGCGGCCCATCCGGTCGAGCAGACGAGCCCGACGCCGGAACGCAACCTGCTCATGGCGGGTCTGATCGGCCTCGCCGTGGGAATCGCCGGCGCGGTCGCGCTCGCCCGTCGTCGCCCTCTCCCTCTCTCGGCGCTCGCGGGCGCGGTCGACCCGAGCATCGAGCGCCGCTTGCGGGAGCGCGTCGATGCGGTTGCGAAACGGGAGCGCACGCTTGCGCGGCGTGCCGGCGAGCTCGCCGGGCGCGAATCCGGCCTCGAGCGACGCCAGACCGAGCTCGCCGAACGACAGTCCCGGCTCGAGCGAAAGGAGACCGAGCTCGCCGCCGCCGCAGTTCCCGAACCCGAACCCGAACCCGAGGTCCGGGAGCCTGCACCTCTTGCGCTGGAACCAGTGTCCGAAACCGGGCGCTGGAGGATCGAGGAACTGGAACGCGTGGTGCGGGAACGGCGCGACGCTTTTCCCGACCTTGCCGAGGACTGGGAGACGTACCTCTTCCTGCTACGCGACCACGCGAGCATCGACGGCTCGCTGCCGCGTTCGTTCGACCCTTTGATCGCGGATGTCTTCGGAGACGCTCTCGATCGCTAGCTCGAGCTGCCGAACAGCGCGCTCGCGAGGCGCTGCGTCAGGTCACTGAGGCGCCTAGCGATCTCCTCTTGAGTCGACCAAGGCTGTCCGAGCGGATCCGCTATTTCCAGCATCGCTTCTCTCCGAGCGCCGACACGGCCGTCGTGCGCGGATGCGACAGCCTGTCGTGCACGCTGAGCCGGATCCAACGTCGGGTCCGGCCGCACACCTTGTTCCAGCAGGTCGACCAGGTCTGGAAGTGTGAACGCTCGCTCCGCCTTCGCTCCACCGTCGATGACCGCTGTCACGATGTGCACTCGCTCGAAGCCGACGACGAGGTCAGCATCAACGAGAGATCCGCGGCGGATCGGCCGCGTGCGATGGCTGTTGAGAGACACGCCGTAACCCGACGCGAGGGCGCCGGCTTCCGGCAACGGTCCGAGCGAGCCGAGGTCGAGGGTGCCCATCGAGGTGACAACGACCGGCAGGCCCTCTGCCAACTTCTCCATCAGCGCCGCGGCGAGTGGGCTGCGGAAGCGGTTCCCCGTGCACACGAAGACGATGTTGAAGGCGGGCTTTGAGGGCTCGGTCGGCATTGATTCAACCTCGCCGATCACCGTTGCCGGTGCCCGCACACAGCTTGGATGTTCGAGCGACCTGAGGATCCTCTTGATGACTGCCACCGCGGCGAAGGGCCTCGTTCCAGGGCTTTCCTGAGCTGTCTTCAGCCCACGGCGGGTTCTGCCGACACAGGCGTAAGAACTCCGTAAAGGCTCGGGACACAGGCTCCGCCCGCTGGGCTACGATGACCTCCCAGCCAGGAAAGGACGAGTTTGTTCGAACGATTCACCGAACGGGCCCGGCAAGTCGTCGTTCTCGCCCAGGACGAGGCTCGTGCGCTCAAGCACAACTACATCGGCACCGAGCACATCCTGCTCGGACTGCTGCGCGAGGAGGAAGGGCTCGCCGCGCGGGTGCTCGAGTCGCTCGACATCACGGTCGAGGAGGTGCGCGCCCAGGTCGCGCGCATCGTCGGCCAGGGTGACGAAGTCACGACCGGTCAGATCCCGTTCACGCCGCGCGCGAAGAAGGTCCTCGAGCTCGCGCTGCGCGAAGCGCTCAGCCTCGGCCACAACTACATCGGCACCGAGCACATCCTGCTCGGGCTCGTGCGCGAGAACGAGGGCGTCGCCGCCCGCATCCTGCTCGATTTCGACGCGGATGCGGACAAGATTCGCAACGAGATCATCCGCATGCTCTCCGGCCCCGGTCGCAGGCAGCAGGGCGGCGGAGCCGCCGCGCCTGGCGAGAAGGCGAAGTCTTCGAAGCTGCTCGACCAGTTCGGCCGCAACTTCACGAAGCAGGCCGGCGAGGGGAAGCTCGACCCGGTCGTCGGGCGGCAGACGGAGATCGAGCGGATCATGCAGATCCTCTCGCGCCGCCAGAAGAACAACCCGGTCCTGATCGGCGAGCCCGGCGTCGGCAAGACCGCCGTCGTCGAGGGGCTCGCGCAGCGCATCGCGGCGGGTCAGGTTCCCGAGCTGCTGAAGGGGAAGCAGATCTACTCGCTCGACCTCGCCGCGCTCGTCGCTGGCTCGAAGTACCGCGGCGAGTTCGAGGAGCGTCTGAAGAAGGTGATGAAGGAGATCCAGCAGCGCGGCGACATCATCCTGTTCATCGACGAGCTCCATAACCTCGTCGGTGCCGGCGCTGCCGAGGGCGCCATCGACGCGGCCTCGATCCTCAAGCCTGCGCTTGCACGCGGCGAATTGCAGACGATCGGCGCGACGACGCTCGACGAGTACCGCAAGTACCTCGAGCGCGACGCCGCCCTGGAACGCCGCTTCCAGCAGATCCGCGTCGACGAGCCGACGGTCGACGACACCGTGCAGATCCTGCGCGGGCTGCGCGACCGCTACGAGGCGCACCACCGCTGCAAGATCACCGACGACGCGCTGTTTGCGGCCGCCTCGCTCGCCGACCGGTACATCCAGGACCGGCACCTTCCGGACAAGGCGATCGACCTGATCGACGAGGCCGGGTCGCGCATGCGCATCCGCTCGATGAGCGCGCCTCCGCGCTACCGCGAGCTCGAGGAGGAGATCGACAAGGTCCGCAAGGACAAGGAAGACTCGATCGAGAACCAGGAGTTCGAGAAGGCCGCGTCGCTGCGCGACAAGGAGCGCAAGCTCTCGCAGAAGAAGCGCGAGCTCGAGGAGAACTGGCGCCAGAACGAGGCCGAAGCCGAGCAGCCCGAGGTCGGCGAAGAGGAGATCGCGGACATCGTCTCGATGTGGACGGGCATCCCCGTCTTCAAGCTCACCGAGGCCGAGTCCGCGCGGCTCGTCCGCATGGAGGACGAGCTGCACAAGCGCGTCATCGGACAGGAAGAGGCGATCCAGGCGGTGTCGAGGTCGATCCGCCGCGCGCGCGCCGGAATCAAGGACCCGAAGCGCCCGACCGGCTCGTTCATCTTCCTCGGCCCGTCAGGCGTGGGAAAGACCGAGCTTGCGCGCACGCTCGCCGAGTTCCTGTTCGGCGACGAGGACGCGATGATCCAGGTCGACATGTCGGAGTACATGGAGAAGCATTCCGTGTCCCGGCTCGTCGGCTCGCCCCCGGGCTACATCGGCTACGACGAGGGCGGGCAACTCACCGAGGCCGTGCGCCGCAAGCCGTACTCGGTGCTCCTGCTCGACGAGATCGAGAAGGCGCACCCGGACGTCTTCAACATCCTGCTCCAGATCCTGGAGGAGGGGAAGCTCACCGACGCGCAGGGCCGCCGGGTCGACTTCCGCAACACGATCGTCGTGATGACCTCCAACATCGGCGCCTCGCAGATCTCGAAGAACGTCGGACTCGGCTTCTCGATGGGCGACGAGACCGGCATGTCCTACGAGGACATGAAGAACCGCGTCATGGGCGAGCTGAAGAAGGTCTTCCGGCCCGAGCTGCTGAACAGGATCGACGAGGTGATCGTCTTCCACAAGCTGACGAAGGAAGAGATCCTGGTCATCGTCGACATCCAGATGAAGCGCGTGCGCGAGCAGATGGCGACCCACGACGTCGCGATCGAGCTCACGGACGAGGCGAAGGAGCTGCTGGTCGAGAAAGGCTACGATCCGGCGATGGGCGCGCGGCCGCTGCGCCGTGCAATCCAGCGCGTGATCGAGGACCCGCTGGCCGACTTCGTCCTCGGCCGCACCTTGGAGCCGGGCTCGACGATCCTGGTCTCCCGCAAGGGCGAGACCGAAGAGGTCGACATGACGGTCATCCCCGGAGAGGTCACGCCCGAGAAGGTCACCGTCCCGCCGGAGGAGCCGCTGGCCTCGGGCGACGACGAGCCCGAGCCCCTCGAGGAATAGCTTCTTCGCCTAGTCGGCCTGGCGTAGCCGGCGAAGCGCTTCTTCTCTGGTCGCACCCTCCTGGGCGAGCCGGCGGTCGATGAATTCGCGCAGTCGGTCGTGATTCTTCTGCCAGCGCGCTCGCTCGTCAGGAGTCTCCTTCTTCCGCCTCTTCCCCATCGAACTCCTCCTTGAGCAAATCGTGGATCTGTCGCAGGCGAACGTTCAAATCCGCTAGCACCTCAAGAATAGCCGTCACCTCCTCGCGATAGATGAGCGGCTCTTGCTCCACGATCGAATGCTGTGGAACAACCCTTTCCACGGCAAGTCGCTGAATCGGACGCGTCTTCCCTCGGCGCTTCCAAGGGGAGTACGCCCCTCTGTCCGAGGGGGACGTCCGTTCCGCGGACGCCGGACTAGTACTCCTCGGCGAGCTACATGTACGCCTAGAGCGAATCACGCCGCCAAGGGATGCAGCGCGCGGTCGGCGCAGTCGATCTCTTGCGTGGCCGCCATCCCGTTCCTCGTCGTGTTCCTGGGTTTGCTCGTGGCGGGGCGGATGCAGGCGCTCGCCGCCGAGTACGGGAGCGAGCCGATCCTTCGCTTTCAGGTCTGGCAGATGGCCGTTGCCGTCCTCGTCTCGCTCGTCTCGGCCTCGCAGCTCCCGACGGTGGCAAAGGTGATCGCGGTTGTCGCGACAGCCGGGGCGCTTGCCGTCTCGGTCGTCAAGGCGCGGCGCGAGCACGACGTGGACGACCTGCACTTCTAGGAAAGTCCGCGCGAAAGCTTGCGCTTTCGCGCGGGTCTGACGGCCGCTTCGCGGCAGAACGCGCGCAGGCGTAGCCCGCGCGCTCCTACGAGGGGTTGCGGCGGGCGCAGGTTCCCGTCCGCGTGCGGTGGCCCTTCGCGTCCCCGCACGCGTGAGGTCGGCCTCCAGCTAGTGCGGCTTCGCTCGCACTAGCTTCCGGCCCTGGTGCGTGTGGTCGTCGATGCGGGACGTTCACTGAATCGTCACAGACCTCGTCGGGACCCCTCCCTAGACTGGCTGAGTGGCCAAGCCTGCGGTCAATTACGCCTGTACCGACTGTGGCTACTCCGCAGGTCGGTGGTTCGGGAAGTGTCCCGGCTGCAACGCGTTCGGGACGCTCGTCGAGGACGTCGTCGACGGGCCCACGGCCAAGGCGCCGCCGCAGCCGATCCTACGTCTCGTCGACGTCGAGGCTGCGGATGCGGAGCGGATCTCAACCGGCGTGCCTGAGCTTGACCGTGTGCTCGGCGGCGGGCTCGTGCCGGCCTCGCTCGTGCTCGTCGGCGGCGAGCCGGGCGTCGGCAAGTCGACCTTGCTGCTCACCGCGCTCGCGGCGGTCTCGAAGGAGCGGCGTGCCCTGCTCGTCACGGGCGAGGAGTCCGTCGCCCAGGTCAAGCTGCGCGCCGAGCGACTCGGCGGGGCGGAGGGCGTCGAGATCCTCGCGGAGACCGAGCTGGAGACCGTCTGCGCGACGCTGGAGGCCGAGCGTCCCGACGTCTGCGTGATCGACTCCGTGCAGACGCTCTACTCCGCCGAGGTCGGATCGGCGCCGGGGTCGGTCGCGCAGGTGCGCGAGGCCGCGGCACGGCTGCTGCGCACGGCGAAGGAGCTCGGCGTCGCCACCATCCTCGTCGGCCACGTGACGAAGGACGGCTCGGTCGCGGGGCCGCGCGTGCTCGAGCACCTCGTGGACTGCGTGCTGCAGTTCGAGGGCGATCGCTATCACGCGCACCGCGTGCTACGGGCGGCGAAGAACCGCTTCGGCTCGACGAACGAGCTCGGCGTCTTCGAGATGACTGCCACGGGCCTGACAGGCGTGCCGGACCCGTCCGAGCTGTTCGGGCGGGCGAGCGGGCAGGAGGTCGGCTCCGCGGTTGCGTGCGCGCTGGAGGGGACGCGCCCGATCCTGCTCGAGATCCAGTCCCTTGTCGCTCCGACCGACCTGGCGATGCCGCGACGCGTCGCCACGGGTGTCGACCCGAAGCGGCTCGCAATGATCGTCGCCGTCCTCGGACGTCACGCGCGTGTCGCGCTCGGGAGCGCCGACGTGTTCGTGAACGTCGCGGGCGGGGTGCGCATCGACGAGCCCGGCGCGGATCTCGCAGTCGCGCTGGCGATCGCGTCGGCGGCGAAAGGCGTCCCGACGCGCGAAGGGCTCGCCGCCTTCGGGGAGATCGGCCTCACGGGCCGGCTGCGTCCTGCCGCACAGGCCGAGCGCCGGCTCGAGGAATGCTCGAAGCTTGGTCTCACCGCGGCCGTCGCGCCCACCGGGACGGCGTCTCCGCGCGGCAAGCTGCAGGTGCTCGAGGCCGAAACTCTGCCGAAGGCGATCACAGCCGGTCTCGACGCGACCAACGAGTAGCGTCAGGGCATGCTCCGCGGCGTCGGCCAGAGGCCCGTGTTGGCCGTGCTCGTCGGCGCCGTCGCGATCGCCTTCTCGGGCATCCTCTTCCGTCTCTCACACGTCTCGCCGTCAACCGGCGCGTTCTACCGCTGCGTGTGGGCGCTGCCGCCGCTCTGGTTGCTCACCCGCCTGGAGGACAGGCGCTACGGGCCGCGCCCCGGTCGGGCAATGCGTCTCGCCTGGCTCGCGGGCGCGTTCCTCGCGGCGGATCTCGTCCTGTGGCACAACGTCATCGAGCAGGTCGGCGCGGGCCTCGCCACGGTGCTCGGGAACACGCAGGTCGTGCTCGTCGGACTCCTCGCCTGGGCGCTGCTCGGCGAGCGGCCGCAGCGATCGTCGCTGGCCGCGATTCCGGTCGTCGGAGTCGGAGTCGTCCTGATCTCGGGCGCGCTCGAGCAGGGCGCGTACGGCTCCAATCCTCGCCTGGGCGCGCTCTACGGCGTCCTCACGGGGATCGCATACTCCGGCTTCCTGCTGGTGCTGCGGGAGGGAAGCCGCGACCTCCGTCGACCGGCGGGGCCGCTCTTCACAGCGACGCTGTCGTCGGCGCTCGGTTGCGCGGCGATCGGCGCTGTGGTCGGAGATCTCGACCTGACGCCCGCGTGGTCGGCGACAGGATGGTTGATCCTGCTCGCGCTCTCGTCGCAGGTGC
>Ga0099827_10000891_pt1 | contig 14662 bp, 11 predicted proteins | sample CZO8metaG_FD_79339 | JGI IMG/M metagenome (GOLD analysis project Ga0099827, IMG submission 79339) | Vadose zone soil microbial communities from the Eel River Critical Zone Observatory, Northern California, USA - CZOApr15con1.8 metaG | ecosystem: Environmental > Terrestrial > Soil > Vadose zone ...
GTCTGGGTGGCGATCCCCACCAACGACACCGTACTCAAAGAACTAGTAATGCCTCGTTGATCAAAGTCCGACGGAGAATAGTTGTATCGTCCAAACAGAGAAACTTTGTTAGTTAGCTTGTGGTCGATACGGATACTGTAAGCGTCAAGCGTACCCGGATTCGAATAGCTCGCCCTGAACTGGGCCACCCCGGTTCCCACGTTATCGGGCCCATTTGGCAGTGGGTAAGCACTAAGATAAGGTTGCAGGGCCGCCACAGCGTTGTGACGTGCCGTCGTATCGGGAACGGTAGTAAGAGCGGTTTGCGGCAGACGAAGCCGAAGACCCTCGTAAGAAAAAAAGAAGAAGGTTCGGTTTTTGAGTAATGGACCGCTGAAGGTTCCCCCGAAATCGTTCTGCCGCTCTTCAGCTTTTTGGAGAGAAGGGACGTTTGTATAGCCGTTGAACCAACTGCTGCTATCCAAGACGTCGTTCCGAAAATAGTCGAACGATGTGCCATGAAATCGATTCGTACCGGAGCGCGTCACGATCGAGATTTGCCCTCCGGGTGCGCGACCGAATTCCGGCGCGTAGGTCGACGTTTGGATTCGAAACTCCTGCATCGCGTCCACCGATACCAAACTGTTCGTTCCACCCAGAGCGCTGAACGACCCAAGCGAACCCGACAGGCCATTACCAGGAGAAGTGCTGAGATTCACCCCGACCCCGATATTGGCACTCACTCCATCCACCATCCAATAGTTAGAGGAGGCGCGCTGTCCATTCACGCTAAACTGGCCGGAGTCCGATGGATTGCTGGTGGTCAGAACCACTCCTGGAGTCAGCTGAATCAGCGTTTGAAAGCTGCGGCCGTTCATCGGTAGATTCTCCGCAAACTGACGGTCCACCACGGTGCTCACGGCAGCAGACTCCGTGTTCACCAGGGGCGCTCCGCCCTCCACGGTTACCGTCTCGGACAACGCGCCAACCGGGAGTGTGAAATTAATCGCTAACGCGTCCTGAACGTTGAGAGTGATGTCGGGTTTGATGAGCGTCTTGAACCCCACTTTCGAAACCTGAAGACGGTATGGCCCCGGCGGGAGGCTTGGCAGCACATAGATGCCTTCACCATTGGTTTTCGTGGCGTACTGCACTCCGGTCACATCGTTTACACCGACGATGTCGGCACCGACAATTACTTGATTGGAAGGATCCACTACGAGGCCATTGAGAACCCCGTTGGGTGATTGCGCCAGAAGCGGCAAAGCCAGCGTCAACGCGCACGCGGAAAGAAGCACAACATAGGGGAAGCGCATTTAAACTCTCCAGCGACCAACGGGGTTCCAGCCCCCTCTTCTATGGTTCGCAGGACGATGCGCGCTGGTACCACGTTGCAGACATTTTAGGACTAAAACAAATAGGGATGAGCTCAACTCTCCTAAATCATTCCGAGCCTTGCACACGAGCGGCCACGAGTCGATAGAATTCGTATCCGCGCGTGTCCGAGCCCGGTCGGCCTGTGCGTTGCCAGACTTCTGCAACGCTTAGATCTATCATCGATCGCAATCCTCGCGACGCAAGAGAGTCTTCGAGATTCTCGGGATAAAGCCCGAATGTCCATGGCTCCCCGTACGAGCCGAGCCGGGACATGAGCTTCTCGGCACCAAAGAATAGCTCCGGGCGTTCAAGAACGCCGCGATGAACGTAGGTGAACAGCAGAATGCTGCCGATCGCAGCCTGCCCAATTTCGCGAAGTACTCCGTCGACGCTATATGCGGTCAGATAGTTCGTGACACCTTCCCAGACAAAACATGCAGGTTGGGTGTTATCAAAACCGGCTTGACTGAGAACATCGACTATGGATTGTTGGTTGAAGTCGATACCGATGAATCGAACTTGTGTCGGTATCGATCCGATTGCCTTCTGCAGCGCCACTTGCTTGGCTAGCGATGTCTCCGGGTGGTCTAACTCAAAGGTAGTTACCCGTTGTGCGGAGGGCAGGCGATAGGGGCGCGTGTCAAAACCGGCACCGAGCAATACGAGCTGGGTGACCCATTCGAGAGAGCGTGTGACCTCGTCATCGATCCATTTGGTGCGGGCAATGCCTGCCGCTCTGGCACCTGGAGCGCTTCGATCAAGTAGCTGCTCCACGAGTCGGCGTCCCGCGTCAAGCTGTGCAATCCGATAGAGCCACTTGCGCCATTGGTGAAGGAAGACAGCCGCGAGCGGATCACAAAACAACCGTGAGCGCTCAGGTTTTAACGATTCAAGAGCGCGGAATAAGGCCATGTATTCAGCTGTAAGGCTTGCGCGATTTCTCATTCGCAGCTCGGAACTGAATTATATATAGCGTTCAACTCAGAAATTGCGGCATCGAAAATCCGCGGACATGGTCGAGCCATATGCGCTAATCGGAGAATCTTCCTCGCCGAATTCTCATCAGGTCCCAGTAGCGTCGCCAGGGGCTTGCATGTAAGAACTCGTGGAGGCGCACAAATTCGGATGGGTGCAAGGTATCGCCGAATGATTGATAGCAAAGACAGTTTGGTTGCGGAGGGTGGAGCAGGCCTTCGGATACATTCCCGCTCTGATAGGCAACTAGTGGAACCCGAACTGCCGATCGATGGTTGGCTTTTCTCAGCCCTACCAAAAATGCGCTGCTAGCAGTCGAGGTGGTCCGGAACGCCCCTCAATAACCTGCGTTTCAAGAACGAGCTCCATATTCATCTTAGACCAGTCTTTGGGCGCATTCTTTGCCATTTGCCTGATCTGGTTTGAGTCCACCAAGAATTCTCCTGCAGCAATAGTGCCCCCGCGAGCAATTCCGGCTGCGACGACCACAAACCGGTCCGTGTTAGGATCTAGAAACCGCGCCACTAAGGCAAAATCTTTGTAGACGCCCTTCTGTTGCTCTGCCCGGTCAATGGTCCAGTCGAGCTTGGTGGGATTGGCTCGATCTTCAATCCAGAAACGGGTCATCTCGGGATTGTTGGCGAAATGAAAACGGAGATTGGCGGTTTCTCTCAGCGTCCAGCTGTTGTCATAGGCGCCAATCAGAAGAGTCGGGCCTTGTCGCAGATCTGTCAAAGTGGTCGAGCTTTCGCTCTTTAATTTGTAAGTTTTGCCGTTAGACTGCAAGACACCTCCGACGTTTACCAACGGAACCACGTCGTCAATAATGATGGTCACCATGGTGTCATTGATGGCGGTCTGGCGAGATGGGTTCGCGGCATCGCGCAGGGTTATGGTGGAAAACTGGCTCTGGTCTGCGACGCACAACAAAACAGGCTCGTTCGCGGTTAGCATCGGGCGCCAAAATTCCTTGAAGGCTTCGTTGCCCGACTGACGCCAGAGCACAAAAGCGGCCACAACCAGAATCAAGGATCCCGCAGCAGCACCAATTAGGAATGGACCGCGACTTTTCTTCGCTTGCGCCTGAATCTGAGCTGCGGATGCCACTGCGTGGCTGGGAACTACCGACGGAGGCGCGACCTCCGACGTCGTGGAGAACAGAGGGATATAAGAGCCGGACGGAAGAGAAAAACGAAGTTCTCCCGCGCGACCGGGCTCCTGATAGTACTGTTCGATTCGTTTTCTGATTTCCGCAGCTGTGACCCGAACGATTGGATCGGCGGCCGTATCGTAATCGGGATCTCTTCCGAATACTTCTATCCCCAAGGTACGTTCTTTTAGGAGGTCGTGTCGAGCCTCCAACGCGTGGTTGGTGACGAATCTTAGGAAACTGGGATACCGTTTGCTGCCACTAAAGGGCGGACTGGCCAAGATCCGCTCTAGTTGCTTGTTTACAGTCGTCTTTTCTTGTTCTGTGTAGAGCGGTTCGATTTTCGATTCCAGACGCAAAGGTCGTTACCATTGGGGGCAGCCAAGTACTATCAAACTCCAACGTACACTGTCAATCAAAAGCCAAACAGACGAGTTGGAAAGCTTTCGGAATGTTCGAACGCTCAACAAATCCGCCAGTCGAACCATATCAGCCCTTCTTTTCCTCTGCTTATCGGTAAAATGCTGACTCCAACCCTCCTGGGGATTCGGCGCCAAGCTGCTTTGTTATCAGCGTGCTTCTCTGGTGTTGCCTCTTAACCTAATCATTTTCCGAAAGAAGGTTGCCAACGGTTCTTCAACCCCTATATAAATCGGGCCGCTCAAAGGGGGCTTGCCAAGATGCAAAGCAAAACTCGTTTTGCAGCCGCAAAGTCGGCGGCTATCGTCGTCGCATTTACTTTGCTGCTCAGCTCGCTAGTCACTGCTCAGCAAACGATCACCGCTAGCTTAAGCGGTGCCGTATCCGACAGCTCGGGTGCCGTCCTCTCGGGCGCAAAAGTTACACTGAAGGCGACAGAACGAGGCATCTCGCGTACCTTCACAACTGACACGAGTGGGGAGTATGTCTTTTCCCTGCTGCCTCCGGCCACCTACGATCTGCAGGTCGAGGCAAGTGGTTTCAAGACTTATCGCCAGGATGGAATCACTTTGGCAGCTGGCCAAACCGCTCGGCAGCAGGTTGGCCTCGTCCCGGGTGGCGCGTTGGAGACGGTCACTGTAACTACAGAGGCCCCTCTACTCAACGTAGACAATGCCAACATATCATCTGATATTACTGCTCAGCAGGTAGTTGAACTACCTCTCAACCTGCGTAATGTTTACGGACTGGCGTTCTTAAATTCGTCGGTCAACAATACGGCCGAGTTCCAGATCGTGGGCGGCAATGGAATTTCAGGCCAAGCTGACCAGGACATCTCCTTCTTTAATTTCGGCGGCACCTTCTTCAACACAGCGGCATATTTGGTCGATGGCGCATGGGACACCGCGGCGGATTGGGGCGGCGTGATGTATGTCCCGGCAGTTGACGCGGTGCAGGAGTTCAAAATTCAGACCAATGCCTTCACCGCTCAGTACGGGTGGAGCAGCGGAAACGTAATTAATGTGGTCGGCAAGTCCGGCACCAACCGGCTCCACGGCGATGTCTATGATTTCTATCGCAACAGCGCCTTAGACGCGAAGAACTTCTTCAATAACTCAGCTCAACCTCTTTTTCATCGCAACCAGTTCGGTGTTACAGTCGGCGGACCTATCTGGAAGAATAAGACCTATTTCTTCGGATACTACGAGGGACTGCGGAGCGCCTCACCAACTACTACGCAAGCCAACGTACCCACCGCGGACATGCTGCAGGGAAACTTCTCGGCACAATTGGGCGCTCAGATCGGAACCGACGCGCTGGGCAGGCCGATCCTTACGGGATCGATCTATGACCCATTCAGCACTCGTGGCATCACCAGTGGGCAAGTAGATCCAACCACGGGCCTGACTGCGAACGCCAGTGGTTTCATCCGCGATCCCTACCCCGGCAATATAGTTCCCCAAGCCAACTGGGACGCTGTTTCCCAAGCCATCGTTCAGGGGAAGTTCTGGCCCGCGGCCAACCAGACAGGGTCATTCAATTTCGGCGCGTCCGCGGCGGCTGAATCTCATTCGGATGAATACTCGATCCGCGTCGATCACAACTTTACCGACAACACGCGCCTGTTTGGCCGCTGGTCGCGGAAGTATGAGAGCAAGGTGAACGTGTCCTCGTATTTCGGCGCTTCAAATCCGGGTGGGCCGGGCGCGACGAACCCGAATAACCGGTACAATGCCGACGTGGGTTTAGTACATGTGTTCAGCCCCACGTTCACGATGAGCGCGAATTTTGGGGTCACGCGCTGGATTGAGCAATCACAATTGCAGAGCTTCGGATTCAAGGCGTCTACCCTCGGATTGCCGAGCTTTATTGACTCGATTTCTCCGCAGTTTCCCCAAATCGTCCCCGAAGGGGTAGTCAACCTCGGGCCCCGCACGGGACTGGATAACTACACAGTTCCCCGCGTGATCTATACGCCTACGATTGATTTCACCAAGGTCGTGTCCAGGCATACCTTATCGTTTGGTTTCATGGGCGTTTCCAATCAACTCAACGGTGGCCACTACTTCGTCACCACGCTGCCCTTCGCAGCTTCCTTCACAGAGGGACCGGATCCACAGAAGGTTACTGCTGGTACCGGATCGGGATTTGCCTCTTTCCTGGTGGGAGCTGGCGGATTTGTATCGGGCGCTAACAATCCAGGAACCGGTTTCCAACAGTTCCCTGCTATGAATAAGAAGTTCCTAGGATGGTACCTGCAGGATGACTGGAAAGCGAGCCGGAAGCTGACGTTAAATCTGGGATTGCGGTATGAGATTCAGACCGCGCCTACCGAACGATCCAATGCTCAGGATTATTTTGACTTCACGGCGACAAATCCCATCAGCTCGGCTGTGGGCTTCAAGGTCCCGGGGGAGATCGCTTACAACACCAGTAGCAACCGCGGTCTCTATCACACCCAATACACAAATTTTGCTCCGCGCGTCGGACTCGCGTATCAGGTTATGCCCAAACTGGTGGCGCGAGCGGGATTTGGAATCTTCTACGTGCCTGACTACTACAACCAAGGGCCAAACCTCGGATACACGCAACCGACTCCGTGGGTGACTAGTCTCGATGGTGGAATCACCGTCGCCAACCGCTTGAGCAACGCGTTCCCCAATGGCCAAGTTCCGGTCTCAGGAAATTCGTTGGGGGCTTTGACGGGTGTAGGTTTTATATTGAACCCGGTCGTCAACCCGATCCGCAAATCAGCTTACGTGGAGCAGTACATGGGTGGAGTCCAGTATTCGTTAAGCAACAATGATTTGCTCGACGTCACCTACCTCGGCAATCACGGGGTGCATGTCCTGGGCCAGTTTGTTGAGTGGGACCAGCTTCCTACCGCCGATCTGGCTATGGGAAATGCCCTGTTCACTCAGGTGCCCAACCCGTTCTTCGGACACATCGCCAACAGCGGTTGCGGCCTTGATCAGCCAACCGTGGCTCAGTTCCAATTGCTGCGACCCTATCCTCAGTACTGCAGCGTGACCGAAGCCAATGGCGTGCCTGTTGGGACCTCGAGTTACAACGCCATGCAAGTCACCTACACACACAGGTGGCATGCCGGGCTCAACGTGAACGTGTCCTACACCTACTCCAAATTCACAGACGATGTGCAAGGCGCATCGGGCTGGGCATTCCCGGGTAGTGGCAGCAATGTGCGCGATTTCCACAATCTGGGTGCCGAGCGGTCCAGGGATGTCAGCGACATCCCCCACAGCCTGGTCGTGAACTATATCTACGAATTGCCCGTTGGCCATGGGAAAAAGGTGGGAGGAGAGTGGAATGGCCCCGTTAACGCGCTTCTCGGCGGATGGCAGCTAACAGGAATCATGACCACAAAAAGTGGATTCCCGCTTTCTATTTCGCCAGCTGCGAACACCCTGGGTGCCTTTGGAGGCAACCAGCGCCCTGATTTGATCGGCGATCCTAAGCCGGCGAATCAGAACATCAACAACTGGATCGACGGGGCCGCCTTCGCACAGCCTGGGGCGTTCAGCTATGGGGATTCTCCCCGTACCTTCGACAACCTCCGTTCGCCACATTACATCAACTTGGACATGGGGATTCAGAAGTGGTGGGACTTCAGCGAAGCGAAGCGCCTTCAGTTCCGGATGGAGATGTTCAATGCATTCAACCATCCGAATTTCTTCGCTCCAGACCTGAACCTGTCTAACTACAAACCCGTTAACGGAGTTAACACCGGGAACTTCGGAAAGATAAGTCAGGCTTATCCATCAAGGGATGTTCAGGCAGCGTTGAAGTTCTACTGGTAACTGACTGAGCGAGAGACAGTCAGGGCCTCCCGACCCCGCAGGGCAGCAAGGAAAAGTGGCGCTCCTGCGGGGCCGTTTTGTGAGAATCCAGAACTCCGGGACGACTACAACATCATGAGTTACAGTGTCCGCGCAATAACCACCCTTGGGATCCTTTGCTTTGCCGTGTTTGCAATCGGGGCCCTTGCTCTTGACCCTACGCCCCCAACTCGCCCGGCGCCATCTCCGCTGGTGCTCAATGTTCTTTCTGCGGCCTTACCGTTGCCAAACGGGCTGCAAGTGAAAAGTGGCTCGGCGATTTTAGACGTACGTGCTTTGCGGGATGATGTCGTGCGCATACGGATCGGCGTGAATGGACAACTTCCCGAGGACGCATCCTGGGCCGTGCTGGCCAACTCTCGCCAGAGTTCGGTTTCGATAACGGATGAAACTGACGCGGATGCGGTGGGGTTCCGCACACGTAGCCTCCGAGTGAAGATTGCGCGTCGCGATCTCCACTTGTCAGTATCAGACCTGGACGGGAACATATTGCAGGAAGATGCTACCGGATGGCCGGTAACATTTCATGAGCGGACGTTTCGGATTTACAAGCAAATGCCCGCCGACGAGCATTACTTCGGCTTGGGGGACAAAGTTGGGCCGCTCGACCGGCGCGGTCAGTCTTTTGTGCTCTGGAACACCGATACTTATGAATTTCAAGAATCTACTGACCCTCTTTACAAGAGTATCCCATTTTTCCTGGCAGCCCGCGGAGGCAGGTATGTCGGCGTATTGCTGGACAACACATGGCGCAGCAGCTTCGATTTTGGGAGGGAGTCGGGCGAGATATATTCTTTCGGAGCCAGCGGCGGTCCGGTCGACTATTACATTGTTTATGGCCCCGATCCGAAGAGCGTGGTGAAGACATATTCCTGGCTCACAGGCCTTGCGCCTTTGCCCCCGTTGTGGTCGTTTGGCTACCAGCAGTCAAGATATAGCTACGAGACCGAGGACCAACTGCGAGAGATTGCGTCTAAGCTGCGCGTGCTCAAGATTCCTTCTGATGTGCTTTACATGGACATCGATTACCAGCAGAAGAATAGGCCCTTCACTGTAGACTCTCACAAATTCCCAAATTTTCCCGCAATGGTACAGGATCTCCGGCAGCAACATTTTCGGCTGGTGACCATCACCGACCTGCATATCGCGTACGGCCCAAACATCAATTACGGGCCATACCAGAGCGGAGTGGCAGGAGATCATTTCCTCAAAAACCCCGATGGTTCTCTCTACGTAGGGAATGTGTGGCCGGGCCCGTCTGTCTTTCCCGATTTCACTCAGAAGAGTTCGCGTGGCTGGTGGGGCCGACTCTATGGCAAGTTTGTGTCGGAGGGCGTGTCAGGTTTCTGGAACGACATGAATGAACCTTCAGTCTTTCTCTGTCCTTCGAAAACAATGCCGATTGAGACCCAGCACCGCATTGAGGAGCCTGGGTTCGCCGAACGTACTGCAAGTCACCTTGAGATTCACAACGTGTATGGAATGGAAAATTCCCGCGCGACCTATGAAGGCCTGCTGAACCTGGCGCCAAACTCGCGTCCCTTTGTACTTACCCGGGCTACATACGCGGGCGGGCAGCGCTTCGCCGCTACCTGGACGGGAGACAACAGCAGCACCTGGAACCACCTTCGGCTCACGACACCCATGCTGCTGAATCTCGGCCTGAGCGGATTTGGAATGGCTGGCGCTGATGTGGGTGGTTTCGCTGGAACCCCCCAACCGGATTTGCTGACTAAGTGGATCGAGCTTGCAACCTTTCAGCCGATTGACCGCAACCACACTGCTAAGGGAACCGGCGCTCAGGAACCGTGGGTGCATGGCCCCGAACATCTAGCCACTCGACGCCGCTACATTGAAGAACGTTACCGGTTACTTCCTTATCTCTATACCGCAGCAGAGGAGATGTCGCGCACCGGGTTGCCCATCGTTCGACCACTCTTCTTGGAATTTCCATCCGCTACGCCAGACCGCCATCCCATTGACCTTGATGCTCCGAATCAATTCATGTTTGGTGCCAGTCTTTTGGTGGCCCCATTTCGCTTTCCTGACGAACTGGACAGCTATGACGTCATTCTGCCGCCGGGCGATTGGTACAACTATTGGACAGGCGCGCGGGTGATCGGCGCCGAGAAAATTGAGCCTCGTCTGGATATGTTGCCCGTGTATGCTCGCGCAGGTTCGATTATTCCCATGCAGCCTTTGACTCAGAGCACAGAGGAGAAGCCGCAAGGGCCGCTGACGCTACGCGTTTATCCCGGCCCCAACTGCGCTGGAACGTTGTACCAAGATGATGGCACAACGCTGGACTACCAGAAGGGGGAGTATCTGCGACTAACTTTTTCATGCCAGAGAAACCCCGAAGGGCTACGAATTCATTTGGCAGCGCCCCAAGGAAATTATCGTCCCTGGTGGAAGAGCTACGAAGTGCAGATTTTCGGTTGGAGCTCGGGCAAACCCAGGGTTTTGCTGAATGGTAAGGCGGACTCGGCATTATCTTCGTCGGTCAACGCCAGGCAAGTGTTGACTCTGAGTTTGCCGGCAAGCGGTGAAACCGAACTGCAAATAATCTCAACTCCGTAAAGTTTGGATTCGTAAGAGGCCACAAAGAGGGAGAAGGTAACCTCAGAACGAGACCTTCGTGTCCTTCGTGGTCGTTAATTTTATGCGGTCGGAATTGTGAAATCGAACTACGCTCAGATACCGCGGGTTATCTGCTTCGCAGCTTGCATCGCTCTCCTGGGAGCTTCTACCACGTCGCCGATACTTCATCCAGTTCATCCACGCGGTTTGGACTTCCGGCTTCAGAACTCTCCAACACCGCACAAGTACCTCATTGAAACCATGCCAGGTGGCGTTGCCCTCTTTGACTACAACAATGATGGTCTCCTCGACATTTTCTTGGTAAACGGGGGGAACAATACTAAGGCAGTCGGTGGCGTCGCGGGTTTCGACCGCAGTAACCCCAAATATTGGAACCGTCTGTATAGGCAGAACAAAGACGGAAGTTTTACCGATGTGACCCAGCAAGCTGGATTGGCAACTGCTGGCGACAGAAACTACGGGATGGGAGTCGCTATCGGTGATTACGACAACGACGGCTACGCGGACATTTTCGTCACCAACTACGGCGAGAACATGCTCTATCACAACAATGGCAACGGAACCTTCACCGACGTGACCGCCAAGGCGGGCGTGGCCGGAGGGGGCTGGTCGGCCTCAGCCGGGTTTCTTGACTACGACAACGATGGAAATCTGGATCTGTTCGTGACCCGCTACCTCGACTGGGATTTCAAGCGAAGCAAAGCCTGTGGCGAGAACAAAGATACCTACTGTCAGCCGGGAGAGTTTCCCGCAGCCTCCAATCTCCTGTACCACAACCGGGGCGATGGAACTTTTGAGGACGTTAGCACACGGTCGGGCATAGCTGGGTTGAAAGGTCACGGATTGGGTGTAGCGTTCGCGGACTATGATGGCGATGGCCTCACCGACATTTTTGTCGCAAATGATGTCGTCGAGCAATTCCTGCTTCACAATAACGGCAACGGCACATTCACGGAGCGGGCGCTCGACGCTGGAGTAGCGCTTTCTTCGGAGGGCAAGATGTTCTCGGGGATGGGCGTTACATTTCAGGATTACGACAACGACGGCCGGCCGGATATCATGCTTACACAACTTCCCAAGGGCTTATATCCCGTGTTTCGCAATGAAGGCAACGGCATGTTCTCAGATCGGACGCTGACCGCCGGTTTTGGGTCGCTTTCCGGCTCGGTGTCCGGCTGGGGGATCGGCCTCGAGGACTTCGACAACGACGGCTGGAAGGACGTATTCATCGCGCAGAGTCATGTGATCGACAATGTTGAGAAGCTCGATCCTGGGCTACGTTACTTGCAGCCTCCATTGCTTGCTCTGAACCACCGAGGCCGATTCGAACCGGCGGATCCCGGTATGCATACTCCCCTCGCCGGGCGCGGCGCCGCGTTTGGCGATCTCAATAATGATGGCTACGTCGATGTGGTCATGACCGTGCTCGGAGGCGTTCCGCAGGTGTTCATGAACCAAGCAAGCGGGAACCACTGGATTACAATCAGCCTTTGCGGCACCCGAAGCAACCGCGATGGTTTGGGAGCGCGCGTGGAGGTAAACGGGCAAGTGCGGTTCGCCACCGCGGCCGGAAGTTATCTTTCATCAAATGACAAACGCTTGCATTTTGGTCTCGGGTCTGCCACGCGTGCGAATGTTGAGATCCTCTGGCCATCCGGAATCCCGCAGCAAGTCGCAGGCACGGAGATAGACCAGATTCTCAAAGTGCAAGAACCCAAACAGCGATGATACCCATATTGTTAACCGTTGTTCTATTTGCCCAACTTGCCCCCTCCTCCTCCGCCGCTCTTCATTTTCAGGCCGGCTTAGCAGCAAGCGGAACCAGATCGAAGGCATCCCGCTATGGCGAAGCCGTACCCGTTCTGAATCGCGCACTTGAGTTGGGTCCCGACTTGCTCACGGCACATCGCTTGCTGGGTTACGCCTTGTTAACTCAAGGTTACGCCGCGGATGCATGTCCTCACCTTGAGCAAGCTGGAGATCGGGGCGCATATAGGTAGTGCACAAATTGAGACCAACAAGTTTGCCGATGCCGCGGCAAATCTGCAGGCCGCTTTGGCCGCCACGCCGGACGATCCCGACCTACTCTACTATTTGGGGCAGGCCAGCCATATATTCTGGCGCGAGCCCCTCGCAAGCTCGGCTCCGACGTTGCCATCACCCCCATAAGCCCAGCTACAACCGAAATAGGGATGCAAATGTGGTGCGATGATTTTCGACGGAGCAGGCCGTGACCCGGGCACCAATCGCCGAGGTGACCTGGCGGACCAAATTCCGCGGATAGGCAACTACAAGTCAGCGTGCGGCACCGTCGTTCAATGATTGCGCCTCATCCCAGAGCAACTTGAGCAACGAGACGAATGAGTTCGTCGCGGTCGCGCACCGGGAGCCCCACAAGCATTGCGCGGCAAGTTTCGATCTGAGTAGCGCGTAGTCTCTCTGCCAGTCGAATCCCGGGGGCCGTAAGTTTGATGTACACGACACGGCGATCCCCGGGTCGCCGCCGGCGCCCCACTAGACTTCGCGCTTCGAGCCGGTCAAGCGCGGAGGAGACGGTCGAGAACGGCGCACTTAGTGCTTGAGTGATCTTCCGCACGTTCCAGTCCCCCGGCTCAGCGAGAATCGTAAGCAAGCCCACGTCGTTCACGTGGAGATCGGCATATACGCTCCCGGCGAGCATGCCGGGCTCGATCTTGAATCGGCGCATGATTTTGTCCACGGCCTCGTGGAGGGCTACGGCTTGACGGTCGTTCACCGGCTTGGTGCGCGAGGGGCCTGGCTTCATTCTCGACATGATAATCCATCGCTCGCCTCGTGTCGTCGGCAACAGAGTCCCCGTATCGGGCCCGGTGGAACCTTGATGCACCTGAATGTGAGGACTTGACTGCAGATACGCGTTGGATATATATTCCGACTGTCGTAATATACGAAGAGCGGAATATGAGTCTCTTGCGAAACACGACCTTATGCCTGTTTGCCTACATTGTAGGGACCAGTATCGTGAGTACGGCCGCACAAACCTGCGTCCCTCCACCAGGATTCGTAGACACCCCTCATCCTCCCATCGCGGCCACCGTGCAGCTCATCTCGCGCACGGAGGAGATCGTCATCGGTCGCCCGATTCGGGTGGTGTCCGCCGCGATGGACAAGCCGCTGAACCAAGCCATCCGCCAGTCGAACTCGCTGCCTGGGGTTTCCGGGGACTATATGCTCACCCAGGGTGAGTTCGGAGCGCCCGGCTCCCGGCACATCGTCTGCCTCACCGATGGCGGCGGCCTGGAAGAAGAGGCCCTGGAACGCGAAGGGACCGCCAACTCGGGCCGCTTCCGGTACATTGTCTGGAACTACGCGACGCCCAAGGCGCGTCCTATCGCATATGGCGTAGGCGAATTCCGGACAGTGCAGATTGATCCCGCGCGCACCCGTGTGACGTGGACGTACTCGTTCAAGCTCAAGGAAGATGTCTTCCCCGGCAGTCTCGGCGCGTTGGGGCGATGGCTGTTCCGGATGGGGTTTCTGGACCGGGACTACGCCGCGATGATGCGCGGAGTGTTGAACGGGTATAAGACCGATGCCGAGCAGCGGCCGGTCGGCAGTAACTGAAGACCCGCGATTTCATACATGTGCTCGGGCGCGGGGCCGACTGCGAGGGCCGTTACGGCTTGGTTCTCTTTCCGAACCAACAAGTTTTGAAGGGTCATGCGCCCATTTTGTTGGCTCTTTCTCCAGGGCGATGTGCTCCTGGCGTCCTGACAGACGTGAACTCGAAGCCGCAGATATAATCCCGTGCGATGACCAAGACAATTTTTTCAGCTATGGCGGTCTTGCTGGTGACTGTCACCACTATTGCGCAGAACAGCGCGCGCAATCCGCGCCCCCGCGCCTCGGACTTGGGGTTGAAGGTCGGCATCCTACCAACTGGGCCGCTCGATGCCATCACCGATGTTGCTGGCGTTGAGGTCGGGCAGACGACCATCATCCGTGGCGACGACCTGCGCACTGGAGTAACCGCCATCCTGCCGCATCCCGGCAATCTGTACCGCGAAAGAGTACCGGGCGCAGTCTTTGTGGGCAATGGCTTCGGAAAGCTGGCCGGGTCCACTCTGCGGCAGGACTGTGTGCCACAGCGACTTCGTCGTCGTCTTCCAGAACACCATCCCGATATGCCTCGAAGATCTTCCCCACGCCGACCATGCCAAACGTCATCAGTTCCGCCGCCCGAAGGGCTCCCATGCTGGCGGCTCCATATACGTGGATGCCATGGTAGAGCGCCCATAGGATCTCCTTGTGGGAAACTGCCGGA
>Ga0099827_10000897_pt1 | contig 14639 bp, 12 predicted proteins | sample CZO8metaG_FD_79339 | JGI IMG/M metagenome (GOLD analysis project Ga0099827, IMG submission 79339) | Vadose zone soil microbial communities from the Eel River Critical Zone Observatory, Northern California, USA - CZOApr15con1.8 metaG | ecosystem: Environmental > Terrestrial > Soil > Vadose zone ...
GATGCGCTTCACGGAGGACCAGGTGAACAGCACGATCGCGCTCTGCGCGAGCCTGGCCGCCGGCAACCTCGAAGGGGCGCGCAGCGGCGGCCGCGCCCTGCGCGAGGGCGGCGCGGTGCGCAACGCCATGCTGGCGGTCGCGCTGGCGCGGCCGGGGCATGTCGGCGGCGAGACCGTCCTCGAAGGCGACGCCGGCTTCTATCACGCCTACGCGGGCAACAACACGGGCCGGCTCACCTACAGCTTCGTGGGCGACACCCAGACCAGCCTGGACAAGATCACCGCCGCGCTGGGGAAGGACTGGATCTTCCTCGAGACGCTCTACCGCATCTACTCCACGGCGGGCTACAACATCGCGCACGTCGACGTCACCGCGAAGCTCTGCGAAGAGCACGACATCGGCTACAAGGACGTCGATCGCGTCGAAGCCGTGGTGAACTGGCTCGAGACACAGTATCCCAGCCCGGCCTTCCCGAGCCGACGGGAAGACCTGGAGTCGAAGCCCGGCAGCACCGCGTACTACACGGCGTACGGCGTCGTGAAGCGCGGCTACCCCGTGCTGAAGGCGCAGGTCGACCCGGCCGGCGCCGGCGACCCGCCCGAGGTGCTGGATTTGATGAAGCGGGTGACGCTCATCCCGTCGCACCGGATGACGCTCTTCGGCCCGCGGATCACGATCTACACGAAGGACGGTAAGAGCCACACGAAGCAGTCCACCGGGCGCGAGTTCATCTGGGACTTCGACGAGGAGACGCGCCGCATTCGCGGCGTCGTCCCCGGGCTCCCGATCCCGGCGGCGCAGTTCGAAGACATCATCGCGACGTGCCGCGACCTCGACCGACAAGACCGGGCCGACCGACTCATCGGGCTGACCCTGAAGAAGGCGTGAGGAGGGGATATGCGTTTCGGCTTCTTCGACCAGCTGCCGTGCGCCGACGCGGATTCGGAGCGTCAGCGGTACCAGGACCTCCTCGCGCAGATCGAGCTCGGGGATGCCCTGGGCTTCGATACGGTATGGCTCGGCGAGCTCCACTTCAGCCGCGCCTTCTCGATCCTGGCCGATCCACTCATGGTGCTGGCCGCCGCCGCACAACGCACGACGAGGATTCGCCTGGGGACGGGTGACCCTTTTGCCCCTGCACAGCCCGGTGAAGATCGCCGAAGAAGCGGCCATCGCCGACATCCTCAGCAATGGCCGTCTGGAGTTCGGGGTGGGGCGCGGGACGGCCCCGGTCCACTACGCGGGATACGAGATACCCCAGGAAGAGAGCCGGGAACGCTTCGAGGAGGCGCTCGACTTCATCGTCCAGGCGTGGACGCAAAAGCACTTCTCGTCCCACGGAAAATACTTTCGGGCGCGACCTGACGGTGGTTCCGAAACCCGTGCAAACACCCCATCCTCCGGTGCGGATCGCCGCGAATAGCCCCGACACGTTCCCGCTCGCCGCGCGCCGCAGACTTCCCATCTTCGCCACGCCGCTCATCAATCCCCCGGACAAGCTGAAAGAGGGCCTGGCGGTGTATCGCGGCGCCCTCCCTGCCGGCACCCGGGGTGACGCCGCCCTCGCTTTTCCGGTGCACGTCACGGCGAGCCGCGCGCAGGCGCGCCGGGAGTGTGAGACGAGTCTGCTGCACTTCTTGCGTGAGGCCGGGGAGCGGCTTCGACCGCTCGGCGACGCGGACATCAAGAGCTTCGAGGCCTTTCGGCAGGTCCTGGCCAGAATCCAGAGGGTGACCTACGAGGACGTCGACCGCGAGATGGCCGTGTTCGGCGATCCAGAGTATTGCGTGCAAAGAGTTCGAGCCTTACGGCGTGAGTACGAGATGGATGAGTTCATCTGTTACTTCAATCAGGGCGGGCTGATGGATCACGCCATGGTCAAACGGTCGATGACGTTGTTCGCTCGAGACGTGCTGCCGCACTGCCGGTAGGGAGGCATTGGCTCGGTCCGCTCATGGCCGCAGCTCCCTAACCGGCTTGCCGGCAAGCCAGGCCTTCACGTCCTCCAGCGCCTGTCCGTAGAAGATCCGGTAGCCCTCTTCGGTCACGTAGCCGAGATGCGGCGTGATCACCGTGTTCGGGAGGTTGCGCAGGGGATGGTCGAGCGGTAACGGCTCCTCGTCGTACACGTCGAGGCCCGCGCCCGCGATCGTTCCCTGACGGACCGCGGTGACGAGCGCGGCTTCGTCGACGATGGGGCCACGCGAGGTATTGACCAGGTAGGCCGTCGGCTTCATCCGGGACAGCTCGCGCGCTCCGATGAGCCCACGCGTGCGATCGCCGAGCACGAGATGAATGCTCACCACGTCCGCGCGTGCCAGCAACTCGTCCTTGGCCACGAGCGTGGCCCCCACCTCGGCGGCGCGCGCAGTCGTGAGGTTCTGGCTCCAGGCGACTACGTCCATCTCGAACGCGCGGCCGACCTTGGCCACGCGCGAGCCCAGCCCGCCGAGTCCGATGACGCCGAGGGTCTTGCCGTTCAGGCCGAGCCCGCAGCTCACCTGCCACCGGCCCTCGCGCGTGGCGCGATCCTCGATCGGGATGCGGCGGGCGAGGGCGAGGATGAGTCCCCACGCCAGCTCGGCCGTCGGGTAGGGGAGCCCCGCGGTCCCGCAGACGACGACCCCGCGCTCCACGGCCGCGCCCACGTCGATGGACGCGTTGCGCATTCCGGTCGTCACCAGGAGCTTGAGCCGCGGCAGCTTGTCGAGGAGCGCGCGCGGAAACGGGGTCCGCTCACGCATGGCCACCACCGCGTCGAAGTCGGCGAGTCGAGCGGCCACCGCGCCGAGGTTATTTAGATGGTCGGCAAAGACCACCAGCTCGGTCCCGGCGGGGAGACTCGCCCAGGCGGCCATGCGACGGGCAACGCCTTGATAGTCGTCCAGGATCGCGACACGGGTCATGCTCGGCTCCTTCCTTGTTATTGAGTGGGGCGACCCCCTTCAAACTCCCCCGGCCTTCCTTCAGTGTCGATGGGGCGACCCCGCTCAAACTCCCCCGGTATTCTCACGAGGTGATCATTCTCACCGGGATCAGCGAATGTCGTCACCCCAGCGGTACTCGCGCGTGAGCTCGTCCAGGCGCGCCTTGAGGCCGTGATCGAGGCCCTTGTCGACGGCGGCGAGCACGTCGTCGAGCTGCTCCGGGCGGCTGGCGCCGATGATCGGCGCGGTGATGACCGGGTTCTCCAGCACCCAGGTGACGGCCATCTGGACCATCGACATTCCGGCCTCCGCGGCGAGCGGGCGGAGGGCCTCCACGGTCTCGAGCTCGCGCTCGTGCCAGTAACGCTCCCGGTAGCGCGCGCCGGCCGTCGGGTGCGTGAAGCGCGTGCCCGGCATCGGGCCGGCCTCGCCGCGATGCTTGCCGGAGAGGAGGCCGCCCGCCATCGGGTTGTAGGCGATCACGCCCAGTCCCTCCTCCGCGCAGAGCGGGAACAGCTCGCGCTCGACCTGGCGGTAGAGAAGGTTGTAGCGGGGCTGCACGCAGGCGAAGCGCGCCAGACCGCGAACCTCGCTTCGCCCCAGCGCGCGCGCCACCTGATACGCGAAGTAGTTCGAGCAGCCGACGTAACGCGCCTTGCCCGCGCGCACCACGTCGTCGAGCGCGCGCAGGCTCTCGTCGATCGGCGTCGACGGATCGGGATGGTGGAGCTGGTAGAGGTCCACGTAGTCGGTGCGAAGCCGGCGCAGCGAGCCCTCGATCGCGTCGAGGATGTGCTTGTGCGAGAGCCCCTGGTCCCAGGGGCGGGCGCTCATGGCGCCGAAGCACTTGGTGGCGATCACGAAGTCCTGACGGCGTCCCTGGAGCCAGCGACCGAGGATCTCCTCCGTGTGCCCCACCGTGTCGAGGTTGCCGCCGATGGGGTACACGTCGGAGGTGTCGAGGAACGTGATACCGCCGGCGGCGGCACGATCGAGAATGGCGATCGAGCTGGCCTCGTCGCACTGCAGGCCGAAGGTCATGGTGCCGAGGCAGAGCTGGGAGACGGGCAGCCCCGTGCGGCCGAGACGGACGTGTCGCATCGCGACCTCCTTGCCGGGATGAACCCCGGCACAATACCACCGAGAGAGGATTCAGTCAGGCTGCGCACTGGTGTACGATCCGGCCCACGACCGATCGAGGAGGGAGGATACCTATGGCTCGGCGCTCATCACTGGCGTCAGCGGCTGCCCTCGTCCTGACCATCGCGCTGGCACCGCCGGTCTCTGCGCCCGCCGCCGCCCCCGAAGCGCCCGCGGGCCAGATCACCTTCGCCGTCACCGTCACGCTTGCGCCGACGTGGTTCGATCCCGCCGAGACGCCGGGGGTGATCACGCCCTTCCTCACGCTCTACGCGCTCCACGACGCGCTCGTGAAGCCGATGCCGGGCAATGCGTGGGCGCCGGGCCTGGCGGAGTCGTGGACCGCGTCGAAGGACGGGCTCACGTATGAATTCGTGCTCCGGAAGGGCGTGCGGTTCCACAACGGCGATCCCCTGACCGCCGAGGACGTGAAGTTCTCGTTCGACCGCTATAAGGGCGGCGGCGCCACCACGCTGAAGGCGCGCGTCGCGGCCGTCGAGATCGTCGACGCGCAGCGCATCCGCTTCCGGATGAAGCAGCCGTGGCCCGACTTCATGACGTTCTACGCGACGCCGGCCACCAGCGCCGCCTGGATCGTTCCCAAGAAATACATGGAGCGCGTCGGGGACGACGCCTTCAAGAAGGCGCCGGTCGGAGCAGGGCCGTACCGCTTCGTGTCGTTCAACCCCGGCGTCGAGCTGGTCGTCGAGGCCTACGAGGGTTACTGGCGGAAAACGCCGTCGGTGAAGCGTCTCGTGTTCAGGTCGGTGCCGGACGAGTCGACGCGCATGGTAACGGTCAAGCGCGGCGAGACCGACATCGCGTACGGGCTGAGAGGGCCGGACGCCGAGGAGGTGAGGCGGACGCCCGGCCTCACCCTCAAGGTGGTGCTCCCGACGGTCAGCCAGTGGCTCGTCTTCACCCAGCAGTGGGACCCGAAGTCGCCGTGGGCGGAGCGCCGCATCCGGCTCGCCGTCAACCTCGCGATCGATCGTAAGGCGTTCAGCGACGCGGAGTATCTCGGATACGGCCGGCCGGCGCCGAGCATCATCCCTCGCGATTTCGAGTTCTACTGGGCGCCGCCGCCGTATCCCTACGATCCAGCGCGGGCGAAGCGACTCCTGGCCGAGGCGGGCTATCCGAAAGGCTTCGATGCGGTCGAGGTCGCGACCGACGCCGTGTTCGCGCCCGAGGCCGAGACCGTCATCAACGGCCTTCAGGCCATCGGCATTCGCGCGCGGTTGCGCCCGCTCGAGCGCGCAGGGTTCTACAAGGCGGACCAGGAAAAGCAATTCAAGCACCTGGTGCGCGTCGGTAGCGGCGCCGCGGGCAACGCGGCGACGCGGATCGAGGCGTTCGTGATCTCGGGCGGTATTCGCTCCTACGGCGGCTACTCGGACATCGACGCGCTCTTCCGCGACCAGGCCGTCGAGATGGACCCCAAGCGGCGCGAGGCGCTGCTCCATAAGATCCAGCAGCTCATGCACGAGCGCGCGATGTTCGCGCCGATCGTGGAGCAGGCGGGGCTGATTGGCGTCGGCCCTCGATTGGCGGAGGTGCCCAGCATCACGGGGCACCCGTTCATCTCGCCCTACGAGGATCTCAAGCTCAAGGGACCATCACCGTGAACTTGAGGCCGTGGTCGGAGGCCTTGTCGACGGCGGTCTTATAGCACGACATCGCCCGTCAGTCCTATACTCCGAGCGTGATCATCTCCCGGGCCGTCACCGACAATCTGACCAAGGCGTCGTGGATCCGCCGCATGTTCGAGGAGGGCGCTCGCCTCAAGCAGGAGTGCGGCGCCGACAAGGTCTTCGACTTCACGCTGGGCAATCCGGAGATCGAGCCGCCGCCAGCGGTGCTGGCCGCCGCGCGCCGCGTGCTCGAGAGCGACGCGCGCCACCTGCACGCCTATATGCCCAACGCCGGCCATGTCAGCGTCCGGGCGGCGGTGGCCGGACGGCTCCAGGCGGCCACCGGGCTCCCGTACACGGCGAATCACGTTCTCATGACCGTGGGCGCCGGGGCTGCGCTCAACACCGTGCTGAAGGCCTTGCTCGATCCCGGGGACGAGGTCCTCACGGTGGCGCCGTTCTTCGCCGAGTACGTGTTCTACGCGGAAAACCACGGTGGGCGCCTGGTCGTCGTGCCGCCAAGGGCCGACCTCACGCCCGACGTCGCGAAGCTCGAGGCCGCGATCACGTCGAAGACACGCGCGATTTTAGTGAACTCGCCGAACAATCCGAGTGGTGTCATCTACCCCGCGTCGACGTTCGTCGAGATCGAGGCAGTGCTCGGCCGCGCCGCGCGGCCGATCGTACTCATCAGCGACGAGCCTTACCGCGCGCTCGTCTTCGACGACGTGGTTCCACCCGAGGTGCCCCCGCTGGTGACCCGCTCGATCGTCGCAACGTCCTGGTCCAAGTCGCTGGCCATCCCCGGGGAGCGCATCGGCTATCTGGCCTTCTCGCCGCGCATGCCGGAAGCGGCCGAGCTCTTCGAGGCCTGCACGTTCACGAGCCGCGTGCTCGGCTTCGTGAATGCGCCGGCGCTATGGCAGTGGGTGGTGGCCGAGGTGGGGGATCAGGTCATCGACGTCGCGCCCTATCGCGAGAAGCGCGATCTGATGTACGAGGGGCTGACCCGGATCGGCTACCAGTGCGTGAAGCCCCAGGGTGCCTTCTACGTGTTCCCGCGCACGCCCATTGACGACGACGTGGCCTTCGTCCGCCTGCTGGCCGGCGAAGGGGTGCTTACGGTGCCCGGCTCCGGCTTCGGCATGCCCGGCCACATCCGCATCTCGCTCACGGTCGAGCGTGACACCGTGGTGCGAGCGCTCCCCGCCTTCGAGCGCGCCTTTCGCAAAGCGCGCCGGGAGACATGACGTGGGGGAAATGGCGACCGCCACCGCTGAGCCACGCGCGTCTTTGATCACCTTGACGCACGTCATCTACGGCCTGCACGCCTTCAGTCTCGTCACGGGAATCATCACCGCGGCCACCGTGGTGGGCGCGTTTCTCACCGGCTGGCCCTCGATCATCGCCGTTATCCTCAACTACGTGAAACGGAGCGAGGCGCGCGGGACGTGGCTCGCGTCGCATTTCCGATGGCAGATCCGCACGTTCTGGTTCGGGCTCTTGTGGGTGGCACTCTGCGTGCTCTTCGTGGTGGCCACGCTCGGCATCGGTCTGCTCATCGCCTGGCTGCCCCTCGGCGTCGTCGGGCTGTGGTTCATCTATCGGGTGGGGAGCGGCTGGCTCCGGCTGATCGACCGCCGGCCGATGTACGAGTAGCCCGTGACCAATGCGACCTTGCCCGCGAGTGTCTTCCTCATTTTCCCTCCTCGGCGGCGACGCGGCCGCCTTCCTTCAGCCCATCCGGTGGACTGACGACGAGCCGTTCGTTCCCAGTGAGACCCGAGACGATCTCGACAGATTGTCCGAGGTCCCGCCCGAGCTGAACGCCGAGGTAGTGCACGGTGCCGTCAGTGTGCACCGCGGCGACTTGCGGTCCGGCCGCTCGCGCGATGAGAGCGGTCGCGGGGACCACCCACACGGCGTCGGCGGGCGTGAGGCTGAACTTCACCTGGGCGTACATCCCGGGCATCAGTGCCAGATCCTCGTTGCGGAGGCGCACTTCCGTGAGGAGCGTGCGCGAGGCGGGATCGAGAGCGCCCGCGGTGCTCGCGATCTTCCCGACGAACGGCCGTTGGGGGTATTCGGGTACGAGGACGCGGACCTCCTGGCCCGGCACGATCGAGCGGACGAACGTCTGCGGCACGTTGACGAAGATGCGGAGGTTCTCGACGTGAGCGACCCGGAACAGCGGAGGGCTCGCGGCACTGCCGCTGCCCGAGGTGATCAGGGCGCCGCGGTCGGTCCCACGCGCGGTGATGATCCCGGCGAACGGCGCCCCCACCTTCTGGAAGGACTGGAGCGCCATCAGCCGCTGCACGTTGGCCTCGTTCGCGGCCACGTTCGCCCGCGCCGCCTCCACGCTCGCCTCCAGGGCGCCCAGGTTGGCCTGCATCGCGTCGACGTGGGCCCGGGACACCGCCGTCGTCGCGCGGGCCGCGGCGAGCGCTGTCCGCTTCTCGTCGGCATCCTGATGCGCGACCAGCTCGTCGCGCTCGAGACGGGTGAAGCGGTCCGAGGTGATGCCGGCGAATGCCTCGTTCGCTTTCGATTGATCGAGGCCTGCGCGAGCCTGCTGCAGATTGGCGTGCGCCTGGCTGAGGCTCGCCCAGGCCTGGGCCAGGGAGGAGCGCGTCTGGGCCAGGGCGGCGCGGGCCTGGCTGAGCTCCTGGTCCAGCTCGGGCGTGTCGATCTGGGCCAGGACCTTCCCCGCCGCCACGCGCTCGCCGATGTCGACGTAGCGCTCGCGGACGTACCCGCTCGTGCGGGCGTAGATGGCCGTCTCTTCGATCGCCTGGATGTTGCTGGGCAGGACGAGGTCGATCGGTCCATCGGCGCGCCGGGGCGGCACGACACTCACGGGCACGAGCGCCGCGTCCGGCGCGGTGGAGGCCGCCACGAGCTCGGCGTTCTGGCGCCAGCGCGGCACCACGCCGATGACGAGCAGTGCGACGAGCAGCACGAGGGCGGTCATGAGACTCCACATCGTTCGCGACTTGGGCATCGATCACTCCCGGGTTGACTTTGCCACGCTGTCGACCGGCGTGGGATCAGTGAGGAAGTCCTTTCGCGGCGCGCGACGGCGCAGCACGCTGTAGACGAGGGGGACGAGAAAGAGCGTGGCGAAGGTCGCCGCCAACAGGCCGCCGATCACGGCGCGGCCCAGGGGAGCGTTCTGCTCGCCGCCCTCACCGAGACCGAGCGACATGGGCAGCATGCCGATGATCATGGCGAGGGCGGTCATCAGCACCGGGCGCAGGCGGGTGGCGCCGGCCGCGAGGGCCGCGCGACGTGCGTCGTGGCCCTCGAGCATCTGATCGTTCGCGAAGGTGACGATGAGAATGCTGTTCGCGGTCGCGACGCCGACGCTCATGATGGCGCCCATGAGCGCGGGCACGCTGAACGTCGTGTGGGTGACGAAGAGCATCCACACGATGCCGCAGAGCCCGACCGGCAAGGCCGTGATGATGATGAACGGGTCCAGCCAGGACTGGAAGTTGACCACCATGAGCAAGTAGACGAGCGCGACGGCGAAGATCAGGCCGAGTCCGAGACGCACGAAGGCCGAGCTCATGCTCTCCACCTGGCCGCGCACCGTGATCGTGTGACCGGCCGGCAGCTTGGGCCTGAGGTCGGCCGTGATCTGATGGACGGCGGCCGCCACGCTGCCGAGGTCTCGGTCCTGGACGTTGGCGTAGACGTCGAAGACCGGCTGTACGTTCGAGTGGCTGAGGACGGCCGGAACCTCGCGGCGCTCGAGGGTGGCGAGATTGCTGAGGAGCTGGGGCGGCCCGGCGGTGGGCGGGATCACCGCGGTGTTCATGAGCGTGTTGACCGAGTCGACCCGGCTCTGGGGTGTCTGGACCGCGACGAGATAGTTGATGCCGCTGCGGGGATCGGTCCAGTAGTTCGGCGACACGACCGCGCTCGAGCTGAGCGAGACCAGGACATTGTTCGCCACGTCGCGCTGGGTCAGACCGAGCTCCGCCGCGCGCGACCGGTCGACGTTGACGAGGAGCGAGGGCGTGTTGACCACCTGATGCAGGTGGACGTCGACGGCGCCGGGAATCCGCGCCATCCGCGCCGCGACCTCCAGGGCGATCTCGTGAGTCGCCGCCTGGTTGAATCCCGTGACCTGCACGTCGATCGGCGCCGGCAGCCCGAAGTTTAGGATCTGGCTCACCATGTCGGCGGGCTGGAAGAAGAACGTGACGCCCGGGAACGCCCGCGGGAGCGTCTCGCGGAGGGTCTTCATCCAGCGCGCGGTCGGCTGATGGCGCTCGGGATTCAGCGAGACGAGGATCTCTCCGTCGGACGGTCCGATGGTTACGGTGTCGGTGAAAGCGAGATTGATCGGCTGCGGCTGGCCGATGTTGTCAATGACCAGCTCGATCTCGTCCTTCGGGATCAAGCGCCGAATCGTCGCTTCGACGTCGGCGAACACCTGCTCGGTCTCCTCGATGCGGGTGCCGGCCGGCGCTCGGACGTGGAGGCGGAACTGCCCGGTGTCGACCGAGGGGAAGAAGTCGCGCCCGACGAACGGGAGAAGCGCCGCCCCGCTCACCAACACGACGCCGAAGGCGCCGAGCACGCGCGCGCGCCGGCCGAGGGCGGTCTCGAGCACCCTGACGTACGCCACGCGGAGCCGCTCGAACTGTCGCTGAAACGCGTCGTGGATCCGGGCGAAGAAGCCCGGCGTCGTCGCCGCGACAGCGGGGCCGTGGGCCTCGCTCGCCAGCAGGTAGCGCACGAGCGTGGGGACGATCGTGCGCGAGAGCAGATACGACGCGAGCATGGCGAACACCACGGCCATCGCCAGCGGCGTGAACAGGTACTTCGCGGGACCGGTGAGGAACGCGACGGGGACGAAGACGATGCAGATCGACAGCGTGGAGACGAACGCGGGCGTCGCGATCTGCTGGGCGCCGTCGAGAATGGCCTGGACGAGGCGCTTGCCGAGCCCGAGGTTCCGATGGATGTTCTCGATCTCCACGGTGGCGTCGTCGACGAGGATGCCGACCGCCAGGGCCAGCCCGCCGAGCGTCATGACGTTGAGCGTCTGGCCGATCGCGCTGAGGATCGCCAGCGACGTGAGGATCGAGAGCGGGATCGACGTGATCACCACGAGCGTGCTGCGCCAGCTCCCGAGGAAGAGGAGGATCATGAGGCCGGTGAGGCACGCGGCGATGGCACCCTCGACGAGGACCCCGGTGATGGCCGCGCGCACGAAGAGCGACTGGTCGAACAGCTCCTTGACCTCGAGCCCCGGGGGCGCCGCCGCGCGGATGGCCGGGAGGAGATTCTTGAGTTGCTTGACGATCGTCAGCGTCGAGGCGCCGCCCTTTTTGATCACGGTAAGCAGCACGGACCGGCGGCCGTCCTGCCGGACGATGTTGGTCTGGACCGCGAAGCCGTCGCGCGCATGCGCCACGTCGCGCAGGTAGACTGTGGCGCCGTTGACGACCTTGACCGGCAGCTCGTTGAGCGCGGCCACGGCGTCGGGGCTGCTGTTGAGGCTGACCCGGTACTCCCGCGGCCCGAGCTTCACGCTGCCGGACGGCAGCGTCAGGTTCTGCAGATTGACCGCGTTGCTCACGTCCGCCGCCGAGATCGACTTTGCCAGGAGCGCCTGCGGGTCGAGATCGACCATGATCTGCCGCGGCTTGCCGCCGTAGGGCAAGGGCAGCGTGATGCCCTGGATCGGCGCGATCTGCTGGCGGATGCGATAGATCCCATAGTCGTAGAGCTGAGCCTCCGAGAGCGTCTTGCCGCCGAGGGCGAGCTGGATGATCGGTACGCTCGAGGCGTTGTACTGAAGGATGAAGGGCGGGACCGCGCCCGGCGGCATCCGACGAAGGATGGTCTGCGACACCGCGGTCACCTGCGCGAGCGCCGCTTCGACGTTCACGTTCGGCTGGAAATAGATCTTGATGACCCCGACGCCCGGATACGTTTGCGACTCGATCGATCGCACATCGCTGACCACCGACGAGATCGTGTACTCGGAGAAGGTCGTGATCCGCGACGCCATGTCCTCGGTGGTCAGACCGTCGTAGTTCCAGATCACCGAGACCACCGGGATGTCGATCTCGGGAAAGATGTCCGTCGGCGTGGTGACGATCGCGGAGACGCCGAGCAGCACGATGGCGAGCCCCATCACGACGAAGGTGTAGGGACGGCGAAGCGCCAGCCGAACGATCCACATGTCGCGGGGCTTCCTCCTTGCTGTGTTGATGCTGACGAGTCCGACGGCGATTCACGGGATCGCGCGCGAGTGTTGGCGCTGATGCTCAGGAAGCGAGCAGCCCCTGATGGATTTCTGTCAGGCGTCCACGGGCTGACGTAACAATCGGGCGTAGTGCCCGATCCGCGCGCTCATCGGCATGGCGCGCGGCCTGAAGTGGTACGGTGAGAGGCGATGCGCGCCCCCGTCCGATTACTTCCTCCGAGCGTCCAGCGCTGGGCCACTCGCGTGCGGTGGCTCCAGTGGCTCGACGCGCTGGCGGCCTGGCTCCTCGCGTGGTGCGTCCTCGCGTTGATGCCGGGGAAAATGACACCAGCTGCGTCGGCGGGCCCCGCGCTGGCGCTGGTCGGCCTCGCGTCGCTCGCAAGCCCGGTGCGGCGACGCTGGAGGCCGATCAGGGCGCTGGTCTCGCTGTCCGTGAGCCGCGCGCTCAGGCCGGGCGATAGGGCCTGGCTCGTGCTGCCCAGGCACATCGAGCCCGTCATCGTCACGGCGCGCCGGCGGCTCCGGCTGGTCGTCGCGCGGCCCGACCAGGGCTCGACCGAAGGCATGGAAGTGCGCCGCACCCGCGTCTTCGTCGTCCCGCCGGCTGGTTGAGCGCAGGCACGAGCATTCACGCTAGAGTAGGCGCATGCTGACGCCTGAAATCATCGAAGCCGCTGCCCGCGCCTCGTTCGAGATGCACCGAACACGCGCCCGTTACCGCCCGCTCGACGCCGCGCTCCGGGCGGCGCCCCTCGAGGACGCCTATCGCGTCCAGGACGCGCTGCATCGAATCATGGTGGCGGCGGGGCGTGGCGACATCGCCGGCTGGAAGATCGCCCTCACCTCCAGGGCCATGCAGCAGATGACCGGCGTGGATCAGCCCGCCGCCGGCGCGATCTTCTCGAAGGTCGTTCACGCTTCACCCGCCCGCGTCGATCTCGCCGCCTATCACCACCTGGGCGTGGAGTTCGAGGTGGCGGTACGTCTCGGCGACGATCTACCGGCGCGCGGCGGGCCGTGGACACGCGAGTCCGTGGCCGGCCGGGTCGCCGCCTGCCTGCCGGCGTTCGAGCTGGTCGAGGACGGCGACGCCGACTACAAGACGCTCGACGCCTTCACGCTCGTCGCGCAGAACACGTGGAACGGCGGCGTGGTGCTCGGCGCGCCGATGACGGAGTGGCGCCGCGTCGACCTCGAGCGCGCGGTGACGCGCTGCTGGATCAACGAGCAGCCCAGCGGCCAGGGCAAGACCGGCGATGCGATGGGTCATCCCTTCGACGCCGTGGCGTGGCTGGCGAATCTCCTCAACCGCCGCGACCGCACCCTCGAGCGCGGCATGATCGTGATGACCGGCAGCAGCATCACCACGAAGTTCCCGGCGCCGGGCGACCGGGTGCGCTTCGTCATCGAGGGCCTCGGTGAGGCGAGCCTGGAGGTCACGCGGTGAAGCGGAGCACACTAACCGCCAAGGAGCTCTGGTAATGGCCTTGAAAGATCGGATCACGTTCGGCATGTCGCTGCCCCACCGCTCCCCCGACACGATCGACATGGCGGCCGTGCGCCAGGTCGCCCGGCGCGCCGATGCCCTGGGATTCAGAGACCTCTGGGTGACCGAGAACACGCTGGACCACGTCTTCTGCTTCGACCCGATCGTGATCCTGACCTACGCGGCCGCGGTCACCACGCGGATCCGCGTCGGTGTCTCCGTGGTCGTCCTGCCGGTCCGCAATCCGATTCACATCGCGCACGAGGTCGCCACGCTGGACTACGCGAGCAACGGCCGGGCGATCCTCGGCGTTGGACTGGGCCGCGATCACCACTACGCGCAATTCCAGGTACCCCGCGAGCGTCGGATCCGGCGATTCCGCGAAGAGGTCGAGCTGATCAAGGCGCTGTGGACGGAGTCGAAGGTCGACTACCGCGGCACTTTTTACCAGCTCGAGGGCGGCACCATGGCGCCCAAGCCGGTGCAGAAGCCGCATCCGCCGATCTGGCTGGGCGGCGGACACCCCGACGCGATCCGGCGCGCCGCGGCGATCGCCGACGGATGGATGGGCTCGGGCGGCTCGAGCACGGCCGAATTTTCCCGAAGCGTCCCCGCGTTGCGCGCCACGCTGGAGAAGGCGTCGCGCGACCCGGCCAAGTTTCCGATCTCGAAGCGCGTGTTTCTCTCCGTGCACGAGCGTCCCGACGTGGCCCGCGCCGAGCTCCACCGGTGGTTCACGACCGTCTATCACAACCCCAACGGGGCCGATGCCTCTGGTGTCCACGGCACGCCGGAGCAGGTGCGCGAGCGGCTGGAGCAGTTGGTTGCTATGGGAGCGAACCATCTCCTGCTCAATCCCATCTGCCGCCACGTCGAGCAGCTGGAGGCGCTAGCCGCGATCGTGGGGCTCTCCTGAGGGGAGGAGAGGGCGTCCCGCCGTCAAACCTCTGCGAAGAGTCGCTCTACCCGGGCCAGCACTGGACTCGCGAGCAGGGCCGGCTGATGAGCCGGCAGGTCGACCCACACCGGGAACTCGCGCCCGGTGATCTTGCGGATTTTGGTCACGCCCCCCAAGGACATCAAGGTCTGCCACGAGGCAGCGAGATCCGGGTTGGCCAGCAAGAGCAAGCCGAGCCCAAGATAACCATCGCCGACGCCGGACAACGTCACGCCCGCCTCGGCCAGCGCGCTGGCCCGTTCGTTGGGAGCCAGAAACCGCCGC